>Ga0207671_10000148_pt1 | contig 108473 bp, 103 predicted proteins | sample KBSC24metaG_FD_184352 | JGI IMG/M metagenome (GOLD analysis project Ga0207671, IMG submission 184352) | Corn rhizosphere microbial communities from Kellogg Biological Station, Michigan, USA - KBS C2-4 metaG (SPAdes) (version 2) | ecosystem: Host-associated > Plants > Roots > Rhizosphere >...
CTTTTCCAAATCGTCTTTGCAGGACGCGATATCATCAAAGACGGTGTTGCGACGCTGTTCATTGATCAGCATCAAAATGGCGCGCTGTCGCGCGTCCCGAGGCGATCGCGATCGTCATCTTGCCGATTATGAAATCGATCGGCGCCCCCTTTGTTTTTGGTTAGGTGATCGGGGTCGTGGACCGATGCCTATCTTCAACTTGAAGGCTTGAACCTCTCCGCAGGCAAGCTCATACGTCAACGATTGCCGGCAAAAAATGAAGAAGTTCCGGGCGGTGTCAACCTTCACAAATTTTTCAACTATTCAAAGTATTGCCGCGGCGACATACATTAATTTGGTGCTTAATGATCAACCACTTGGATATGCCGACGGTCCTCTTCTTACAGAAGACATCCTATATCGCCGGAGCGTTGACCTTAGGGTATCTGCGGCTTACCTCGGCCGAAAGTCGCGGCGTAGGACTATTAGCAGCAAGCTTCATTATCCTAGCGACAGGTTCAACACTTGCAGGATATGCCGAAGTTCATCCCGCGCTTTATGGGCCTCTCAGCCTCATCAACATTGTTCTTGCCGTGCTGGGCTACTGCATGCTGGGATTGGCATTTATCGTGATCAGCAACCCCGATCGAAAGATAAACACCACACATATACTCATCCCCGCCGCACTAACGCTGGCAACGGGACTGATTACAGCGTTCCATCTGAACAACACGTATCGGGCGACGACCTTCACTTTTCTCGGTTGCTTGACGATGGCCGCCACGGCGGTTGTCGTGTTTCTCGATGCACATCGCGAGCCGCTTCCAATTCGGAAACTGATTGCAGCAATACTTGCAGCAGCCAGTCTTCTCTCATTGGTCATGGGTCTGGAGTTCTCGTTCAATGCCTTTCCTCTGCTCGATGTGGCGAGCGGCTTTTTTCTGATGATCCTTTCCAAGTTCGTGCTTGCGATTGCAATCGTGATTTTCATCAGCGAGCGCCAGCATATCAAGATTAAACACCTGGCCGACCACGACGCTCTCACGGGTCTTTATAACCGTCGCTTTTTCAACGCGAACACGCCCAGTCAGCCCGGCCATGGCGACGCCATTCTCTATCTAGATATCGATCACTTCAAACAGTTGAACGATCGCTGGGGGCATGCCGCAGGCGACGAAGTTCTCGCGACGATGGCTCGGGCGATGAAATCGATCTTGCCACAGTCGGCATTGCTTGCACGTCAGGGGGGAGAGGAGTTCATAGTTTTTCTCCCTGCAAAAGCCGGAGACGCGTTACTCCATGCCGAGCGGATTCGCCAAGCCGTCGCTGAGCTTCGCTATCCCACACTTGGGGCCGAGATGACTGTGACGACGAGCATTGGTATCGCAAGAGCTGTGCAGGAACATGCGGAGCTCTCGGATCTTTGCCGGGAAGCCGACCGGGCCTTGTATTTGGCCAAAGCCGCAGGCCGAAACCGTGTTTGTGACGCCGAACTCAACTCCGTTCCGGAGCATTGTCGGCGCTTAGGATGATGCAGAACCACGACCAGCCGAGGCCGCTTACTAAGCGGCCGAAATGACGGCCTTTGAATATGGCAAGCGCTCCCCGACATATAGAAGGTTTGATGCCAGACATGGCTTGCAATTCTGCTTACGGCAGACCCCCTTTTCACGGAACTGTTCTACCCCGGGACTGGAAGACCACAACTATTGAGCAGTTCATTCAGGTAGTGGATTCCTGTATCCGCTGGTACAAAGAAAAGCGGATAAAAATATCCCTCGGCTCTCTCAACCCCATCGCATGCCGAAAGAAGTTCGGACGAACGATATAAAACCAGTCCAAGTTTTTATCCGCATCCCCGAGGGGTCAAATCAAGTCGGAATTCAACAGCCAGACGGCACGCGCTACGATCTCGACCGAAAACAGATGGTTCGTGTAAATCAGGGCTGCCTCGCTCATGTTGCCAGCTATCGCAGCAATATTGATGAGAAATCAATGTGACAGCAACGTCAGCCGATCTCTACGACTACGCGACCACGGATGCGACCCGCAACGATATCTTCTGCTATTTTCGGCAACGCGGACATCGGCTCAATCCGCGTTAATGCCTGCAGGTGTAAAGGGTTTAGGTGCCGGCCAAGGATCTGCCAGGCACGTAGACGTTTCGCAACGGGCGCCATGACGGAATCGATGCCGAGCAGTGCCACATTGCGCAAGATATGCGGCAAGACCGTCGCCGGCAGATCTGCGCCGCCGGCAAGACCGCAAGCAGCCACCGCCCCTCCGTAGACCGTCTGGGACAGCACATTAGCAAGCGTCGTCGAGCCGACGGAATCGACTGCTCCCGCCCAGCGCTCTTTTTGCAGCGGGCCGCCCTTCTCGCTAAGCGCCGCGCGCTCGACGAATCCGGACGCTCCCAGCGAGGCGAGATAATCATGGGTTTCGGGCCGGCCGGTCGAAGCCGTAACCTTGTAGCCCTTGCTGGCAAGCAGGCTCACAGCCACCGAGCCGACGCCACCGGCCGCTCCCGTGACCAGCACTTCCCGATCGTCGACGCCGATCGTTCCCCAATCCTCCAGGGCATTGACGCAAAGGGCGGCGGTATAGCCAGCCGTTCCGATTGCCATCGCCTGCTCCAGGGAGAACTCCTGCGGCAGCGGAATCAACCATTCCGCCTTGACCCGCTGGTATCGGGAATAGCCGCCCCATTCGGTCTCGGAAAGACCCCAGCCGTTCAGCACAACCTTGTCGCCCGCAACCCATTTATCCGAGCGCGACTCGACGACAACGCCGGCAAGATCGATACCGCCAACCATCGGCGTGCGGCGCGCAATCCTTCCCTTGCCGGAAAGGGCGAGACCGTCCTTGAAGTTGACGGTGGAAAACGCAACTTCGACCAGAACGTCATGGTCGGGCAGATCGGCCAAGGTCAGTTGTCGGAAGCCGGCCTGCTGTTTGCCATCAACCGTATCGATCACCATTGCCGTAAAAGAATCTGACATGGAATTCCCTTGAACTTCAATGCTTCTGAGGATGTGAGCCGACTGGGTTCAGGACTGCGCCTGCTCGCTCGCCCGGCGGCCGCGCGCATCAAGCGCGGCGCTATAGCTGTCCCGCACATAGGCGAGGAGATTTGTGAGCGCTGCCGTTGCTTCACCGACATCGCGATTGCTGAGCGCCTCATGGATCCGCTGGTGGAAGGCAACGACCTGGCGGCGCTCGCGCACCCTGAAGACAATCATGTTCGTGATCGGAATGAAGGATTCGATCACGATGTACATCATCAGCTTCAAGGGGCCATTGCCGGTCGAGTCGACCAGGGCGCGATGGAACCGTACATCGGAAGCGCAGAAATCTTCGTCGCTGATATCCTGATCCCGCTGCAAGGCGATCTCAGTGGCCATAGCCTGCAATCCCTCTTCGCTGCGGTTTTCGCAGGCAAGCCGGCAGCAGATGGTTTCCGTCTCAAGCCTTGCGGCAATGATCTCGTCGATATCGAAAGCACCGATACCGACGAGAAGTGTCGCGGCACCGGTAATCGCCTTCGACAACCCCTCGGGATCGGGTCGCATCACGAAATTGCCGCCCAGGGGGCCGCGGCGCGAATGAATGAGGTTCTGCGCCGCCAGACGCTTCAACGCCTCGCGCACCGTCGGGCGCGAAATTCCAAAACTCCGGGCAAGATCCTCCTCCGTCGGCAAGCGCTCATCGATCTTCAGGCGCCCGTCCAGGATCGCGGACTTGATATTCTCGGCGACCTGCTTGGCGATACCAGATCTTACCACTTCGTCATATCTAAGATTCATAGAGCTCCATCCTTCGCTCGAAAGCATTGATGCCATGCCTTCGTCGAAAAGGCTATAGGTATTTAAATATAGGTTTGACAAATATCAGATAGGCGATAACCTGCCCTCGATCCAGATAACCAGGGGAACAGAATGGGCGGATCGATCGACCGGGCGCTCGTCGCACGTCCCTTATCTGCGACGTCTTTGCGGCTCTCAGAATTGTTGACCCGCCTCCACGACAGGCTGGACAAGAACGCTGTTGTCACGGGTCCGGATGTCGGTGACGCCTATTGCGCGGACGCAACAGACGAGCGCGGCGTGCGGCCGGCCGTTCTGTTTCGCCCCAGGGATACCGCATCGGTGTCGGTCATTCTTTCCGCATGCGACGCCCTCGGCCAGCCTATCGTCGTGCAAGGCGGACGGACCGGCCTTGCGGGCGCCGCGCGGCCCATGGCCGGCGAGGTAGCGCTGTCGCTGGAACGAATGAATGCAATCGAACCTGTCAACGAGGATGCCGGCACTGTGATCGCCCATGCCGGCGCGACCCTGCAGGCCGTTCAGGAGGTCGCAGATATCAATGGCTTCATGTTCGGCGTGGATATCGGCGCTCGGGGCACCTCCACAATTGGCGGCAACATCGCCACCAATGCCGGCGGCATTCGCGTCCTGCGCTATGGCATGTATCGCGCCCAGGTTCTCGGCCTGGAGGCCGTGATGGCAGACGGCTCCGTGCTGACCAGCCTCAAAGGCCTTTCGAAGAACAATTCGGGTTTCGATCTCAACCAGATATTCATCGGCAGCGAGGGCACACTTGGCGTCGTAACCCGTGCCTGCCTGCGTCTGCATCCCAAGCCGCAGTCACTGGCAAACGCATTTTGCGCCCTCCCCTCGCTCGGTGCGGCAATCACGCTTCTGCGGCGTCTGCGCCAGAGGCTCGGACCGTCCCTCTCCGCTTTCGAAGTCATATTCCCGGCTGTTTATGCTGGCGTTCTCAAGCGTACCGCCGCGCCGCCGCCTGTGCCGGCGGGTGCTGGAATGTATGCGCTCATCGAGATGCAGGGACAGGACGAAGCAGGCGACGAGGATCGCTTTGCCGCTGCGCTGATGGAATGCTACGAGGAAGGCATTGTCAGCGATGTCGCGGTTTCCCGCTCGCTGCGCGACTACCATGCCATCTGGAATTTGCGCGATGCCGCGAGCGAATTCATTTTCAGCATGGACCATGTCGCGGGCTTCGACGTCAGCCTGCCCATTTCCGCAATGCAGCGGTTCCTGGACAGGGCCACAGCCAAAATCGCGCATGTCGATCCCGCCGCTTCCATCTACATTTTCGGTCATCTCGGTGACGGCAATCTGCATTTCCTCGTTCGTACGCACCACTATGACCGCGTCGCGGACGCGACCTTTTCCTGTGTCGCCAGCGAAGGGGGATCGATATCGGCGGAACACGGTATTGGCCTTGAAAAGAAGAAGTGGCTGCCGCTGGTTCGCAGCCCGGCCGAGATGGCTGCCATGCGCCGTCTCAAATCGGCGTTCGATCCCAATAACATCCTCAATCCCGGCCGCGTTTTCGACATGGAACCAACGGCACCGGGGGAGCGCGCATAAATGTCCACTCTGCCCGTCGCCGCACACTCCAAGGATCGGCCCACGGCCTCCGCCGTGAAAACGCCCAGCCTCGATGACCGCTACGTGCTCGATCGGGGCAACATCCTCGTTTCCGGCACGCAGGCGCTCGTACGCCTGCCGATGATCCAGCGTCAGCGTGACCTTGCGCGCGGATTGAACACCGCCGGCTATGTCTCCGGATATCGCGGCTCGCCGCTTGCCAGCTTCGACCGCGAAATGGCGCGCGCGAGGAAATATCTCGACGACCATCACATCCGCTTCCAGCCCGGCCTCAATGAAGACATGGCCGCCACCGCCGTCTGGGGCACGCAGCAGACGGCGATGTTTCCGGGCGCCCGGTATGATGGCGTCTTCGCCATGTGGTACGGCAAGGGACCTGGCGTCGATCGCAGCATGGACGTGATCCGTCACGCCAACGCCGTCGGCACCAATCCGAATGGCGGCGTTCTGCTGCTCGTCGGAGACGATCACGGTGCCGTTTCGTCGACCCTACCGCACCAGAGTGAACATAATCTGATCTCCGCGATGGTGCCGCTCCTGTCGCCGGCCGGCGTGGGGGAATATATCGACTACGGACTGTTTGGCTGGGCGCTCAGTCGCTATTCCGGCGCCTGGGTCGGCTTCAAATGCCAGACTGAAATCGTCGAATGCACGGCGACGGTCGAACTCGATCGGCCCGCCATCATCTATCCCGATGGTCACAGCGACCTCTCATTGCGATGGCCGGATGGCCCGCATGCGATGGAACGGCGGCTGGAAAACAAGATGGACGCGATACACGTCTTCGCCCGTCAAAACAGCATCGACAGAACGATCTGGGGTAGCACTGCCGGCAAAGCGAGGCTCGGTATCGTTTCGACCGGGAAATCATGGCTCGACCTCATGGGCGCGTTGACAAGCCTTGGCATCGACGAGCGTCGGGCCGGCGAACTCGGCATCCGGCTTTACAAGATCGGCATGGTCTGGCCGATCGAACCGGAGGGACTGCAACGGTTCGCCTCCGATGTCGAAACCTTGTTGGTGGTCGAGGAAAAGCGCGCGGTCATCGAAGACCAGATCAAGGCTCAGCTTTTCAACCTCGCTTCAGATCGGCGCCCAAGGGTCTACGGCAAATTCGGCGTGGATGGTCGACCGCTCTTGTCCGCGGCCGGCGAGATCAATGCGGTCGCGGTCGCAAGAGCGATCGTCTATCTTATCGGTGAGGCTCACACCGATCTGCTGGCCAGATCGCGCGATATCGAGGCGCTCCTCGCGGCAAGTGCCACGGAAACGCCAGCGCTGAAACGCGACCCCTATTTCTGCTCAGGCTGTCCGCACAGCATTTCCACCCGCCTGCCCGAGGGAAGCCGGGCATCCACCGGCATCGGCTGTCACATGATGGTAATCGGGCTGGAAGAGCGCAACACCTCGACCTTTACCCAGATGGGCGGTGAAGGTGGGTCGTGGATTGGCCTTTCCCAATTCACCGACGAGAAGCATATCTTCGTCAACATGGGCGATGGCACCTATTTCCATTCCGGGCTGCTTGCGATCCGCGCCGCGATTGCTGCCAAGGTCAACGCCACCTACAAGATCCTCTATAACGATGCCGTCGCCATGACGGGCGGTCAGAAACATGACGGAGAAGTCTCCGTTCCCGGCATTGTCGGGCAGATGCTCGCCGAAGGAGCGGCCCGGGTCGCTGTCGTTGCCGAGCGGCCCGATGTCTGGCAAGGCAATCTGCCGCGCGGCGTTACGGTCAACCACCGCGACGAACTGGATGCGGTGCAGCGTGAACTGCGCGAGGTGCCGGGCGTTACCGTGCTCGTCTACGATCAGGTTTGTGCTGCCGAAAAGAGGCGCCGGCGCAAGCGGGGCGCTTTCGCCATCTCCGACAAACGCGCCTTCATCAACGAGCTCGTCTGCGAGGGTTGCGGCGACTGTTCTGCTGTTTCCAACTGCATCTCCATCGAGCCGCAGGAAACGGAGTTCGGGCGCAAGCGGCGGATCAACCAGTCGAGCTGCAATACCGATCTCTCCTGCATAAAAGGCTTCTGTCCAAGCTTCGTCACCATCGAGGGCGGGACCATCCGCAAGCCGGACGCCAAGGCAGGCAAGCCAAGCTTCGACGACCTCCCTCTTCCGGCCATCCGAAAGATCACCGACCGGTCCTACAACATGCTGCTCGCCGGCATCGGCGGGACGGGCGTCATTACCGTCAGCGCCATACTGTCGATGGCCGCGCACATTGACGGCCTTGCGGTCCAGACTCTCGACCAAACCGGCCTTGCCCAGAAAAATGGGGCCGTCATCTCGCACCTGCGGGTCGCAAGGGCGCGAGAGCAGATCACATCCGTACGGATCGGACCGGGGGAAAGCGATCTGGTCCTCGGCTTCGATATCGTCGTGTCAGCGGCCCAGAACGCCCTGTCGACATTCGCTGCCGGCCGTACCAAGGCCGTTCTCGACGATCATTTCGCGCCGACCGCCTCGTTTGTGCAGAATACCGCAATCGATTTTCGCCAGGAAGCGACGGTGAAGGCATTGCGCAAAGCGGCTGGGGACAATGCCATCAGCCTTATCGCCGCGACGAAACTGGGGGCGGCCCTGATGGGCGACGCGATCGCGGCCAACATGTTCCTGCTCGGCCACGCCTGGCAGCGTGGACTAGTTCCAATCAGTCTTGAGGCAATCGATGCGGCGATCGAACTCAATGGCACAGGCATTGCGATGAATCGCGCAGCCTTTGGCTGGGGCCGTCGCTCGGTGGTGGATCCGGAGGCTGTCAAACAGGCGGCCGCAATCGATCCGGACGAGGCGCCGGCCAGGCAGACGCTGGACGAGATTGTCGCCAAGCGCATCGAGTTCCTGACGCACTATCAAAGCGCCACCTATGCCGACAAATACCGCAAGCTGGTGACGACCGCCCGCACTGCCGAGGCCCAACTGAAGCTCGGAGAGGATTTTTCCGAGGCCGTGGCGCGCAATGCCTTCAAGCTGATGGCCTATAAGGACGAATATGAAGTGGCCCGGCTGCACAACGACCGGAGCTTCAAGGACAAGATCGCGGCGCAGTTCGAAGGTGATTTCGAGATCAAGCATCATCTGGCGCCGCCGTTCTTTTCCCGAAGGATCGACAAGCGCACGGGCAACCCGGCAAAGATTGCCATCAGCCACAAGCTCACTTTGCCGGCGTTTTCCGTGCTGGAGAAAATGCGCTTCCTTCGCGGCACGCCGCTTGATCCGTTCGGCTACACGCATGAGCGTCGCATGGAGCGAAAACTGGCCGCCGATTATGCGGCGTTGATCAACGACCTCGCAGCAAATCTATCACCGGAAAACCAGCAGCGCGCCATCGCGCTTGCCCAGCTCCCCGATCAGATCAGGGGGTTTGGCCCTGTCAAATCAGCATCGATAGAGCGTTTCGAGAAGAATAAGGCGGCCCTGTTGATGCAGGCATCGAGCACGCCATCGCAACCGGCTGACACCAGCGTAAAAAGGAAAAACATATGAGCATAGCCGAGCGCTTCGAGACCATTCTCTACGACAAGGATGAACAGGACAAGTTCGCGACGATCACAATCAATCGGCCGGACAAGCTCAATGCGATGAACAAGACGACCGTGCGCGAGATCGACCGCGCCGTTGCGCTGGCCGTCGCCGACAAGGACGTCAACGCACTGGTGATCACCGGTGCCGGCCGCGCGTTTTCTTCCGGTTATGACCTGCAAGGCGCAGACTATGATGTCAGCATCGAGGACTGGCATGCCGACATGTCGGAAAATGCCCAGGCGCTTCTGAATATCTGGAAGGCGCCGATCCCCGTCATCGCCTCGGTGAACGGCTATGCGCTTGCCGGCGCGCTCGAACTCGTCATGTCGTGCGATCTGGCGATCGCTGCCGATAACGCCAAGTTCGGCGAGCCGGAAGTCCGTCACAATTCCGGTCCGCCTGCCCTCTTCATGCCATGGCTGCTGGCCACCCGCGACGTGCGCTGGCTGATGTACACAGGCGATCTGGTGGACGCGGAAGAAGCGCTGCGGATGCACCTGATCAACAAGATCGTGCCTGCCGATCAGCTCAAGCAAAAGACCGAGAACCTGGCGCGCAAGCTGGCACGCATGCCAGTTCCGGCCATCAAGTTCGCCAAGTCCTCCATCAACAACCAGCAGATCGCCGCCGGCCTGATGACATCCTTCGATTACAACGTGCATGCCATCGCCGCCCTCCATGTCAGCAAGGACGGGCAGGAATGGATGCGCAATCTTCAGAAGATGTCACTGAAGGAATATCTCGAATTTCGCGACGCACCCTTCAAGGGGCTCGACTGACATCATCTTCCTCGCTGGTTTGGCGATGCACAGCCACAACAACATGGCTGTATTTAACTCCGGAAAGGATCAGACAATGCAGATGGCCCCGTCCTCAACGCAGGATATGGACAGCATTCCGGTCATAGATATCTCGCCTTTCATCCATCGGACCGCCGGCAGCGATGCCGTGGTCAAGGCGATCGAGGCCGCCTGCCGCGAAACCGGCTTCTTCCTGATCACCGGACATGGTGTGTCCACGGAGGCAACCGCGCGGCTTTACAATCTTGCCCGCGATTTCTTCGACGAACCGCAGGAGTGGAAAAAGCAACAAGGCCGGGGAACTTCGCTAAAGGGGGGCGTCGCCTTCTCCCCCATCGCGGATGAGGCACTGAGCGCCACGCTTGGGATCAAGACGCCGGGTGACTACAAGGAAAGCCTGAATTTCGGGCCGCGCCTTCCGGGTGACGTCTGGCCCATGGTTCCACAAGGATTACAGGCCGCATTCAGCGCCTATTTTGCCGAGATGGAGATGCTCGCTGGCCATCTGCGGCGCGCATTCTGCCAGGCGATCGGGCTTGCTCCCGATTACTTCGAGCCGGCCTTTGCCGACCACCTTTCAGCACTCCGCGTCATCAACTATCCGGAACAACAGGAAAGCCCACTGCCCGGCCAATTACGTGCGGGCGTCCATACCGATTACGGCTTCATGACCATTCTGCGCTCGGAGGCATCGCCGGGAGGGCTTCAGGTCCGCAGGCGCGATGGCGAATGGCTGGATGCGCCGAACGTCGAAGGCGCCTATGTCGTGAATATCGCCGATGCCTTCATGCGCTGGACCAATGACGAATGGCTCTCGACGCCACATCGGGTTGCCAATCCACCCGGCGACTTCAAGGGAACGACACGGCGTCAATCCATTCCCTTCTTTGTCAATCCTTCGAAAGAGACGCTCATCGAATGCCTGCCGCCCTTTGCGGCAAAGGCGCCGGCAAAATACACGCCGATTACCTACGGAGACTATATCGCGCTGAAGACAAGCCAAGCCTTCAGCAAGTCCTGAGCGCAAGAAGCGAAACATCGCCTAGCGCAGCAGCGACCGAAACATAACCATGACAAGGGGAACCGAAATGATGAACATGAACAGGCGGCAGCTTCTTGCCGGAATGGGCAGCCTTGCCGCTGCAAGCGTGATCAGCCTTCCTGCGCGCGCGCAAAGCAAGACACTCGTGGTGCCGACGCTCGGGGGTGCCTGGGAACAATTCTGGCGCTCGACGCTGGCACCCGCATTCACGGCAAAGAGCGGTGCCGCAGTGACACTCGATGCCGGCAACGGCCGTGTCTGGAGCGCCAACCTGCGGGCGGCGGGCGCTGAAAACCCGCCCTATTCTATCCTGATGACCAACGAGGCCTTCGCCTCCAGCCTGCGCAAGGAAGGCTTCTTCGAGAAGCTCGATCTGACGAAACTGTCGAACTACAACGATCTCTACCCTCTTGCGAAGAAGACGGATGGCTGGGGTGCCGTGGCCATGGTCTCGCCGATCGGCATCGCCTACCGAACCGATATGGTCAAAACCCCGCCGAAGGGATGGAAGGATCTCTGGGAAAACCCGGAGTTCAAGGGTCGCATTGGCCTCTACAACTTCGCCAATACGGCCGGCAAGATGGAGCTGATGCTGGCATCGAAAATCTTCGGCAAGGATCAATACGACATCGATGCCGGCTTCAAGGCGCTGGAAAAGCTCGGCCCCGTCATACAGGCGGATTTCAATCTGTCGACGGGCCTTGCAGCCGGCGAATTCGTCGTTGCGCCCTTCGACTTCGGCGAGGTGGCGCGCTTGCGATCCCAGGGGCTGCCGATCGATGTCGTCGTTCCCGAAGAGGGCATGCTGATGTTCGACCAGACGCTGAATATCCTTGCCCATGCCCCGGAAAAGGAACTCGCCTACCAATATGCCGACTTCCTGCTTTCTCCGGAGGGGCAGATACCGCTCATGAAGCAGTTCTTCGTCTCCCCCACCAATTCCAAGGTGGTGGTCCCGGCCGACCTGCAAAAGGACGTGCCGATCTCGGGCGAGGCCATGGACAAGATCCTGACATGGGACTGGAACTTCATGAACCAAAAGCAGGCCGAGTTCTCGGAGACCTGGGCAAAGGTCATGCGCTAGGCGCGCCCTGACGATCCCCTCGCTATGCGCCGGCCCGCCTTTAGGCGGTCCGGCCCCTCTCCCGACATGGTGGCATGGACGCGGTCGCCGCCGACAGAATTTGGAAGATCGATCATGACAGAGGTGAGCATCGAAGCGCTGACCAAGCACTATGGAGCATCTCTTGCGGTCAACGGCATCTCCGTGAAAATCGCAAAGGGTGAGTTTATCTCCCTTCTTGGCCCTTCCGGCTGCGGCAAGACAACTACGCTGAAAATGATAGCCGGCTTCGAGGACGCCACATCAGGCGCGATCCGTTTCGATGGGCAGGACGTCGTGCATGTGCCTGCCGAAAAACGCGACATTGGCATGGTCTTCCAGAACTACGCCCTGTTTCCGCATATGACCGTCGCGCAGAACCTGGCGTTCGGACTGGAGATGCGCCGCAGACCGAAGCGCGAAATCGCCGAGCGCACGGCGCGTGTTCTCGACATGGTACAGCTCTCCGGATATGCCGACCGCTATCCGCGCCAGCTTTCCGGCGGACAGCAACAACGCGTCGCCCTTGCTCGAGCGCTGGTGATCGAGCCCCGAATTCTCCTTCTCGACGAGCCGCTTGCCAACCTCGACGCCAAGCTGCGCGAGGAGATGCGCATCTTTATCCGCGATCTTCAGAAGCGTGTTGGCATCACCACTGTTTACGTGACCCACGATCAGGCGGAGGCTATGACCATGTCGGATCGTGTCGTGGTCATGTTTGGCGGGCAGATCGCCCAGTATGGCGCGCCAGCCGATATCTACGATCGGCCGGCCAGCCTCGAAGTCGCGCAATTCGTGGGGCAGGTCAACATCCTGTCCGGTCGGCTGCTCTCCACCGACGCCAACAGTATTTCGGTCATCGATACAGCACTCGGTACGGTCAGGATCTTCAATGCTCCAAGGTCGCCCGATGGGGCCGTGACGCTGGTGCTGCGGCCCGAGGCCGTCGAGCTGTTTCCCGAAAGTGCGGGGCAGGCAGGCGTACCGGCCACCGTCACTGCGAGCTACTATTCGGGCAGCCTGATCGACTATCTGCTGGCGCTCGACAGTGGCGACACCATCAATGTCCAGACCTTCCCTCGCAGCCGTTTCTCTCCGGGCGACCGTGTCACCGTCAAGGTCGATGGCGATCGCTTCTGGGCGCTCGGAGCTGCCGCATGAGCCTTCGAGCGAAATCTCTGAAGCCCTTTGCCCTGATCGCCCCAGCTGTTCTGCTGCTCGGTGTCTTCCTGGTATTGCCGTACATCAACATCGTGGTCATGAGCCTGCGCAATCCGGGGAGCGGCACGCCCTATGCGCCCGGCTTCACCCTCTCAAACTATCTCAGGCTCTTTGCCGACAGCTTTTATCTGGAGCAGACCGCAAATACGTTGGTGATCGGCTTCATCACCACCTTTGTCTGCCTTGTCCTCGGCTTCCCCGTCGCCTGGCAGCTTGCGAAGACCCAAATGCGTTTTCGCGGCCTGGCCTATGGCCTCGTGCTCTCACCGCTTCTCGTCGGCATCGTCATCCGCAGCTATGGCTGGACGATACTACTCGGCAATAACGGCATGATAAACCGCACGCTGATCGGCTTCGGCCTGATCGATCGCCCGCTTGCCCTGATGTATAACTCCCTTGGGATCGTGATCGCGCTGGTGCACGTCTTCCTGCCCTTCATGATCCTGCCGCTCATGAGCGCGCTGCAGGGGATAGACCCTTCAATCGAAGCGGCCGCCCGGTCGCTTGGTGCTGGACGCATCACCGCCTTTCGAAGAATTGTTCTGCCGCTGGCGATGCCGGGCATACAGGCCGGCTGCATACTGGTCTTTGTCCTATCGCTCAGCGCCTACGTCACCCCGTCCTTGATCGGCGGCCTGCGCGTAAAGACGATGGCCGTCAGCGTGGTCGACGCCCTTATCGATACGTTTCAATGGCCCTTCGGCTCGGCCATCGCACTGATGCTGTCTCTAACCGGGGCTATGGTGGTGATGCTGTTTGCCAGGCTCACCCGCATGAAATGGAAGGCGAACTGATGGCCAGGCACCTCCTCACCGGCTATTGCCTGCTGATCTATGCCTTTCTGTTGCTGCCGATCCTCGTGGTCGTCGGCGCCTCTTTCAATGCTGGCGCCTTCCTGACGTTCCCGCCACAGGGACTTTCATTTCGCTGGTATGTGGTGTTCTTTCACAACGAGGTCTTCCTCAACGCCATCAAGACATCGCTCTGGGTGGCCGCGGTCTCGACAGTGATCTCCTCGATCATCGGCACAATGGCGGCGATCTTCTATGTCCAGCACGCCGGACGCTGGAAGGAAAGCATCCGCCTCGCCATGCTCCTGCCGCTGCTGCTGCCGGAAGTGCTGACGGCCATCTCGCTGTTGTTCTTCGTCTATTCGATCGGCATGGGCACACGAACGATCGCAGCGATGATCATCGGCCATTGCCTCATTACCCTTCCCTTCGTCTTCATCAACGTTTCGGCAGCCATGGAGTCCTACGAACCGTCCTGGAGCCTGGCGGCCAAGAGCCTTGGCGCGGGACCACTGACGCGGTTTCGCCGCATCATGCTGCCGCTGATCAAGCCAGGCGTGATTGGCGGATGCCTGTTCGCCTTCATCATATCCTTCGACACGTTCACGATATCCTTCATGCTGAAGAATGTCGGCACCGCCACGCTTCCAATCCAGCTCTACGATTATCTGCGCACAAACTTCACACCGGAGGCAGCAGCAGTTTCAACGGTATCCATCGTGCTGACCTTGTTCATCGTCGTCCTGTCGGAGAAAGTACTGGGACTGCGCATCCACCGATTCTAGGGCATTTGTTGCTTTTTTCACCCTCCGCTTGGCGACGAACGAATTCGCCGCTGACTCAGCGAGGGTCGTGGCAACCCGAAGGCCGGCGCGGTCGCGTTTTCCGTGGTCGATGATTGGTCTCATCTGACACTTTCAGCCTGCGGGATGACGACCATCGTTGACCGGTCATCAACGACCAGCGCAGATCATTCTCCGCTATCGACGAGCTTCGGAGAGGACGGGGACGTAGAGCGGACTGAGGGTTGCTGCAAACGTTGCCGTCAGGTGGTCGGCATCCTTATAGAGCGGCAGGCCGTTTCGCACCGCATCGCAACGACCATTGCTACAGAGAGAGGGAAGAGGGTCGATGAGCGCAGCTCCATATCGTGCCGCCAGACGTGTCAGGATCGCGTGCGAAAGCGCCTGCCGCTTCTCGATATAGTCCAACGGCGGCGCGACGTCCGTCGATGTGCCTCGCATTATCGCCTTGGCGACGGCCTCAGGCATGTACCGCCCCATCTCCGGAACATCCGAGACCAGCACGACCCTCGTTCCCTGCTTGGTCAGCTCCGCCATCAGGCGATCCAGCGTTTCGACGACGGATGCTGATCGGTCGTCCAACGGAGGCGGCACCGACGGGTCGAAGTAAGGCCCCTCGTTCGGCAACTCGGCATCGTGGACATATTTGGGCCAGTAGGCCACCAGGAAAACCAGCGGAATATGTTGTGCCGCAATCAGATCGTGCACTGCTCCATTGAAGTCGCCGCAGAGCCCGGCATCGCCCCGAGGTGTGAGCTGAACACCCGGCAAAGGAGGGCACGACGAATGTCCTGCAAAGAGGCCGCTGATCCCAACCAGTTTCGCAGCCGCATCGATGGCCGGTGCCATCGCGCCGGAATGGGAATCGCCCCAGACGACAAAAGATGGTTTGGCAGGGCCTTCGAAACCGAGCGGACAGAGCTTGCCTGCATTAATATCTGCCACAGAGGGCCCGGATTTATCGGAGTCGGCAAAACACGGCGGTAGGCTGAAACGGCTTTGATCGTACGTGGAAGCGTATACCGTCCGGGCATCCGCGGGTAGCCGATCCGGCACACCGCGATGATGAGCAACATAGTCTCCCAATCCGACTGAAGCGATCAGGACCCCCGCGGCGCTTGCGAACATGGGTATGCGCTTCACAAAGCTGGCGCGTCCACGGAACGGCTGCTCCACGAAACGCCAAGAGATGGTGGCGAGAACGAGCGATGCGATAACGATCAAACTGCCCTGCAGCAGGGAAAGCTGGCGTCCCGCGACCTCCCGGCTGAATACGATGATCGGCCAGTGCCAGAGATAAAGGGAGTAGGAGATCAGCCCCACAAAAACCAATGGTCGGGATTGCAGGAATCTGCCCGCAGGCCCCGTCTCGTCTCGGCCATGGATAATCAAGGCCGCGCCGAGGCAAGGCAGCAGCGCCGCCGGGCCGGGAAACAGCGTCTGGTCGCTGAAGCCGAATATGGCAATGGCTACCAGGAGGATGCCACCCAGGCCCAGCCCTGCCCGCAGCGCCGACTGCTGCGGCACCGGTATTGCATTGAGGGCCAGCAGCGCCCCAAGGAGGAGTTCCCAGGCGCGAAACTGAAGGAGATAGAATGCCTCGGCCTGCGACCGAAATAGCATCCAAGTGCAAGCGACCAACGATACGGCCAGCAAGCCTGTCACGATGAGCCTAGCACGCCGTCGCGCAAATCGGTTGATCAGCAGCAACAGCAAGGGAAACAGGATGTAGAACTGCTCTTCGACAGCAAGAGACCAGGTGTGCAGCAGCGGCTTCATCTGCGCGCCGATGTCGAAATATCCGCTTTCCTTTTCGAACTGGATATTCGAGGTGAACAGGGCGGCCGCCTTCAAACTGCGGGCGAAGTAGACAAATTCGGCTGGCATCAGCAGAAACCAAGCCGCGATCGAGGAAGTGGCCAGGACAGTAAACAATGCCGGGAAAATCCGGCGGATACGGCGCTCATAGAATCGAACGAGACTGAACTCGCCCTTTGCGATCTCGCTGGAAATCAGCGATGCCATCAGGAAACCAGAGATGACGAAAAATACGTCGACGCCGACGAAACCGCCGCCGAAGCCGGGTACGCCCACGTGGTACAGAACCACCGGAATAATAGCCAGAGCCCGGAGACCATCGACATCCCGGCGATAGTCAAGACCGCTTGACCCATGTCCGTGCGTTGGTGCTAGAGGCAACGAGCGCCGAAGAACAAGATTCAATTTCAACTCTCCAAATGCACCGCGATGCGCACACAGCCGCAACGTGTCTCTTTTGGGCAAATAGTCCCATTGGCTGACGTAAAACTGAAGATTTGAGCTTCGCGGCCTCAAGCTCGGCGTTCTGATCGACCTCGACGTTCAACTGGGTTTAGCCAGGAAAGCAAGATTGCCTCCCTATGGCGCCGACAGGGGCAGGATGCGTTCTGGCGCGGACCTTGAACCCTGGCGTCATCGGAGGCCCAAAGTCTAGCTATAGGTGCCGGTCTTTCATTCTGGACCTTAGCCCTGTTGTGTATCACACTCTTTTGGTGCCCGAGGGAGCCTGGAAGGCGATAAAAAGTTGTTGGCTTGGTGCTTCATTGAAATCCGTAATCACAAGCGACAGCGGATATGCCACTGTTATCCTGGTTGTGAGGCAAAAGCGGGGCGGGCATATAACTTCGCTTGGCGGGACCCGTTGCCCTCTAGGCCAGGATCTCTACCCTTCAATGTTCTTTGTATAGGTTGCTATTAGCACCCATTTGGAAATAGCTTCTCGCGCGTCTGGAGATTGCGATGAACCTTAACCAAGTCACTGTGACTATGCCCGATCTGGATGAAGGATGGCGTTTCTACTGCGCACTCGGTCTTGTTCCCATCGTGGATGCGAGACCCAACTATGTTCGATTTATTTGCCCTGACGGCGACAGCACTTTTTCGCTACATAAGGGCGAAGCGGCTGGCAATGGCACCACGATCTATTTCGAATGCGATGACGTTGATACTCAGTACGAAAACCTCGTTGCCGCGGGCATAACCTTTTCGTCGCCGCCCCAAGATCAAAGCTGGTTGTGGCGCGAAGCAGAGTTGTTTGACCCTGGCGGAAACCGCATACTTCTCTATTTTGCCGGACAAAATCGGATCAATCCGCCATGGCGAATTCGCGCCTCCAACCCGTAGCATCTGGACGGGTTGGCCCCAAAAGAATCATCTCATTGGATAAACCGACGGCGGGCTTGGCATATGCTAGATGTCCGGCACTCGCCCATGGTTGACAGCTCTGGTCGATCGCATTGAACAGAGAGGTGTGCATAAGCGCTCGCTTAGAGCTGATTGTTCGGTTGGGGATTCCAATTTTCAACCCTGACGTGGCGGTCTTAAATGGACGCGAACCGCTGACCACGTCTATTCTCCAAACGGAAGTTCAACTTCTTCGCGGTTTCTTTTTGCGCCCTCGATCAGGACCATCTTGAACCGCTCGGCATCTTGTGCCGGCAGCATTCCCGCCCCTGTTCGAATACCTTCTTGCCACGCAGGCCCGCGCTCCCATGCTTCGTTGTAGACGAGCGCCAAGTCGGCAGATCGCCTTGTCTGCTGTAGGGCTTCAAAGAGCAGCGCAGCTTGACGAACGTCCTTCTCTCGCTTCGCTGGCCCCTGCCCGTCAGTGTTTCTGCGGCTGGCGACAATGAGCTTGTGGACCGCATACCGGGACGGGTCGGGGACGACGACAGGGACACCGCTTCGGTGGAGCAGCATTGTCCTGACGGGCTCCCTTATGAGGAAGTCGAGAAAGCGTAGCGGATCCGCGCTGGCGCCGCCAAGGGCAGGCATCGTTGCCGGCTGGTCGACGTACTCATCCGAACCACGATTCGATGTCAGGAACTCAACCCTGTAGCCCTCGGCATTCTGAAAGGCCGACGAGGCCACGGATCCCGATCGATGTGGAACTGGACGGAAGCTGGCGTCGACGCCCTGCAGCAGCTCAAGGATCGGCGGCAGACTATCTTCAACCTCCCGACTGATGGCATAATCCTGAGCGATGTCAGCATCGCCGGTCAGGATCGCGGCCATGGGAAGGCGGACGCCAAGTAGTCCCGAATAGCACTGAAAGGCCACCGTCCCGATGAGAACACCCCGGAGTCGAAAGAGACCGCCATCGGCAAGAGCCTCAACGATGTCGCCCGACATGGCGTCAGGGGCGATCATACCACCGTCGCGTGTCAGGGTATTTACCAAGCGTCTGCGAGCGCGTAGGTCATCCTTGTCCCGCTTATGATCAGCTACGCGCTGCGCGATAACCGGATCTTCAGCAGGACCGACGTAACGACGTTTCGTGCCGCCGTGTCCGTCCGGGATGTCGAAGTACCAATATTTGCGCCCTTTGATGTTCGCCGGGGTGAACCGACCCTCCGGAGGGAAATCGGCTGTCCATGCGGCGTCGAGCGAGCGCTGACCGAGCTCGGCGAGCATCGTCTGGTACATGAGGTCGATGGACTTCATTAGCTCGACTCCGAGCGTTATACTTTTTTTCAAAAACAGTATAACGCTCGAGAGGACAGCTCGCAAGATAGGATGCGAGCTCTATCTCCTTGAAAGGATAGGAACTAACGACCCAGTAATCGCCTTCGGAGCTTACCTCCAGCCCCATTCGCGATCATGCACATGAAATCAGTAGCGACAGAGAATCCTGGCAAACGGTCTTCCAAGCCTTGATCATCAATGCGCATCGATCTAACGAGGCGCGTCAGAAGTTCTAGTACGTGACAACAACGTTGAGCAAGCGCTCCGTTTTTTGAAAAAGAAGTTGCAGCGCGAGGGCGTTTTCCGCGAGGCCCGACTTCGGGAGCGTTTTGAAAAGCCCTCCGAAAAACGTGCTCGCGAAAAGGCTGAGGGTATCAGGCGTGTCCGCAAACTCGCTCGCAAAAAGCTTGAGCGGGAAAGCGGTATTTCGAGCCCCAAAAAGCTGAGCGCCTCTGCTCGCTGGGGTGTCGGTTATGGATGGCCTGCGCTTCAGAAAACATCGAGTATGATGCGCCGTCATTGACGGAATAGGAGCCGATCCATGACGATTTCAATTTTGGGCATCGCTGGAATGAGCAACGATAGTCCCGCGGTTTCCGATACCGATCGAACGCCGACCGTATCGCAGCACAAGCTCCCCCTACTACCCACTTTCAAGCAGGTAGCTGCAGGCGACAACGCCCGTGACGTTCGATCACATCTATCCACGCGAGAGAGTCGCGCCTGTCGCCACGTCAAACAAGTGCATCTGGTTCATATTGAACGACAGTGGCATCGCCGTCTGAGGCTTAGGTCCGCTTTCCGGGTCGATGCGGGCGCACAGGTTGGCGTCGCCGATGGAAAAATAGACCATGGTCTCCGGACCAAGAGGCTCTACCAGATCGATCCTCGCCTCAACGTCTGCAAAGCCTGGGCGCTGTTGACGATGGCTAATCGATTCTGGCCGTATACCGAAAATGACTGATTTTCCAGCATGGCGCGCATACTCGTTGACGCGCGCATCGGGAACCAGAAGCTCGGCGCCGTCCGCCAGAGCGACGGCAACTCCCCCGCGGCTCGAAACCAAATGCGCCGGAAGGAAATTCATCGACGGCGAGCCGATGAAGCCGGCGACGAACTGGCTGACCGGGCGGTGATAGAGTTCCTGCGGCGGCCCCGCCTGTTCGATGGCGCCGCCATTCATCACCACAACGCGGTCGGCCATGGTCATGGCTTCGACCTGGTCGTGAGTGACATAGACCGTCGTGGTTGGGAGTACCTGGTGCAGTCGCTTGATCTCCGTACGCATCTGAACGCGGAGCTTCGCATCGAGGTTCGACAACGGCTCGTCGAAGAGGAAGACCTTAGGATTGCGCACGATCGCCCGCCCCATCGCGACGCGCTGGCGCTGGCCACCGGAAAGCTGGCCCGGACGCCTGCTCAGGAGTTCGCCGATATGCAGCGTTTCGGCAGCGCGGGCGATACGCGCATCGATCTCGCCTTTCGCCAGCTTCTGCTGCTCCAGGCAAAAAGAGATATTTTCACGCACCGTCATGTGCGGATAGAGCGCATAGTTCTGGAACACCATGGCGATATCGCGCTTTCCAGGCCCCAGGCGATTCACGACCTGGTCGCCAATGACGATATCGCCCGCCGTAATATGTTCGAGACCCGCGATCATGCGCAACGTGGTCGATTTTCCGCAGCCTGACGGCCCCACGAAAACCACGAATTCATTATCCTCGATTTCAAGGCTGATGCCCCGGACGGCTTCATAGATGCCGTAGGATTTGACGACGCTTTTCAGTTCCAGTCGTGCCATCGTTTTCTCCTATGATTCCTGCAGCCAGATCGCCATCGCTCCGGCCTCGCGATTGGCCCAGAGATGGTAGGGGATCGCCTTGAACGGCCTCTTCTTCAATGCGGGCGGTGCGGTGCGATAAAGCGCATTCTCCCAACCGGCATCTTCGGCCTCGAGCGCCGTGCCCTCGAGAACTGCAGCACCACCGAGAAGTCCTGCGTCGTAGCGAGCCGAAATCTCCGACGTTGCCGGCAGGCGAAGCCGCTGCGGCTCGCCGCCAAGATCGGTCTCCTCGACGCAATAGACGACCGGGCCGCGCCGCAATGCGACGCGTCCCCCATCTTCCGAGACGGCCGGGTGGGCGTAGATGCGGTCGACCGGCATCGACAGGCTGATGCGGACTTCGTCGCCGTTCCGCCACTCCCTTGTGATCGCCGCATAACCGTTCGTCACGCATGCGCCGAGATCGACGGCCATGCCATTGACGAAGATCTCAGCGCTCCGGCACCATCCAGGGATGCGCAGATGCAAGGTGAAGTGGCTCGGCTGTTCGAGCGCGAGCTGCAACCTGATGTCGCCGTCCCAGGGATATTGCGTCTCCTGCTTGAGACGAACGAAGGTGTCTCCGACCATCAGCTCAGCGGAATTGGTGCCATAGAGATGAACGGCGAGCTCACTATCCTTGGTGGAATAGAAATACTGCCCGAGTGACGTGATGAAGCGGGCGATATTCGTCGGGCAGCAGGGGCAATAATGCCATTTCCAGCGGCGGTGCTGCCCGTGGCTCTCCAGCACATTTTCATAGAAATAGTGCTCGCCGTCGCGGGAGATGCCAGACAGGGCTCCGTTGAACAGCACGGTTTCCAACCTGTCGGTGAATTTGCTGTTGAGATCGATCTGGGCCATGCGGTGGCTCCAGAAGCCGAGTGCAACCGCGGCGCATGTCTCGGCATAGGCCGTTTCGTTCGGCAGATCGAATTCGCGGGTAAAACCCTCGTTGGATGCGGACGGACCGAGGCCGCCGGTCACATAGAGCTGCCGGCCGACGAGATTGTCGTAGAGGCGCTCGCAAGTTTCTTTCAGCGTCGGATCGCCATTCTCGACAGCCAGATCCACCATCGCCGAGAAGAGATACATGGCGCGGACCGCGTGGCCGACCACCTGTTGCTGCTCGCGCACCGGCATGTGAGCCTGGCTATAGGCGTATGTCTTGTAGACATAGTCTTGCGGATCTTCGCCGCGGTTGCGCGCCTCATCGTCGTAATAGGACGGCATCTGACCGCGTTCGTCGACGAAATAGGTCGCAAGCTTCAGATGCCGGGGGTCGCGCGTGACCCGATAGAGCTTGACGAGCGCGAGCTCGATTTCTTCGTGGGCGTCATAACCCCTCAGCTTGCCGGGCTCCCGGCCGAAGGTGTCAATGATATGGTCGACGGCGCGGATCATGACATCGAGGAAGCGGCCCTTCCCTGTTGCTTCATAGTAAGCGACGGCTCCTTCGAGCAGATGGCCCATCGAATACATTTCATGCAGGTCACGCAGATTGGTCCAGCGCTTTTCCGGTTCGCGGCGAATGAACCAGCTGTTGAGATAGCCATCCGCCATCTGACCTTGTTCGAGCTTGGCAACGATATCGTCGATCTTCGCCTCGATCTCGGCGTTGGGATGGGCCTTCAGCGTGTAGCTAGCAGCCTCGATCCATTTGCCAAAGTCGGAATCGAAAAAGTGCTGCATCGACAGGCCACTCGGCTGGATCGGGCGGACGAGCGGTCCGGCGGGCCTGTCAAAATCGAGCACTTCCAGGAAGCCCTCTTCCTCCAGCCGCTTGTGCTGGGTGGGAATGGTGACGTTGCGCACCGTTTCGCTCCAGCCCTGCCAGAAGCCGCCATCGAAGACGACGCTGGAATGATCGGCAGGCAGATAACACTTGAGGCCTGTGAGCGGTGCCGGTTGAACGCGAGGTGAACTGGACATGACAACTCCTTCAGCGGAACGACCGCTGTCATTTCACGGCGCCAGCCGTCAGGCCGCGCACGTAGTATCGTTGCAAGAGAAGAAAGAGCAGGATGCAGGGGACCATTGTCACGGCAATGCCGGCCTGCAGCGCGCCCCAATCGATGATGCCGTAAATGCCCGAGGAAACATTGACCAGCATGATCGGCAGGGTGAACTTGTTCTGATCGGAAAGAAAAATCAGCGCCGCCAGGAACTCGTTCCATGAGTTCAGGAAGGCAAACATGGCGATCGTCGCAACCCCGGGCAATGCGATCGGCAACATGATCCGCCGCAAAATCGTCGCCTGCGAAGCGCCGTCGATCCGCGCCGCCTCGATCAACGCCTTTGGCACCGCATCGAAGGCATTGCGCATCATGAAGACGGAAAAGGGCAGCTGGAACGTCACATAGATCAGCACCAGTCCAAAGAGATTGTTCTGCAGCCGCAAGGCCTTCAGGATCAGGAAGAGCGGCGTGAGGATCGATTGGAACGGGATCATCATCGTCGCCATGATCAGCACGAAGAGCGCGGATTGCCCCGGAAAGCGGAATTTCGAAAAGCCGTACCCCGCCGGAACCGATATCAGCACCGTCAACAGCACCGTTCCGGTGGCGATCAGCACCGAATTGCCGGCATAGACGTACCATCCGGCTCCGACATGCTCGAGGCGGCGGTAGTTCTCCAGCGAGAAGGTCTTCGAGAATAGCGCCGCCGGATTGGCAAGCGCCTCGGCCGCAGGCTTGAAGGAATTCGCGAAGGACCACACGATCGGCATGACAAAAAAGACGGCAAAGACAAGAGCCACGAGAATGAAGACGAGATGGCCGAGCCGCTCGCCCGCAGGCTTGGGCGCAAGCTTGTAGTTTAGCCGGTGCATTAGCCTTCCTCCGGACGCTGGCGAAGAAAGACGAACTGTATCGTGCTGATCGCTACGAGGACGACGAGAAGCGCGAACGAGATCGCCGAACCGTAACCCAGGCGATATGACGAGAACGACGCGAGATAAATCGAGAACACCGCCGAGATCGTGCTGTTCTCCGGCCCGCCCTGGGTGATGATGAAGAACTGGTCGAAGGCCAGCATCGACGAGGTCACGTTCAGCACGAGCGCCAGCACCACCGAATTTCGCATCAGCGGCAACGTGATCCGGCGGAACCGGCTCCAGACATTGGCACCGTCGATCTTGGCGGCCTCGATCACATCATCAGATATGCTCTGCAGACCTGTCAGCAGGATGATCATGGTGAAGCCCGCCGTCTTCCAGACGACCATCAGAATGACGACACCAAGTGCCGACCAGAAGCTTTGCAGCGGCCTCGGGGCACTGTCGATAAGCCCCACTCCCCGCAGCAGCTGCGCGAAGACGCCGCTGTCTGGATTGAGCAGCCACATCCACAATGTCGATGCGGCCCCGAACCCGATGACGACGGGCATGAAATAGATCGTGCGGAAGAAGCCGGCGATGCGAAGCGGCCGGTCGACAAGCAGCGCGAGCGGGAAAGCCACCAGGAAGATCGCAGCAGTCACCAGCACGGTATAGAGCAGCGTGAAACCCAGGGAATGCCAGAGTTGGACGTCGCCCATAAGCTCGGCATAATTGGCAAGGCCGATGAATTTGGTCCGGCCAAGAAGCGGCCAATTGTAGAAGCTCATCCAGATAGTCATCACCAGTGGGACGAGGAAAAGTACGACGATGAACAGAAGACCCGGCAGGATGAACGCGAGACCAAGCCATCCCTTCGGTTCGGGTTCTCCGCTGGAGATGGCTCGCGTCTCATTGTGAGGCATCGACGATCTCACGGCTGTTTCCCCCTTGGTTGACTATCGACATGTTCGGTCAGAAAGGCAGGGCGTGTTCAAACGCCCTGCCGAAATCGCGGGCGACACCACTCAGTTCGGATTGGTCCGCTTGAGAATGCGGGTGAAATCGGCCTGTGTCTTGGCGATCGTTGCATCGACATCGTCGCCGAAAATCGTGCCTTGAATCAGGTTGAGGAAGGGACCGGTGCGGCTGACGAAAAGCTCATCCGAGGAGAAGGTGTAAGGCGTGCGTGCCTTGGCGAGAATGTCGTAGGCGACGAGATTGCGCTTGTCGAATTTCGCATAGGCTTCGGCGGCCAGATCGGTGCGCGACGGCATGCCCGATTCCTGGGTAATGTAGACCTGCTGCTCGGGTTGCATATAGAAATTGACGAAGTCGAGCGCGACCTTCTTCTTTTCCGGACTGATGCCCTTGATGAGCGCAAGCGTGTCACCACCCGCGAAGCTCGATTCACCGCCCTTCGGCCCCGGGATCGGCGCGACGTTGAACTTCACATCCGGATATTTGCTGGTCAGCAGGTTGACGATGTAGGAGCCGGTCATCAGGATGCCGACCTTGCCCGAAGCGAACGCTTCGACGGCATTGTTGCCGTTGCCGGAACGGGATGTGGGATGGATCGCGCCCGCCTTCCACATATCTCGGTAAGCCGCGATCGTCTCGCGCAGCGCCGGTGTATCGACGGTTGCTGCACGCCCGTCATCGCTCAGCACGTCGGCATTTGCGGCCCAGAGATGCGGCAGGAAGTCATAGATCAGCCAGCTTCCCGAATTGGCCACGAAATAAAAGCCATAGGTCTCGTTGCCGAGCGCCGTGATCTTCTTGGCGTCAGTGGCGATTTCCTCCAGCGATGCCGGCGCCTTGTTGGGGTCGAGACCGGCCTTTTTGAAGAGATCGGTGTTGTAGGCGATGATCGACGCATCCGGCAGTGCCGGCACGCCGTAGATCTTGCCGTCATAGGTGGCAAGCCGGATATGGGACGGGCTCATCGCCTGGGAATATGGCAGGCCTTTCACAAAGTCGGTGATATCCTCCAGACCATCAGCCGCGGCAAAGGTCGGAAGGTAGATCAGGTCGAGCACGGCGCTGTCAGGAGCCGCGCCGCCGGCAATAGCGGCGCCGAGCTTCGGAACCATCTGCTCAGCCGTGATTTGGGTCACGTTGATCTTGTCGGAATGCGATGCGTTGTACTTGTCAGCCAGCCCCTGAAGCACGGCGCCGGACGAGGTGCGTACCCAAAGGGTGATGTCGGTAGCATTGGCGAGCGTCGCGCTGGCCAGAAGCGAAAGCGCAGAAAGCGTCAACTTTAACTTGAACATAGATGTTCCCCTTTTTCTTGCCGCCAGCAGCCTCCCAGTGGCGTGTGCAAAACGTTAGTCGACATTTTTTGGTATGTCGACAGTATGTACGCAGCATTTCGAAAGGAATCTGATAAAACCTTTTATCATCACGATTATTTCTGCTAAAAGGTTTTATCGTATTCGGTAAAGGAACCGGCCTTTGGTTGAAAAGGACACACGACGGCGGACGATCCATGACGTGGCCCAGGCAGCCGGGGTCAGCATTTCGACAGCTTCGAATGCCCTGAACGGAACCGGCCGCACCAATGCCGAAACGCGGGAACGCGTTATACGTGTAGCCAAGGAAATCGGTTTTCGGCCCAATGCGCTCGCCCGCGGGCTTCTGAGCAAGCGGAGTCATGCGATCGGCATGCTCACCAATGATACCTATGGAAGGCTGACGTTGCCCATGGCTGCCGGTGTGTCGGAAGTGCTCGTCGATCACGGCCTCTCCGTCTTCCTCTGCGCCACCAACAACGACCCGCGCCTCGCACGCCTGCATCTGGAGGCCCTCCTCGATCGACAGGTAGACGGTATCATCTTCACCGCCACGCGCCTCGATCTCAAGCCGCCGGCTGAACTGGCCAAATTGGCAATTCCTGTCGTCTATGCCTTTGCCGAAGGACCACCCGAAAATATCAGCTTTTTCCCGGACGATGCTCAGGGCGCCCGCCTAGCCGTTGAGCATCTGAAAGGACTGGGCCGCTCACGGATCCTGCACATTACCGGGCCGGAAGATTATCTCTCAGTGCGCATCCGCGCGGAAGCCTACTGCGAGAGCTTCGGCAAGGGTGCGGAAGTGCACTATGGGGATTGGAGTGAGGAATGGGGTCACGAGGCAATCGACGCCGTCTTTTCCCGGCCCGGAGAAAAGCCCGATGCCATTTTCTGCGGCAATGACGAAATCGCCCGCGGGGTCATCGATGCCCTCCGCGACATCGGCATCACCGTTCCGAAGGACGTTGCCGTCATTGGCTTCGACAACTGGGAGGTGATCTCCCGGCAAACCAGACCGCCTCTGACAACGGTGGATATGGAATTGAAAGAGATCGGTCGCCGCGCAGGCCTTGCCATCCTCCGTCTGACACAAGGTGAAACCGTTCCGACAGGCATCACTCGATTGTCATGCCGGCTGGTTGTACGCAAATCTTGCGGCGGCCAGGACGGCTAAGCCTGCCACTTGTCAAACAGTCAACAGCTCATCAGCTTGCGGTGACCAACGATCGAATGATGCACTGAGGGTCTTGATGGGTTCGCACTGATGGCCACTCTCGTTCCCAACGCGGACTTCGAACCGTGATTCTCACGTTAGGTCTAAGCCCTCAGATAACACTCGGCACAAAGATGCACACTAAAACGTCCCGTGAACGACCGGCAATCAACTGACGCCGTTGAACACAACCATCTTGTCGTCGGCCATCTCTTCCATAGTCCAGGGAATACCCCCGACGCCATATCCCGACTGCCTGCGCCCGGCAAAGGGCATCCAGTCGGTTCGGAAAGCGGTGTGATCGTTCACAAGCACAGCCGACGCGTCCAGATGCCTTGCGGCCTTGAGGGCGATTGTTATGTCGGAAGAAAAAACACTCGCCTGGAACGCGTATGGCAGCGAGTTCGATATGCGGATCGCCTCGTCAACGTCGCTATAGCCGTAAACGCAGGTGAGCGGTCCGAAGACTTCAAGTCGCGACACTTTGGCGTCCGCTGGCGGATTAAGCAGGACGGAAGGCAGAAGCGTGGTGTCGGACAGCCGTCCGCCTCCGAATTGCCTCGCGCCCGCATCGGTCGCTTCCTGGATCCAGTTTGAAACACGCTCGGTCTCGCGCGGCAGGATCAGCGGCCCGACCTCTGTCTCCTTTAGTGTGGGGTCACCGACACGGAGACTTGCTACCCTGGCGGCCAGTGCATCCGTGAAGGTCGCTAGGATGTCTTCATGCACGAAGAGGCGTTGCACCGACACGCAGACCTGGCCCGCGTGGTAGTATCCGCCTTTGACGATCGTCCCGACGATTGCGTCAATGCTTGCGCTGCGGTCGACAATAACCGGAGCCGCTCCGCCATGTTCCAGCGCGCATCGCGTGCCTGGAGGCAGCTTGCTCTTCAGATACCAGCCGACCTTCGCCGAGCCGATGAAGCTCATGAAGGCGACACGCTGATCCGTGGCAAAGCGCTCGGCAAGCGCATTGTCCTCAGTGATCAACGTTTGGCACCAGCGCTCGTCCAGTCCCGCTTCCCAGAACAGCTTGACGATCTCGATGCAGGAAATCGGAGTGGTTGCCGCCGGCTTGACGATGACCGGGCAACCCACGGCCACCGCAGGCGCAATCTGGTGGATGATGAGATTGAGGGGATGGTTGAACGCCGAGATCGCCGCCACGACACCGATCGGTTCCTTGGTGGTGAAGGCCCATCGGTTCGTGCTGGCGGCAGTGAGGCCCATCGGGATCTCCCTGCCGCCAAAATTGCGAAGCTCGTCGGCCGCATTGACCAGACCATCGATCCCACGCGTCACCTCGATGATCGCATCCGTGAGCGGCTTGCCGCCTTCGCGGGCGATCATGACCGCAAACCGGTCTCGGTTCTCTGAGAGAAGCTCAGACACCCTTCTCAAGATCGCGATCCTGCGATGTGCCGGTAGCCAGCTGTTGCGATCGGCAAAGGCCCGCGCGGCAACGTCAAGCTTGCGCTCGAGAGCTGCGGCATCGTCCGCCGGAATTTCCGCGATCAGCTCCCGGTCGAATGCCTGATAAACTTTCAGCTTAAGCGTCATGTCAGTTCTCCAGAATGGCAGGAAGCCGTTCGCGCAGCTCCTTGACCAACACGCGCTCGTTTTCCGAGTAGTCGACAGGGATATTTACGAGGTGAACGCCACCGCCGGAAAAGGCATTTTCGAGAGTTTGCTTGAACTGGCTGATGTCGCTGACCCTTGTTCCCTTGGCACCATAGGACTCTGCGTATTTGACGAAATCCGGATTGCCGAACGTCATCCCGAAATCCGGGAATTCGTCCACCGCCTGTTTCCATCGGATCATGCCGTAGGCATTGTCCTCGATGACGAGAATGACGAGGTTCAGTTTCAGCCGCACGGCCGTTTCGATCTCCTGCGAGTTCATCATGAAGCCTCCGTCCCCGCAGACTGCCATGACACGCCGTTCCGGATAAAGCATCGAGGCGACCATGGCCGATGGCAGCCCTGCACCCATTGTTGCAAGAGCATTGTCGAGCAGCAGCGTGTTCGCCATGCGCGTCCGATAGTTCCGTGCAAACCAGATTTTGTACATCCCGTTGTCGAGTGCGAGGATGCCGTCATGCGGCATGACCTCCCGGATGTCGTGGACCAGCCGCTGCGGCGTAAAGCGATCCTCCGTCGCCCGAACCGCGATGCGCTCGAGGATGCGTTCCCTCAGATGAAGAAGGGCCTGAGCGTTCGCCAACTTGCCGTCGAGGCGATCCGCCAGCGCCTTCAGCGATGGGCCGATGTCGCCGATGACCTCCGATTGCGGGAAGTAGACCTGCTCGACGGTCGCGGGCTGATAGCCAACGTGGACGACGCTCGGACCGCCCCTGCCCATGATGAAGGGTGGCTTCTCGATCGTGTCATGGCCGATAGTGATGATGAGATCTGCCTGTTCGATCGCCTCGTGGACATAATCCCGTTCCGACAATGCGGCAGTGCCCATGTAGAGCTCGGTTCCGCCCGGAACCGTTCCCTTCCCCATCTGGGTCGTGAAGAACGGGATGCCGGTGCGAATGACGAACTGCGCGATGTCCGACGTCGAGCGAGGGCGCGAGGCTGCAGCCCCAAGCATGAGCAGCGGGCGTTTCGCCGCCGTGATGAGCGCTGCGGCGCGATCGAGGGCCGCATCACTTGCGATCGGCAGTTCCAGCTGATGCGGAGCGACCAGAGCGACCGGCTCGCATTCCTCAGCGGCGATGTCTTCCGGAAGCTCCAGATGAACCGGCCCCGGCCGTTCCTCCTGTGCAATCCGGAACGCTTCCCTGACCATTGTCGGGATTGTCTGCGGCGAGACGATCTGCCTGGTAAGCTTGGTGAGCGGCTTCATAGCTGCCACGACGTCGACCACCTGGAACCGGGCCTGCCGGGACGAAAGTATCCCCTTCTGTCCGGTGATCATCACCATCGGCATGGCTCCGAGAAGCGCGTATGCCGCACCCGTTGAAAGGTTCAAGGCGCCAGGCCCGAGCGTCGTCAGGCAGACCCCCGGCTTGCCGGTCAACCGGCCATAGGTCGCGGCCATGAACGCGGCCGCCTGCTCGTGCCGAGTCAACACAAGCTGGATCGAGGATTTGCGGATTGACTCGACGACGTCGAGGTTCTCTTCGCCGGGAATACCGAAGATGCGGTCCACGCCCTCGTTTTCGAGGGCGGCGACGAGGAGATCAGAGCCTTTGGTCATGACGGATGCCTCTGTTGATTGCCGGGTCGATCAATGGGAACGATCGAGATCGAACTGCTCCATAGTCAAACATAGGCGTCTTCCCGATCCGATCCAACCGCACGTTGGTGCATATATTGCAGATGAGGTATGTTTGATTGACGGTAGCTTTCCATGCGGAGGATGGATTCGACCCGTCGAAGGTCTTCAGGATTGCCGAGATCCGCGCGGACCGGGTTGTGGCCCGACCCGTCGCGGCGGCGATAGCATCCGCTACGCTCCTCAAGGATCCCCGGCGACGCGGATGAGGTCATATCCTCGTCGCGCAAGCCTGTCGGCGTAGATTGCGCCCATGCCGGAAGATGGCCAGTTATGAGCGCCGTGCCCATTGCGGATGTCATCGCAGTTGCTCCTTTCGATAGAACATTTCCGAAGGGGCCTAAGACATCGGTTGGTGCCTAATGATTGCCCATGGGCGCGTGCTTGCAGATGAAGAAGGCGCACATCGACACGTCGACAGTCTTGATTTCTTGCAGGACAGCAATCTCGTCCGCATTGCAGGAGGCCGTGCCACCGACATAGCGGTCATAGACGGTGAGGCCGCTCACTCTGTCCGCCGGGCGACTGACGATGATCGCGCCGTCACGGCGGATGGCTTCCATCGCACCGTTGCAACGAAGCGAGTTGGCGGAGGTTCTCTCAAGCGCGAAGGCGCAGTCTGAAAACGCCGCGAGGGTTGTGAAGGCGATGACGGCAGCCGCAGCCCGGCGAGCACGAAGTTGGTCTGGACTGGTAATCGTAAACATCGAAATTCTCCATGTTAAGATCCACGGGAGGGTGTCCCTGATTAAGGTTGGATGACAACTACGGCGGTTCACACCAGCCGGATCGAAACGTCGATATTGCCGCGCGTCGCCTTCGAGTAAGGGCAGACCTGATGCGCTTCTTCGATCAGGGCCTGTGCGACATCGTGCTCCACGCCTGGTATGCTGACGTTGAGACGGGCTGTCAGCGAATAGCCGTCGGCGTCGGAGAGGTTGAGGTCAACTTCGGCGTCGATCGCAACATCGCCGTCGAGCTTGATGCGTTTCTTCTGCACAATCAGTCCGATGGCGCTTTCGAAGCAGGCCGACCAGCCGGCGGCGAACAACTGCTCTGGGTTCGTGCCGATGCGCGCCGTGCCAGGCACTCCCAGCCTGACGTCGAGGCGGCCGTCGGAACTGCGCGCGACGCCATTCTCGCGGCCGCCGCTGACATGCGTCTTTGCTGTGTACAGGACTTTTGAACCTTCGCTCATGACATGCTCCTTGATCTTGTGTGTTGGACGATGACTGCTTCACTCCGGCCCCTACGGGCAGGTTCTTTTGTCTCTTCAGGTCTGGATGACATCGAGGACCGCCTGGGCGAATTCCTTCGGGGCTTCCTGCGGCAGGTTGTGTCCTACGCCGCCCCTGATGAGCCGATGCGAGTATTTCCCGGTGAACTTGTTTCGGTAGGACGGGGGTTCGGGATGGGGCGCTCCGTTTGCATCGCCTTCCATGGTGATGGTCGGAACCGTGACCACTGGAAACGCGGCGAGCTGCCTTTCGAACTCAGCGTATTGAGGCTCGCCGTCCGCGATCCCGAGCCGCCACCGATAATTATGGATGACGACGGCAACATGGTCCGGATTGTCGAAGGAGGCAGCGCTGCGAGAAAACGTCGCGTCCTCGAACTTCCATTGCGGCGAGGCTAGCTGCCAGATCAGCTTGGCGAATTCCTTCCGGTACTTGTCGTATCCGAGCCGTCCGCGTTCCGTGGCGAAGTAGAATTGATACCACCAGGCGAGCTCTGCCTTCGGCGGCAGCGGCGTCCTGCCCGCCTCCTGGCTTCCGATCAGGTAGCCACTGACGGAGACCATTGCCTGGACGCGCTGCGGCCACAGAACAGATATGATGTTGGCGGTTCTTGCGCCCCAGTCGAAGCCCGCGAGGACTGCTTTTTCTATTTTCAGGGCGTCCATGAGGGCGATGACATCGAGGGCGAGCGCCGAAGGCTGGCCGTTACGCACCACTTCATCCGATACGAACCGCGTTCCACCGTATCCCCGGAGACTCGGGATAATCACCCGGTAGCCCTTGGAGGCGAGAAGCGGCGCGACTTCTTCGAAGGAATGGATATCGTAGGGCCAGCCGTGCAAAAGCAGGATCGGCAGACCGTCGGAAGGACCGGTTTCGATATAGGAAATATCCAGCAACCCGGCGCGGATCTGTTTCGGGTTCGCGAATGACGGCTCCGATTGCGGTTTGCTTGTTGAGGTCGCCGCATTCGATGCCTGGACCTTGGAAGCCAACAGAGCCGCAAGCGGTAAGGTGGCCGTCGCCATCGCGGCGGTACCGATGAGGCGACGGCGGAGAAGGTCGACGCTGCGGGTGCTAAAAGACATGTCCATGGCTGAGCTCCTTGCTACAGGGTTGCCGCGGCGGCAAAGACGCGCCGGCGGCGGATGCCGAGGGCGACAGGCGTTTTGGGGAGGAAAGAAACGCCCGCTGCCCTTGATCTGTCGTTGGTACCGTCTACTGCGCGGCGGACGCAGCGCTTCGGACGGACGACAGCGCCACGAGGATCTCCTCGGTGCTCACGATCGCGCTGGCGTAGTTCGGCATGTTGATTTCGAGCGCGGCATGCATCATCTCGTCCGAGTAGTCGGCGACGGCGTCCTTGACGACGGTTACGTCGTAGCCGAGTTCGGCCGCGAAGCGGACCGTCGCCTCGATGCATGTATGAGCAATGAGGCCGATCACGATGAGCCTGTGAATACCCTGCCTCTTGAGCTGATTGTCGAGATCCGTGTTGGCGAAGCCGCTGGAGCACCAGTGTTCCGAGGCGACAGTCTCACCCGGCCCGGGAACAAACTCGGCCCTATACTCGCCGCCCCATGTTCCGAATTCGAAGGTCCGGCGGTTCCACGCCAGTTTCTGGATGGGAGCGATGTATTTCCAGGTCTCGTAGTCACCCTCGCGGTAGCGGTGATGCATAGCGAAAAAGACGCGAAGTTTGTTTTCCCGTGCCGCCTCAAGAATCTGCTTCATGTGCGGAACGCAATTGTTTGCCTCGGCCACATCCTTGATGCGCGGCCAGATCTTGCCTCCTTCGGAAATGAAGTCGTTGTACGGATCGACGACCAGCAGGGCGGTAACGTCAGGATCGTAGGACAGTTGGGCCATTGAACTCTCCGTTGCGGCGTGGGGATCGCTGTCGATGAATCAGTTGCTCCTGAGCGCGGCACGCTCGATGCTGGCGGCAAACAGGGGCGTTTCACCCTTGTTGTGCGCGATCGACATCGGTTGACGCTGCGTACGAAAGATTTCGAAAGGAATTCCCTGTCGGTCGAGGGATGCAAGCATTTCCTTGGTGGCGAACGACTGCACCCGATTGGTGAATTCGCATCTCCCCTTCTCGATCTCCCTGACGCTCAGTTCCCAGGTCACGTGGATGGTGACGCGGCCCGTAGGCGTGAACACGTCGGAGTCGGAATCGAGGATCAGATGATCTTTCTCGCCGAGTGTTTCGACATAGTGCTGGACCATCAGGCTACCGCCGATCGTCTCGACATTGATCGACATGCGCTTGCCGTCGGGTGCGGTCGTGAAGCCGGCGGCGATATGGGCGGCCGAGCAGCCCTGATATTCCTTCTCGGGAAGAGAAAAGCACCACTTCGGAATGTCGATCTTCTCGATCGGTGCGTTGATGATGGCGCTGAAGCTTGAATCGACGATCTGGTTCTCGCTCATGTCCGTTTCTCCTTGATGGAATGGGGTAATACGGGGGGACGATGGCGCGGGGCGCCGCGCCATTGAATTCGTCACGTCTCGTCGCGCAGCGACTTGAACGACGCCCGCAGTTCGGTCGTCATCAGCTCCGGCTGCTCCCAGGCAGCGAAATGTCCACCTTTCGGCGGCCGGTTGTAGTGAATGAGCTTCGGATAAGCCTTCTCGGCCCAGCTCTGCGGCGCCTGGTAGATTTCGTCCGGGAACGCGCTTACGGCGACCGGGATCTTGATGCCGCGAGGATCGAAGAATCCTCCCGACGGGAAATGGGCGTTGTCCCAATAGAGACGCGCCGACGAGATCGCAGTGTTGGTCAGCCAGTAGAGGGTGACGTTGTCAAGAACGTCGTCCGGTGTCAGCCCCTCCTTCGCGCCGTCGAAGGACCGTGCGATCATCTGGTAGCTGCGGATGTCGTGATCGAGCATCCAGGCGGCGAGCCCGACCGGCGAATCCACGATGCCGTAGAGCGTCTGCGGGCGATTGTTCATCTCGACCGCATAGCCGAGCCCGTTCTTGTAGAAATCGTCGAGCTGGCCGTAGGCGCGTTTCTCGTCGTCTGAAAGACCAGCAGGTGCCGGACTGCCGGCCGCGAGCGCCTTGGCTATGTCGGCGGGCACGGTTGCCGCCATGTTGGTATGGATGCCAAGCAGTCCCGGCGGCTCCTGTACCGCCATCAGTTCGGTTACGGCATTGCCCCAGTCGCCGCCCTGGGCGACGTATTTCGTGTAGCCGAGGCGTTGCATCAACACGGCCCAAGCCTTGGCGATGCGGGGTGGGTTCCAGCCAACCTCCTTAGGCTTGGCGGAGAAGCCGTAGCCCGGTAGTGAGGGGATGACGACATGGAACGCGTCGTCTTCGGTGCCACCATAGGCCGTCGGATCGGTGAGCGGCTTGATGATTTTCATCTGCTCTATGATCGAACCCGGCCAACCATGCGTGATGATGATCGGTAGCGCGTTCTCATGCTTGGAGCGGACATGGATGAAATGGATGTCGAGGCCGTCGATCTCGGTGACGAACTGCGGGAAGCTGTTGAGCCGGGTTTCGACGGTGCGCCAGTTATAGCCCTGCCAGTGCTTGGCAAGCTTCTTGATGGTGTTCAATCGGACGCCCTGCGTGTCGTCCGAAACCGTTTCCTGGTCTGGCCAGCGGGTCGCCGCGACGCGGTGGCGAAGGTCAGCGAGCTGGTCGTCCTTGAACTTGACATGGAATGGCCGGATAGCGTCGGCCGCCGGGGCTGCGGCCAGACGCGACGGCAGCAGGCTCATTGCGCCCACGGTAGCGATCCCCAGCGTTGCCGCACCTAGAAGCATGCGGCGGTCCTGATCAATCTCTTCGAAAGCTTTCGTATGCATGTCGAATCTCCTCAAAATCGGAAAGGTCTGGCTGCACCTCCGTGCTGCGTCAGAACCTACGAGGAGAGAGCGGAAAACGCCCGTTATGGGGTATGAGGAAGCGTTAGCTTTTGCGAGTGGCGTTGCACTGTCAGCGCCATTTGGATCTAACAGTGTTCACATCGTTGCAGGTACTCACCAGGCGTTGGCTCTCAATTAGTTGTTTTACACAAAGGATATGCAATCAAAGAGAGCAGCCTTGGCGCAAATCTCTCCGAGTTTGCGATAGCGGATGAGATGGACTTCAACTAAGGTTTGGCCAGTTCATTGGGTCTCTCGGGAAGACACCATGGCGATTGAGGTGGTTGCAGACAATCAGGCATATCGCTTCGGTCCGTTTACGCTGGCCGTTAACGAGAGGCTGCTGTCCAGGAACGGCACCCCGACAGACCTGGGCGGACGCGCGCTCGACATCCTTATTGCGCTCGTCTCCGCCCCCAACGAAATCATCAGCAAAAAAGACTTGATGCTTCAGGTCTGGCCGGATGCTGTTGTCGAGGAAGGCAGCCTCCGTTTCCACATGACGGGCCTTCGCAAGGCACTCGGAGACGGCGAAGACGGAGCACGATATATCACGACGGTACCTGGACGGGGATATTGCTTCGTCGCTCCGATATCGAGAACATCCGTCGACCGGGGAAGTGCGTCCGCTTCGATTGACCTATTCCCCCACGCCAACCTTCCCCCGCTTCTCGGGCGCATGGTCGGCCGCGATGTCGATGTTTTGAAGCTGACCGCTCAGCTCACCGATTCCCGTTTGGTTACGATCGTCGGCCATGGCGGTGTCGGCAAGACCACCCTTGCGATCGCGGCCGCACATCACGTCGCGGATCAGTTCGACGGACATGTTCTATTTGTCGACTTTGGCGCGATCGGAGATGCTCGGCTCGCGGCAACCACAGTTGCCACTTTGCTTGGGTTGTCGATCCAGGCCGACGACGCTACACCTGAACTCGTCCGCTTCTTGAAGGACAAGCACATCCTGCTAGTCCTCGACACCTGCGAACATCTTGTCGAGGCAATCGCAACGACCGTGATGTCGATCCTGAATTCCGCACCGCAGGTGCATATCCTGGCGACAAGCCGGGAAACCCTGCGCATCGAGGGCGAGCGTGTCTACCGGTTGGATGCCCTGGCATGTCCGCCGGACGTTCCGGAGATTTCGGTGGCGGCGCTTCAAGACTTCCCCGCGACACAGTTGTTTGTCGAACGTGCGGTGGCCGGCGGAGCTCAACTGGATGTGAATGGCGCGCAGGCAGCCATCGTCTGCGAGATCTGCCGCAAGCTCGATGGTGTCGCACTTGCCATCGAACTTGCCGCTAGGCGTGTCGAGACCTACGGGCTGGAACAGACCGCGGCGCTGCTGGATCAGCAGCTCACGCTGTTGTGGCAGGGACTTCGAAGCGCGCCACCGCGTCAGCAAACCCTGCAGGCGACGCTGGATTGGAGCTATGGCCTCTTATCCGATCTCGAGCGAACGGTCTTGCGGCGCCTGGCCGTGTTCGTCGGTAACTTCCCCCTGGATGCCGCCTTGGAGGTGGTGGCGAGCGAGACGCTCGACCGTGCGTCAGTCTTCGCGGCGATCGACAGCCTTGTCGAGAAGTCGATGGTGGCAGCGCGTCCGCTCGGAGCGATGATGCGCTACCGCCTCCTGGACACGACCCGAGCATACGTGTTGGACCGGGGCAAGGACGATGACGAGCGTACGGACCTGTCGAGCCGTCATGCGGCCTACTGCAGAGTGTGGTTCGAACAAAACGGCAGCGAGTGGTCATCGCTCTCGACCGCCACGGAACGCGCGCCGCACTTCAATGCAATCAACAATGTTCGTTCGGCCCTCGAATGGTGTTTTGGCGAGACAGGCGATGCGTCCATGGGCGTCGGACTGGTCGCGGCGGTCGCACCTGTGTTCCGGGCGATGGGTCTGCTGCCCGAGTGCCACCGTTGGACGGAGCGCGCGCTGCAGTCGATCGACGAGACGACACGCGGTGGCAACGAGGAGATGCAGCTTCAGGCGTCGTTCGGGGTGTCTTTGATGTTCACGCAAGGGCACAACGACATGTCGGCCGCGGCTCTCAACAGAAGCCTTGAGATCGCGCAGGCGCGGGGCGACTACCTCAATGCTGCCCGCCTCCTTGGGCCACTCTACTTCTTCCATCTCCGCAGCGGAGAGTTCCGACGATGCCTGCAGTATGCAGAGCGTTGTTTCGAGATCGCTGGCAGTCTCGGCGATCCCGCGGCGACTGCTCTGTCGCATACCCTCCTCGGTCTGTCGTACTGCTTGGTCGGTCGCCTCGGGGAGGCACGCACGACGCTGGCCCCGGTTCTCGAACCCGGAAGATCGCCTGCGAGCAAGCAGATCCATTATGGGTTCGACCACTACACCTGGGCTGGCATAGGATGGTCGACGACGCTCTGGCTTCAAGGGTATCGCGATCAGGCCCGTGCCGTTATTCGCCAGGCGTTCAAGGATGCTGAAACGATTCGCCATCCGGTGTCCTTCGCGATCTCGCTCAGTTCGATCGCAACACTCCTGTGGATCGGCGATCTTGACCTTGCGGAAGAGCATCTGTTGCCGTTTATAACGAGGGCGGAAACACTTTCTTTCGGACCATACCTGCCGATGGGACATGCGTTCCGAGCCGAAATCGCGATCCGACGAGGAGACGTAGAGGTCGGCGCGGCCGCCTTGCAAAGGCAACTCGAAAACCTCCACGTCGCACGCTTCGAACTGTTCACCATCCGGTTCCAGTTCGTCTTGATTGCGGGCTTTGTCTCGATCGGCCGCTACACCGACGCTTGGTCGCTGGCGGAAGACACGGCACAATTGATCGAGGACAAGGGGTACTTTTCCTATCTTCCCGAGCTTTTGAGGCTAAGGGGAAGCATTCTTCTGGCTGCGCCCGAGTTGAGCAACATGGATGGGGAGACATACCTCACGCAATCCCTGCAGATGAGCCGAGGCCAGGGCGCGGGATCCTGGGAGGTGCGAGCGGCGACAGATCTGGCGAGACTATGGGCTGGCCAGGGTCGTTCGACGGAAGCGACAGAGTTGTTGCGACCGATCTTCGAGCGTCTCACGGAGGGCCGAGATACGCCGGATCTCAAGGCGGCTGCAGAGGCGCTGGAGAGACTTGCACACCGCGGGAGATGATCAGTTTCTGGGAATTTGGGCATCGCAAGGGCATGATTGCAAATACGCACCCCTGCGAGAACCTGCCGCCATGCCTGCAAGACAATCGATTATCGCACCTATCGGTATCGGATCCTCGTGCCGATATGATTTTCAACGATCGAACAAAAACCGCTCGAGCCCACCGTTTGGACTCTGGGAAAATAAGTCTTTGAACAATTTTGAAACAATACGTGGGCGCAAACCGGCTCTCTCGTCGATCAGCACCACCGAGAACTTTTTTATCTCGATGGTGATCGTGCCCACATCGTCGCTGCGACGATACTTCCACGAATCGAGCGAATTGAATCCGTTCTGTATTGCCCATGCAGCAATAGTCTGCGCCGTCATGACGTGTCCCATTGCGGAGATCAAGGCGCCCACGCGCGTCTTCAAATCACTCCGCTACTTGGTGAATAGCTTGGATGAATCACGGAGATCCAGCACCAAATTGATTGGACCGCAAATTGTCCGAGCGTTGTTGCAAGTCGGACTCACATCTTTGTCTTGGCTGGTTATCTTGCCCCGGCTGTGGCTTACACCATCGCGACAGTACCACCGTACCGACCAAAGGATAATCTCACCCCGAAAATGCCGCCACTTGAAATCGCTCTTCAAAAATCTCGCTAAAAATTACCAGCCCTCATCGAGCGTCAGCGAGATTTTTGCAATCAAAGCCATATTGGCCGCCTTCCACTCCAACGAGGGGAAGGCTAGCGCCATCGTCACGATGTCCTAAAACTCCTCCCATTCCGTTTCTTTTGCAGATAGAGCTGCGGATCCGTATGTCGCGAGAATAGTTGGAGCATTGCGCAGTTTGCGCCCTTGGGCAGGAGGCGCTGCAGACTGGATTGCATGTCTTGTTGATACCGCCGTGCGAGCCATGACATCATCGAACTTGAATTGATCAAGAAGCTCAAAGAGCGCAGCGGCTTCGCGTGCGAGGCTGTGGCTTGCGGCGGTCTGTTCTTCGACCATTGCTGCATTCTGCTGAGTGCCTTGATCGACCATGTTTACGGCTTGGTTGATCTCCGCAAGCGCAGTCGACTGTTCGCGTGCGGCTTCTACGATAGCGACCACATTGGTGTCGATCGCATGTACCTGGGTAGCGATCTCTTGCAGAGCGGATCCCGCTTTGGTCACGAGCGAAACACCGCTCTGGACATGGCCGCCGGATGCCGTGATCAAAGCCTTTATCTCCTTAGCGGCCGTCGCAGACCGTTGTGCCAGCTCGCGGACCTCCTGAGCCACGACTGCAAAACCCTTGCCGGCCTCACCTGCGCGCGCTGCCTCAACTCCAGCATTAAGGGCGAGAAGGTTTGTTTGAAAGGCGATCTCATCGATGACCCCGATGATGTTTGAGATTTCGCGCGATGAAGCCTCGATTTGATCCATAGCGCCAATGGCGTCACGCACCACCGCGCCGGAATGCTCAGCATGCTCGCGCGTCCGGGTGACCAACCGACCAGCCTCTTCGGCCCGATGGCTCGAATCTTTTACTGTCGTGGTAATCTCTTCCAGTGCGGCAGCCGTCTGCTCGATGGACGCAGCCTGTTGCTCAGTACGCTTGGCGAGGTCGTCGGCGGCAGCTTGGACCTGATTTGAACCGGATGAAATGGCCTGTGCATTGTCTGCTACAGTTGACATGGCCCGCTTCAGTTTTTCGGAGGCTTCATTGAAATCCGTCCGCAACCGCTCTAGCGAAGCGATAAATGGCTTCTCAATCCTTTGCGATAGATCACCGTCCGCCAGGTTGGTCAGGCAATTCGCCAGTGCTTCGACATTCTCGACGCGGCCGGTGACATCCGTTGCAAATTTAACGACCTTGAAAACCTTCCCATTGAGATCGAAGATCGGATTATAGGATGCTTGAATAAAAACCTTGCGACCGCCTTTGCCGATCCGCATGAATTCGTCGGCAACGAACTCGCCGGCGCTGAGCCTGGCCCAAAATTGTCGATAATCGCTGGTTCCCGTGTAGGCCGGTTCACAGAACATTGAGTGGTGCCTGCCCTGTATCTCTGCAAGTGTATAACCGAGTGCTGACAAGAAATTGTCATTGGCAGTCAGCACATCACCGGTCGGCGTGAACTCGATGATGGCCTGCGCTCGCGACAAGGCCTCTATCTTTCCGGCATCTTCAGCCGTTTTCAGCTTCTGAGCTGTGATGTCGGTCGCGATCTTGATGACCTTGATAGGTTTGCCTCGGCGAAAGACTGGATTATAAGACGCCTCGATCCAGACTTCTTTGCCTCCTTTGCCAACGCGCTTGTATTGTCGTTGATCAAAATTGCCGGCGGCCAACTTGGCCCAGAAAGTCTTGTAGTCTGGGGATTGCGCATAGCTCCGCTCTACGAACATGCTATGATGTTTGCCGACAATCTCTGTGAGATCATAGCCAAGTGCACGGCAGAAGTTTTCGTTCGCGGTCAGAATTCGGCCCGTCAGATCGAACTCGATCATGGCTTGCGACTTTGACAGAGCAGCAAGTGCTGCAAGAGCGTTGGCACCACGACTTAGAATATTCACGTCCAATCCTCCGTTGGATGAATGCGGTTAGAGCCGAGCCGCAGGTGAATATTCGCACTGTCCCATTAATTGATGTTTAATTGTAATTTCGGTGTTCATCGGATCGAGCAGAGCTTCGAAACGTTACGCACTCTGGCGGCCTAATAATTCAGTCGATGGCGCCATTGATTATCATCCGCGACACGAACGTTTTCAAAAGGTCTGATGATACAGACAAATATCGAGAACTGCCTCGGGCATGTCATCGATCTGCGCGGCTATCTCATAGCCTCGTTTGGGGTGGGTTCGGATGATAGCAAGTTCTTGCACCGTTAGTTGGCCGGGCTTTCGCGAAAGATCGACGGACAAGGCCGTCTTGCCAAGATCATGAACAAGGCCACCCAAGCCTAACAACCGTATTGCATCCTCACCCATCGCAAGGCTGCGACCGAACGTGACCATCAACGCGCTCACGGCGTCGGATTTGCCGAGCGTAAGGGTACCGCGTTCCAATTCGTCCCGGCGCATTAGCGCCGATGGTCCTCGTTGTCGGGGCTTTCCGATATCTTCCGCTGGAAGCTGCGGAGCTTCGACAGAAACATTTCCGGCTCGTCGAAGTGATCGCTTTGACGCGCTGCCACCTCCCTTCGCTGCATCTCCTGCCCCTGCGGGCCGGCAGCTCAAGGCTGTTGATGAGATCGGCCGTGACGCGATGGCATCGCTCACGCCCTTCCTTCAGGCAATAGGCGGTAACCGGAGTCAGAGCTGTCGCGGTCGCGGCATAGGGCGTCCCCGTGATCATGCCCCAGATATGGTCCGGCAAGATCGGATCGGCGGCCGACACATGGGTTTGATCTCGCGCAAGGCGAGATGAACGACCCGCGGTATATTTACGTGTCATATGACTTGAAGAGGACACATCATGATCGGGTGGCTCGTTCGCATACTTATGTTGGGTGCCGGTATTGTCGCCGGTTGGTTCGTGCCGCGCGATCAGCTCGGTTACACGATCGTTCAGTTCGTCGTTCTGCTGTTGCTGGTTCTGGTGATATCGGTTGTGGTGCTGTATTTTCCAATTCACCGTGGACGCACCAAGCGTCCTCCGCCCAAGAACCTGAATGACGGCTAGCCGAGTTGGTCGGCCCAGGAATTCCCAAGACGGGGTAAATCAGGATTCGGTCCAGGGATGGCAAAGAAACGGATCTCCTCCCCCCGAGCATGCCGAGTCCGAAACGCTATCATCTCCCCTTGGTCGAATAGGCAAACCGAAGGTCAGATAATCCGCCTGAAACTCATCAAGCGTCACATGTACAGACGTGCAAAGCTCGATCTTCGGCAGGCGCGATTAATCGGCGCAACATGGGAGCTCCGCTTGAGCAATGGCCAACGCTCGGCTATGCGGCGGCGCTCGAGCACCAAATGTGAAACACCGGCCTTGCTCAGATGTTCACTCACGGCAACACCGGCCTGGCCGGCACCGACAACGAGCGTGTCCACGACTTCAACTGGCATGGCACTGTCCTTTTCCCCATCAGGGCTAGTTTGCTTGCTCTCCTCGCAGCTGTAGTGCACGTGCCCGGGATAGAAAATTACGTTTTCGTTTTGCAGTGATTAGGCTGGCACTAATCACGGAGGAAGGAGGACCTGCTCATGGCACCAGCAGGGTGGCCGTGTGTTTATCAACGGCGCGCCGCATGACCCCTGGCACCCTTCGGCGGCTTCAAGCAATCGGCTTCGGACGGGAATTCGGCGTCTTCAGGCTGGAGGCTTTTCTCGAACCCCGCGCCCCGCTTGCCTGAAGACAGAAGGCCGCGGAGCTACAGGGCTGCGCGGCCTGATATTCAGTTATCTCCGAGGACCTTGCGGTCGAGGAAGTCGTGGATCATCGGCGCCATGACATCCAGCTTATCTTCCAGCGCAAAATGCCCGGTATCCAGAAGGTGCATCTCAGCGTCCGGAAGATCACGAAGATAGGGATGCGCGCCTTCTGCCGGAAAGATCTTGTCATTCTTGCCCCAGACAATAAGGGTCGGCGGCTTGCGTTCGCGGAAGAAGGCCTGGAACTGCGGGTAGAGCGGCACGTTCGTGCGGTAGTCATAGAAAAGATCGAGTTGGATATCCTTGTTGCCGGGACGGTCGAGCAGTGCTTGATCGTGAACCCAGTTGTCGGGGCTGATGCGGCTCAGATCGCTCATGCCGTCCGTGTACTGGAACTTTGTTGTTTCCAGGGTTACAAGGCCAGAAAGCGCCTCGCGACTGTTCTTAGAGCCATCGGCCCAATATTTCTTGATCGGGTCCCAGAATGCCGTGAGACCTTCCTCATAGGCATTTCCGTTCTGCACGACGAGGGCGCTGACGCGATCGGGATGTTTCAGGGCGAGGCGGTAGCCGACCGGGGCGCCGTAGTCCATGACATACAAGGCGTATTTTTTCGCACCGAGCTTGTCGAGCAATCCATCGACGAGATCGGCATAGTGACCGAATGTGTAGGCGAATTTTGTGTGGTCCGGAGCGTCGCTCTCGCCGAAGCCCGGATAGTCCGGAGCGATAACCCGATAACGATCGGCAAGCAGCGGGATCAGATTGCGGAACATGTGTGAAGACGTCGGGAAACCATGCAGCAGTAAGAGCACCGGACCGTCCTTCGGACCCGCCTCACGATAAAAGATGTTCACACCGTCGACCGCAACGGTGCGGTAGTGGACGGTAACCGCAGCTTGCTGGATGGCTGTTGGCGTTTCAGCTGTTGCCGCTGCGGCCATGGACAGGGGAGCGAAGCTTGCGGTCGCGAGCAGCAGGGTCAAGATCAGACGTTTCATGGCGGGTCTCCTTCGGGTTTGTGCGCCAGCACCGACTGGCTTGGAGACCAACATATCCAGCGTCGCGAAAACGATAATCCGTTCAATGCGGAAGTGATAATTGCGGTGGATGTAACAATCACTTCAGTTCACGAAAACTTGGACCTACTGGCCAGTTGCTGCATCCGAGCCAATTTTTCCCCTGAACGACCGCCCCCAGTCCCGCATGGCCAACATGACGGGTGTTAGCGTTTTGCCGAACTCGGACAGGGCATACTCCACTCTAGGCGGGACCTCCGCGAAGACCGTGCGCTCGACAATCCCATCCGCTTCAAGTTGTCGAAGCTGGATTGTCAGAGAGCGTTGGCTGGGATCTCCCACTAGGCGCCGCAGTTCGCCAAACCGGCGGGGGCCATCCAGGAGCCGGAAGATAATCATCGGCTTCCACTTTCCACCGAGCACATCGACGGTGATTTCCACCGCACATCGATCGATGACATCCATAACGAAGATCCAAGAGTGTACTTTTTATACCTATAGGCAAAAATATTGCCTACTTGCAACACGATGATCAGCCTCGGTAGGTGGACGGCATATCGAACGAGAGGAATCTGCCCATGAGAGCTGCATTTTACGACCGGCAGGGTTCAGCCCGGGACGTCCTGCAAATCGGCTTTCTGCCCGATCCCGAACCACAGTGCGGCGAAGTGCGGGTCAAGGTAGCAGTATCCGGTCTCAATCCGTCGGATGTAAAAAACCGCACCGGCTTTACCGGAGCGCCAATGCCCTTTGCCCGTATCGTCCCCCATCAGGATGCCGCGGGAACAATCGACAAGGTCGGGCCAGGCGTGCCGAACACCCTCATCGGTGAACGGGTGTGGGTGTACAAAGCACAGACCGGCAAGGCATTCGGATCTGCCGCCGAATACGTGGTTGTGCCCGCCGCTCATGTGGTAAGGCTTGCGGATTCTGTCTCATTCGACACCGGTGCGTGTCTTGGCGTCGCTGCCATGACCGCGCATCGCTGCCTGTTCGCGGATGGTGATCTTCGAGGCAAGCGCGTGTTGGTCCAGGGAGGTGCGGGCGCCGTCGGTAACGCAGCCATTCTTCTTGCCAAATGGGCAGGCGCCTGGGTGGCCGCGACGGTCGGGCGCGACGAGCAGGCAGAGGTCGCCGGCGCCGCAGGTGCTGACCTGGTCATCAACCGGCATGAGGAAAACATCGCCGAAAAAGTCAAAGCGGCAACCAACGGCCAGGGCGTCGAGCGCATCGTCGATGTCGATCTCGTGGCCAATATCGACATTGCGGTCGCGTGCCTCGCTCGAGATGGCATTGCCTCGGCCTACGCGACCGAAGATGCGGGGGCGAGGCTCTCGATCCCGTTTATTCCGGCGTTGCGCGGCGGCTTGGCCTTTCGCTTCGTTTATTTCTACACCATGCCCGAGGTGAGCTTGCAAAAGGCGGCTGATGAAATCGCCGCCTGCGCAGCGTCCGGCGCTTACAGACCGACGATTGCCATGAAACTGCCGCTGGACCAGATTGTGGACGCGCATGAAGCCCAGGAAAACGGCAAAACCATCGGGAAAATCTTGATCGAGCTGTGATCGATCATTCCCAGCTCAGTTCAATAACCGGTTTTCTCGTAGGCGTTTGGCTGCCATATCGACGAAAGCCCGAACCTTGGCGGGCGCATGCCGTCCTTCCGGATGGAGAATGTGGATGGGCATTGGCGGCTCTTCATAGTCGCTGAGCACGATCTGCAATTCCCCCGCCATGAGAGCCGGGCCGATCTGGTAGTGCAGGACTCGGGTTAGTCCCCAGCCTGAACGGGCGGCCGTGATGACGGCGTCGTTGGTGTTGCATTGTAGAAGCGGGTCGATGGTCACCCGCTGATCGTTTGCGAAACGCCATTCAGGCGAGGCCCAGGCGCTTGTGGAGGCGGCAACGCGATGATTCTTGAGGTCGGCCGGCGTGGTTGGAACGCCGTGGCTCTCGAAATAACTCGGGGAACCACAAATCACATGCCGTACCGCGCCGACCTTGATCGCGGAGAAACCAGAATCCCGTAGGTGGCCGATGCGAACCGCGACGTCCACCCCTTCTTCGACCATGTTAACGGGGCGATCGATGAACAGGGTCCTGGCGTGGATGGCCGGATAGGCATTCAGGAACTCGGTTACGATGGGCAGCACATACATCTGCCCGAACAATGCCGAGGCGGTGATGGCCAGCGTACCGGTTGGAGTGGCATAGGAGCCACCCGCAGCAGCCTCCGCTTCGGCGATATCCGCCAATATTCGGCGGCAATCCTCGAAATACCGTGTGCCTGCCTCGGTCATCTTGACGGAGCGTGTGGTGCGAACGAACAGGCGGGCGCCAATGAGATCTTCAAGCGCTGCGACCGCGCGGGTGACCGCCGGTGCACTCATGTGCATGTGGCGCGCGGTATCCGCAAAACTTCCGGTCTCCGCAACTTTGGCGAAAATCCGCATTGCCTGCCATCGATCCATTCGCCCCTCAAAGATTGCTCGTTGCTCTCACGCGACCGTCGGCCGGAAATGTATCAATCCCGAAACAGATCGAGCAAGACCATTTCGAGATTGATACCAATGACATGACTGGAAATGTCACGAAAGCTTGGCGGTTGCTATGCGGATCGCAACAGAGATCGGCCCCTATACGACACCACCAGTTTTTCGATGTCGGCGTAGGTTTGGGCGTCGATACCGGCTTTCGAGGCCCGCTCGCGGTGCTTGGCGGTTGGTTCGAGCGCCACGGCTATCGCTCTGGAGAGCTGAAAATCGAAGCTCGAGCCCTTGCGGGCCATATCGATTTCAGCCCCAGTCATGCCGAGCGCCTTGGCGTCTTTTTCCTGCTGTTGGACAAAAATGGGATCGCCGCGTCCGGCGGTAAGCGCGAGCTCGATCGACAGCCGTGCCCGCACATCAAGCTTGAACCCTGCCATGGTGGCGGCCTCCTTGATCTGGACCCGGCGTTAGAAGCCGAAGTCGCTGAGGCCCGGGTGATCGTCCGGCCGGCGACCGAGCGGCCAGCGGAACTTGCGCTCGGCTTCCGCAATTGGATGCTCATTGATGCTTGCATGGCGCGCGCGCATCAGCCCGTCCTCTGCGAACTCCCAGTTCTCGTTGCCGTAGGCCCGAAACCATTGGCCACTGTCGTCACGGTACTCGTAAGCATAGCGAACGGCGATACGGTTGCCTTGGAAGGCCCAAATCTCCTTGATCAGACGATAGTCGAGCTCCCGGTTCCACTTGCGCGTCAGGAAGGCTTCAGCCTCGGCGCGGCTGGTAACGAACTCGGCGCGATTGCGCCAGCGCGTATCGACGGTGTAGGCCTGCGCCACCTTGGCGGGATCGCGGCTGTTCCAGCCGTCTTCGGCAAGGCGAACCTTCTCGATGGCAGTCTGTTCATTGAATGGAGGAAGTGGTGGACGAGACATGATTGAACTCCTTGTTCGTGGGTAAAGATGGCAGGGTGGTCGCAGGCGGGCGACCCCCCGTACGCGGGTCATGCCGCCAGGCGGTCAATACGTGGAAAATCGATCTCGGTACCGAGCGCTTCGTTGACATAATTGGTGAAAGTGTTCAGCGCGACGTGCGCGATAATTTCCAGGATTTCCGCATCGCTGTAGCCGGCAGCGCGGACTTTTTCGACTTCGACCGGAGCTACGGAGCCACGGGCATCGACAACCGCGCGGGCGAATTCGACGGCGGCAGCAGCCTTCGGGTCATTCGAGGTGCCACGGCGGTTCGCGTCAATCTCGTTTTCATCGAGCTTGGCGAATTTTGTGGCGGTGTAGGTGTGTGCGGACAGGCAGTAATCGCAACCATTGGCCTCGGCCATGGTGAGCGCGATCCGCTCGCGGGTGGCTGGGGCAAGCTTGCCCTTCGCCAATACGCCCTGAAGGCCCGTCAGGCCGTTCAAAGCGGCCGGGCTGTTTGAGACCAGACGGAAGATATTCGGTACAGAGCCGATCTGCTTCTGGATGGTTTCAAGTATAGGACGGGACGCTTCCGGTGCATCATTGATCGTGGCGGGTGTGGGAATACGTGACATTTCTATCTCCTTGATTTGGTTGCGAAAGACTGTCCCTTCGTCATAATGAGGATGCTCTGGTATTGCCTTGTGGTGAACGTCGAAAAGGCGGAAGATACTCTTGCGTCAAGCGCATCAATGCGGCGTGTCAGAGTTCGAGCTGGATGCGGTTTTCTTCATCAGTCTCCTGCTGTGCCGGAACGGCGCAGCACAGCAGCACTTCGCCTTCGCCAATCGCTGCCGTCGGTTCCTTGACGTAGGTCACCGCGCCCTTGGTGAGCCTTGTGCGGCATGTTCCGCATGTGCCCTCCCGGCAGCTGAATTCCGGGTTCAGGCCGCGGGATTCCGCCAGCTCCAGCAGCGTGCCGGCTTCAGGCGTCCAGCGCGCTTCCTTCATCGATCCCATGAAGGCGACGGGCACTGGCCTGGTAGATGGTGGCCGGCGCGCGGGAACGGTCACTCCGGCGTCGAGGTTTCGTTTCAAGGAGGACGGGCCGAACGCCTCTGCGTGAATCCGGCCATCGGCGATATTGTAGCCTCGCAGCCCGTCATAGAGCGCCTGGGTGAACTGTGGTGGCCCGCAGACGTAGAAATCATAATCGTTGAACGGCAGATGGCGGGACAGGAGCATCATGTCGATGTGCCCGATCGCATCGTAGTCAGCGAATTCTTCAGCACCGTTTGCGTCGCTCAAGACCCGGATCAGCTTGACGGCACCCTGCGCCGCATTGACAAGCTCGGCGAGTTCCCGGTCGAACGGGCGCTCCCGCCTAGACCGGGCCGCATGAAAAAGAATGACAGGCCTGATGCGCTGCTTGCGCAACCCCTCGTAAACGACGTGGCGCAGCATGGCGAGTATGGGTGTTATCCCGACGCCACCGGCGAGCAATACGGCCGGGCGGGTCGCGCGGGCATCGATGGTGAAATCGCCGGCCGGCGCCCGCGCTTCGATCGTATCGCCGACGCGGATGGCGTCGTGCAGATACTGGGACACCAGTCCCTCGCGTTTGACGCTGATGCGGTAGATGCCGTCGGACGGAGCCGCAGACAGGGTATAGGTTCGGATAACCGGCTTGTCGGCGCCTGGAATTCCAAGACGGATCGGCAGATGCTGGCCAGCCACGTGCGGCAATAGCCCCGCCCCGTCGCCCGGCTGCAGATGAAACGAGCGGATCGAGGCGCTTTCGTCGACGATCTTCGTTACGGTCAGGATACGCCACTGGGTGGCAAGCTCCGCCGCACGCAGCCGGTCGGCGGCCTGCGCCCAGTCGCCAGTCATCAGCGAATTGGCCGACCATCCATTTTCCCTGAAGGTCCAGCGCAGCGCGAGTGCGTTGCGCCGGCGAACGATCCGGCGAGCCTTGAAGGTCCATAGTCGCTCAGCGCCCTGGAAGGCGGCGATCTCCGGCGAGTCGAGGATGACTTCGGCGTCGCCCGACATCTGCAGCATGTCGCCATTTGCATAATCGACGAAGAGAAGCCCGGCCTTGCCATTTAGCAGGATGTTGCCGAGCGTAGAAAAAAAGAGATTGCCATCGAAATCCGGAATTGTCAGTGTCCCATCCGCGGCAATGCGAACGAAGCCAGCCTTGCCACCCCGGTGGGACACATCGACCTGGCGGCGATCTTCGCGATCGACATAGGACGCCACGAAAAACGCATCTGCCGCTGCAATCATCGACCGCGCTTCAGCATCCAGTGCCGGCAGGTGCTCGACCGAGCCTGCGTATGGCTGGCCTGGCTCACGCACGAATTCGAAGTCACGCAGCTGGATATAGCGTGGGCAGTTTCCAAAACTCTGGTCGACATCGACACAGACGCCCTCCGGTGAGCGGGAGACGATCCCGTTCATGCGGTTGCGACGCCGTGTGTGCATTTCCATGCCGAGCAAGCCGATCGGCTGTCCGTCCGAAACGCCTTCGCTTGCAGGATCGCTGGCATCGCTTCGGGCCGCGATCTCCAGAATGGTTGATGAAGGAGATGACATGAAGCCGGGGCGCCCTTCGAGGAAAGTTGCCCACGCATCGCCGCTTCCATCGACGCTGCCCAATACGATAAAGGGCAGCTGAGCATAGAAGTCGCGGTGTTGTTCCGGCATGAAATCACGGATAACGCGCTGACCGACGGCGGCCATACGCTCAGCGACGCCAACCTTCTCCTGAATGAAGGTCTCACCTTCGTGCCAGACCGGCAGTGTCTTCAACATATCGCCCATGTTCCGTCTCCCAAAAAAGAAGCACCGGGCGCGCGCCGTTGCACGCCCGGATCTCGCCTTCAAGCAGCCGCAAGGCCAACCGGCGTTTGAACGAAGGGGACGAAGCCCGGCAGGGCTTCGACACGGCGCAGATAAGCGTCGACCGCCGGATAGGCTGAAAGATCGACATTGCCTTCAGGCGCCCTGGCCACATAGCTGTAGATCGCCACATCCGCGATCGTCGGACCGGCACCAACCAGCCATTGGCGATCGGCCAGATGGCCTTCGAGCCTGCCGAGCAGCGTGTGGGCACGACCGATCACTTCTTCAGGATTGAACTTGGCGCCAAAGACGGTGATCAGCCGTGCTGCTGCCGGACCGTAAGCGACTTCGCCGGCGGAAACCGACAGCCAACGCTGGACGGCGGCAGAGCCCTGCGCGTCCTCTGGAAGCCAATCGGTGCGGGATGCCTTTTTGGCGAGATAGACCAGAATGGCATTGCTGTCCGAGATGACAACATCGCCGTCTACGAGCACCGGCACCTGGCCGAACGGGTTCAGCTTCAGGAATTCCGGCTTCTTGTGCGCGCCGGCCTTTAGATCGACCTCGACGAGTTCGTGCGGCAATCCAAGCAGCGAAACGAAGAGGCAAGCCCGGTGCGAATGTCCCGACAAGGGATGGTGATAAAGTTTCATGATGCGCTCCTGCGAAATTGTTGGACGGGTTCACTCCCAATCCGCATCTCGAAGGTGCCTCAACCGGTCGCCGATGAGAACGGTCGCGTTTCGCAGTTCATAATTACGGCTGACGCAATAATCACCGGCGACTGCGCGGCTGTCATTCGAGCAGAGTCGACGGGAGCCGTCGGGTCGGTGGTAAGCAGCACCGAATCCGCATCCAAATGGGCGGCAACCACCCTATCTCCACTGCCCATCCGAGCATCGTCATGCTGAAGCACGAAGACTGGCGCGGTCAGCAGAAGATCACGGATCTGCGCGACGACGAAACGAATGGACGCCGCCGCGTCTCCATTCCGTGCGGCAATGGCGGCGGGTTCCTGACGGAAGACCTGCGCCGGGTTGTCTCCCGCTCATGCCTGATCCGTCCCGGACTTACGCCTTGGTGGCGTTCTGTGCAGCCTCGAAGACTTGGCGCGCGGACGTCGTACCCGCTACATGCTCTGTCCCCTCGGCTCCGAGGTCCATCCATCCTGCATTCACGGCCTCAAACATTTCTTCGGCAGGTCCGGTGCGGCCCTTCGGGATACCGAATTGCTCGAACGCTTCCGCCCACCCAGCACGCGGAATTGCAAAGGCTTTCACGTCGAGTTTCAGGACTTCACCCAATTGCTCTGCGACTTCATCCGCGCTGACCATCGAACCAAGCTCGATGACGCGCTGTCCTGACCAGGCTGGCACGGTCAAAAGCGTTGCGACCTCCGCGCCGATGTCGGTCGTCGCGACCATGGTCGATTTCCGGTCTGTCGGATTGTAGTACACCGGTAGCGTTCCGCCCTGGGCGACGTGCAAGCCATAAAGGAAGTTTTCGAAGAATCCGCCAGCGCGCACAAAGGTGACCGGAGACGTCAAGTTGCGAAAGCCTTGCTCCAGAAGCGACAAGGCCGTGATCATCCCGAGTCCGCTGGTCCTGTCCGCACCCATCGACGAGAGCGCGACTGGGAGGCGTCACTCGACATGCAGCGCAGTTGGTGGGATTAGAACCTTCGGCACCGCCTGCGAGTAACTAATCCTTTGAGTCGGCAGTCCTCTGCTAAACCAATGCCTCTAGACAGTCCAGCATGTAAGTCAGCATCAACTAATGACTCCAGAGACTGCAGCGAAAGCAGTTGCTCGTTGTGCCTATCGGCATCGTGGCCCCCATGCCGATTTACACGCTGCAGATGGAACACACCCAAGACCATGGATCGAGATGAAGCGCTGGGATTCTGTCGCAAACCGGGCACCAAGCTCAAACAACGGTTCCGGATATTCGTTCGAAAACAGTTAATTCGTGAAAACAACTGTGCAAAGCAACAAATTTTACGGGATTTCTTAAGCCGATTTTTTTGGGCGCCTGTTTAGCTGACACAGCACTAAGAACGGGTATAACTCCGATATGATTCTACAACAGCGACATCCCTCCGCCACCATTTTCAAAGCCCTGCGGAGGGCCACGTTGGGCGCGCTGTTCGCCGTAGTCGGTTCTGTTGGTCTTTTACTTATATTAAACCTATTAATGCCGGATCGACCATTTTTGGTCGGATTTGTCGGTGCAGCACTTATTTCCGCATTTGTGTCCTTTCCGCTGCTTTTTGCCTTGCAGCTCAACAACGGTGTCGTCCGCAAGATGCAGGAAAACGTCACCCAGGCGGCGCGCTACGACAGCGTGACGAGGACCCTGAACGGCACCGCCTTTGCCGCGGCTGTCGAGCACTTTATCGATCGGCGCAAGCATGCCGCCACCGATGCCGGCGGCATCGTCATCGCAGTCATCGTCGATACGCTCGACGATATAGGCCGCCGCTACGGGCCGCAATGGGCCGACACCGTGATGCAATCGCTTGCCTCGATCATCCAGTCCTCAGTTCGTCGTGGCGATCTCGTGGCGCGGCTTGCCACCAACGAACTCAACATCTTCCTACCTGGCGCCAAGGTCGAGGACGCCCGCGACATCGGCACCCGCATCCGCACGGGCGTCTCCGCCGCCACCTTCAGCGCCGACGGCGCGCCGCTATCCGTCACCATCCGCCTCGGCGGCACCTCCTTCGACGGCCCGGCCGACTTCAACCAACTCCGCCAGCTCGCCGACCAGATGGCCTTCGAGCGCGGCGACGAGAGCGACGACATCCCGATCAGCGCGCTGCCGGCCGCATGAGGCTGGCGGTCCCACCGACGCGGCAGCGGCGGCCTAGGCCGAAACGGCGAGACCCGTCTTTGATGCGGCGTCAAAGCCAGCTAGGATCTCGGTTGGCCTTCTGGATCCGCCGAGGCCGATCAGGCCTCGAGGATTGAGATGTCGGTGTGGGGTCTCGTTAAACAGCCTTCATGACGGAAACCTCGCTTTCAACGCCCGCCGTCACATATTTCCACATCGCGACGATGGCCGTTTCCTAAGGCGCCTCTGGTTGCGCCTTACGCCGATCGAGATTGTCGCGCGTGCGATTTGGCTCTATTTCCGCTTCAATGTCAGCCTGCGCGAAGTCGAAGAATCAATGCTCGCTCCCGGGCACGGTCGAGCAGTGGGAAAAGATCTGAGCCGGATGCATTGGCATAGCGAAGAACACGGGCGGCACCTCTACGCCCGCGAGGAATAAAGTTGTGCCATGAATCTTTTGCACACCCAATTGGCGATGCCATCGCCTTTGGCTGTCATCTGCCTGACACTTTTAGGCGCAATACGCACGTCCAGCCGAACGTTCGGAAGTACCGCCGACCTCGTCATGCCTTGGTACGATACCTGACTGATGCTGGCATCGGGTGCCGAGAAGTCCACCAACCGGAGCAGCGCTTGTGCCGACGGCACAATCGTCCTGGACCCATGACACTCATTCGTCACCTAATCCTATGTCTCGAACGGAAAGAGCGCGGCCTTCATACGGTCGCTTCTCTGTCGCGACGCATATAAGCATAGACAACGCGGCGCTCGATCTCCGTCCTCGCGGCCGTTTCGCGGCAAGCGACGTCGTAAGCATAGGCCGCACTTTCCAAGACCGTGCCACCCTGGACGATCATGCCGGCGGCGGCGAGCGCGCTACTCGTCGCGTGTGCCAAGCCTTGGCAGCAGATAGGGTCGAACGCGCAAGCTGCATCGCCAATTGCAATCCATCGGTGGCCTGCCGTCGGCGTGAGCCACCGGGCGGACGCATCGACCATGTCCACTCTGACTTGGCCGCGCAGCGGCGCGGCAATGCGCCAAGCGTCGCGGCGGCCCTGTGGCCCTGTCATCGTGTAGCGCCAGCCCTCGGTGTCCCCCATGAAGTGCAGCCAAGGATCAGGGGCTTCATCATGGATGAATCGCTCGGCGAGTAGGCGCTCCAAAGCTGTGACCTTGGCGCCAAGCCGGCGGGCGGCGGATGCAGCTCGGCCGCTGGCATCGATTATCGTCTGCGCACCGACACGCGTGGGCCTATCTGTCGCCGCAATCCGCAGCGTAAAGAGGTCGTCGCAATCATCCTCGATTGCCACAAGGCGGCCGCGCAGATGACATGCGCCTGATGCGATGGCAGCCGTTCTGATTGCAGCGTCGAAGCTAGGTCGGTGGACCGCAAAGCCGTGCCCGCCCGGCTGCGAAATGAAGTCGTGCCGGTCTTCAACAGCACCTTGGCGAATGATACCCAGGCACGGCACCGCGATGATCGGATCGTCGAGCACAGATCCGAGGCCGCAGGCGCGGAAGGCCATGGAAGCACGAGGCGGCAGCATCTCCACGCGGTCTGGCGAAGGCCGGTCGTCGTCGAGCATAAGGACAGGTTTGCCTTTGGCCGCGAGGAGATAGGCGGCCATCGCCCCCGCAGGTCCGGCACCGATCACTGCGATGAGCCCTCGTTCGGCTTTCATCACCTCAGATTTCGCCCTGACGGTAGCGGCGGCGCGGCCGTCCGGGAGGCGGCGCCACCGCGCGAGCGCCACTCAGAGTCGCGCTGAGCAGCTCTTTGATCTGCGGCGGATCGCCTTCGAGCTTCGCCATGAGCGCTGGCTTCACGTCACCACGCACGAAATGCTCCGAACGACCCTGCTCAACCCGAACGGGATTGGGAAGGCCATCGATCGTTTCGCCGAACGGGAGCACCATGCCGAGATCATGCCACTCACGTACCATAAGCGCGATGCGCTGGTAATAGCCCGAACCGCGAACGTCGCGGAGCCAATCCGAGCGGCTGGCAAAATATTTCGCCGCCTGGGTTTGATGGCCGCGCGCGACATTGGCTGTGACGCGCACGGCGCTCTCGTGCGACAGCACCTGGTCAGGCACTCGAGCACCCCAGAAGGTCGGCATTGACAGAAAATAGCCCGGATTATAGTCGGCCGACGAGTTACAGGACGCGCCGTCAGATTGCCATGGCACGCCCATGAAGCGCGTCAGCGCGCCGGCCGAGACGCCATCATATGGTCCGCCAATTGCCAAACAGGCGGCCGGCGAGAGCATGTCGCCCCAGTCCTGTCGCGCCGGCGCGTCCGACGGGTTGACATTGAGCCGATAAGGCATCTTCCAGACATACGGGATCCGCATCGTCCATGTGAGTTCGATGCCGGGATGGAACGGCCCTCCAAGGCAATCGTGAAGAGCGGCACGCTCTAGCTGCTCAAGCTGCTCGGCGGCGCTCAGCGATGCGAAGTCGGCAGGTGGGGTCGGACCTGTCCAGTCGTCCGCAAAATCGCCGGAAGCCCAGCGCTCGAGATGCTCGAACTGCGTGCGCGTGACCGCGAGGCACGCCGGATCGACAACCTCGCCTTCTGCGTCCCCATAAATCTGCGGTAACAATCCCGGGTCTGGCGCCAGCAGGTCCTGCTCGCGTCGAAACAGCGCGAAGATGGCGGAGCGCCAATCCGAGCCCTGCGGCGAGGCATCGCGCAGCTTCTTAAGTACTTCGGTCGCGTCAACATCGAGCGGTCCGCTATGGCCGTGGATCATGTAGAGGCCCTGATTGACCCATTGAAGGTCACTGAGGCGTTTGAAAATCGGCCAGATGTCATTGCTGAACGAGGTTGCGGCGGGCCGCGTCAGCCAGCCTTGCGCGATGTACGTCTCGCGCACCGCGTCGTCCATCGTAACAACACCGAACACGCCGGGCGCGAAGTTGGGCGGCGTTACGGCAACATAGCCCGGCTCCGCATCGATCGTCGTACCGTCGGCAAAGCGGACTGCGGCACGCACTGGGCCGTCCGCAATGTCGTCGTGCCAGTCGTCGTTGTTCGCGAAGGTGGTGAGCGCAGTGTTGGGTGGATAGCAAGCCGAGACCCCGCGGCCACCAAGGACGAGGAGGCGCCCTTCGGCATCGGTGCGCAGCTCACCTAAATAGACAGGCTGGTTCCTGAAGGTGCCATCGGCGAACTGGAATTGCGGTCCCTTAAGCGATGCGCCCGAAATGGCTTTCGACCGCGGGCGAATGTCAAGGCTCGAGCGGTCGCCGCTCGCACCGGTCACGTTAGGATTGCGGCGCGGCGCGTCCTTGGCAATGCCGGCAGGCAGGTCCATCGCCTGCAGGAACTGATACCAGCCGGCCTTCAAATTGGCGAGCGTGACCCGCCATTCGATCTGGACGCCAGCAGCCAGCGTGACTTCGGTAACCGTGCCGTCGTCGAGCGTCGCATAAACCCGGAACCGCGCAGCGTGTCTCCGGATCGAGGAATCAGGCCCGCGAAAGTCGTCGACCGTTTCGGCGCGTGCGCCGTCCAGCCGTGTCGGCATTCCGCCGATCACTTCCGTTGAGATGAGATAGTCGTCGGCGAATACATCCTGCGCGGTGCAATTGCCGACGCGTGCGAGGCCGAGCGGCGGGTAGACGCGTAGCGCAGTGATACGCTTGGGATCGAAGGGGCTGATCGTGCCGGTCATGGGGCTCCTTGCGCGCGTGGGGTATGAGGCTCCGCCTCCGGCATGACGCAGCACGGCGGAAGTGGGGTAGATCACCCGACGAGATCGGTGGTCTGGGTAGCTTTCCAATTGCGACTTGCGTAGCTCATAATATGTCTTCCCTTTAGTCGAGTTTGAAGTAACTCTATAAAACGTCAAGTAGAATGTACGAGCTAGGAACGCGCGACAGACGTGCGCAACTTGCCTCAACTGTTGAGAACAACAGTCAGGTGCGGGACCTGATGTTGTTCTCAACAGCCGCGGCGGCGACCGCATTGCGGCAAAGGATGCAACGTTTGACAATCCGACGAAATATTTTGCCTGCTATCTTGGTAGATCCGGTCTGAGCGCAGGTTTCGCGCTCTGAAGCTTCCACGCACCAACTCGGCTCTCTCCCTCCGTCGTTAGGAATAGGCAAAAATAGACGCAGACAGTCGGTTCGATGCGAAGCAGCGCCTGGTCGTCTTAGAATAGCGATGAGTAATTGACGTTAGGCATGCGAGCAGGCTCTGATGGAGTGGACGAAGCCAAGACCGCGCTCAGCGAGCGCGGTCAATTTCGTCAAGAATACGCCCTATGCCGCTTGGTTTGATCGGCCGGAAACATAGCGGAGCCTCGGATAGATCAGATCCGGGCACCACCTGTTGCATCGATCATCTGGCCGGTCGTCCAGCGCGCATCGTTCGACGCAAGGAAAGCGATGACGTCTGCGACGTCCTCCGCCCGGCCGACACGAGAGAAGACCGAGAGTGCTTCGGCGCCGGCGCGCGCGTCCGGCGATGCCAGCCACTCTGCGTTCATATCCGTCTCCGTCACACCCGGCAGCACGGCATTGACCGTAATCCCCCGAGCCGCAAACTCTGGTGCCAGCGCCAATGTCAGTGTCTCCAGCGCCCCCTTCGAGGCTGCATAGGCCGGATGCGTCGGGGCCGCGATCCGCGTGAACCCTGTCGAGACATTGATGATGCGGCCATTGTCGCGAATGTGGTCGGCGACTGCCTGGATCAGGAAGAACGGCGCCTTGTAGTTGATCGTCATCACCTCATCGAACGCGGCTTCGCTCGTCTGCTTCAAGGGTATCGCGGGTGCAATGCCGGCGTTGTTCACCAGAATGTCGAGAGCCGGCGAACCCGTCTCGGTGCGCACGGCTTCGCTGAATTGCGCCCAGAGGCTGTCAGCGGCGTCCTTGCCGTGTCTGAGATCGGCCTTCACGGCCACAGCCTTGACGCCGAGCCTTTCGATGTCGCGGACAGTGGCATTGGCCGCATCCGAATTGGCGGTGTAATGCACGCCGATCAGCGCGGCACCTTCTTTCGCGAAAGCAAGGGCTGCGGCTCGGCCGATACCGCGCGAGCTTCCGGTGATTAGGGCTATCTTGTCTGCGAGTCTTTTGGACATGGTTCACTCCGTTGCTAAATTAAATAGTGACCGCTATAATAAGGAGGAAAGAAAGTCTGTCAACAATTTAATAGGGATCACTATTTTAATGGATGAGCCAGTCCGCAAACGAGGCAGACCACGCGTGCTCGATCGCGACGTCGGGCTCGACATCGCGGCACGCCTGTTCTGGGAACGCGGCTATGAAGGAACCTCGACCGCCGACCTAACGAAGGCCATGGGGATCAATCCGCCTACGCTCTATTCGACTTTCGGCTCCAAGGAAGAATTGTACCGTCAGGCGCTCGACTTCAGTATAGCCCGTGAAAACAGTCGCCGGTCGGAAATACTGCAATCCAATCTTCCGGTTTACGAAGCCCTGAGCCTCTACCTCTACGATATTGCCGACGGCGATACCCAGCCGGACAAGCCGCGGGGATGCATGGTCTCGACGGCGGTCCTCCAGCATGCGGAAGAAAATGCATCGGTCGCCCGGACGACGGCGGCGCTGCGCGAGGCATCGATGCAAGTTCTCAAGAGCCGCTTCGATCGCGCAATCACCGAAGGCGAATTGCCGGCGGAAACCGATACCGACACGCTCGCGCGCTTCTACGGCGCTATCATCCAAGGCATGTCTGCCCAAGCCTGCGACGGCGCCTGCAATGCTCTGCTGAAGCGCCTGATCGACATCGCACTCACGTCCTGGCCCGGAATGCGTCAGACCCCGACCGGAAATTCGGATTGAAGACAAGCCAACCACTCATTCTAACCGCAAGGATCGCAGAACTCGATATTGAGCAATTCGATCGCGTCCGGCGGGTATAGGACAAGAGAAACTTTTGCGCGTCCTGCCCAAATGGCTTTCTTGAAGGGTTGGTTCACTTTGTCTTCACTACCTTCGCGGCCTGCAGCCGGCAATCGCCAACTTCATCAGCGGTCCGGCCACCCGGGTCCCGAGCGATGCGCTGGGATAATGACTGTGAGGCTTTCGAAAGGGTTCGAACCTGCGGCCCACTTGGAGCGTCTCGTTCGCGAGGTCGGCCCCCCTCTTGCGCACCGGTCCGTTTCGCCTTGCGAGGATGACGTCCTCAACAAGAGCTGCACGCGCTAGCGTTTTGATCTGACCGGTACTGAACAATCACATCGGGTTGACGCCATACGGAAAGAGATGCGCCTTCCCGAGCGCCGCGTGACCCCAAACCGCCAACCCAGGCGTTTGCCCTCTTCGGAAAAAACTTGCACCCAACCAATCGTCCAAACTCCACCGAGTTTGGTCCAGAAATACACCGTGCATCGATTGAGTTGCCAGGTTCGATGGATCAAGCCGAAGGCGCTCATTTCAACCATGACCACCTGCACAAGGGTTTCGGCGGCCTCGTCCAGATCAATTTTCAGATGCTCGCGGGTAAAGTGCCATTTCGCATTCAGGCGACGACGAAACTGCGAGGCCACATCTCGCATCAGCTGACGACGGTCGATCACTCTACCGTTGATCTGGTGATACGCCAATGCAGGCGAGAACGGCGCAGGGCAAGCGAGTGGATCGCCAAGCTTGTGCGAGCGTTTGCTACTGTTTCATCAGTCGCCATCGCTCGCCTTTGCTAAGCCCGAAGCGCTGGCTTGAGGACCTCTTCGCTCCATCGGCGAAAACTGGTCGGCGTGTCGGAGGAGGAAGACGGCGTGCGCTTCACCAGATGATCCATGCCCTCGTTCTTCGCCCTCATCATGTTTACCATGGCCCTCGCCATGCCTTCCGAAGCGCCCCTCTTGATCATCATCGCTTTCAGATCGTCCATCGCCATAAGCTGATACTGCACAGGCTTTCCGATCACATCCGAAATGATCGCCATCATTTCGTCAAAAGAAATGTCCTCCGGGCCGAGCATCGGAATGCTCTCGACGCCGGTCCAAGACCGGCTAAGCAGCAGGCGTGCCGCCAAGGCGGCAACATCGCGGGTGGCGCATGCCGGCTCCTTGCGATCGGCGGTTGTCGGCCAGTAGAAGGCGCCGTGATCCCTGATTGGCGCAGCCTGCCGCAGAAAGTTCTCCATAAGGCTGGCGCAGGCCAGGGCTCGATAGCTCACGCCGGTGCTTGCTATCAGATCGTCCATTTTTAGAGTTGCCGTCACGTGGCCAGCGTCTTTAGGCCATCCGCGCCCAAGCGCGGAGATGCCGACCACCTGCTTCACACCACTTGTTTTGAGCGCCTCGCACGCGGGCCGAGAGAAGTCCAGATAGGCCGCCTCGGCACTTGGCGCACGCGGGTCGGCCGGGACGAGCCAGAACACACGGTCGGCGCCAGCGAAAGCCTTTTTAACGACGGCGGCGTCGCTGTGCGAACCTTCAACCACCTCGACCCGGTTCGGCACCTGTGAAGACAGTTTGGAAGGATCTCGCGCAATCACGCGAATACGCTCTGCGCTATCGAGAATGTTTGCGAGGACCTGGCTGCCGATATTGCCCGTGGGCGCGGTAATGACAATCATCTGTATCTCCTGGTGCTTCCAAAACGCGTTCCTGCTTGGGGTCTCTCCCCGCAAGGTGTCTGGAGATGCCCCATAGACGATGAACGATCCATGCTCTAAAGTCCGTGTTTTCGTCGCGATCGTTCAAAAGCCCGAATGGACCCGCTTTCCGATATTCTCGCCCTGCTGAAACCACTCAGTTACGTCTCTGCCGGCTTTGAGGCAGGTGGTGACTGGTCGGTCCAGTTTCCGAGCTACGAGGGCATCAAGTGCAACGCCGTGATTTCCGGCCAATGCTGGTTGGCGATGGAAGGCGTATCCGACCCCGTGCGTCTTGAGACGGGTGACTGTTTTCTTCTGACAAAGGGCCGGCCATTTCGGCTTGCAAGCGATCTGAGCGTGCCGCCGGTCGACGCCACTCTTGTCTTTCAGCCGGCAAAGCGTGGCGGCATTGCCCGGTGCAATGGCGGAGGTGAGTTCTTTCTTGCCGGCAGCCGCTTCACGTTGATCGGCCATCACGCGGATATTCTGCTTGGCCTGCTTCCGCCGATTGTCCATATTCGGAACGAGGGGGATCAGGCATCACTGCGCTGGCTTCTCGAGCGCATGCGCCAGGAGTTGCGGGATACGCAGCCCGGCAGCAGTCTGGTGGCGGAACATCTTGCGCACCTCATGCTGGTCCAGGCATTGCGGCTGTACCTGGGTGAAGCCGTCGAAGGCCGTGTCGGATGGCTCTTCGCACTGGCCGACAAGCAGATGGGCAAAGCGATCAACCACATCCATGCCGATCCGGCGCGCCGATGGACATTGCAGGAACTGGCCCGGAAAGTGGGCATGTCGAGAACGACGTTCGCTCTCAGATTCAAGGAAACAGTCGGGCTTACGCCCATGGACTACCTGACGCGCTGGCGCATGCTGCTCGCCAGCGAACGGCTGGCACGCTCATCAGAGAGTATCTCCGCCATTGCTTCTGCACTCGGATACGAATCCGAAAGCGCCTTCGGCGCGGCTTTTAAACGGGTGATGGGCCTCTCACCCCGGCACTTCAGCCGCCACCGCAGAGACGAGGCCGCAGATCATTCCTTACCCTGACCTCGGATCTTGCCTATCTCGAAGCCTTGGGGGATGACGGCCGCCGGAAATTCACTCCCCCTGGCCTGCGGCCGACGCATTGCTGCTCAAATTCGTGGCGCATTACCTTTGGGTTCCGGAGAAACGTGCAGCCGATCTCGATCCGCCAGGATTTGGGACGGCCGTCGCTGCCGTCGGACCAGCGATAGCCTCGCGCCTTCAGGTGGTCCTTCATGTCGAAGGGGCTGTTCTCGGCAAAGATTGTGATCCGGCTCTGAACAATGACCCCGTTGAGATTCCCTGCAACAGTTTGAAATTGGAAATCCGAACATCAACGGGGTCATGGGCGACGCCGCTATGATCGCCACTTTCACCAAAGATATGATATATTTCAACGACGCAAGCGTCATACCGACGGGGTCATCTTTGGATGCTATTTCACAGCGCTTGGCGAAGATCTCCGATGCGAATCGAGCCGGATTGCAAGGATGTGGTAGGCCAGGCGCCTTTTAGCTGTTTGTGATATTCGATTGCCAAAGCCGGCAAATCAGTTCACCTTTTAAGCATGCGCGATATCGTACGACCCTTCGTGACTGACGACGATCCTGACAGGCACATACGATGCCAGGATGCGCTGCAAGCAGCTTTTCAGGATCTGGTGAGCGCGGCGATCTCCGTCGGCTGGTCGGAACGCGAGGTGTTGCTGGCGATCGGTGACCTGGTGGATCATCAGGTCCTCTCGCTCGAAGCCAACGACCGCACCGACGTCCTGGTCGCGTTGTTGAAACGAATGACCTAGCCTGCCCTCCAACTCATGCGACAAGCACGCCTCCATATCGGCATCGCCTATGCCAGGCCACCAGCTTCTAGCGTGATCAACAGGCCCTTCAATTCTGGCTCATCGACCCGTCGCGCGGCCTCCAACGGGGACATCCATTCAAGAGTACGCTCTTTGTGTTCGGGGAATTTTTCGCAGACCTTGTCGACAGACAGCAGGTGAACTTCCACCATGGCGGGCGTCTTGCTGCCATCAGGCAAGGTCTTCAGATATGTATAGTAGCCGGCAGCCTTCTTCCTCGCCCTGCCCTTCACACCTGCTTCTTCCCACGCTTCACGTTCGGCCACTTCATGCGGCTTCAGTCCCTTGATCGGCCAACCCTTTGGGATAGTCCAACGGCGCGTCTCGCGGGTTGTCACGAGTAAGATTTCAAGAACACCTTGGTTGTCGGTGCGAAAGCAAAGGGCACCGAATTGATCGAACACTTCCCCGCGAAGCAGCGCCTCCGCATGTTCAGCTAGCTTTGATAGATGGGTTTCGACTTTGCCCATGAGAACATCCTATTAGAAAACCAGTATGTAGGTCATGCTGAGTCTGGACAAGAGCCTATTGATGACGCTGGTATCTCAATCCAACGCGTATTCTCCTTGCGCTTGATCCCCAGCGCCCCGAAGGCGTAGCCTCCGAGCAACATCGATGTTGCCTGATCATGATCTACCTAGGATTGATTGGCTTTGGGCAAGGAGAGTGCAGGGTGGCGTCGCCTTAACCGATCGCGGCGGACCGGAGTGTAGTCGATCTCTGAATGAAAGCCGAACCGGGGCACTTCTCAAGCCGCGTTCAGGTAAGGCGAAGCCACCTTCGGCCGAACAGGCCTCTTTAAAGCCTTGGGTTTCCCCGCATGAACTCCGCGGACAGCTTTCGTGCTGTGATGCTCGACTATATCACCAACTCGCCTATCGCCGGATCGAGCAGCATCTGGGGCGGAAGGCCCGACCCGGCGATAGAGCCGGTGGGCAGACCGGCTGGGGATTGGCGTACATTGACGCCAAACTGGTGAGCGCAATCTTGCGAACGATGATCGCGCAACGTTGTCGCCACAGGCGCCCCTGGATCGATGTGCTCACTCCAGGACGCCGCTAGGGCAGCGCCTTCAATCGGCAGTTACCGTATCGCTCTGAGACGGAGCGCTGGTTTCAGACTTCTTTTCGAGCGCATCGCGGACTTCTGCGATTTTTCCGCTATCTGTTCCAACGCCCAGAATGCTCTTTGCTTCAGCGAGCGTCTGATCCGTCACGGGTTTGTTCGATAGTTGCGCCAGCGCCGAACGCAGGGCGGCGTCGCTGAGGGCCGGATCGGTAGGCACAGCTGTCGTTCCATATTGCATTTCGAACTCTGCATATGACTTCACATAGGCTGAGAGGGCCGCCATCTTGGGGTCTTTGGAGTTCAAATAGGCATGGTAGTCTCTCCGGAGCGAGCTAAGCCTGCCTTCATCGGGCTTTGAGACGTGTGTCTTTGTGCTTACACTGTGCGCTTCGGAGTGTTTGTCAGGATGATGAGCCCGCAACGACGACGAGGCGCCTTGCGTTGTTGCCGTGCTCGCGGATGTGCTGCCTGCATCGTCGCCGCCGGACTTTTCATGGCCGGAGTTTCCTTCGCCATGGCCTCCGCCATTGCCATTGCCATTGCCGCCACCGTTTCCACCCTTGGCGAATGCCGTCTGCGCAAAGCCGATGGCAGTCCCTCCCAAGGGAGCGACGGCGAGTACCAGGCCGAGGCTCGCGGTACCAATGATGAATCGGATTCTCATGCGCACTTCTCCTTCACAAATTTTCAGCGCCTATGGCGGCAACGGCGGCCGTGTCGGCAAATCATTGCGCATTACAATATTGCCGAAATCCCATGTTGCTACACCCATTGGACCTATGCCTTGGGCATTTAGACCATAGTCTGATTGATCGCGCCCGATGGTCTCCCACTTCGCACAGGCCAAGCGGCGATGTCTTGCGCGACAACGCGAGCGGTACCGACGTCGCACCAGTTGACACCTGGTCCTGCTGGGATAGCTATATTGGATTGGGAGATCCGTGCTGACCATGCCAGTTCCGCGAGTAATTCATAAATACAAGCTATCTCTGGCAAGTCTCGTCGAACGCTGGAACTCGCAGTCCTTGGCCAGGCAGTTCCTGCTCGCCGGCGGCTTCGTCGCTACCTGCGCGATGCTCGTTGTCGGCTCCTTCGTTGCCAGCCTCATCGAAAATGCAGTGACACGCAATTCCGCGGCAACGACGGCCCTTTATGTCGATAGCGTCATTGCCCCCCTTCTCCCGGACATGCAAACCACTCAGGCCCTCGATGACACGGTAACACGGGCGCTGGACGAAACACTTGGCCAGGGCGCGCTTGGCACGCGGCTATTTTCATTCCGTCTATGGCGCAATGACGGGACGATCCTCTATTCCAACAACAAGGACCTCTCCGGCAAAGGGTTTCCGCTCTCAGACAGCCTGCGAACAGCTTTTTCTGGCCAAATGGTCGCTAAATTCAACCGGATCGATGATGTGGAAAGCGTTGCTGAGCGCAATAGCGGCAAACCACTCCTGGAAATCTACAATCCGGTGCTCCAGCCCTGGTCGGGCAAAGTCGTCGCCGTCTCGGAGTTTTACGAGGTTGCCAACGACCTCGAATGGAGCGTCAATCAGGCCCGCCTGTTGAGCTGGCTTGTGGTCGCTTTGTTTACGCTGACCTTCTTCTCCCTTCTGTCGATCATCGTTCTGCGTGGTAGCCGAACCATCGACAATCAGCGCAGGGCGCTCAACGGCCGCATTGGGGAATTGTCGACACTTCTTCTACAGAATGAGGCGTTGCGGGCACGCGTTCAACGCGCAACCCAGCGCGCAGCCGCACTTAACGAGAGCTATCTCCGCCGCATTGGCGCTGACCTGCATGACGGTCCTGCTCAATTGATCGCTTATGCCTCTTTACGTCTGGACAGCCGGACCCTGACGAGCCCCAAAGCCTCGTCGGCCGAACGTGACGCGTCGCTGCGCACCATCAAGACCAGTCTTGGCGACGCCATGGCAGAAATCAGAAATATCTGTAGCGGGTTGATGTTACCACATATCGAGACGGACAACCTGACCGATCTCATTGGACGGGCAATCCGCGAGCACGAACGGCGCACCGGTGTTACAGTTACGCTCTTGGCGGGTACGACGCCGAGAGATCTTCCCACCTCCGCAAAGATATGCGTCTATCGCTTCGTCCAGGAAGCTTTGAACAATGGCTATCGTCATGCGGGGGGGATCGGACAGAAGGTTATGCAATCGTTGGATCATGAGCAGATCGTAATCGAAGTTGTCGATGAAGGGCCGGGGTTCGATCCGAAGGATGTCGGCCCGCAAAAGCTCGGCCTTGCGGGCCTCAGAGATCGGGTCGAAAGCCTCGGCGGTACTTTTCAGCTTTCATCATCGAATCAGGGAACCACAGTTCGAATGTCCCTGAGCATCGAGGAAATGGAACAGGCATGACAGGTGCAATCAGATTGGCAGTGATAGACGACCACCCGCTTTTCAGGGAGGGCGTCATTCGAAGCCTAACCGAAATGGACGAGTTCAACATTGTTGGCGAAGGCAGCAGCAAACAAGACGCATTGCGCATTGCCGTGGAACATCGTCCAGACATCTTGCTGCTCGACATTTCGATGCCAGGCGGAGGATTGGACGCCATCCCCCTCATACTCGAGCAGATTCCCGACCAGAAGATCGTCATGCTGACGGTCTCCGAAGCAAGCGATGACCTGATGGCGGCACTCAAGAGCGGTGCCAAGGGCTACGTTCTCAAAGGCGTCGGGTCGCGGGCATTGGCCGATATCATTCGTAGCATTGCCGCCGGTGACAGCTATGTCGCACCGACCCTATCGGCTCGTCTGATTTCGGAAAGCGGATCGGGCACTCAGATCAATCCCTTCAACGCGTTGACGGATCGTGAACGGGAGGTGCTGGAGCTAGCTTCTGCGGGTTTGAGCAACAAACATATCGGCCTGAAGCTCGATCTTCATGAAAAGACCATCAAGCATCATATGACCCAGATATTCACCAAGCTGGAAGTGAGCAACAGAACAGAGGCCGCAATGGCGTTCCGCGATGAACTTGAAAGACGCCGTCAATGAAGGAAGGATTTGAGCCGCTGCTCGTCTGCGATCGTTGCATTGCGGTTGACGATCGTGCGGCCCTTTGAATCCTCCATCATATAGCGTCCGCTCTGTATTTTTTCGCTCATCCCATCCTTGTGGTGCACGGTGATCGAGCCACTACCGTCATCGGTAGACTGATCGGCATCGACCTGGCTTTGCGTTGCGCTCTTGGTACTGGACGACTGGCCATTGCCGTTTCCCTTACCATTGCCGTTCCCATTTCCGCTGCCGCTTCCACCTCCATTGCCGCTATTGCCGCCGCCGTTTCCGTTGCCTCCGCCGTTGCCATTTCCACCACCATTGCCGTTACCCCCTTTCGCTTCTGCCACCTGCTGCGTAAGCGTCGCAGAAACGCCGTGAACTTTGACGGTGTATGGGAGCGCCGTGTTGACCAAGGTCAACAGCAAGCATGGCAAGGCAGCAATTAACTTTCGACGCAATAACACCACCGCCTCCTGAGGCTTCGAATAGATCCGGCGACGAGCGGACATCATTCCCCGGCACGAAAGCGCCGCCGCTATCGTCGATTGGCAAATTCCTGACCTTCATATCAGATCGCCGCAACGCCGCGAGGGGTCAAGTTTTATCGACGGGAGAAGCCCCGGTTTGGACTTCAGCAATCGCATGTGAGGCCTTTCGCAGGCAGATCATCGGACCAACGTCGGAGCAGGAAACGGACCGAAGCCCAATCACAGGCTTGCGTTATTGAAAGCGATTTCCCCCGGCCGATATAATTGCGAACATTTGGGGGCTTTGCCGATGCGCACGCGATGGTCCGGATCACGACGATGACTCTGCAAGATTGCAGGGCACAATAAGCGAATGTTCGTGCAATGGGTCCGATGGAAAGGGGTAGCACAATGACCCAAAACTGGAGGGTATTTCTAGCCAGGTCAGCACCGCCGGGCGCAATATTGGATTTCTCGGTCGCCGAATTCATGCTCGAGGTCGCTATCAATTTGCGATATTGCCTCAAGCTCGTCCAGCCGACACCGGAATGCATCGACTTGGCCGAACTCGTCTTGCTGCGTGCCAGACATTATAGCGAAGCCAGGATGGGCGATAAATCACGACTGTTCGCGGAGACAGAAGATGCACTTGCCCAGGCAACGAGGCTACTTGAGATTGAGCTTGAATACTGCTCGACGCGAAGCGTGAAAAGCGGCTGCAATCCAGTCGCCTGAAATTTCCACCAAACTATCTTAGTTGGCAACCATTGATAGATCAAAAGACCACCGGGACAAGGACGGGAATCCAGGCAAAAAGAGGAAATTGCGATCCCAGCGGGCACTGTGAAATTTTTCAATGAAGATAAAACGGTTGGTTTCAATTGTCCCGCAAACAGCGGAATGGACGCATTTATCCGCGTTTCTGCTTTGTCGCGGGGAGGTTAGCTCCGTGAAGGCGAAAAGGTCGGCCATGAATTGGGTCACGATCGGAAGACCGGAAAGCCGAAAACCGAATACTTCAGCTTGCTTTGATGGCACGAACAGGACAACAGGCCCGGATTTCGTCTGTTTACACTTGTATGCCGGCTAAACAGTCCAATCAACTTGAGCGGACTCGTCCTTTCACGTCATTCCGCTGGAACGAAATTTCCGATGAAGGCCACAAACGGCTGCTCTTGATAAGAGATTTGAACTCAGTATCGACCTGTGAGATATAATTAACATATTGATTTACAATAGATAATTATCCAAAATGCGTAGTTGGATCCTTCTCCGGCAGAAATCAACATCCTGGGAACCGATCGCGTGGGGCTGCCGTATTTCATATATATTGCAGGGCATGAGGCTCCCTCGCCAACTAAAAGACGATAGTTTCCCGCCTCATTACGGTGTCCCGGACCACCATCCCCAATAAAGGATTGCACATATTGCTTGCGTTCGAGTTTCCAAAAATTTCGGGATGCATGAATTTCGTTCAATGAATAATCGCGTTCAAGCCCCGGCTCTGCGGCTAATTTACAGTTCGGCAGATCAACATGCCTGCGCTCCCAGAGCGCAGGCAAGCTTTGCTTTGGACGAAGAAGAGCGACCAAAACATCCGTGGACCCATTTTTCGTTATCCATCTTTTGCGATAGCTGCTTGCTTGCTAATTTTCACTAGGCTAAATTACTAAAGGCTTAGTTGTACCTATTATCCTTGGCACTCGATTCGAAGGCGCCGATAGTTGTTAACGCGATATGTCTGTCTACCAATATGATCTGGAACCATCGCATTACACGAATCGCTGTCGGCCTGCTCTTGCTGGCGATTGCGATTATCGTCTCGTTGCCGGCAATCACTGGCTTCACCAGCCGTGATGGTACGGTCAATGCTCGCTTCGCTATCATCAATGCCCCTATCGACGGCATGATTACGGGTGAGCCGGCTAAAGTTGGCGCCCCTGTTAAAGAGGGCCAGACGCTCGCAGAAATCACCAATCAGCGCGTCAATCGTGCTATCCTTGCTTCGCTGGAAGCGGATCGCAACACAGCAAGCGACCGTGTAATCGCTCTGAAAAAGGAACGCGACGAGCTTTCCCAACTTCGCGGGCAGCTATCCAACCGGTTGGAGGTCTTCAAGCAAACCACGATTGCCAATCTGGAACGCGAGGTGGAAATCCTGCGAAAGAAAGTCGAGGTCTCGCAAGCGCAGGATCTTGCCGCACAGGTCGACCTGAACCGCCGGATGGACCTGGAGTCAAAAGGTATCCTCACGCAAAGGATGGTTGATGCGGCACGCGCCGCAGGGGCTGCGACCGGCGGCGAGGTGGAAATCAGCAATTTGACTGTCGACCAATTGCAACAGAGGCTCAATGCGCTTCGCCAGGGTATCTTTGTGTCCGGCGACGGGCAGAACGATGTGCCTTATTCGCGACAACGTGAAGACGAGGTCGTCGTCCGTATCAGCGACTTGAACTCACGCATAGCGGAAAATGAGACACGAGCCGCCGAGGTAGAAAAGCAGTTGATCGAAGAAGGCAGTCGCGTCAGCAGTCTCGAATCTGCAACAGCGACGGCGCCATTCGATGGTGTTGTCTGGGGCAGGAGCATCGTCAACGGCTCCAATATTGTGCTCAATAACGAGCTCGTGCGCCTCCTCGACTGCCGGGAGCTGTTTGTCGATATTCTTGTTCCCGAGGTCGACTATGACGAGATTTATCCGGGACTTGCAGCGCAGGTGCGCCTGTTCGGGCGGAGCGACGTCTTCAAGGGGGTAGTCACCTCGGTAAAGGGCAGCTCTGCAGGTGTCGAGAGCGATTCCTTCGCAGCCGGCTTACCGGAAACATCGCAGCGAAATGCCCGAATTCGGGTCCGCCTGGAACCGTCCTTCATGAACGGCGACTTTGCGAATTTCTGCCAGGTGGGACGAACAGTCCAGGTCCGGTTTCCCAAACATAGCATCGGCTTGTCGAATTGGGTTAAAAACCTGTGGTTCAGTATCTTCTAGCACTCGCTCCGACCTTTGTTGTTTTGGCCCTTTTTCTCCTGGGACCATTCAATTGGTCGCGTCACCAGACCTGGACACGGGCGATCACCTGCGCTTTCGTCGGAACGATCGCGTTGCGCTATATGCTTTGGCGGCTGACGCAAACCGTTCTTCCCTACCCCTATGATGGCTTTAATTTCTATTGGGTCTGGTTTGTCTTCATCGTCGAGTTGCTGGCCTTTACGGAGGTCTTGCTTTTTCTGGTTCTGATGAGCCGCTATGTCGATCGCAGCGCCGAGGCCGACAGACTGGCGAAGAGCTTCTTCGCACGCGACGAGGCAGAACTACCCACGGTGGATGTCTTCATTCCCACCTACAACGAGCCGCTCGACGTGCTCGAGAGAACAATTGTCGGGGCGTTATCGCTCGATTATCCCGCCGACAAGCTGAAAGTATATGTTCTCGACGACCAGCGCCGCGACTGGCTCAAGCACTTTTGCGAAAAAAAGAAAGCAATCCACGTCACGCGGGGCGATAATTCGCACGCGAAAGCGGGCAATATGAACAACGGGTTGAAGGTGAGTTCGGGCGAGTTCGTCGCCGTCTTCGACGCGGATTTTGTGCCCTACCGGCATTTTCTGCGCCGAACCCTGCCCTTCTTTTCCGATGAAAGCATCGGCATCGTCCAGACGCCACAACATTTTTTCAACGTCGATCCGGTGCAATCGAATCTGGGCCTGGAGAATATCTGGCCGGATGAGCAGCGCTTGTTTTTCGACGAAATCGCCCCCAGCAGAGACACCTGGGACGTCAGTTTTTGCTGCGGCTCTTGCTCGATCGCCCGCCGCAAGGCTGTCGATGCGATCGGCGGCTTTCCGACGGAATCGATCACGGAGGATTTGCTGACCACGCTGTCCATGCTCAACAAAGGCTACAAGACGCGCTACTTGAACGAACGCCTGTCGATGGGGCTGGCAGCGGAGAATCTCACTGGATATTTCGTGCAGCGCGAACGGTGGTGCCAAGGAGGCATTCAGACGCTCTATCTGCACAACGGCCCGCTACGCGGTCCGGGACTATCCCTATTCCAGCGGATCATGTTCCTGCCGGCCTCATGGCTGGTGCAATATCTCGTGCGCTTCATGATATTGATCGTGCCGATCGCCTATCTCTGGTTCGGTCTGCTGCCCCTCTATTTCACCGACATTGCCGACTATGTCTCTTACCAGGTGCCACTGCTGGCGGCCTATTTCCTTCTCATGCTGTGGATAACGCCGACGCGTTACCTGCCCATAATTTCAAGCGCGGTCGGAACCTTTGCAACATTCCGGATGCTGCCGACCGTCGTGTCAAGCTTGGTACAGCCATTCGGCAAGCCGTTCAGGGTGACGCCGAAGGGCAGCGGCAACGAAACCAACCATTTCGACAGATATAGCTTTGCCTGGATCGCGGGCCTGATTACCATCACCGCCATCGGCCTGCTAATCAATATCGTGCCGGAAACGACCAATGTTCAGGGCCAGTTTTCCCCGATCGCAGCCTTATGGGCGGGTATCAACATCGTCGTCCTGGCGATCGCCTCTCTCATCTGCTTTGAAAAGCCCCGGCGATTGTTTCATGCGTTCAAACTCGAGGAGAACGCCACAGTGGACGATGTCCCTGGCCAGGTCGTCAGTTTGGCACTGGACAAGGCAGTCGTCGCGGTGTCCCCCGAGGCCCGTTTTCAATCCAGCTCCGTCCTGCTGAAGCTAAACGGCTTCGCCCCGTTCAAAACAGAACTCAAACGGGTGACCCAACGGCGACGGAGCATCAGCCGCGGCGGCGATACGCAAGCTTACTATCTTCACCTGCATTTCGAACTCAGCGCAGCCGATCGCGACAGGATGATCGTGAAGCTCTATACCGGACAATATTCGCAGGACATTCGCGATATCGACAAGGTCGCCGTCTCGGTCAATCTTCTGCTGCGATCATTCGGGCGAACGCGCACATTATAGTCGAATTCTGACCCGATGGAGTCGATGGGCTGCCGCCGCAAAATGGCTTGTACATGAACAATTCTCTCGATCCGCGCGCAGTTCGTCAGCTGGACCAAAGCTTATGGTGGACGCGGTTCGGCCTCATACCGATAAGTTGCAGCAACGAAACGGTCGTCGCCGGCATGCGACCGTCACTTGACGCCGGCAACAAAGCGCCATCGAAAGTTGCCACCGAGAAAAGAAATATCCGTCGCCTTGAAGCGATCAGAACCTGCGATCACTATCTGAAATCCTGCGTCTTCATCTTGATCGCACCGATGTGAAGCTGAAAGCCATCGACAATCAGCCATTCGATCCGATCGGCAGATCCTGGGCAATCAATCTCAAACCCAATGATTGTCTCTGCGGCTGTCGATCGGGATTTCTGAGCGCAATGTCCTGTAGCAACTTTTGGCACGGCGCGTCTTTTAGACGCAAATAGGAATGTCTCTTTTTGTCAATACATGTATAGACATCATTGTTGAACGGTGGTTCTATCCTGCAAAAGCAAGGGGATCATCATGGCCAATACGATGTTTGATCTGGCAGGTAGAGTAGCAGTTGTGACCGGCGCGAGCCGTGGCATAGGCCAATGGATTACGCTGGCTCTTGCCGAAGCGGGTGCCGATGTCTGCGTTACGGCGCGCGATCAAAATTCGCTAAGCGAAACCAAAGAAAAGATCGAGGCCCTCGGTAGGACCTGCATCACGAGCGCCCAGGATGTGACAGACATCTCGTCCATCGACGAAACGCTAAGCAAGTTCGAAAGCATCACTGGCGCAGTCGATATCCTTGTCAACAACGCCGGCTATGAACAGGTATCCCCCTCGCTCGACGTCGACGAACAGCTCTGGGATAAGATTATCGGCACCAACCTCAAGGGTGCGTTCTTCTGGTCGCAGGGGGCGGCGCGCCGGATGTCACGCCAGCCTCGCGGCGGAAGCATCATCAATCTCTGCTCGCTTACCTCCTATGTCGGCATCCCGACCGCCGTGCCCTATGGCTCCTCGAAGTCTGGACTGCTTGGCATGACACGCGCGCTTTCGGCCGAATGGGCGCCGCTGGGCATCCGCGTGAATGCAGTCGCGCCGGGCTATTTCCGCACGGCGATGACTGAAGGCTTTTATCAGGACGAGGGTTGGTCGGCGAAAATGCTCGACAAGATTCCACAAAAGCGGTTCGGTGATGGTTCCGACATCGGAGGCGCCGTTATCTTCCTTGCGAGCGGCGCATCGGCCTACATTACTGGCCAATGTATCCCTGTCGACGGCGGTTTTTTAGCATCGATCTAAGCATGGAAATTCAAGCTTGACAGCATAGGAATGATGATGTTGTCTATAAATGTATAGACATCTATAGACAATAAAAACGGGAACGAAGTCTCAGACTTCGTGGGAATTTGTCGGATAGCCAAATCCGGCTTCCTCGCACGAATAGCTTGCAGGGTATCGCATCACCGGCCACCGATTTGCGGTGCGTTCCAGCATGACCTGCAGGCAACCTGGATCGTCGTGCCGTCAGCGCGCGAACGACTGCGGCTGTGTGCGCCTCTGTGCGCCAACAAGGGTATGAGCAATGACCAGAGTCAGCTTTCATGAATATTCCAATCTTGGACCGGATGAGAAGGCCATGCTCTTACGCCGATCCGAAACGGACATTTCCGGGTTCGTCGAGAAAGTGGCGCCGATCCTCGAGGCCGTGCGCACGGAAGGCGACCGGGCCGTCGCCCGCTTCGGCCGGGAGCTCGACAAGGCGGACATCACAGAAGCAACAATCAAGGTCACCGATGCCGAGTTCGATGCGGCGTTCAAGCTTGTCAGCGAGGACGTAATCGAAGCCATCACCTTCGGCATTCAGAATATCCGCCATTTCCATGAGGAACAGAAACCAGAAGCCATGTGGCTGAAGGAGATAAAGCCGGGCGCCTTCGCCGGCGACCGCTTCACTCCGATCAAGTCCGTTGCGCTCTATGTCCCGCGCGGCAAGGGTTCGTTTCCGTCCGTCACGATGATGACCTCTATCCCCGCCGTCGTTGCGGGCGTTCCGAACCTGGCGATCGTCACTCCCCCTGCGCCGGACGGTAGCGTGGACGCTGCAACGCTGGTCGCAGCGCGTCTGGCCGGCGTGGAAACTGTCTACAAGGTCGGCGGTGCTCAGGCGGTTGCAGCCGTCGCCTACGGGACAGAAACGATCAAGCCGGCGCTGAAGATCGTCGGGCCGGGAAGCCCTTGGGTGGTCGCAGCCAAACGGAGCCTGTCAGGCATCATCGATACGGGCCTGCCCGCTGGCCCTTCCGAAGCCATCATCTTTGCGGATGACACTGTCCATGGCGGCCTTGCAGCACTTGACCTGTTGATCGAGGCCGAGCACGGCCCGGACTCTTCCGCCTATCTCGTGACCTATAGCCGCCGCGTGGCCGAGGAAGCCCTCGCCGCGCTGCCCGAACACTGGGCGCGCATGACGGAACAGCGCGTCCAGTTCTCGAGCGCCGTCCTTTCAGGCAAATGCGGTGGGATCATTCTCACCTCCTCGGTCGAGCAAAGCTACGACTTCATCAATGCCTACGCGCCGGAGCATCTCGAACTCCTATCGCAGGATCCCTTCGCTCATCTCGGACAGATCACCGAGGCCGCGGAAATCCTCATGGGTCCGCATACGCCCGTCAGCATCGCCAACTTCTGCCTCGGTCCAAACGCCGTGCTGCCGACGAGCCGGTGGGCGCGCACGTTCGGCCCGCTGTCGGTGACCGATTTTGTGAAGCGCAGTTCGATCGGCTATGTCACAGCGTCGGCCTATCCCGAATTTGCGAAGCATGCCCACAAGCTCGCGGAATATGAAGGCTTCTCATCCCACGCGCATGCAGTCTCGGCGGTCCGCGACAACTATCTGCCAAAGCGGGGCTGACAGGATGAAGGCGGTTCGGCTTTACGACGCGTTTGATCTCAGGGTCGAGGAAGTCGACAGACCTCTGTCGCCGCCCAGGGGCTACGTGACGATCGATGTTCGCGCCGCGGGAATCTGCGGCTCGGACATTCACAACTACCGAACCGGCCAGTGGATCAGCAGACGTCCATCGACGGCGGGCCATGAATTCTGTGGGCGCGTTTCCGCAATTGGAGAGGGTGTCGAAGATCTGGCGATCGGTGATCTGGTCGCCGCTGACTCCCGCTTTTACTGTGGCCGATGTGAAGCATGTGGATCAGGCCGGACCAATGTCTGCGAACATCTCGGTTTCGTCGGCGAGGTATGCGACGGAGGGTTCGCGGGGCAGACCCAACTACCCGCCCGTCTCGTTCACAAGCACGACCCCTCCCTTGATCCTGCAGTGGCGGCCATGGCCGAACCTTTGGCCGTCGCGCTTCATGCGGTACGACGGCTCAATCCGCCCCAAGGCGAAGCGATTATTCTCATCGGCTGTGGGACGATAGGCGGTCTCTGCGGGTTGCTGCTTTCACATCTCCACGATGGAAAGCTGTTGTTTGCGGATTTGAATGGTAGTCGTGCCGAGATGGTGGCCCGCCTCTGCGGAGGCTCCGTGGTCGCGCTGGACAAATCGCAAGCAAGGACTGCTCTCGGCGACGCGCGACTCCGATACGCGGTGGATGCAACGGGAAGCACAAAGGCCATCGCGCAAGGCATCGAACTTCTGGACGGGGGCGGCGCATTCGCTCTCGTGGGCATCAGCCACGGAAAGCTGGATCTGGATCCCAACCTCCTGGTCGAGCGCGAGATTTCCCTCGTTGGCTGCCACGCCTTTGAAGACGAACTCGCCGACGCCATCGCGCTGTTGCCAAAACTGCAGTCCTCACTTCTGCAATTCAGCGAGGTTCTGAGCTCACTCGACGAAGTTCCCGATGCATACCGCCGACTGATCGATGGTCGCTCAACCAAATTAAAAACGATCGTTCGAATAGCCGATTGATCAAGCAAACGCCTCGGCGTGAGACGGAGATAGAAATTGCCCGGTCTTTCAAACACCGCGCTACCGCTCTACGAAAAGGTCAAGGACTTCGTCCTCGACAACATCGGAAACGGCAATTGGCCACAGAATGAAAAGCTCCCGTCCGAGCATGAATTAACGTCTTCGCTCGGCGTTTCTCGCATGACGGTCCATCGCGCGCTTCGCGAACTGACAGCCGAAGGCTATCTGCGCAGGGTCCAGGGCGTCGGGACATTCGTCTCGCCTCCCAAGGCACAGTCGACCCTCATCGAGATCAGCAATATCATCACGGAGATCAAGGCGCGTGGAAGCCAACACCGCGCAGAGGTAATCTTGCTCGAACGGATCGAGCGGCCGGACCAAATGCTGTTGGACGCGTTTGAGTTCAGAAAGCTTTGCCCCGTCGATCATTCGATGGTCGTTCACTACGAGAATGGCGTCCCTGTTCAACTCGAGGAGCGTTACGTCAATACGGAACTCGTGAAGAACTATCTCGATCAGGATTTTACGTCCATCGGCACCTACGATTACCTTCAGCACAGTACACCGCTAACCGAAGTCGAGCATCTCATCAGTGCCATCCCGGCGACTGAGAGACATGCACGCCTCCTCCATATTCGTGAGCGCGACAGCTGCCTGGTTCTAAACCGAAAAACATGGACAGGGCAGACGATCGCAACGGTCAATACCTTCACCTATGTCGGCAGCCGCTATTCGCTTGGCAGCAGATACTTGCCGCCGAAGAAATGAACGGCCTTCGTGTCATTCCAGGAGTGAGAGAAATCATGGGGCAGCCCAACAGTCGGACCGCAGCCATCCGAGAGAAGGCCCAAAAACGCGACGGTGGCGCCGAGGCTATGCTTGCGGACCTGTTGCGAGATCTGTTTAGGATCGAAGCACGCGATCTGGCGATCAACCACGACCAATACAGCCTCAATTCGCTGAATGGCTTCTTCGAGGCCGACGGCAAGCCCTACTTCTTCAAATTCCATCAGGAGGAAAATGAGGAGGAGATGAGCGGTGAGTACTATCGTGCCGATATCCTTGCCAAGGCCGGCTTGCCGGTCGACCAACCACTTATGATGTCGACCCTTCCCGGCGAACAGATCCTCGTCTACAGGCGCAGGACGGATCCGCGCTTTTCCGATGTTCTGCGCGCGCTCGACGAGCTTCATGATGAGGAAATGGCACGCCAGGCCGTGGATGCGGAGCGCCGGCTCAATGAGACCGTCCTGTCCGTCTACCTGAAGACGCTGCATCCCGTCACGCCTAAGCAGGTTGCAAAGGAGCCGGTCCACCGGCTGTTCTACGACCGGTTGGTCACGGCCCCGGACGGAACCTACCCTGGTGGCCGGCTGGCGAGCTTTTACGTCGACAAAGCGTTCGAACTTCCCGGCGTGACGCTTTCCTGGGACGCGCTCTCGAAAGCCCACTTTGTCATCAATGGCATCCAATACCGCAACACGTTTGGGGAGCTGTTCGACGCGGCGCATGAAAGACTGAACCCTGCCGATCTGGCGGATAATGGCGGGGTGACGGCACATGGCGACGCCCACAACGCCAATGTCTGGTTCGAAAAGCAGCAAGGGGGCGCGAACCTGTCGTTCTTTGACCCCGCCTTTGCCGGCGAGCACATCCCGACGCTTCTCGCAGAGGTAAAGACGACCTTCCACAATATCCTCGCGCATCCCTACTGGCTCTATGATCCGGCTCTTGCCGAACAGAAATTCAATGCAACCGCCAGCTACGAGAACGGCCATCTCTTTGCGGATTTCGATTGGACGCTAAGCCCGGTTCGAGCCGCGCTCCTGGAAACGAAGGCCGAAGCAATGTGGAAACCGTTGCTTGCCGCCCTCAAGCAGCGGGGCATGCTTCCTTCCGATTGGCGAAAGGTCGTCCGACTCGGACTTTTCCTCTGCCCGACACTCGTCATGAACCTGCGGGCCGATGCTACAAGCCACAATCCGACATCGTCCCTGATCGGTCTTTCAGTGGCGATGATGGTCGGCTCGGAGCTTGATGAGAGCGAGGACCTGATAACCCGCTTCCTCGCAACGATAGATCCGGAGGGGTAGGTTGTGACGATTGTCAATATCGACGACCTCCGGCTGGCCGCGCGCCGGCGATTGCCGAAGCTCTTCTTCGATTACATCGACGGCGGCTCCTTTGCGGAGGAAACCTATCGTCGCAATAGAGATGATTTCTCGCTTTTGCGGCTACGCCAAAATGTTCTCAACGACTATGCCGAGCCTGATCTATCGACCGAATATCTCGGACGACGACATCCTCTTCCCTTTATGCTGGGACCGGTCGGCTTCCTTGGTCTCTACACGAGAAACGGAGAACAAAAGGCAGCAATCGCCGCCCACGCTGCCGGCATGCCCTTCTGTCTTTCGACCTTCTCGATCGCGTCGCTGGCAGACCTCCGTAGCGCGACGGATGGCGCGTTGCACTTTCAGCTCTATGTGCTCGACGACCGCACGCTCTGTGAGGAGTTTCTGAGCGCTGCGGAAGAGGCCGATGTCGAAGCGCTGTACGTGACCGTCGATACCGCCATCACCGCCATCCGCGAACGTGATGTGCGCAACGGTTTCCGATCCCTGACCCCCATCACGCCGCGTCTGTTTGCAAGTCTCTGCCGAAAGCCCGCCTGGCTGTTCGACGTCGGTCGCGGTGGCATGCCCTCCGTTCGAGCAGTGGAACATCGCACAGATTTCGGGAGGGGAGCGCTCGAACAGGCGGCCAATCTTTCCAGGCGCATCGACAAGAAGCTCGCTTGGAAGGACATTGAGGCATTGCGCGACCGGTGGAAAGGCAAGCTGGTCATCAAGGGTATTCTTTCGCCTGAGGATGCAACGAAAGCGCAAGCGGTCGGCGTCGACGGCATTGTGGTTTCGAACCATGGTGGCCGACAACTCGATGGCGCCATGAGCACGATCGCCGCGCTCCCCGACATCCGGTCCGCAGTCGGACCGGATTTTACGCTGATGCTCGACGGGGGCGTGCGAAGGGGAAGCGATATTGTCAAGGCAATCGGATTGGGCGCCGATGGTGTCATGCTGGGTCGAGCCTATACCTATGGTCTCGCAGCCGCCGGCCAGGCCGGGGTCGACCGTGCGATCGAGACGTTGCGCCGCGAGATCTCGATTACCTTGGCTTTGATGGGCGTCGGCTCGATCGCCGACCTAAAGGAGCGTGGCTCGCACCTCATACTCAAACAGTGACCGCTACCGCCGGCGAAAGGAGACAAACACTTCCATTCCATATTCGCCCACCATGACTTTGATGGGTGGCGTCAAACTTCACAAGATGAAAGCCGCATGATCCGCTAAAATCAACAAATAGAGGGGTTTCCAATGAACCACAAATCCATCAGCAAGCAGTTTTCCCGCGTAGCGATCGCGCTCGGGATCGTCGGTGTCCTCGCCATAGGGCAGGCTAGCGCTCAGGATCAGATTCCGTCCAAGCCGGAACCGGGCACCTTTAAGATCGGCATAGAGCCGTGGCTCGGTTACGGTCAGTGGCACGTCGCCGCCAGCAAGGACCTGTTCAAGAAAGCCGGCCTTGAAGATGTCGAGCTTGTCAACTTCAGCGAAGACAAGGACATCAACGCAGCACTTGCCAGCGGTCAGCTCGACGCTGCCAATATCGCCACGCACACCGCCATGGGCATGGTCGCCGCCGGCCTGCCGGTGAAGATCGTCTCGCTTCTTGATTTCAGCCTGAAGGCGGACGCGATTCTTGCCGGAAGCGACATCAAGAGCGTCGCTGACCTCAAGGGTAAGAACATTGCCTTCGAGGAAGGAACGACAAGCGACATCCTCCTGAACTACGCGCTTGCCAGCAACGGCATGACGATCGACGATGTCGTCCGCGTACCGATGCCGGCGGCTGATGCGGGAACGGCACTGATTGCGGGCCGTGTCCCCGTCGCTGTCACCTACGAGCCCTATATTTCAACAGCGCTGGCCCAGGACAAGAATATCAAGCTGCTTTTTGAAGCCGGCAAGGATCCGGGCCTTGTCTCCGACGTCCTCGTCGTTCGCGAGGAGGTGCTGAAGCAGAAGCCAGGGCAGGTTCTGGCCATGATCAAGGCCTGGGATGCGGCTCTGGCCGATTACAAGGCTAAGACCGAAGAGGACCGCGTCATCATCTCCAAGGCCGTGGGCGCCGCCCCGGATGATCTGAAAACCGCCTTCGACGGCGTTCAGTATTATTCCTCTGCCGAAGCCGCCAAGGCCTTTGCCGGTGACTTCAAGACCAAGACCTTCGCCGACGTTCTGAAGGCAGCCAAAAAGGCCGGCCTCGTGACCCAGGACGTTTCCGCCGACAGCATGATCGACACATCCTTTGTCGATGCAGCGAACAAGTGACCTTTGGCCACCAACGGGACCGTAATGTCTAGCTCAGAATTGTCGTCGACATCCAAGGAAAGACCCCGCGCGCAATCGCGCGCGGGCGTCGGTAGACCACCCAGTGCCTTTCGGATCGGGGATCCAATCAGCGGCCAGTCGTTTCTACTGATTGCAGTTGCCGTTTTTGCCCTGCTGTTTGCCGTGTGGTGGGTTGCTACCATCACCGGTTGGGTGAAGCCGATTTTCCTGCCCTCGCCCGGAGCAGTGTGGGCCAAGATGATGGAACTGGCGATCGATGGCACGCTGTGGACCGATGCCGGCATCAGTATCTATCGTATGCTCGTCGGCTTTCTGATTGCATCGGCGCTGGCGATCCCGATTGGGATCATGATCGGCTGTTTCAAGACCTGGGAAGCGGCCATCGAGCCCTTCGTCGACTTCGTCCGCTATATGCCTGTCGTCGCTTTTGTTCCGCTCACCATTCTGTGGGCCGGAACAAGCGATATCCAAAAATTCGTCATCATCTTTATCGGAACCTTCTTCCAGCAGGTGCTGATGGTTATGGACAGCGTCAAGCGTGTTCCAACCGACTTCGTAGGACTAGGCCGCACGCTCGGCATGTCGGAGACAAAGATCCTGCGCCGTATTGTCCTGCCGTCAGCCCTCCCCGGCATCTGGGACACGCTGCGTATCAGCCTTGGCTGGGCCTGGACCTGGCTTGTGCTGGCAGAACTTGTTGCGGCGACATCAGGCCTCGGCTATCGCATCGTTGTCTCGCAGCGATATTTCCAGACGCAGACGATCATTGGTTATATCCTGCTCCTTGGCCTACTCGGTCTGATCACAGACCAGAGCATGAAGGCCCTCGAGCGTGTCTTCTTCCGTTACGCTTCGAGGCATTGAGATGAGCGAACCCAAACTCAAGATCGAGGGCCTCAACAAGTGGTACGGTGGTAGGAAAAGCACCGTCCATGCCCTTAGCGATATCGACCTGGAACTCGCCGACAACGAGTTCGTCTCGTTGGTCGGTGCTTCCGGCTGCGGCAAAAGTACGCTGCTGTCGATCGTCGCCGGACTTCAGGGCTTCGATAATGGCGTTCTTCTGACGGATGGTGCGCCGATCGTCGGCCCCGGGCTCGATCGCGGCGTTGTCTTCCAATCCTACACGCTGCTGCCGTGGCTAACCGCACAGCAGAATGTCGAATTCGCCCTGCAGGCGGCCGGGCTGCCGAATGCCGAGTGCCGGGATGTCGCCCGTCATCACATCGAACTTGTAAAACTCACCAAATTCGCTGATGCATTCCCCTCGCAACTCTCGGGCGGCATGAAGCAGCGCGTCGCCATTGCGCGCGCCCTTTCTTACCGCCCGAAAATGCTATTGATGGATGAGCCGTTCGGCGCGCTGGACGCTCTGACTCGTCACCAGATGCAGGAACTGCTGACCCAGATCTGGGAAGAGCATCGGCTAACGGTTCTCTTTGTCACCCATGACGTCGAAGAAGCCGTCTATCTATCCGACCGTATCGTGGCAATGAGCATCAATCCTGGACGCATCAACGCGACCTTCCACGTCGGGCTTTCCCGTCCGCGAAACCAGGACATGATTTCCACGTCGGAATTCGTTGCCCTTCAAAAGCAGGTTCTTGCCGCGATCCGCGCCGGATCGCAAACTGAGTTGGAGCATTGATTCAGCCAATGCGAGGCGGCTGAATCAGCTCTGCATTTGATCTCAATTCAAAGGAAAAGCGATGTTCGAAACCCTCACTGCCGCCCCGCCGGACAAAATTCTCAGCCTCTCGATTCTCTACAAGAACGACGAGCGGCCGACGAAAATGGATCTCGGTGTCGGCGTCTACAAGGATTCACAGGGTGCGACCGTCATCATGCGGGCCGTGCGTCACGCCGAGAAGCGCCTTTATAAAAGCCAGACGACCAAGACCTATGTCGGCATGGCGGGCGATGAAGGTTTCAACAAGGCCATGTTGAAGCTGGTCTTTGGCGAGAAGGCCGATCTCTCGCGCATGTTCGCGTGCCAGACAGCGGGCGGCTCGGGCGCACTCCGCACGATCGCCGACCTGCTCGCGAAGGCTCGACCTGACGCCATCGTCTGGCTCTCCGACCCGACCTGGGTGAATCATGTTCCGATCCTGAAGGCTGCAGGCTTGAAAACCGCGACCTATCCCTATTTCGATCCAGCCAGCGGCACGGTGAAGACCGATGCCATGCTCGCGGGATTGAAGCAGGCGAGGGCCGGCGACATCGTCCTCCTGCACGGCTGCTGCCACAACCCGACCGGCGCCAATCTGACGATCGAGCAGTGGGGTCCGGTCGTAGATCTTCTCATCGAACGCGACCTTTTCCCCTTCATCGATCTTGCCTATCAAGGCTTCGGCGACGGTCTGGAGGAAGACGCCGCCGCCGTTCGCCTGCTCGCAAGCAGTGTGCCGGAAATGGCTGTCGCCACCTCCTGCTCGAAAAACTTTTCGGTCTACCGCGACCGCGTCGGCGCCGTCATCCTGATGGGCAAGGACACAGAAAGCGTAAAGATCGCCGGCAGCCAGGCGCTAGCGACCACTCGCGTGCTGTATTCCATGCCGCCGGATCATGCCGCCGCCGCCGTCCGTATTGTCCTCGAGGACGATGAACTGCGCGCCGACTGGAAGTCCGAACTCGAAGCCATGCGACTCCGTATGCTCAATCTGCGCAAGGGCTTTGCCGAAGCACTCCGTCGCCAGTCCAACTCCTCGCGTTTCGACTTCATCGCCGACCACCGGGGTATGTTCTCGCGCCTCGGCCTCACCGAAGCGCAGGTCGATCGCCTGCGAGACGAGTTCGGGATTTATATGGTCAGCGATTCTCGCTTCAACGTCGCAGGCCTCAGAGAGGATAGGCTCGACGACCTCGCCAGGGCCGTGGTTGCCGTGCTCTGAGTCATTTTGAAGCAAATGACAGGCCGGTGCGCGCAAATTGCGCGTCACTGTGTATCGCGGCACAGATCCATCGCATAAGCCTGAGCTCAGGGATCGGGTTGATCGATCAATCGTTGGGCAGTGAACTTGTCCGTCACCAGCATGTCGATCACCCCAACCCGTAAAGCGCCAGCAATGGCAGCAGCCTTCTTAGCGCCTCCGGCGAGCGCTATGACGCGGCCAACCTTTTTAAGATCCTCAAGCGGAAGTCCGATCACCCGCTCGTCCAAGGGGGTCTTCACCGGCCGGCCATTTGCATCGAAGAAACGCAATGAGATATCACCGACGGCCCCTGCCTCGGCAAGATCGGCGAGTTCGCGCGAGGAAAAGATGTTGCCGGATCGCGCCAGCAATTCGGACGGTTCAACTGCACCGATGCCGACGATCGCAAGCGTAATGCTGCCGAAAAGGTCCATGGTCTCGCGAACAAAGGGATCGGCGAGCATCAAAAGCTTGGCCTCACGCGAACTTGTTAATCCTTGAACTGGAAGCAGCTTCGGCTCGGCACCGGTCAATCGCGCAAGTCTCGTCGTCAACTGCGTTGCATGGGTCTGGACGGACGGATCACCCATTCCACCTAGCGTTTGAACAACGTATTTGACCTGGGCACTTTTCTGCGGATGGATGTTTTCGACCATCTTGAAGATCGTCTGGCTCCAGCTCGACACGCCGATGATCTCGCCTGGTGCGAGCGTGACTTCGAGTAAATGGGCGGCGGCTTCGCCGATCCGGGCCATGATGGCCGCATCGCGGTCTTCGGTACATTCGACGACCACGGCTTCAGGCAAGCCGTATTTCTCTCGAAGCACGCTTTCGAGCTCGCTATAGGTTCCTGCAGGCGGGATGACGCTCGTTCGAACGATGTCTTCCGCCTCGGCACGTTTCAGCATTCGCGAAACGGTTGCCTGTGACAGACGAAGGTGATCGGCGATCTCTGCCTGCCGCCGCTTCTCAATGTGATACATCTGAGCGACTCTTGAAATCAGACGGAGTTCGTGCAAGCGGGCCATATCGGTTCCAGTGTGAATTTTTATTCACATTTAACTGGTGTGGACCGCAACGTCGAGCGCGACAATGCATCATTCCACGTGTTCAGCAATGCCGATCGGTCGGTGGCCTCCGGCGAGATGATGTGCGTGCTCCGAGGCAAGTCGGAAATGACGCCGAGATCACGCCACATACCAATGGAGAGGCCGGCAAGATAGGCGGCGCCGAGAGCCGATGCCTCGGGGGCCTCGCATTGGATGACGGCATGCTCGACAAGATTGGACACGCACTGCATCAAAAAACGGTTCTGGCTCGGGCCGCCGTCGACATAGAGGGCTCCAAGTTCGCCACCACTTTGTGCCCGCATCGCTGCGATCACGTCATGTACCTGTAAGGCGATGGAATCGGTCACGGAACGCGCCATCTGCGCGCGCGTGGTGCTGAAGTTGATGTGCGAAAACAGGGCGCGCGCATCGGAATTCCAATATGGCGCGCCAAGACCAACGAAAGCCGGCACGAAGCCAGGCCCACCAGCCTCTGCGGTTGCTGCGAGTTCGACAAGCGCGCCGACATCCGCAAGACCCAGGATGTTCGCCATCCACGGCAGGCTCGCGGCCGACACCAGTATATTGCCTTCGAATGCATAGGTCGGCCGGCCGCCAAGGCGCCAGGCGATCGTCGTGGTGATGCCATTGCGCGGCGCTATGAATGCCGGAAGCGTGGTCATGACCGAGGAGCCCGTTCCAAACGTGATCTTGCCGTCGCCTGGCGTAAAGGCACCATGGCCAAACAGGGCCGCATGACTGTCGCCGATCGCAGAACGTATTGGGGTTCCATCGGGCACTCCTGCAAATCCAAGGGTGGTGCCGAAATCCGCAGAACTGTCCAGAACCTCCGGCAAGAACGACGTATCGACGCCGAAAATCGCGCCCAGTTCGTCGCTCCAGGTTTGTGTCTTCAGGTCGAACAACTGGCTTCGCGCAGCGTTGGAGGCATCGCAAACATGTCGACGCCCGCCGGTCATGCAGTGGATGAGCCAACTGTCGATCGTACCCAGCCGTACCCTGCGGCCGCTCTCCAGGCGATCCAGCAACCAACGGAATTTCGGACCCGGAAACATCGGGTCAAGTGGAAGGCCGGTCAGGGCTTGGACGCGATCAAAGTGCCCTTCGGTGATGAGGCGTTCGCAATCAGTTGCCGTGCGCCTGCACTGCCAGCTTAAAACTGGCCCGAGGGCTTCTCCGATGTCCGCGTCCCAGGCGGTCACCGACTCGCGCTGATTGGAGATTGCCACTGCCTCGATGGAAATGCCTGGCATCGTTTCCAGGCAGGCATTGACGGCCTCGCAAACGGAAGCAAAGAGCCTGTTCGGATCCTGTTCGACCCAGCCGGGCTTTGGATAGGAAATACCCACCGCTGCGGAGCCTCGGGCCACGACATCCCCGCCTTCAGACACCAGAACCGCCTTGGAGTTGGTGGTGCCCTGGTCGATGGCCAGAATTGCTCGCATCGTCATCTCCTCGAAACGAACGGCTGGGGCGGATACGCGCCCCGGCTCATGAAGCTGCTATCAGATTATTTCCGTTTGATCAGTGCCTGCGCGGCGTTGGCGATCGCCGTTGGAGACATACCGAACTCGTCGAGAAGGAATTCGGCGGAACCGGTCGGGGCAAAAATGCCTGGAACGCCCAATCTCTTCATTGGCACAGGCGCATAGTCAACCACGACTTCCGCAACCGCAGAGCCCAGCCCGCCAAAGATCGAATGCTCTTCCGCCGTCACAATCGCGCCGGTTTCCCTGGCCGCAGCAATGATTGCCGCTTCGTCGATCGGTCGAACGGTCGCAAGATTGAGCACCCGCGCGTCGACACCGCGCTCGTTCAGAATCTCCGCCGCTTTGACGATACGGTGGGTCAATGTGCCGTTTGCGATGAGCGTGACGTCGGAGCCCTCGCGCAAAACGTTGGCCCTGCCCAGTTCGAATATGTGACCCTCAGGCAAGAGGTCGGGTACGCCCACACGCGACAGGCGCAGGAAGCATGGCCCACTATAGGTCGCGGCCCACTCGACGGCGGCGGCAGTCTCGATCCGGTCACAGGGCGCAATCACCGGGAGGTTCGGCAGAACCCGCATCCACGCGAAATCCTCGATCGAATGATGGGTTGGGCCAAGTTCGCCATAGGCCATTCCCGACGAAATGCCGACAAGCTTCACATTGGCGTTCGAGTAGGAGATATCGGCCTTGATCTGTTCGAGCGAGCGGCCGGTCAGAAACGGCGCGGCAGCGCAGACATAGGGCAATCGGCCGCCATTGGCGAGGCCTGCGGCCACCCCGACCATATTCTGTTCGGCGATGCCAACATTGACAAGGCGACCGGGAAACTTTGACTTGAAGCCGCTAAGTTTTGACGAACCAACGGAGTCATTGCAAACGGCGACGATGGTTTCGTCCTGCGTGGCAAGCCGCTCGAGGGTGGCTGCGAAAGCATCGCGGCAGTCGTGCAACCTGGGTGTATTTACGGGCGCGTTCATCAAAGTGCCTCCGACAGTTCTGCCAATGCGATTTCGTATTGCTCCTTGTTCGGAACCTTGTGATGCCAATCGACGGTATCCTGCATGAAGGAGATGCCATGCCCCTTGTTGGTGTGGGCGACGATGCAGTGTGGATGGTCGCCGCGGCTTTCAAGCGCCGGAACGATCTCATGCATGTTGTTGCCGTCGATTTCCGTGACGCGCCATCCGAAGGCTTCGAGCTTCGGCCGAAGCGGGGCAACGTCGTTGGTGTCCGATAGCGCAGCCCCCTGCTGAAACCGGTTATGGTCGATGACCAGCGTAAGATTGTCCAGACGGAACTGGTGTGCTGCCATAATGGCTTCCCAGTTCGACCCTTCCTGCATTTCGCCGTCGCCAGTGATCACATAGGTATGGTAGCCGGCTCCTGACAATTTCGCCGCTTTCGCCATCCCGACAGCCACGGGAAGACCGTGCCCAAGAGGGCCGGTATTGGTCTCCACACCAGGGACCTTGTTGCAGTTGGGATGACCGTTCAGCCGGGAGTGCGGCTGTAGGAAGGTATGGATCTCATCCTCCGGGATGAATCCTCGCTTGGCCAGTGTGACATAGAGCGCGCAGGCGGTGTGCCCCTTCGAAAGCACGAAACGGTCGCGATCGGGATTTTTCGGCTGGTCCGGCCAGATACGCAAAACGCGAAAGTAGAGCGCGGTCAAAAGGTCGATGACCGACATCTCGCCACCGATATGGCCGGCGCCCGCTTCGTACACAGCCTGAAGGTCGCGCAGACGTATCTGGCGGGCGATCCGTTCAAGGTCCGATGGCTCCATCACTGTCTCCTGCATAATTATTCATAGCGTTATATTTTTGCATACAAAGCGTATTAGTCAAGCCCTCCACACCCCAGTCCAACGCAGCTGATGCTCCACAGACCGGTTGACAGCGCCTCACCGGCTTGTTAATGCATTTTCCGGCACGTGTGAATATTTATTCTCTAGTGAAGGAATATTGGCCAACGGCCTTATTTCCAGGGAGGAACGATGGTGGCGATCGACGTCAATGAACAGAGCCGTCCGTCCGGGACATGGCTTCGCAAGCTCGCTGGCGCCACTGGCCCGCTCGTTGGACTGCTTGCTTTGTGTGTTTTCCTGAGCGTCAGCACCGATGCCTTTCTGTCGCTTCGCAACGGCCTCAACATTCTCGATCAGATCACCGTCCTCGGGATCATGGCGGTCGGCATGACCTTCGTCATCCTGATCGGGGGTATTGATCTGTCAGTCGGTTCGGTACTTGCCCTGTCCACCATGGTCATGGGTTGGACGGCAAACGTCGCGGGACTGCCGCTGCCTCTCGGAGTTGCTTTCGCGCTCATAGCGTCGGCTGCAAGCGGGCTGATCGTGGGGCTTCTCGTGACCATGTTTAGGGTGCCCGCCTTCATCGCGACACTTGCCATGATGTCGGCGGCACGCGGCGTGGCGAACATGATCACCGACGGACAGCAGATCGTTGGCTTTCCCGACTGGTTCACGATGCTCGCCATCGATCGTCATTTCGGCGTTCTGACGGCAACCGTGTTCCTCATGCTCGCGGTCGTCCTTGCGGCCTGGGTATTTCTACACTTCCGATCCGAGGGACGCATGCTTTACGCAGTTGGCGGCAATCCGGAAGTTGCCCGTCTTGCCGGCATCAAGGTGAAGATTGTGACGATCGGGGTCTACATCGCCAGTGCGGTTCTTGCAGGCCTTGCCGGCATTGTGTTGGCCGCCCGTCTCGATTCCGTTCAGCCGTCGAGCGGCCTCGGCTATGAGTTGGATACGATTGCCGCCGTCGTCATTGGCGGCACGTCGCTTTCAGGCGGATCTGGCGGGATCGGCGGCACGCTCATCGGCGTCCTGATCATCGGCGTGCTTCGCAACGGCCTCAATCTGCTCAACGTCTCGCCTTTTCTTCAGCAGGTCATCATCGGAGTTGTCATCGTGCTCGCCGTCGGCGCCGAGACCATTCGCAGGCGACGAGCGGCCTGAGACTTTCCCGGCCGCGCGCGGCCGGACTTTAAAGAATTCCTCTCCGAAAGGTTTGGAGCGGATCTCATGACCCAAGGGGGAGGACTTACCCATGGGTGATCAACAAAGGAGGAACTAAAATGAATCTTGCGCGCACTCTGCTCGCTTCGGCTGCTCTCGTCGGCCTAAGCCTTTCATCGGCGCATGCCGCAGAGGTCAAGAAAATTGGTCTGGCCGTTGCAAACCTTCAGGCGAACTTCTTCAATCAGATCAAGCAGTCCGTCGAGGACGAGGCCAAGAAGCGCGGCATCCAGGTCGTGACCGTCGATGCCAAGGGCGATGGCCCGACCCAAGTCAACCAGATCCAGGATCTGCTGACCCAGAAGATCGATGCGCTGATTTATATCCCGGCGGGTGCTGCGGCTGCGAGCGTTCCGGTCAAACTCGCCAAGAACGCCGGCGTTCCCGTCGTCAACGTCGACCGCAATGCCGAGGGCGCACCGGGCGATACCTTCCTCGCCACGGATTCAGTGTCGTCGGCAAAGGCGGTTTGCGACTACATCCTCAATGCTGCCGGCGGCAAAGGCAAGATGGTTATCATTCACGGCCAGAAAGGCACCACGCCGGAAGTAGACCGCAGCAAGGGATGCGCTGAAGCTCTGAAGGCCTATCCGGATGTGAAGATCGTTGCTGAGCAGTATTCCAACATCTGGGCTCAGGACGAGGGGTTCCAGATCATGCAGAACATGCTGCAGGCAAACCCGGATGTGTCGATCGTGTTTGCCCAGGCCGACGCGCTGGCGCTGGGTGCGGCCCAGGCTATCAAGGTCGGAAATCCTTCGCAGAAGATCGTAGTTGGCGGTTTTGACGGAGATACGGCAGCCCTTGAAGCCCTCGGCAAGGGCGTATTTGACGTGACGGCGACCCAGCAGACGCAGAAGATGGGCCGCGATGCGGTCGCCAATGCGATCAAGCTTGCCTCAGGCGAAAAAGTGCCCCCTGTCCAGTTGCTCGATGCGACGTTGACGACCAAGGACAATGTGGCCGGTTTCATCGCCAACCATCCTTGATGCCATCCAAGACTTGCGGAGGTGTGCTGTGACTGATCCGGTTCTGTCCTTGAAGGGCATTTCGAAGCGCTATGGACCGCTCCAGGTTCTGAAAAATGTCAGCCTGGATGTCCATGCGGGCGAAGTGCTGGCCCTTCTCGGCGAGAACGGGGCTGGAAAGTCGACGCTTTCAGGCATTATTGCCGGATCACGCACACCTTCCGAAGGTACAATGACGTGGCTGGGGCAGCCCTATGCCCCAGCCACTCCAAGAGAGGCGATCGACAAGGGCGTGGTGCTCATCCATCAGGAGCTTCAACTCCTGCCTCACCTTTCCATCGCGGAAAACGTCTTTATCGGGCGCTGGCCCATGAAAAACGGCGTCGTCGATCGCGCCCAGATGGTTCGGCGCGCTCAAGAGCAGCTCGCTCGGCTCAATCTACACATACCGGCGACGCGAAAAGTCGCAGGTCTGTCGACCGCAAATCAGCAGTTGATCGAGATCGCCAAGGCCTTGGCGCTGGATGCTAAGCTTCTTATCCTTGACGAGCCGACCGCGGCCCTTGGCGGGGCCGAGACGGAAGCGCTGTTTGAACAGGTAAGAAAGCTCCGATCCGAGGGCGTCGGGATCATCTATATTTCCCATCGCATGGAAGAGATCAAAAAGATCACCGACCGCATCGTCGTTCTTCGCGACGGAGAGCGGGTCCAGGAGTTCGCCGATAGCGCAACACCTGTGCGCACGATCGTCGAGAGTATGGTCGGACGCTCGCTCGAGCGCATGTTTCCGGCCCTCCCAGAGCCGACCGATCGTCCGGTTCTTCAGGTTTCGGGCCTGACCTCACCCGACGATTCCTTCCGTGACGTGACGTTTGGCGTGCGGGCCGGAGAAATCCTTGGCATTGCCGGGCTGGTTGGGGCCGGGCGCACGGAACTTGTCCGTGCCATTTCCGGCGCCGATCCGATCAGCGCCGGCTCGATCCGGCTGGACGGCGAGGAACTGAAGCTTCGTAATCCTGCTGACGCGATCGCTCATGGGATCGTCATGGTGCCAGAAGATCGCAAGGAACAGGGCCTGGTCGTCGGCCATCGCATCAGCGAGAACATCATCTACGCCAATCTCGACAAGCTTGGCGGCCGCTGGATCACATCGCGCGTCAAACGCGCCTTTGCGGAGAAGGCCGTGGCGAAGTTCGGGGTCAAAGGCCGTGCTGAGCAATATGCGTCCGACCTGTCGGGCGGCAACCAGCAGAAAGTCGTGATCGCGAAGTGGTTGATGCGCGACCCCAAGGTTGTTGTGCTTGACGAACCGACGCGAGGCATCGACGTCGGCGCCCGCGCAGGCATCTACGATATCATCGTCAATCTCGCTCGCCAGGGCGTTGCGGTCATCGTCGTCAGCTCCGACCTTGAGGAAGTTTTGGGGGTCTCGAACCGGATCCTGGTTCTGTCCCAAGGCAATCAGACAGGCATACTCGACCGTGACCAGGCAAATGACGTCTCGGTCATGGAATTGGCAACAATTTAAGGAACCACAGAAAGGAAGAGCGATGCCGGACATCACTCTTAACGCCCCGAAACTGTTCGACCTCCGTGGCCGGATCGCCATTGTCACGGGCGCTGGCAGCGGAATTGGGCAACGGATCGCCATCGGTCTTGCGCAGTGCGGCGCGGACGTTGCCCTCCTTGACCGGAGAACCGACGACGGCTTGACGCAGACGGCCAAGCATATACGCGATGCCGGTCGCCGCGCGATCGAGATCGCCGCGGATGTTACAACCAAGTCTTCGCTGGCTGACGCTGTTGCGCAAACCGAGAGTGAGCTCGGTTCCTTGACCCTAGCGGTCAACGCCGCCGGTATTGCGAACGCCAAACCAGCGGAAGAGATGGAGGAAGACCAGTATCAGACCTTGATGGATATCAACCTGAAGGGCATCTTCCTGTCGTGCCAGGCAGAGGCACGAGCCATGCTGAAGAATGGTGGCGGTTCGATCGTCAATATCGCGTCCATGTCGGGCGTCATCGTCAACCGCGGTCTGAGCCAGGTGCATTATAACGCCTCCAAGGCGGGCGTGATCCACATGTCCAAGTCATTGGCGATGGAATGGGTTGACCGCGGCATCCGCGTCAACACGATCTCGCCGGGCTACACCGCAACGCCGATGAACACGCGCCCGGAGATGGTCCATCAGACCAAGCTCTTCGAAGAGCAGACGCCAATGCAACGCATGGCCAATGTCGACGAGATGGTTGGCCCCGCGGTCTTCCTGCTCTCGAACGCCGCCAGCTTCGTCACGGGCGTCGATTTGCTCGTCGACGGCGGCTTTTGCTGCTGGTGATACGATGCGCAAGCTGATTGCAGGCAACTGGAAAATGAACGGTCTCGCATCCTCCCTGACTGAGATCGAAGCGCTGAGGGGACTAACGGGCAACACGGCGTGCGATATCGTTGTGTGCCCGCCCCTCACGCTTGTTGAAAAAGCATTTGAGCGCGCCAAGGGCTCGACAATCGCCATCGGCGCGCAGGATTGCCATGCGCAGGCGTCAGGTGCCCATACCGGAGACGTTTCTGCCTTCATGCTTGCCGAGGTGGGCGCACGCTTCGTGATCTTAGGTCATTCCGAACGCCGCTCGACCTATCGTGAGACCGATGCAACGGTGGCGGCCAAGGCCGCAATGGCCCATGAGGCAGGATTGACCAGCATTATTTGCGTCGGCGAGACACGCGAGGATCGTGACGCGGGCAAGGCTATCGATGTTGTTTGCGCCCAGATCGAAGGCTCTGTTCCCCACAGCGCAAACAGTGCCAACACGGCCATCGCCTACGAACCGGTCTGGGCGATCGGGACCGGCCTTGTTCCGACCGTCGAGCAGATCGAAGAGGTCCATTCCTTCATTCGGCACATGCTCGAAGAACGTCTGGGAGAGGACGGGCGTCGTGTCAGGATCGTCTACGGAGGATCTGTGAAGGCATCGAACGCGTCGGCAATTTTTGCAGTTCAAAACGTCGATGGTGCCTTGGTGGGAGGTGCCTCGCTCAACGCTGCGGAGTTTGCCGGGATCATATCCGTCGCCACTTGACGACCGAATAAACGACAGACGTGGGGTCGTCTAGGATCCGCACCCGGCTTGGCTTATGCCGCGAAAGGAAGAGAAAATGCAACGCTTTCAAAACAAGACGGTCGTCATCACCGGAGCCAGCCGCGGTATAGGTGCTGCGATCGCCAAACGTTTCGCCAAGGAGGGTGCAAATCTCGTCGTCTCGGCTAACGAAGACCTGGTGCACTCTGTCGCCGAACAGATCCAGCAAGACGGCGGCAAGGCGATTTCCTTCGTCGGCGACGTGACAGACAAGACAAGCGTCAAGGCACTCTACGACGCGGCCGAGGCAGCGTTTGGTGGCATCGATGTCTCCATCCAGAACGCCGGCGTCATTACCATTGCCAGGATCGAGGATATGACCGAGGACGAATGGGACAAGGTCATGGCCGTCAACACCAAGGGCGTGTTCTTGTGCGCGCAGGAGGCAATTTCACGAATGCGCAAGCATGCGAGGGGCGGACGTATCATCAACACGGCGTCCGGTCAGGCGCGCGACGGGTTCATTTTTACGCCCCACTATGCGGCGTCGAAGATGGGCGTTGTCGGGATTACGCAAAGCCTGGCAAAGGAAGTTGCGGCCGAAAAGATCACCGTCAATGCGTTCTGCCCGGGCATCATCGAAACCGACATGTGGGCCTACAACGACCAAGCTTGGGGAAAGCTGCTCGGAAATTACGCGCCCGGCGAACTCATGAAGGAATGGGTGAACGGAATTCCGATGAAACGCGCTGGATCTGGCGAAGATGTGGCCGGGCTTGTCACCTTCCTTGCGAGCGACGACGCGGCCTATATTACCGGTCAGACGATCAACGTCGACGGCGGATTGATCATGTCCTGACGAATTGGAGACAGTCTGTTCAATAGGAGAAGTGCCCCAAATGGCTCCGGCGTCAAAGCACCCCTTGCCGGACGGGGTCCCCATCGCCTATGTTGGTAACGTTCTCAGGGCGGGGTGAAATTCCCCACCGGCGGTATTGGGCGAAAGCCCGGAGCCCGCGAGCGCCTTTCGCCGCAAGACGGAAGGGTCAGCAGATCCGGTGAGATGCCGGAGCCGACGGTATAGTCCGGATGGAAGAGAGCAATGCTGCAAACGCCACCTGTCCGTGGCGGGTCGCATGCTTGTTCGCCCAAGGGAAACGGTGGCTTCGAAAGAGGTCATGATGCTGCCACGGCAGCTAACCCTTGAAAGGCAAGACACATGGCAATAGCCAAAATCGAAGATGCAGTCGCAGCCATTTCGCGCGGCGAGATCGTGATCGTCGTTGATGATCGGGACCGAGAAAACGAAGGCGATCTCGTGATTGCTTCGGACGCAGTCACCCCCGCAGCGATCACGTTCATGATGAACCATGCCCGTGGGCTGATCTGCGTTCCCATGCAGGGCGAGAGGCTCGACGAGCTCGACATCCCGCTGATGGTTCCGCGCAACACGGAAGTTCTCAAAACCGCTTTCACGGTGTCCGTGGACTATATCCCCGAAACAACGACGGGGATCTCGGCGGCAGACCGGGCTGCGACCGTTCGCGCTCTTATCACGCCAGGAACTCAACCTGACGATTTTGCCCGGCCGGGGCACATCTTCCCTCTGCGCGCCCATCCTCTTGGCGTGCTCGGACGTCCCGGACACACAGAGGCCGCGGTCGATCTGGCAAGACTCGCCGGGCGGGCGCCGTCGGGCGTCATCTGCGAAGTGGCAAACGACGACGGGACGATGGCCCGCCTGCCGGACCTTGAACGCTTTGGAGAGCGCCATGGTCTGCTTGTGGTCACGATCGAGGACCTGAAGTCTTATCTGAGCCACAAGCAGCGCGATCTGCTCGACTCGGAACGGTCCGTCGCTTGATGGTCGCACGGCCCCGGCCCCTATTCCTTGGCTATAGACGGCGGCTTGCGCTGCCGTCTATGCTTGTGAGCATCGAGACCTGCCACGGCAATGGACGCGGACTGTCTGCACGGCATGCTCGCCACCAATCCCGAACACTGAACGCGGATATGCAGGCATTCATCCAAAGCTAGTTGGTGCATCCAGAGGACAGGGTCCCGGCGTGCGACCCTGCCCCGCAGACAACCCTCACCAAGACCCTGGCTCGAACTTAGTACCAAGCTCGTCGAAGAATCCTTTAAATCGAAGACTGCCTTTCAACGTCGCTGCTTTGCCGCAGTTCCTTGATCAAGTCCACGAAGCGGCGCAGCTTCGCCGGGATATTGCGCCTACCAGGATAGTAGAGACATAGCCCCGGATACGGCGGGGTCCAATCGAAGAGGACCTGCTCCAGCCTTCCGGCAGCGAAGTCGTCTGCGACCTGCCATTCGTTCAGATAGGCGAGCCCGGCTCCGTCGCGGACCGCCCGGAGCATCAGGTCGCTGTCATCGAGCGTGAGCCTGCCCGGAACGTCGAGCGCGAAGCTCTCTCCCCGACGCTCGAACTCCCAGCGGTAGATCGCGCCGCTTGCCATTCGGGCGCGGATGCACATGTGGTTCTGGAGATCTGCCGGGACCTGCGGCCTCCCATGACGCTGAAGATATTCGACCGAACCGACGATGGCTGGGCGGACGGTGTCGCCGATCGGGACAACGACCATATCAGGGGGAACGGCTTCCCGAATCCTGATCCCGGCGTCGAAGCCCTTGGCGTTGACGTCGACTAGCGCGCCCTCGGTGACGATTTCTACCGACATTTGCGGGTTCCGGCGCATGTATTCCAGGATTAGCGGCGTCAGGATCATCCGGGTCGCACCCACTGATGTGTTGATGCGCAGGGTGCCCGTCGCTTCTGCGCGGTGCTCGTCGACGTGCTCGACGGCGCTACGGATCGCCTCCAGCGCTGGACCGACACTTGCCACAAACTGTTCGCCTGCTGCTGAAAGGACGACGCTGCGTGTGGAGCGATTGAACAGTCTGACCCCCATGCGGGTCTCCAGAGCGGCGATCTGCTGGCTAAGCGACGACGACGAGATTCCTAGCTCGCGAGCCGCAGCTCGAAACCCACCGTGGGAGGAGACGGCGAGAACCGCCTCTAGTTCGGCAAGAGAGCCACGCATCATTGTCCGCAATTCCCTATCAGGCTGAGCATATATGACCAACTTATCAGGACAATCCCGAAATGCCAGATATGCCGTAGCAATCCAAAGGAGTTCGGCATGCGCGACATCGACACAATCTACATCGACGGCCAGTTCGTCACCCCGAAGGGCACCGGGACGGCCGATCTCTACAATCCTTCCACGGAAGAACGAATTGGAACGGTGCGGCTAGGCGGCGTCGAGGACGCGCGCGACGCCGTCGCTGCGGCGAAACGGGCCTTCCCTGCGTTCTCGCGAACGACGAAAGGCGAGCGCATCGACATGCTGAAGCGGTTGAACGCCGCCGTCGCTGCGCGCGTCTCTGACCTCACCGAAGCGATGTCACTCGAATACGGCGCTCCGCAGACCTTTACGCGTTTCGCTATTTCCCATGCTGCTTCGAGCTTTCTCACCATGGCGAGCGTTCTGGAGGAATACGAATTCGAGCGCAGGATGGGTCGAGCGCGGGTGGTCATGCAGCCGATCGGCGTAGCCGCAGCCATCACCCCGTGGAATAGCAACATCGGCTTCATCACCTCGAAGCTCACGACGGCCATCGCTGCCGGCTCGACCATTGTCATCAAACCGAGCGAGATGAGCGCAGTACAGACGCAGGCCCTGACAGAGTGCCTGCATGAAGCGGGCTTGCCCAAGGGCGTGTTCAACATTGTCAACGGGCTCGGCAATGTCGTCGGCGCGGAACTCAGCGGGCATCCGGACATCGCGAAGGTGACCTTCACGGGTTCAACCGCGGTCGGCAGGGAAATCCTGCGCGGCGCGGCCGACACCTTCAAGCGCGTCACGCTGGAGCTTGGCGGCAAGGGTCCGAACATCATTCTCGACGATGCCGATCTGGAGGTGGCCATCCCCGCCGTCTTAAGGATGGGCTTCATAAACAGCGGCCAGGCCTGCATCGCTGGCACCCGCATTCTGGTACCGAACCATCGGCTCGACGAGATTCTGGCCAGGTTGCAGCAGGAGGTCGAGACGTTCAAGGTCGGCGCCCCCGATGATCCGGACGCAATGATCGGTCCGATGGTCAGCCGGAAACAGTACGATCGCGTCCAGTCCTACATCGAACTAGGGATGCAGGAGGGCGCCAGTCTCCTGACGGGCGGTCTCGGACGTCCGGCCGGACTGGATCGCGGCTGGTTCACGAAGCCGACCATATTCACCAACGTCGACAACCAGATGCGTATCGCGCGAGAAGAGATATTTGGTCCGGTCCTGTCGGTCATTGCCTACCGCGACGAGGACGAGGCCGTCTCCATCGCAAACGACACCCCGTACGGGCTTCAGGCCTATCTTCATGGCACCGACGTCACACGCATGCAGGCGCTTGCGGATCGACTGGATTGCGGCCGCGTGGTCGTTAACGGGGCGCCCCATGTGCCGCTCGCTCCATTTGGCGGGTTCAAACAGTCGGGGATCGGTCGCGAGTATGGCGTGTTCGGACTGGAGGCGTTCCTGGAACCGAAAGCCGTCATCTTGTGACGATCGATACGTGAGGCAGCGTCTGAAGTGTGCGGCTTACGGATTCTGCAATCGAACGAGGACTTTTCCAACAGCCTTGCCGGTCTCCTGGAACTCGTGTGGTTCGGCCACTGCGTCGATGGCAAATGTCTTCGAGATCTTTGGGGCATGTGTCCCGGAGGCGGCGCAGGCCGAGACCTCCACGGCCGCCTGCCGCATCGCTGCCTCTGGCATAGTGTAGACGTAGACGAAACCGGACGAGAAGCCTCCCAGCAGCGCCGGGAAGAACGGGATCGTGAGAGGCCTGCGGCGATTCCGTCGAATAGGCCGAGACGACTCCGTCGCGGGCGAGATAGGCCATCGCCACGTCGATGTTCGCGGAGATGTCAACGTCCACGATGCGATCTACTCCGTGGCCAGCCGCCGCCGATCTCACCGTTCAGGAGACATCCTCCTCGTGCCTGTTGATGACCAGATCGGCCCCGGCCACTCGCGCGACGTCCGCCTGCTCGTCGCGGCTCACCGTCGCCGCCACCCACGCCCCCGCCCGCTTCGCAGGAAGGATCGCCGCATTGCCCGCGACGCCCCTTCCACCCTGGACGAAGATTCGCTTGCCGCGAACGCCGCCGTCGGCGAACAGGCATCGGTGCGCGGTCATCGCCGGAACTCTGAGGGACGCCCCGACCTCGAAGGACACGTTGTCGGCCAGCCTGACGGCCTGCACGGATGGCAAGACGACGAATTCCGCCGCGGTACCGAACGCCCTCCCCGTCCTGATGCGGTATAATCCACGAGAACGGCATTGCCTTGGCGCCGAAACCTCTTCTGGTCTCGATGTCGGAAGGATTGATGCCGGAGGCGACGACCCTCACCCGGACCTCCCCGGCTCCTGGCTGCGGATCGGGCGGCGCAGATCAGCCATGGAAGCCAAACGCCAGCGTGGAAGGCCCGCCTCGTTCGCGACAATCAAAAGCTCCGTCCCGTTTGTCGCGGAGCGGCAATCAGAAACCGATGAGACGCTTGCCAGCGACAATCAACATCCGAACGCGACTTAAGAGTCTCATCTAGATTGTTGCTAGCGTCTCACCCTGATCGCCGCGCCATACGCCAACCGCGATCATCGACGTTAGGATGGCCCAGAGCATCTCTGCCAATGTCAACGTCGCTCCGGAAAGAATGTGCAGGTCGAACTCCTCCGCAGCCGGCAGGGCGACTCGTCTTCCTGCCCCAGCACAGCATCCGAAATGGGAAATTCGCCGTCCAGGATCACGGCGCGGCTAGTAAAAAATTAGCGAAACGCCAAAATCTGCTTTCAACCTGTCGGGGCGATTGGGCGTCGCACGTCCTTCGCAGGTGCAGAGGACCAAGGAGACGAACGTGCGCGCAGATGTATTGTTGAAGGGAAGAGGACTTGTCGAATGTCCCCGTTGGCATCGAGGCGAGCTCTGGTTTGCCGATTGGACCAGTGGCGAGATACGGGTCCTTGAAGACGGGAACCAATCGCGGCTCGTGATTCCGGCGAAAGCTCCACCATTGTCATTCGATTTTGGCCCAGAGAACGACCTTTTCGTGATCCAGTCCGGTTCTTCATCACTTATGCGTTATGATGGCATGGGCTTGAAGGAATTCGCCGCGCTGGGGTCGGGCGCGTGGAACGAAATCCTCGTCGACGCTGCAGGCAGGATCTATGTCAATGGGCCAGCGATTACGCTGGTCTTCCCTGATGGCAGCGTTGAAAAGCAGGCCGAGGGCTTTCAGTTCCCGAATGGCATGGCATTATCTGCTGATGGCCGCACTCTGGTCTGCGCGGAAAGCTGGGCCAAGCACCTGACTGCTTTCGATGTGGCCGATGACGGCCGCCTTTCCAACCGGAGGATCTGGTCAGAGCTTCCCGGCCCGCCAGACGGAATATGTTTCGACCGCCAGGGAGCCATCTGGTATGCCGATGTCCCCAATGCCTATTGCCGCCGGGTACGAGAAGGCGGCGAAATGCTTGACGAGGTCAAGGTAGATCGCGGCGCATTCGCCTGCATGCTCGGCGGCGAGGATCGATCCACCCTCTTCGTCACCACCGCACAATGGTTCGGCATGGACAAGATGAGTCAAATGGCCGGCACAGGTCAAATCGTTTCCGTCGAAGTGAACGTTGCCGGAGCCGGCTGGCCGTTCAATTGAACGCTCACATTGCGGAGGTCCGCGTTGGCGAACAACATCGGGACGAAAACCAAGTCCGCCAGTTCACTGGATCACCTTCGATCGACAGTGGTGCGACGCCTCCGCTCTATTGAGCGTGAGTCTGATCGCCTTGCAGGGGAACAACGTGCCAAACCTCAGCCGCACACAGACAATCTCCGTATCGAGTGGGTCGATATACACCACCATTGCCGGGAGCGGCCCGCCGGTTCTATTGCTGCATGGATTCCCAGAGACCAATCTTATGTGGCGCGGCGTCGCTCCTCTGCTTGCCTCCGAGTTCACTGTCATCTGTTCCGACCTACGTGGATACGGTGCCAGCGCTTGTCCCTCGTCGACTCCAGATCACCTGCCCTATTCAAAACGAGCGATGGCCGCCGAGATGGTCGAGGTTATGGCAAAGCTCGGCTTTTGCGAGTTCATGATCGCCGGTCATGATCGCGGCGGTCGTGTCGCTCACCGGATGGCGCTCGATTATCCTGCTACAATTACAAAGCTTGCGGTTCTAGATATCGTCCCTACCCGGGCCGTCTGGGATCGCGCCGCTGAGGTCTCTACTGATAGCTGATGACGTAGAGCCTGAAGACTATTGACCTTGCATGAAGGCCTGGATTTCCTCGGGCGTCACTTTGCCATCCTTGTTGGCATCAATCAGGTCGAAGATCCGCTTATGGATTGCCGTTACTTCATCAAATGAAAGTGCGCCGTCACCGTTGGTATCCGCAATGGCGAACATGATCTTCATCATATGTCCGCGCATTTTCCCCATGGGCATTCCCTCAGCTATTCCGCACGGCGCAGCACTTCGATCCATCATATCTGCGTTCTCCATTTCATCGGGCATCATCGCCGATCTTCCCCATCGGTCCTGATCCGGAGCTTTGGACTGTGCTGTAGCGACGCCAATGCCCCCAACAGTTAGGAAGGCGGCCAGCGCGATTATGGTGGGCAGTTTGGGCTGTGACATTGGATGCCTCCTGTCGTTTAGACCCGAATAATGGCCTGCTTGCGAGTATCCGCCTTGATGTAGGTCAAATCCTTTTGCGGGAATTTCTGTCTTTGATTGCGCGGTAGGAAAAACTGCTGACCAAGGTCAACTCGTCGCGGCCCCTTGATCAAGCCGTGCATCCATTTTTCTTCACGCCACCCGTCGCTAGGTAGTGTTGACCAGGTCGGCGACAGTGATTTGCCAACGAGGTCCCATCCGACTTCTCTCGGAAGTCAGCGCCAAGAACCTATATCGGAGCCAAAGCCATGACTTACACTCTAGACAAGACCCTATCCGGGAGCTCGTTTGATGTCGCAGTCGAAAGGACGAAAGCAGCGCTTGCGCGCAAAGACTTCGGCATCCTGACGGAGATTGACGTCAAGGCGACGATGAAGAAGAAGCTTAATGCTGACATTGACGACTACCTCATTCTGGGCGCCTGCAATCCGGGCATGGCCTTCGAAGCGATAAATATGGAGCCAAAAGTCGGCGCAATGCTTCCCTGCAATGTGATCGTCAGATCCCTTGGCGGCGGCGATATAATGATCAGCGCTATCGATCCGGTTGCCTCCATGCGAGCAATCGAAAACGCCGCACTAAAGCAGGTGGCAGGGAATGTTCGGGCGAAGCTTGAGCAAGTTATAGCGAGTATCTGACATCGGTGATATCCTATGGATCAGCAATTTCCACGCGTTGGAGCCCGACATCCTGCACGCCTCGCCTCGATTGGTCTATCGATCGACCTACCCTTGTTTGACGGCCAGTTCGGACTTGGCGGCGTATCCGATTTTCATTTCACGGTAATTCATCGAAATCGTGGAGAGCCCTTGCGGCGCTTTGCCTATCCGTATGGCCGTGGTTCCCTGCGAGCATATAAGTGGGCCGAAAGGGCATAAAGCTTAACAAACTGGGTATCTCGCCCTTTTTTTGAGGAGTCGACCATGAGTGAACAGAAAACCAATGGATATTCCAACCTTCAGATCGCATTGCACTGGACAGTCGCGGCACTGATTTTCTTCCAGCTCCTGTTTGGAGAGAGTATGACGACGATCGTCGACGCAGGCGAAGAAGGAACCACTGCCTCGCCGAGCGATCTCACGCTCAGTGTCGCCCATTATTGGGTCGGCATAGCAATCCTCTGTCTTGTGGCCATTAGGCTCATCCTGCGTATCGTCCAGGGCACACCAGAGTCCGCCAGCGATACAACGTGGATGACGTACGCTGCAAAGGCGTCACATTGGCTTTTTTACATCCTCCTTGTCGCAGTCCCGGCCACGGGTCTGCTGGCAATTTATGTCTCAGATGAGTTCGGCGATATTCATAAGCTCGCCAAGCCCGCCTTTATCGCTCTAATTGCACTTCATGCCGCAGCCGCGCTGTTTCATCAGTTCGTTCTCAAAGATGGAACGTTGAAGCGCATGCTGCTGCCGGCGAAGTAGTATCCTCCGAACATCCGCGCTAAGCACGACGAAACCGGAGAAGTCCCGATGAGAAGCCACGGAGAATTGCATCTCGTAAACCGAATAGGCTGGCTGCGGGCCGCCGTGCTCGGCGCAAATGATGGCATCGTCTCGACGGCAAGCCTTATCGTAGGGGTCGCCTCGGCCTCAACGGCAAGCTCGGAAGTTCTGGTAGCGGGTATTGCGGGGCTTGTCGCCGGCTCCATGTCTATGGCGGCGGGCGAATACGTCTCGGTCAGCTCGCAGTCCGACACGGAGAAGGCAGACCTCAGCCGCGAACGGCAGGAGCTTATAAAACAACCGGATTTCGAAAGGGAAGAGCTGGCGCAAATCTATGTCGATCGTGGGGTTGAGCCCGTTCTTGCTCGGCAGGTTGCTGATCAGCTGATGGCGAAAGATGCACTTTCAGCCCATGCACGCGACGAACTCGGGATTTCCGAAATGATGACTGCGCGACCGATCCAGGCTGCCTTGACCTCTGCCGCAACCTTCGCGGTTGGAGCCGCAATGCCGCTGCTCATGGTGATCGTATCGCCCGCATCCATGCTTGTCATAACCGTCTCTGTGGCATCGCTCGCCTTCCTGGCGCTGCTTGGCGCCATTGGGGCGAGGGCTGGCGGGGCTGGTGTCGTGAGGCCAACGCTGCGTGTTACATTTTGGGGTGCGTTCGCGATGGCGCTGACGGCAGGCATAGGCCATCTTGTTGGAGCCGTCATCTGAGACGCCCGAATGCAACGCGCGTTCGCTCCCGGCTGTTTTCGTCAATAGATTGATGCCGAACGATGTCTTGGCGCCTCCTGACGGTCCAAGGTGACAGAGCTTTCAGGGAGCTCGGCGCCTAGTTAACCGCTCCAGCCCTCATCCCCCGGCTCGATGCGCCCGAAGTCAACAGGGCTATCGAAGCTGCCATCGGCAGAAGCTTCTGAGACAGTCGATCGTGTTTGGTTATCACGTTTGGGACCCTACCACCCCTCGTTTCAGCTTCGAGCGCTTAAGCGACGTCATGTTATTGCCGTGCCAGGTGAAGCCGCGCTGGAGCCAACCCTGTAACCATAGCAGGGGCGATAAGATATCGCGCAAGATCCAGGCAAGTATCAATGTTAATCCGAGCGGCCATCGATAGACAACCGCGAGGGCGACTTCCGCCGAATACCAGCAGACGATGAGCAGAGGAAGTCCGATCCACGCCAGCACATCCATCGTTGCCAGGATGCAGTACAGCATCGCCACCGGCAGTATGCCTGTCAAAATTTCCGCCGAATAAGCCAACGGAAAAGAGGAGCGCCGCAATTGTGCCCAGCGCAATTGTCTGCTCCAGACTTGAGACCACGTCCTGCGACCCAGTGGTTGCTGAAAAGGCTCACGGACGACAGCAACTTTTTTGCCCGTCCGGCGAGCGATCTTGGTCGCAGCCGCATCCTCGGCGACCTCGCTTGCTAGTATTGACAATCCGCCCGAATGCTCCAACTCCCGCCGAGAGAGCATCATCGTCTTGCCTTGCGCATAACCGTACCTCAGGAAGTCGGCCACCAGCTGCCAACGCGCTTGATATGTGTTGAGGAACGCCGCTTCCAAGGCCGCCGCCAGCCCTTCTGCATCGCTGCCGACGGGTGGCGAGCAAATGACAGAGATCGCGGAGGACCAGCGCTCGCGAAGATCATCAATATAAGCGGGAGGGACCAAAACATTGCTGTCGGAGATGACAACCCAATCATATTTCGCGGCGCGCCAGCCTTTCCAAATGTTATTCAGCTTCGGATTTTGTGATATTTTATCGTCGCCAATGAGCAGATGCGCATCCGCGGCAGGGTGGGAGGCTATGAGCTCACGAACAAGCGGTATAGCCGGGTCATCGGGTGAGGCTACGCAAAAAATCAACTCGTACTGAGGATAGTCGATGGCAAAACTGCTTCGTAATGTACGGCGCAGGTTGTTTTCCAATCCGCAGACCGGCTTTATGATCGTAACTCCGTCAGGGCCGCATTTTGCCGACGTTCTCCAGAGCAACTTCCGCAAAACCGCTAGCGCTACGCTTACGAATTGCGTTGCAACCAACAAAATCATGCCTGCCGAGATGATGACTGGTACGATGTTCATTTCCTCTCCGCCGCGGCTCGAAGACGCGCTTTGCTAAACTAGGCGAAAGCCACTCCCCGCCTTGTCCGAGTTGCCGTGCTGGCAGCCATCCACCGGCGTTAAAAATGCACTCGCCATGGTGTCCGGGCTGCAGCAGCTCGCATGCGGCGCACCTTGGTCTCCTCGGACGATTGTGCACCCTCGGCCGATATATCGGCATTCCAATCGCACGCTCAGCGATGGACACCTCGCGCGATAAATTCCGGCTTTCCGGAATGCCTGCCCAGCCCCAAGCAGCGGTTCTCGATTGCCGCATCACGCAGCTAAACGCCTCTCGATCTCGTTCAACGGAAGATTAACAAGGTCCTTATCATATTCCGCTGCGATCCGTCTCCTGGTCGTCTCCGGCATGGCACGCCGCAGGTCAGCAAGCGCCTTCGGGGGAGCAACCACGAAAAGCTTGTGAACATCGTTTTGCTCGCAAATTGCCTCCAGCTTTTCGGCAACCATCGACAAGAATCGCTCTTCTTGCTGCTCATGAAAATTCGTCTGGCCGACGCTACTGCGATGGCTGCCCATCGCAACACGGCCCGGCTTGTCTGTTCCTTGCTCGCGGGCCGGGGCGTTATGCGGGCTCTCGATGACTTGCTGGACTTCAAGCATCAGATTGAACGCGTTCCCGACATTGCGGAGCAAGAGTGCCTTGCTGGCATCTGAAACGAGAATCCAAGCATTATAAGGAATGATTGCATCGTTCATGACATTGTCCTCTTTCGTTAGATCGCTACGAAGATATTCCCCCATCCCGTGAGGCCGCATTGACCCTGGTCAATCCCAGCCAGGAGGCGCCTTGCAGCATTCCCAATCGTGGCCGTAGTGTTCGTCTGCTATGGCGCCTATCAGGGTACCTTCCGTGCCGCTGGAAAGGCGCTCGCTTCTGACTTCGCACCCCGGGAACTGCGCGCCGGCGGCATCGGCTGGTACAATTTCCTGGTTGGGCTCACTCAACTCATTGCCAGCGTCATCGCCGGTCTGCTTTTGGATCACCTAGGCCATCAGGCCGTGTTCATCTATGGAGCAGTTTTCGCAGTGGTCGGCATCGTTGCGCTCCTGATACTTGTGCCCGCAGACAGCAGCATCAGCGAGCGCTTCGAGTGACACGGCTCGCCAACGCGACATGACACGCCGTCTTAATTCGACCCGGATCGATAGAGGTCGAAGACAGGGAATGATCACTGAGTGATCGACACGGCGATTTTGCGCCAGGTTTACAGTATCGGCGGCAAGATGTTGCCGGGGGTTGGAGAACTGAAGGACAGACCCAACCATAAGCGGAGGTGCGAGTTGAACATCCGCGCCAGATCATCGATGAGCCTTGTCACCGCGAAGGTGCGGGGACCAATTATGGCGGTCTGCATCAAGGAACTCCGGACTACGTGTTCCGCCACCAGTTGCGAACGATGTGATGTCCTTCCAAGACGGAGCCCACTCTATTGTACATCAACGCAGTAACTTCGGTTCGACGGACTAATTGATCAAGCTCAATGCGCGGAAACCGGGCCAGCGCGAAAATGGTGCCATCATCGAACAGGAGGGAATGGGTCATACTGAAGACGTTTGTAGCATCCGTAACGTTGGCGCCATTCAGGTCACTCCTCCTCGCAGGAGAAGGCGATTGCTAAAATAGGTTACCTGGACCGATTTATCGCTTCAACGAAGCGGAACGGCATCTGAACTTGCTGGTGTCGGCGGCGCCGGCGAACGCAGAGGATTTCGCGACCACTTCTACGGGACGGACTATTCTGGAGAATTGTTCACCCGCATTCATGGAGAGAAACGATGGTTTTAGAGGAAAAGACAAGATCGGACTGGAATGAGCCCGTCTATGTTCAGGTGGCAAGGCGGGCGCCCGACACCATCCACAACCCAACCGAGGCACTCAATTTCCTCGCCAACGCGTGGAAAGGCTCGCGGAAGAAGCACAGCTTTGCAAGAGAGATCTGTGCTGCTGCGGCACTCGGGCAGGTTTCTCCCGAAACGGCGCGGGAGGCTTTCGTGGAGGCTGCTTCCGAAGCGAGAATGGTCATCGGCGCGCCCCATACGGAAGCTCGGAGCTAATTCCGGCGATATTTCTGGCGTTTGCTTCTCCAGATTGCTCGCAGCCGCCGTTCGGCCGATGTCGGTTGCTTCCTACATTGCGCCCATCGCATACCTCACCGGAGATTTCTGTAAGCCGCTTCTACAGCTTTTCCTTGTCGTGCTCGCTGGTTATCGCCTCGATTCCTTGCCGATCCACTTGATCCTTGCTTTGACAGTCTGCTGCAAGCCGCCGCCTAAGGTTGTCCTCGCGCTCGTCTAGAAGACGGACGTGCCTTGCCGCGAGGTCCCCGAGCGTTGCCGCGTTAAGCCTGAAGCTGCGATCTTGCGAGATTGAGCTCGCGTCAGGATTGCCAGATCCCGCGGCATCGCCTTGCGGCGATCGCCGAAGCCGTGGACCCCGATCGCGCATTTGCGAAAGGTGCCTCGGACCTGATTGACGATCAAGGTTACAGCGTCTCGTTTTGCACATCTTCGGCGATGACGAGTGGCGGTCTGCCGGGCTCGGCTATTTTCCTCGAGCAGACCAGCCAGCTCCCCGAGTGTGGAGGCTTTTCCACTCGAAGATCGGGATCCGGGCACCCTCGAAAATGCGCCCATCTTCTTCGCGACCGTTGCGAAATAAAGCGAAAACATAGCCGCGCTCGAATTGCGTGCTCTCCATGATGTCGAGGCGGGTTTTCATCGTCTTGGATTCCTCGGCAGCAATAACGCCTTCGAAGCCGCCGAGATATCGGGTGAGCAGAAAATTGATCCTTCGCAAAGCCGCTTCGTTGACGCGGTTTACACTGTGGCTTTGTGGAAGATTGGGAAAGTGCCGTAGAACAAAGGTTGCCATTGGCTCATGACCCATGATCGGAGCAATGACATGATTCATTTTTCCGCGGGACGATGGGTACGCTGGTTTCTCATCGATCATCTTTTGTTGATCGTTGTTATTCTGATGCTTGCCACCATCTTCAGCATCCCGCTGATCAAATCGATGATCGAGCACGATCAGCGAAGCGCGCCGCTGCTGCGCTCAACCACCCAGTAGTTTGTTGTGTCCGCCGAAGGGACGAGATCACTCGCTCGGCCTCTAGCGCAAGTTAGGAGACCTATTTGGGTATGGTTAGACCGATGTTTTGATTTGTGCTTCTCTCAATCGGAACGATTGATTGAGGGATGCGATGTCATGTTTGTAAACCGGCTCTGAACAATGACCCCGTTGAGATCCCCTGTAACGGTTTGAAATTGATAGGAACATCGGACCACCAACGGTTCATACGCAACGCCGGTGTGGTCGCCACTTTCTCCACAGCATGGAATATATTTCAATGACTTAAGCCTCATACCAGCAGGGTCATCCTTGGATGCTTTTTCACAACCTCGACTTATTGCGTGATCTCAAGCGGATCAATTCCCACCTGGTCGCAGCTGCTGCTCATCCCATCCTGGAAGAGTGCGGCGAACACTTGCAGAGCGGACGCCGAGCCCGATCCCCCAGGCGGCATTGACCGCGCATGACTAAAAGGTCCGATCTCAGCCGTCCGGTGGGGATACTGAAAGGCACTGAGTTCGCGGCCATCAGTCACGGCAAGACCAATAAATCGGACGCTTTGAAGCTGATAGTCACCCGCTCACCCACGGTGGGCGATGTGCGCCGTGGGTTGTTGAACATGTCGAAAGAAATCGTGTTGCCGGCGACGTTCATGCGGGTGCGAACAACTGAGCCAAGAAAATGCACTGATATGACCTCGCCCGTCAGCGCCGTGTCGCCCTTGGCCGATTCGGCCAGTGAGCCTGCCTCCGGGCGCAAAGCCAGCGATACCGTGTCGCCAGGCTTGTAGGCGGTGACCGATTGCTTCAGCGTGACGTCCTGAT
>Ga0207671_10000149_pt1 | contig 107722 bp, 119 predicted proteins | sample KBSC24metaG_FD_184352 | JGI IMG/M metagenome (GOLD analysis project Ga0207671, IMG submission 184352) | Corn rhizosphere microbial communities from Kellogg Biological Station, Michigan, USA - KBS C2-4 metaG (SPAdes) (version 2) | ecosystem: Host-associated > Plants > Roots > Rhizosphere >...
ACGTAATTGCCGTAAGTGTTTACAAAGGGTACATAGGTATAAATGACCATTGCTATGATGAACATGCCGATGAACCAGGGAATATTTATCTTTTTTGATTTGCTCTTGAAGAGGAATGCGGAAACAAATGCGACGGGGATGATCCATAGGGCACGGGCGAGCTTTACGGTAGTAGCCACCTCAAGGGCGGTTTTGCCATAGCTGCTGGCAGCACCTACTACGGAGCTGGTATCGTGTATGGCTATGGCGCACCAGATGCCAAACTGGTTTTCGCTAAGATGCAGCCAATGACCCAGGACCGGGAAGATGAACAGTGCAATGGAATTGAGGATAAATACAATACCTAATGCGACGGAAATAGACTTTTCCTCAGCGCCTATAACCGGTGCTACAGCTGCGATGGCACTGCCGCCGCATATTGCGGTGCCTGAAGAAACGAGGTAGGATGTTTTTGCTTCTATCTTCAACCACCGGGCTATAAGCGTGCCGAGTATTAAAGTACCGAAAATGGAAACAATGGTGAATAGTACGCCTTGCTTGCCTGCATGCATTGCGGTTTGGATGTTCATACCGAAGCCGAGACCCACTACTGAGGCTTTCAATAAATAATTGGTTGCTTTTTTATTAAGATGCAGGAAGGGGTGCCCCATAGTAAGCGCAATGATCAAACCCATGAACAGAGCTATGGGTGGCGATATCCAAGGGGAGAAGCAGGCAGCGGCGGCAAGGAGAAATACGAGCTTGCGAATGACGTCGGGATTGCTGTCCGGTTTATTAGGATTGGAGGCGTGTGCAGCGCCATTTGCTGAGGGTGATGCCCCAGAATTAGTAGATGTTTGTTTCATACTTACATATACAGCCTGCCATACAATATGAAATCAGGCCCCTATATTTAGTGAGAAAACTCTGTTTAAGGTGCAAACGTAACTAAATAATAGCTGAAGTTTTATATATTTTAAAAGAATGCATCTTCAAAATGCAGTATTTCTTTGGTGTTGTTGGCTTCAAGAAGAATGCTGATGATATCGAAGCGGAGCTGAGTGTATTGTGGGTTGGCTTCCATAAATGCTTCTGCCGCTAGTTTCAGAAAGCTTTGTTTTTGGGTATTTACGGCCTCCTCGGGGAAACCAAAATCGAAACTGCGGCGGGTTTTTACTTCGATAAAAACCAGTGTATCTCCCTTGTGTGCGATGATATCCACCTCTTTTTTGCCGAAGCGCCAATTGCGAAAGAGAATGGCATAGTTATTATTTATCAAAAAGTTTACGGCTATTTGTTCGCCTTTTATCCCAGTTTCTTTATGTTTGAACATTGAAACACCTAAAAAATATTATGAAAGATTTAATTATAAATTTTCCTACACAACTAAAAGAAGCCCTGATAATAGGTCAAAGCTACAAGTTTAAAGCAGAGCAAAAAGAATTTAGCAATATAGTGCTTACCGGTCTTGGTGGCAGTGGCATAGGCGGTTCCATAGTACAGAATTTTGTGTTTGATAAGCTGAAAATACCATTTATTGTAAACAAAGATTATTTTCTTCCTGCCTTTGTAAATAAACATTCGCTGGTAATTGTGTCATCATACTCCGGCAATACAGAAGAGACCCTGGCATCTATGCAGCAGGCGCTGAAAGCGAAGGCCACGGTAGTGTGCATTACATCGGGGGGTAAGATAGCTGAGCTGGCAAAGAAGAAAAATGTGGATTGCCTTTTGTTGCCTGCGGGTATGCCACCGCGTGCATGCATAGGCTATTCTATGACGCAGGTATTGTTTACACTGGCACATTTTGGACTTATCAATAATGACTTTGTAAAGAACATAAAGAGCTCTATAAAGCAACTGCATGCAGATGACAAAGCCATGCAGAAGAAAGCGAGCAATATAGCACAGAAGATATATGGCAAGTTGCCTATAATATATGCTGCGGCTGATTTTGAAGGTGTGGCAGTGCGCTTTCGCCAGCAACTGAATGAGAACAGCAAAATGCTTGCCTGGCATAATGTGATACCGGAAATGAACCACAATGAACTGGTTGGCTGGCGCGATAAAGCTGATGATAAAGTGGTGATAATATTGCGTAATGAAGATGACTACGAGCGTGTGCAAACGCGCATGGAGATAAACAAAAAAATCATTAAGAAATATACTTCTAACATAATAGAGCTTACATCGCAAGGGAAGAGCTACTGGGAGAAGGTGTTTTACATTATTCACCTGACGGACTGGGTATCTGTGGACCTTGCTGAGTTACGCAACCAGGATGCCACAGAAGTGAAGGTGATAGATTATCTGAAAGGAACTTTGGCAAAGAGCTAAACTATATAAGCTGTAAAAGAAAAGCGCCGCTACATGCGGCGCTTTTCTTTTTGTATAAGTTGAATTTATTTATGCCATGTTTTTCGCATCTGCAAGGAACTGCTGCAGGCCTATATCTGTGAGCGGATGCTTCAACAGACCGAGGATAGAAGACAGTGGGCAAGTACAAACATCAGCACCGGCCTCAGCACAACGAACTATGTGCAAAGGGCTGCGGATAGATGCAGCTAAGACTTCTGTCATGAAACCCTGAGCATTGTAAATGTTCACGATCTGCTCGATAAGTTGAACGCCATCCCAGCTACCATCGTCTATGCGACCGATGAACGGAGATACGAATGTAGCACCTGCCTTAGCTGCAAGGATAGCCTGGCCGGCAGAGAATACCAGTGTGCAGTTGGTAGCAATACCATTGTCTGTAAACCATTTGATAGCCTTGATGCCATCTTTTATCATTGGCACCTTTACTACTATGTTCTTATGGATAGCAGCAAGCTTTTTACCTTCTTCCACGATGCCTTCAAAAGTAGTTCCCAGTACCTCTGCACTTACGGGGCCATCTACTATTTCGCAAATGGTTTTGTAGTGCTGTGTTATTGCATCATGACCTTTGATGCCTTCTTTGGCCATAAGGGTAGGGTTGGTAGTAACACCATCCAGAATGCCAAGGTCGTGCGCTTCCTTTATCTGATCGAGGTTTGCTGTATCAATAAAAAACTTCATTGCCTATATTGTTTATGATATATAAATTATTGAGCGTAATTTAAAATGTTTTTATGGTAGTTTGGTATCAGCAGCACAAAATTCACAATTCAATCATCATTTCAACTCCAAAAGAGTTTGCTGTTTGTGTTTAGTGCATTTATAGAGGGAAAAAATAAATGGCACAAAAAATAAAAAAAACTGGCAAGTTACTCACATCGCACCGCTACAACCGCCCGCCCTTGCTACATTCCTGTCCTGGGGGATTCAGCAGGAGCTGGTCGTATAAGACTTGCCAGGGCGGCAAAGGTAAGAAGATTTTTTACATTTTTCACTTTTAAAAACGAATAAAAAAAGCGTGCATGTTTGGCATGCACGCATTGAGAAATTATTGAAACCGGAACTATAATATTTCGGCCATTACATCCTTAATTATATCCAGTGTTTCTTCTTTTGAATTGCCTTCTGCGTAAATACGAAGCAGTGGTTCTGTACCTGATGCACGCAACATCATCCAGCCGCCATTGGTGAGGTGATATTTTACTCCGTCTATATCTTCGGTTCGGCTGTATTTGTATTTGCCAAAGTTTGCATAGCAACCATCGTGTGCTTTTTTTATGATCGCGTTCTTCTTGTCGTTCTCGATATGCAGATCTTTGCGCTCGAATACGAATGGGCCTACCACATCATATATTTCCTGTATCAAGCCTTTCAGAGTTTTGCCTGATTTAGTCATTAACTCATATATTTCAAGACCGTCCCATATGCCATCACGCTCAGGTATATGGCCTTTTACGGCTATACCACCGCTTTCTTCGCCACCTACCAGCACATCTTCGTGAGTCATTATCTCGCTTATGTATTTGAAACCAACAGGCGTGACCTGGTAAGGAAGGCCATAGGCTTCGCACATCTTGCGTATACGATCGGTGGCAGAAAAGGCTACCACTACTTTGCCTGTCATGCCTTTGTACTTGTGCAGATAATGGATGAGCAGCAGTATGATGTGATGCGCATCTACGAAGTTGCCATCTTCATCGTAGAGGCCTATACGGTCTGCATCGCCATCTGTAGCGAGGCCTATTTTTAATTCAGGTGTGGATGCAACTGTCTTGGACAATTCCTGCAGGTTTTTATCCAGCGGCTCAGGAGCCTGACCATGGAAGCCGGGGTTTTCATCGCAATGGATAAATACGGTATCCGGCAGCAGGCGACGCATTACATTTTGGCCTGCACCAAACATGGCGTCGTAAGCTATTTTGAAAGGAGATTTACGCAGTGCTGCGAAATCAAACTTATCCTGAATGTAGTTTATATACATGTCCTCAAGGTTCACATATTCCAGCAAGCCTTTGGATTCCCAATGTTCAAGGCTTTCTACAGATATGTCTACGTCACCAGGTATCAGCGCTTCTACCGCAGCAATATCTTTAGGGCTGGAAGGGCCACCATGTGCGCCTTTCAGCTTGTAACCATTGTATGAAGGAGGATTGTGAGAGGCCGTGATAACCACACCCTGGTCTGCTTTCAGATTCAGTACACCTAATGATATCATAGGGGTGCTGATGAAGCCTTTGGCATAAAAAACCTTTACACCATTTGCACAGAGCACTTGGGCCACTGTTTCGGTAAACAGCTCGCCGCCAAAGCGACAATCGTGGCCTACCAATGCTTTAGGTTCTTTGAAATTTTGTTTCAGCCATTCGCTCTGGGCTTTGGCCACGCGGCCTACATTATAAACAGTGAAATCGAGCGCAATGATGGCGCGCCATCCGTCGGTGCCGAATTTTATTTTATCAGGTGTCATAAACTTAAGAATACCAGTGGTGATATGAAAACTGTGCCTTAACCAACTTTAACACAATCTTCATTAAAGGTTCGCAAATTTAATAAACCTTTGTACGCGCAAGCGCATTAATTTTATTTTTCAAAAGATACACACCATGGCTTCAGACACTAATGTTAGTTCCATCAATCCCGCAACAGGCGAAGAAATAGGCAGTTATGAATTATATAATGAAAAGCAGGTAGATAAAGCATTGGTACAGGCACACAAGGCATTTGGCGAGTGGCGGAAGATGAACTACAAAGAGCGTGGAACGGTGCTGAAGAGCATAGCGCAGGAACTGCGTAAGCAAAAAGAGAAATTGGCAGTGCTGGCCACAAAAGAAATGGGCAAGCCAATACAGCAGAGCAGGGATGAAGTAGAAAAATGTGCACGAACATTTGAATATTATGCCAAAGAAGGCCCACGCTTCCTGGCGAATGAAAAGGTGGAAACTGATGCAAAGAAAAGCTATGTGAGCTTTCAACCGCTTGGTGTCGTGTTTGCGGTGATGCCCTGGAATTTCCCTTACTGGCAGGTATTTCGCGCTATGGGGCCTGCGCTGATGGCAGGCAATACCATGGTGCTGAAACATGCATCTAACGTGAGCGGCTGCGCCGTAGCAATAGAAAAAGTAATAAAAGCAGCAGGAGCACCCAAAGGACTGTTTCAGACCTTGCTGCTGCCATCATCAAGAGTGGCAGATGTGATAGAAAGGCCGGAGATAGCTGCTGTAACCTTTACCGGCAGTACTGCTGCGGGCCGGAAGATAGCAGAAGCTGCAGGCAGAAACCTGAAGAAGCAAGTGCTGGAACTGGGCGGCAGTGATGCCTATGTGGTATTGGAAGATGCAGAGTTGGATAAAGCAGTAGAAATATGCGTGAACGCGCGCCTGACCAATAGCGGACAGAGCTGTGTATGTGCCAAACGCTTTGTGGTGGTAAAAAGCATACGCAAGGAATTTGAAAAGCGCATGACTGAGAAAATGAAACAGGTGATATACGGCGACCCTATGGATGCGAACAGTAAAATAGGCCCGCTGGCACGCGTGGACCTAAGAGACCAACTGCATGAGCAGGTGAAACAAAGCATGGAGAAAGGCGCGAAACTGCTGTGCGGCGGTTTTGTGCCGGAAGGTAATGGTGCATTTTACCCTGCTACGGTGCTTACAAATGTGAAAAAGGGAATGCCAGCATACGATGAAGAATTGTTTGGTCCTGTGGCTGCAATAATAGAAGCTAAGGATGAAGCAGATGCGATACGAATAGCCAATGACAGCATATATGGCCTGGGGGCATGCATATTATCAAAAAATAGGGCTAAAGCTGAAAAGCTTGCTGCTACTGAGCTACAGGCAGGTAACTGCTTTGTGAATGATAATGTGCATTCTGACCCGAGGTTGCCATTTGGCGGTGTGAAGCAAAGCGGCTATGGCAGGGAGCTGGGTGTGTTTGGGATACGCGAATTTGTGAATACAAAGACTGTGTACATTAAATAGTCTTTTTGAATTTTCACTTTTGAATTTTTACTTTACAGCATGTACACATACCTGGCACTTGGCGATTCATATACTATAGGGGAACAAGTTCCCTTCAATGAAAACTTTCCTAACCAGACGGTGAAGCTGCTGAAAAAGCAACATATAGAAGTGGCAGAGCCAGTGATAATAGCTACCACAGGCTGGACAACTGATGAACTTGCCGCATCTATAAGAGAGCATAATCTGAAAGAAACTTTTTCATTTGTAAGCCTGCTGATTGGTGTAAATAACCAATACAGGGGCAGGAGTGTAGATAATTATAAGCAGGAATATCGTGAGCTGCTGGAGCAGGCAATTGTTTTTGCGAAAGGTGTGAGAAGTCATGTATTTGTGCTGTCTATACCGGATTGGGGCGTAACACCATTTGCAGAAGGCAAGGACAGGCACAAGATTGCTCATGAAATAGACGAGTATAATAATGCCTGCAGGCAGATAACTGAAGAATATAAATGTTACTATCTGTATATAACAGACAGTACACGGAATGCAGCCAATGATGCCAGTTATATAGCAGGCGATGGGCTGCATCCATCAGCCAAGGAATATGCAGTGTGGGCGGAGCATTTGGCGCCGCTGGTGGCGAAGGAGTTGAAGAAGTAATGTGCTTGAATGTGAGGACTGTGGCAATGTGACGCTAAATGCTATTCGAGCAGTTCTAATAGTTTATCAAACTTTGCTTTGTTGATTATTTTTTGCCATTGGGTACCTTCAGCTACCAGGCGGTGGTTTACTTTGGCTTCAAAGTCGGTAATAATCTCATTTTTGGTTACGTCACGCAATGTAGCTGTGAATACAACTTCCTGGCCAATGAGGGCGGGGGAAAGATGCTTCAGGGTAATGCCGGTACCAATGCCTTCCTCGCCATCTTCTTTCATATCTAATACAAACAGGCGGCCGCTATATTCAGCGTCTCGGGTGAGGGCGAATGTGGAGTAAACAGGATGTATAAGCTCGTCAGCAAGCTTTGCCACATCAGCTGACATGACGGTAATGGTAAGTGTTTTTTTATCTCCCGGTTTAAAAGGATTGCGCATTGGGGCCTATTCTAAATTAACCTGCAAAGTAGGGTATGTGTAATGAATATACAAGGCATTATAAACAATACCTGCATGCGCGAAATATTATAAGTATCTGATTTATATGTTTTAGTGCAAGTTGCGTAAATGAGAATCTGGCACGATTTTTAACCTTGAGTTATAAAAATATAAGACGATGAAAAGGAATTTGATTTATCCAATGGTATTAATGTTCGCCGCGATGCTTTTATTTGCTTCCTGCAGCAAAGACAATAACAACAACAATTCCAGTGGTTCGGCACAGGTGAACATGCATCTTACAGATGGCCCATCTTCAGTATACGACCATGTATACATTGATATACAGCAAGTGGTAGTAACCATGAATAGTGGTGCCAGCGTGACACTCAACCCTATACGTCCCGGTGTATACGATATACTCCAATTTCGCAATGGGCTGGATACCTTACTGATGCAGGCAAGCCTTCCGGCAGGTACGATAAGCCAGATGAGGTTAGTATTGGGCAGCAACAACTCTATAGTAGTGGGCGGTACCAGCTATCCGCTTAGTACGCCATCTGCATCAGAAAGCGGATTGAAATTAAATATTGATCAAACATTCGCAGCAAATGGCTCTTATGATATTTGGATAGATTTTGATGCCGCTAAATCTATAGTGCTTACCGGCAGTGGTACCTATAAATTAAAACCAGTGATAAGGGCTTATAGTGCCACTACCAATGGCAGTATAAAAGGCTATGTTCTGCCCCTTACATCAATGTCTACCGTGTATGCAATAGATGGTACAGATACAATGGCTGCAATACCTAATAGTGCAGATGGGTTCTTTGAGATAAGAGGTATGGCATCAGGCACTTACACTGTAATGATACAGCCCGGTATTGCGGGATTATCCGTATATAGCCAGACCGGTGTAAATGTGAGCTATGGTATGATAACAGATATTGGAACTATTACATTGCATCCATAGAAATTGCATTATAGGAACAAAAAAAGAGATCGCAATTTGCGATCTCTTTTTTTGTTAAGTCTTTCTTGGTTTCTTCTTTGCAGCAGGGAAGAGTACGTTGTTTAATATCAATCTATAGCCCGGTGAGTTAGGATGCAGGCTCAAATCTGTTGGCGGATCACCTACGGCATGCTGATAATCTTCAGGGTCGTGACCGCCGTAGTATGTCCAGGTGCCTTTGCCATATTCGCCATGTATATATCGTGCTTCATTAGCAGGTTTGTAGTCACCCATCACCAGGACATTTGACTTTAGCACCTCCTTACGGAAAGATGTTGTTTGGCCCATGAAACCTTTTATAGTAGTGGTATGGTCCTGGCAAAGCATAGCAGGCACCGGATCAAATTTGGCAGAAAATGTAAAGAGGGAGAAATAATCTACATCCATAGGTACACGACGGTACATAGTATTGTCTATGTCGGAAAACTCATATTCGTATGGATTAGTAACCAGCTTAAAATCTTTAAATGCAAAAGATTTTGTGTAGTCCAGCTTCTGCTGCGCATTTGGATCCATAGGGTCGCCATCAAAAGGCACATCGCATATGTCTACACCGTTGGCAGCAAGGGCAATATCATAGCTATCTGTGGCTGAACACATGGCAAACATAAAGCCGCCGCCAGCTACGAAGTCGCGTATCTTTTTTGCTACAGCCAGTTTCAGTTGAGATACTTTTTTGAAGCCGTGCTTTGCAGCCAGCGCTTCTGCCGCTTTCTGGTCGTTCTGATACCACTCGGCATTGCGGAACTGCGCCCAGAATTTTCCATACTGCCCCGTAAAGTCTTCGTGATGCAGGTGTAACCAATCATATTTTGCCAATTTATCATCCAACACCTCATCATCGTATACCTTATCATAAGGTATCTCTGCATAAGTAAGCACCAACGTTACTGCATCATCCCATGGTTCTTTGCCTGGCGGGGTGTATACGGCAATCTTGGGCGCTTTCTCCAGCTTTATCACATCGCCATTGAAATCAGGATTTTCTATTTGATTTACTACGCCCAGGTATTGCTCATCACTTATTACATTATAGCTTACGCCGCGTAGTTTCAGCAGGCGTTCTATATTATCGGACTGGTCTATGCCGAAGCTGCCGCCCTTATAATTCAGCAACCAATCTACCGTCATGCCCTGCTGCAGCGCTGCATATGCTATGCCGTAAGCCTTCAGGTGGTTGGCCTGGTCGTCGGCATCCATTGGTATCAATATTTTAGCCGCAAAGGATGAGTGCAGGCAGAGCAGGGTACAGACAATGGTAAAAAAAACTTTATATCTCATTAGTGGATATCTCCAGTCAAAAATAGACTTGTAAATTACCGATAATACGGCATATAAGGCGGAGCAGACTGAATTTTAACAAGTAAACGGCAGGCTTGCATATTTATGACACATTTGCAAAGTGTGCGCACTACCTTTGTGCCCACTAAATAGCGTTATGCCTAAGTATAGTAATGCCCGCGCCATGCGTGCGCTGATAAAAGCAAGCCTGCAATCCATATTCAGAAGTCCGTCGGCCATTGTTTTCAGTATTGCGTTTCCATTGATATTTATACTTGTATTCGGCTTTCTGGGTGGTGGCAAGGGTTATAGCATAAGTGTGGCCGCAGCACCGGGCAGCGATACTACCAATGAGTTATTTGGTGTATTGCATAAAGTATCCGTATTAAAATGGGTATCGAGGTCTGATACAGCGTCTTTAAATAAGGCAGTGCGCGAAGGTGATATAGTAGCCACTATTGCTATTGAAAAACAACCCGCAGGCAGCGCTGCTCAATATAAAATAACACTGAACGCATCGACCGAGGCGGAGGACAAGGCCAAACAGCTAAGCTCAGTATTAAGCGGTGTGGTGCAGCATATGGACCCTGAAATACAGAAACGCATAGACCAGATAGCAGATATAGACCTGCAGATAACGAAAGTACGTGCTTACAAGGAAATAGATTTCATACTGCCGGGGCAGCTTGGCTTTTCGCTGCTGGCGGCCGGAGTGTTCGGTACTGCCTTTGTGTTTTTCAATATGAGACAGACATTGGTATTGAAACGTTTCTTTGCTACGCCTGTGCGTAGAGGGGTAATTGTGCTGAGTGAGGGTATAGCGCGTATGCTCTTCCAAATGATGGGTGCGGTAGTGATCATAGGGCTGGGCTACTTTGCATTTGGCTTTACGCTGGTACACGGTATAATAACTGTGCTTGAAATGCTGCTGGTGTGCATGTTCGGGCTAATGGTATTCATGGGTTTTGGGTTTATTATCAGCAGCATTGCAAAAAGCGAATCTTCGATACCGCCATTATCTAATATAGTAACGCTGCCGCAGTTTTTGCTGGCAGGTACATTCTTCCCAATAGATGCGTTTCCTAAATGGCTGCAACCCATTTGTAAAGCATTGCCGCTTTCATATCTTAATGACGCGCTGCGCAAAATAGCCTTTGACGGCGCAGGCATATGGGATGTACGCCTTGATATGCTAATATTGATAGGCTGGGGCGTAGTGGTTTACTTTGTTGCCGGACGGGTGTTTAAATGGGAGTAAAAGCTACTACCTTATAAGTGTGATATCTCCTTTCTGCGCTGTTGAGTGCCCCGTGAGGCAAGTGGCTTTCAGCAGATAGAAGTAGGTGCCAATTTCGCATGGGATGCCATTGAATGTGCCATCCCATGAGCCGTGCTGATCATCAGAAAGGTAAACGAGCTGTCCCCACCTGTTATAGATCATTAGCTCAAAGGTTTTCATATTGCCATAAGTAACCACATGGTAGTGATCATTCCTGCCATCGTGATTTGGTGAGAATGCATTAGGGCAAGCCACCTGGCAACACTGCCCAATAGCAGCTATGGTGGTGGATGCGCTGTCGTAGCAGCCATAGCCGTTGGTGCCGCTTACAGTATAAGTGGCAGTATCCATCAGTATGGTATATATGGCATTGGTATTTCTATCGGTAAATAATTCATTGTTGTCCGTATGCCATTGGTATACTGTGCCGCCTGTAGCCTGCAGATAAAGCTTGTCGCCAAGGCAAACAGACGTGGGAATACCAATTATCTGTATATCGGGCAGCTCATGTACCTCTACTTGCACAGTATCAAGGCTTGACTTACAAACTTTAATATTGCGTGTGAAATACCATACAAAATTGCCTGGAGTAGTAGTAGATGGGGTAGGGGCGGTGCTGAGTGGATTCATATTAGCGTCGTACCATTGCACAGATGCGGTACCGCCCAATGTTAGTTGGGTGGAAGGTGCATAACGGCAGTAGCTGACAACAGGTAAATTGAGCAAGGGCAAAGCGCCGCTATCCACAACGGAAAAGTTGTAGCTAATGGGGCAGGTGGTGTTTGGCGCACTAACACGTATGGTGTAATTGCCTGCAGCAAGGCTATCCTTTATAACGCCGGTGGTGTCTGTAAGGGAGTCAATGGCATTCGTTCCCTGATCGATAATAACAGACATCGGGGATATACCGTTGGCAATGTCCAATTCTACATAAGCCTTGTGGGTACACTGAGTAGGTGTAAATGTACCTGACGAAATGCTGTACGGTGGCACTACACGAATAGTATATGCTATGGTTTGCTTGCTGGATATAGGACAATGATTATCCTGATAAGTAACGAAGATGTTATAAATGCCCGGGGGAAGTGTGTCTGTCTTCCAGCTAAAATTTATTTTGGGGTTTGCTGTACTGTCTCCGCTAACAGAGAATGATGCGGTGGCTGGAATACCGGCAGGAATTATTTTGACAAAGTCGCCGTCGGGGTCTGTAACATTTATAGTGAATGACACGTTTGGTGTGCCCTGGCATATGGAAATAATATTGCCTGAGGCATAGCCGCTGGTTACATTCTGCAGTGCGCCATTGGATGGACTATTGTCGCAGTTGTTCAGCACTATAAAAGTCATTTCGCGCATACTGGTGCCAACTAATACTCCTTTTCTATATTCTGATACCTGTGTTACTACCAGTCCATCCTGTATGGCGTTTGGCTTGAAGAATAGCTGGCCATTGAGAGAGTTAAATGAAAAAGTATCTGCGGATAGTGGATTAGAATAGGTGTATGGGGATATATAGGATACCGGAGTGCCGCTGGCAGCACTGCCACTACTCCCGGGAGTAAGCGCTGATGTCAGGTCGAACGAAAGGGAATCGCCGTCCGCGTCACTAGCACCCTGGTTGTATTGCTGTATAACATTTATGCAGTAATATGGTGTAGGTATGCTGGTGTAGGCAGGAGAGGAATTGTATCCTGTTGTATTATTTAGTGTAGCCTGAAGATATATTATACTACCGCCGGCACTGTACACATTTGTAATGGCAGCAGCACGGCCCGCAACGCTGCCATTTTGAAATTCGCCGGCGAATACGAAACGCCAATTAGCGTCGTGAGGTGAAATGACAATATATGCCGAATAAATAAACTGTTTGACACCAGGTAAAGTACCCCCGCTGTGACAGGCTGTATTATTACGTTGATCAGGGCAAACGGGTGACACTTCCGTTCCAGAGCTATCCTCTACTATCAGAGAAAGAGTACTGTAAAAGGTGCCACTGCGATATATAGTAATGAGCGGTTTACTAGTGCGAAGGTTTGTAAAGTTGCTATTGCTGCAATCACCGTAGGCAGTAAGCGTTATTTTATAGAGGCTATCATATACATGTGTATATAGTAATTGTGCACCAAATATGTGATTAGCATATGCGCCGAGGTGGAAAAATAAAAATAGGAGGCAAGCAAAAAAGAACCTTCTCATCAAGTAGCCGTTAACGCAAAGTTTAAACTATTTCGGCTCATGGCAATTTTAAATTATGATGAAACAGGTAATATTTATGTCAAAAAAGGCAATTCCCGTGATAGGAACTGCCTTTTAGCTATGATTTTATATATGCTATTTATTCCATTGCATGCAGGGCTATCCTATTGCCTTCAGTATCAAGAATAAGCGCCCAGTAACCCATATCCTGTGTAACTGCCACAGGTGTACTGTTTTTTAGGATCTTTCCGCCGGCAGTTATCACTCTGTCTAAAACCTTTTGAATCTTTGGTTCACAGTTGAGATATATGAGTGTGCCGTTATCTGAAGGGGTATAAAATGCCGGATCATAAACTATAGCGCCTCCGCGGCCTTCTTCGCGGCTGTCAAACTCGAAAAATGCCATTCTTGCACCATCTACAGCTTTTTCCACCATCTGGTAGGCAAGTATTGTTTCATAAAATTTACGGGCGCGATCAAAATCATTTACGGGAATTTCAAACCAGTTAATTGCATGCATTCGGGTAGCCATATGAGTGATTTTATTTGGATGTTGTCATTAAAATAGAAAGAAATGTTTTGAAATCATAGTTAACAGAAATGTTTATTAAAGAATAATGCCAGTTTACACGCCCTTAAATTTTTGAATTACTAAGTTGTCGATCCATACGCTATTTTTGCCCTGCAAAATTTAATAACGCTCATGGACCTGGAATTCAATAAAAACGAAGATGCGATGCGCCTGGCAGTTAGCCAGATGAAACAACGCCATGCACAAGTGGCGCTTGGTGGCGGCAAGAAGGCAATGGAAAAAGCCAAAGAGAAAGGCAAGATGAGTCCGCGCGAGCGCATACAGTACCTTATAGATAAGGATAGCGTTTTTACTGAAATAGGTTCTTTTGCCGGTTGGGAAATGTACCAGGAACACGGTGGGTGCCCATCTGGCGGCACAGTGGCCGGTGTGGGCTATGTGAGGGGCAGGCAATGCGTAATAGTAGCTAATGACAACACAGTAAAGGCCGGGGCATGGTTCCCGATCACGGGCAAGAAAAACCTGCGTTTGCAGGAAATAGCAATGGAAAACCACCTGCCGGTTATATATATAGTAGATAGCGCTGGTGTATACCTGCCTATGCAGGACGAGATATTTCCGGATAAGGAACATTTTGGCCGCATCTTCCGCAATAATGCGCGCATGAGCGCCATGGGCATACCTCAGATAGCTGCCGTAATGGGCAGCTGCGTGGCTGGTGGCGCTTACCTGCCTATAATGAGTGATGAGACGCTGATGGTGGAAGGTAATGGCTCTATATTCCTTGCCGGGCCCTACCTAGTGAAGGCTGCGATAGGTGAGGATATAGATATACAAACATTAGGCGGTGCTAAAACACATACAGAAATAAGCGGTATAGCTGATTATAAGTTTGATACGGAACAGGAATGCCTGGACCAGGTAAAGCGTATAATGGACAAGATAGGCGAACAGCCTACGGCCGGCTACGATCGCGTAAAACCGAAGGAGCCTAACAAGGATGCTAAGGAAATATATGGACTGGTAACTGTGGATAACAGCAAGCCATATGATGTGGTAGATGTGATAGAGCGCATAGTGGATGATTCAGAGTTTGACCAATTTAAAGAAGACTACGGCAAGACCATAGTGTGCGGCTACGCACGTATAGATGGTTGGGCAGTGGGTATAGTGGCCAACCAGCGCAAAATAGTAAAGAGCGGCAAAGGTGAAATGCAGATGGGTGGTGTGATATATAACGATAGTGCTGATAAAGCAGCCCGTTTTATAATGAACTGCAACCAAAAGAAGATACCATTGGTATTCCTGCAGGACGTGACTGGTTTTATGGTAGGCAGCCGCAGCGAACATGCCGGTATTATTAAAGATGGCGCCAAGCTGGTAAATGCGGTGGCAAACTCAGTAGTGCCTAAGATCACTATCATCATTGGTAACTCGTATGGTGCGGGTAACTATGCTATGTGTGGCAAGGCTTATGATCCGCGCTTTATATATGCGTGGCCAAATGCCCGCATAGCTGTGATGGGCGGTGAACAGGCAGCAAAGACCATACTGCAGATACAGGTGGCCTCTCTTAAATCAAAAGGCGAAACTATAGAGCCGGAAAAAGAAAAAGCACTTCTAAAAGAAATAACAGACCGATATGCCGGGCAAACGACTGCTTACTACGCAGCAGCCCGCCTGTGGGTGGATGATATAATAGATCCTGTAGATACCCGCCGGGTGATATCAGAAGGTATAGCAGCGGCAAATCACGCGCCGACAGAGCAGGAATTTAAGGTGGGGGTATTTCAGGTTTAGTATTCTTTATAAAGAAAAAAAACGGCCTAAAGCCGTTTTTTGATAGGAGTCTAGCAGGATTTAGCTTTTCTATTTTTCGATAGAGGTTCCAGGTAGTGAAGCCGGTAGACACCGGCTTCCATCTTCAATTTATGTTAACTACTTGTACCTATATTGACGAACAGTATAGCGCAATGGTTAAAAAATGGAAATATATTTTTAAAAATAAATTGAGTAAGGGAAAAAGAAAAGGCCAGTGGAAACCGGCCTTCGAAATTTAGAATTGATTACCCATTACAACTCTTTGCATAAACGCTGTAGCGTTATATATAGAATAAAGTATAGCTCTTTTCGCTCTTCTGTCTTATAAGACTATGGGTTTTTAAAAAAGGTTGGGCATTATGTATCATCAATTTGTCATAGCTGTTTGCTTTTGCTTACAATTACCTTAATTTTGCCGCGTTAAAAAGTTGGAAGCACAGGTTTCCGGCTATTCAGGTTCAATCAACTTTATTATGTAATGGCTGTTTTAGTCAATAAGAACTCAAAAGTTATAGTACAGGGTTTTACCGGTACAGAAGGCACTTTCCACGCTAGCCAGATGATAGAATACGGTACCAATGTAGTAGGTGGCGTAACCCCATCAAAAGGTGGTACCAAACACCTGGACCGGCCGGTATTCAATACCGTGCAGGATGCAGTGACTGCTACCGGCGCTGATGTGTCTATCATATTTGTACCACCTGCATTTGCTGCAGATGCTATAATGGAAGCTGCTGACGCAGGCGTGAAAGTGATCATCTGCATTACAGAAGGCATACCTGTGCAGGATATGGTGAAAGCACGCGATTATATAAAAGGAAGAGATTGCCGCCTGATAGGTCCTAACTGCCCTGGTGTAATAACAGCAGGCGAGGCTAAGGTAGGCATCATGCCAGGCTTTGTATTTAAACCAGGCCGCGTAGGTGTGGTGTCAAAATCAGGTACCCTGACTTATGAAGCTGCAGACCAGGTGGTAAAAGCTGGTCTGGGTATATCTACAGCTATAGGCATAGGTGGTGACCCGATAATAGGCACTACTACCCGCGAAGCGGTAGAACTGCTGATGAACGATCCTGAAACAGATGGCATCATAATGATAGGTGAAATAGGTGGTAACATGGAAGCTGAAGCGGCTAACTGGCTGAAGAGCAACATGCGCAAACCTGTGGTAGGCTTTATAGCAGGCCAGACTGCGCCTCCGGGCCGCCGTATGGGCCATGCCGGTGCTATAATAGGTGGCGCTGATGATACTGCTGCTGCTAAAATGAAGATCATGCGCGAGTGCGGCATTCATGTAGTGGACAGCCCGGCTAACATAGGTGTTACTATGGCGCAGGTTTTAAATAAAGAAACAGTGACTGCTTAATAATAAGATAGCAGAACCAAATTATAAAAGGCCATTCTTCGGAATGGCCTTTGTGCTTTATCGTTTAGAATAGCTGTGGTCTTCGTCTTTTCATCTCCGCAGCTACTTTATGTGCATCTGTATCGTCGGTCTTTAGCAGATGGTTTACAATATTCATATAGCTATCATCATCTCGGTTCTGGCTTAGCTTAAAGATGGACTGAATATCATGCAGCTTTATTTCGAGCCCGGCTATTGCTTTTACCAGGCCTGCCGCATAGCCCTCAGGCAGATTGTGCATCAATAATGGGTTCTCCTGTGGTGCTTCATATTTTTCGGTGAGGGCTCGCAGTAATTCTATTGTTTCTTCATCACTGAGCATGCTAACTGTGCCACGTGCATGTATGGTCTGGTAATTCCATGTTGCGCCCATCTTCTCGGTGTACCAGCTTGAGCTTACGTAGCAATGTGGCCCCTGAAATAATACTAATACTTCTTTGTTTTGTTCTATCGCTTTATGGTGATCTGTCTTACGCATTATGTGTCCACGCAGGGTTATTTCATCGCCATTAAGTTCTATTAGCACCGGTATCTGGGTGACAGCAGTTTGCTTGCCGTCATTGCAAATCAGCGTGACGAAGGCGTGCTGCTGCATGAACCTGAGCACTTCACTCTTATCCGTTTCTGTAAAGTCGGGTAGCTTGTACATGAGGCAGGCAAATTAGCGATTTTCACATTCAGAAAATGAAAATTAAAGCTATTGATGAATAGCAGAATTATATTTGCGTCATGGTTTATAATGCTATAGGATTAATGTCAGGCAGCTCGCTGGATGGGCTGGATATAGTATACGCTCAACTGGAGGAGATAAGAGGCAAGTGGACATTTGACATTAAGCATGCATCCTGCATACCTTATAGCGGCGAATGGTGTGGACGATTGCAACACACTTCAACATTGCCGGTAAGCGAATTCCTGAAGCTGCATACCGCCTATGGCCGCTACCTGGGCAATAGTGTAAATAAATTCATAGAACACCATGACCTGCAGCATAAGGTACATTTCATAGCATCACACGGTCATACTATATTTCATGAGCCGCAGGCTCATACTACCATACAAATAGGAGATGGTGCGACTATAGCTGCTATTACCGGTCTGCCCGTGATAAGTGATCTGCGATCGCTGGATGTGGCGCTGGGTGGCCAGGGTGCGCCTATAGTGCCTATAGGAGACAAACTCCTGTTTGCGGGCTATGATTATTTGCTGAACATTGGTGGGATTGCTAACATAACAGTGCCGCATAATGATTCCCTGCTGGCATTTGATGTATGCCCTGCTAACCAGATACTGAATGTACTGGCGCAGCGCGAGGGAAAGGCCTATGATGAAGGCGGAGCGCTGGCGGCGGAGGGTCATTTGCTACTGGATGTATTATCTCAACTAAATGAAGCTGATTATTATGGCAAACGTCCACCAAAATCATTAAGCAATGAAGCGGCACGGGACCTTGTGTTCCCTATACTGCTGGAAAGCAAGCATAATACAGCCAGTTTGCTGCACACCACTGTACAGCATATAGCTGAGCAAGTAGCGGAAGCAGTAAGGCAATTCCCTGCAGGGAACGAAAAGGCTACCATGTTAGTGACAGGCGGAGGTGCTTTCAATACCTTCCTTATGCTGCACCTGCAAAAAGCACTGGAGCCTTTAAACGTAACGGTGGCGGTACCAGACCCTACAATAGTAAAATTTAAAGAAGCGCTGATAATGGCATTAATAGGTGCGTTGCGCTGGAGAGAAGAAACAAATGTACTAAGCAGTGTAACCGGCGCCAGCCGCGATAGCATAAGTGGTGCGCTGTGGATGGGGCATAGTTATAGTGGGGAGTAGTTTATTTCTTTATTTTTTTGATGAATCGATGGCAATGTCTGGCTCTGGATCTCCCATAAGAATGTAGTTTTGTTCACTCTTGAGCATTAGGACCGCATTGTAAGCGATAGGCTCGCTGTTTCTAATAGCAATAATATCAGTCTGAATGGCATAAGTGGTATCCTTTGGAATGATTTCGATAGTATACATATGCGGCTTAAGGCTAGGAAGCGCATATCTGCCTTTCGAGTCAGTTGTAGTATGGGCGACTTGTTTGAGCTGATAATCAATTAACTTAATTGATACATCTGCAAGTGGTTTACCGTTTTTTTCTTTAATAGTTCCTTCAAGGCTGATATGTAAATTCGGTTTAGCCGTCTGTTTTTTGTTAATGGGGCTTTGGCGTGTCGCAGCTTTTTGTGCATATACCATGGGTGCCTGGGAAAACAATGATACTGCGGCAAAGGCTATTGCTATACGGTAAATGGCGCGACTTTTTGTTGCCGGTATAGAAATAACTCTATCTATTTGTGTGCGGTTGAACCTACCGCAAGTTTTACCCTTTTGCAGTGTAAAGAAATCGAAAATGGCTTTGTCCGTCCAGTCCGTAAAATCAACAACCGTTTTTTGACAACTTGCGCAAAAGCGGCCTTGCTCGTTTGGTGTCATTTGCTGCCAATTTTCATGGCAGGGTTGGGGGATGGAGATTTTCATACAGGATTTATTTTAAATATTTTTCTTTTTATGAACTGCCAGGGATGTCTGCGCCAATAATGTTTAGGGTTTTCAGGATAAGATACAGTTACCACTGTCAATCCCATCAGATTTTCTTGAGGCAAAGGAAAATTGACTGTCGTGAATTTATCTTCAAATACTTCAAATAATTGAGACTCAACTTTGTTGTAACCAATATCGGTTACCGATATTTTATAATAACCGGGTTTTAAATTATCGAAGATAAAATGACCATCTGTATCGCAATATATGCTGGAAACAGCATGTCGATGCGCATTTGATAACTGAATGGTAGCGCCAGATATTATGTCACCCGTTTGATCGTCTGTAATAATGCCTTTTATCCCGGAATGCAAACTTTTTATCCTTTGCTGTTCTTTAGCTGTCTTTGTTTCAAAGCCTTTTTTAGTTATTGTCTGGCCTGGAGCTTGTGCCTCGGAGGTTAGCGGTGCAGTGATAAAATACAAAAGGCTCAGTGCTGCAACTTTAGTTAGATGATGGCGTTTAGGAATAAATGGCTGAATCTTATCAGTGCCCTGATTTAGTTGGTTTATTCTGAATTTTCCGCAAATCCCGTCATTGCTTTTTAGAAAAAACTCAGTTAACTCCTTATCTGTCCAGTCCGTAAAATCAACAACCGTTTTTTTGCAGCTTGTACAAAAGCGGCCTCGTTCGTTTGGTGTCATTTCCCGCCAGTTTTCGTGGCAGGGTTGAGGGATAGAGATTTTCATAATAAGCGTCTTTGGTAAAGGTATCTATTTCAAAGACGTCAATTTTAAGATATATCTAGGGGGGGCGTTTGTAGGTTTCTTGTAATTTTTCATGACAGGACAGACTACCTTTTTTTTCTTTTCAAAAATCTAAATGGGTGCCATTTGTGCTTAGTATAAGTGGAAATAGTAATCGGCATTGGGCCTCCGTTTGTTATAACGACACGCGGCTCTATTTCAGGACGGCGAATTAAAAGATTTGTACTGGTATATTCTCCTGGTTTTACAATTACATCTTGCGTTTCTTTTGAAAAAATTTTATTTGAATGGGATGTTACTACTCTATAAGTGCAAGGTGCGAGATCATCTATCTGATAACAGCCATTTCCATCGCTTTTTACTGATGCTACTAAATGCTCTTTATCATCATATATGTCTATCAGTGCCTCTGGCATAGTGCCGTTATACTGGTCTCTTACATGCCCTCTTATACCGGATATTTGTGCAGGCAGTTTTGATTTTTGTAGTTTTCTTGAGTGCGTACTGTATTTATGTACCACATGTTGTGCCTGGCTTGTAGTAGGTATTTGCGTCAATAAAGATGTTAGGCCGAGGGCAATAGCAATACGGTAAATGAAATTGGATTGCTTTATTGGTATAGTAAGATTTCTATCCAGTTGCAGATTTGTGAACCTGCCGCATGTTTTGTCGCCATCTTTAATAAAGAAATTGAATAGGTCACCATCTGTCCATGTGGTGAAATCAATGACCGTTTTTTGGCAGTGGTTGCAAAAGCGACCACGCTCTGCCAGTGTCATTTTTTCCCAATCCTCGTGACAAGGGTTGGGCAATGTTATTTGTATCGTTTTAGGTTTGCGCACAACAAGTAATAACTATATTAAAGTTAACTTATTGTGTTTTCCGTAATTGTCAGTTTTATTACATATTAATACTGCCCCGTACCCAGCATTACAAGGGTACAAGCCTCCAGTACATCTATACCTTCCTTCACAGCTATGCGTTCCAGCTCCTCATTTTCTGTGCCCGGGTTAAATATGATGCGCCTGGGTTTTAGCGAAATAATATAATCGTAGTAAGGTTTTTGATTGGCAGGATTGAGGTATAGGGTTACCGTATCTATATCTTCCATTTGCGGATGTTCTTTTTGTATAGGTACATCGTCCACTTTTCCATCTTTCAGGCCTATTGCTACTACCGGCTGATTATGCTGTCTCAGGCGTTTGATGGCCATATTGCTATAACGTGCGGGATTTTCTGAAGCGCCTATTACCAGTGTTTTATTCTTTTCCATTTTGCTGCGATTCTTACTACAAATATACTTTATGCTTTACCCTTAGCTAATTATGAAAAATAATGCCACAATAGCTGCGCGCTATACATAGCTGTAGCAAAAATTATAGCGGAGATATTGGAAAGCTCTTTAACTTTAATAGGAGCAAAACATTTAATTTTCGACTTTAAATTTTGAATTAATACCATGCAGGCAGCCTATATAATAGCAGGATATCGTACAGCGGTTGGGAAATCGGGAAGGGGAGCCTTTAAATTTTATCGTCCGGATGACCTGGCAGTGGACGTGATAAAAGGGCTTTTGGCAAGTGTGCCGCAGCTGGATCCTAAGCTGGTGGATGACGTAATAGTGGGCAATGCAGTGCCGGAGGCAGAACAAGGGTTGCAGGTAGGGCGCATTATAGCCAATAAGGCAGTGGGCGAGTGGGCGCCGGGGGTAACGGTAAACCGTTATTGTGCCTCAGGCCTTGAGACAATAGCGATTGCTACCGCCAAAATACAAATGGGCATGGCTGACTGCATAATTGCTGGTGGTACCGAAAGCATGAGCCTGGTACCTACGGCTGGCTGGCGCACCATGCCCAATTATGAAATTGCTAAGACAACCCCGGACTATTACTTAAGCATGGGTTTAACAGCCGAAGAAGTGGCAAGAGATTATAATGTGAGCAGGGAGGACCAGGACACTTTTTCCTACAATTCTCATATGAAAGCCATTAAGGCAATAAAGGAAGGTTACTTTAAGAAGGGTATTCTACCTATAACAGTTAAAGAGACCTACGTAAACGAGAAGGGTAAAAAGGCTGTAAGAGAATATGTAATGGACACAGACGAAGGTCCACGACCCGATACTTCTCTTGCTGTTTTAGCCAAATTACCGTCGGTATTTGCTCAGGGTGGAACTGTTACTGCAGGTAACTCATCGCAAACTTCTGATGGGGCGGCGTTTACAATTGTCATGGGAGAAAAATTGATGAACCAATTGGGGTTGAAACCCTGGGGCCGACTTATTGCCTGTGCAAGTATGGGTGTTGATCCCCGTGTGATGGGAATTGGACCAATAAAAGCAGTGCCAAAAGTGCTAAAGCAAGCTGGCATGAATCTTTCGCAAATTGATTTAATTGAGCTTAATGAAGCATTTGCTTCTCAATCACTTGCGGTTATTAGAACACTTGAAATGAACCCTGATATTGTGAATATAAACGGTGGCGCTATATCCTTGGGTCATCCGTTAGGCTGCAGCGGCGCCAAACTTACCATACAGATACTAAATGACCTGGAAAGGCTGAATAAGAAGTATGGTATGGTAACAGCCTGTGTTGGTGGAGGTCAGGGTATAGCAGGTATAATAGAAAAATTATAGATAATTTACTGATTGCTAAATCATTAATAGTATCTATCGAAAGTATATTTTATTTTATTTTTATCCAGGTAATACTGTCAATAATGTAATTTTATTGATTGAATTTCATTTATGGTAAGTTTGAAGTTATTTGATGATATTGTGCTTAACAGCCACATTGAAGAATTTAAAATTTTATTAGTTTTCCATTCGTTTATATTTTTGGCATAATTAGTGTAACAATATAGGTGCGATTCATTTGCCCTAAGTGATTGATATTACATCTGGATATAAACAATGAGCTTCAGACATTTTCTTACTTCTCTTTCTATAATTATTTTTCTACCATTACTTTCGTTTGCTGGTGCTAATGAATTGAATGGCAGGGTGTTGGATTCAAAAGGAGCTCCTTTATATGGAGTTGTGGTTGAGCTTCCGGATCTTAAGAGTGGTGCAGTAACTGATACAGGCGGTCGTTATTATATAAAAAATTTACCAAAAGGTTCCTATCTTGTTCAGGCTCATTTGCTTAGCTATACTACTGCAACTAAAACTATAGATATAAACGGCTCAACTACTGCTAACTTTATCCTAGGTGAAAACGTTATTGAAAAAAATGAAGTGGTAGTAACGGGTATCAGTCGTGCAGGTGAGGAAAAGCGTAGCATAACTCCCATACAAAGCATTGGTATCAAAGAGATACATGAAAATGCCTCGAGCAACATCATAGATGCAATTACAAGTATACCGGGTGTAAACCAGGTAACTACGGGGCCAGCGGTTTCAAAGCCTGTTATAAGAGGCTTAAGCTATAATCGCATAGTAACTCTTAATGATGGGGTACGGCAGGAAGGTCAGCAATGGGGTGATGAGCATGGTATTGAAATAGATGACTATAATGTTTCGAGAGTGGAAGTTTTGAAAGGTCCAGCGTCATTAATGTATGGTTCTGATGCGATTGCGGGAGTTATTAACATCATTTCTAACGACGCAGTGCCTACCGGTAAAATAATGGGTAATATTACCACTAACTACCAGACTAACAATGGTTTAGCGGCTCTTTATGCAAGGCTTGGCGGAAACAATAATGGTATTTACTGGAGTGTATACGGTACTGCCAAAGCGGCACATGATTATTCGGAACCTAAAGATGGTACTGTATACGATACTCGCTTTAATAATATGGATTATGGTGCCAAGGTAGGGATAAATAAAAGCTGGGGCAGCTCTGAATTAGCATATACATCTTTCGATCAACATTTGGGAATTGCCGAGGGAGAACGCGATAGCCTCACAGGAGCATTTGTTAAACATTACAATGATAATGGATTTGATGCAACTAAGTTTACAACAGCTGCAGACAATACATCATATAAAATGGATATTCCAAGTCAGCATATAAATCATCAAAAGCTGGCATGGAATAATAATCTATATATGAATAATGGTGGCCGCATGGAACTGAGCCTTGGCTACCAGCAAAACAAACGACAGGAATTTGGTGATGTACTGAACCCGGATCAGGCAGGTTTGTCTCTTTTGTTGCAGACATACACCTATGAGGCCCGTTACTTTATGCCGGTATGGAATGGCTGGCAGGTAACGACTGGTGTGAACGGCATGTATCAGCAAAATACAAATAAAGGTTCCGAATTCCTGGTGCCAAATTATTCATTGTTCGATATGGGGGGCTATGGTATTGCTAAAAAAGATATGGGTGCCTGGTCGGTCGCTGGTGGATTGAGATATGATTTTCGTACCATTAATACACATGACCTGTATGTGATGCCACCCATAACAAATGGCTTTGCTTACAGACCGGCAGCGGGGTATCAGGGTGATCTTTTGTTCTCTGCATTTTCTAAAAATTATTCTAATGTATCAGGAAGCTTAGGTACCAGCTATGCAGTAGGTAAAAGCACCATATTAAAGTTAAATGTGGCAAGTGGCTACCGTGCACCTAATATTGCCGAGCTTTCTGCAAATGGTGTGCATGATGGTACTTATAGATATGAAGAAGGTAATACTAGCCTGAAATCAGAAAATAGTGTACAGGCTGATTTGGGCCTTTCGTGGAGCTCGGAACATGTAATGGTAACAGCCGCTGTGTTTGATAATTATATCAAAAACTTCATATTTATACGCAAGCTGCAATCTGTAAATGGGGGGGACTCTATACCGTCCACTTTTAATGATAATAAATATTCGGCCTACTTGTACAGCCAAAGTGACGCGAATCTATATGGCGGCGAGCTGTACATTGATTATCACCCTCATCCGTTCGATTGGTTGCACCTTGAGAATACATTTTCATATGTAAGAGGCATGTTTGTAAGCCCGACAAGCGACAGTACACGTAACCTGCCTTTAATGCCACCCTTCCGCTGGCTTATAAACCTGCGCGCGCAGAAAAGAGATGTGAGTAACTTTATTAAGAATGCCTATGTGAAAGTGGGACTGGATATAAATGGTAATCAGAACAATGTATTTACTGCTTACAGTACAGAAACACCAACCCCCGGCTATACGCTACTGGATGCAGGTATAGGCTTTGATTTGGTAGACAGGGCACATAATACGGTATGCACCTTTACAGTTGCAGCCCAAAACCTGACCAATGTTGCTTATCAAAATCCTTTAAGCAGGCTCAAATATGGTCCCGAGAACTACTTAACGGGTAATTATGGTATTTATAATATGGGTAGGAATATTAGCTTCACTGCATCATTCCCTTTGTTAGTCAAATAATTATCACACACAAATAAGCAGACTCTTTCCTTTTTCGTTTCTTTTGGCGCTGAAAAGTTTTAATTTTGCAGCAAATGCATTAGGTGCTTTTATTTAGCTAACATTTTTATTATTTTTAAAACTGTTATACCTAATGTTTTATTTTAATTTTTGATATTGTGACTATGAATCAGCAAGAAATAATTAACAGAATTAATGCTTTTATGGTTGAAGACTTCGAGGTAGAAGAGCATTTAATTCAACCGGAGGCTGACCTTAAAAAAACCTTAGATCTTGATAGCCTGGATTATATTGACCTGGTGGTGGCCATAGAGCAGAACTTTGGTTTTAAAGTAAAACCAGAAGACTTCCAGCAAATGCATACCATCCAGGATTTTTATAACTACGTCTTTAATCGCCTGCAGATACCGGAGAATGTCTGATAAGGAGGAGACTTGGGAAGGCGCGTCGCGCGCGCCGGCACTTGGTTACCGCATATTTATATGGTTATTGCGTGCAGCCGGCCTGAAGGCTGCATACAAGTTATTGCATGTAGTTACACTTTATTATCGTTGGTTTGTTCCTTCGGCTATTGAGCCGCTGAAATATTTATATCGACAAAGGTTGGGCTATAGCGCCGATGATACAAAGAAGCTGATAAAGAAGAATCTTTTCATTTTTGGACAGACACTTATTGATAAGGTAGCGGTACTGGCGGGCAACAAGAACGTTTTTACTTTTGAAGAAGAAGGCATTGAGCACATTAGCGAGATGCATGCCTGCGGAAAAGGTGGCATATTGGTAAGTGCACACCTTGGCAACTGGGAAGTGGCTGGCCACCTGCTGGAGCATATAGGGGCGACGATTAATATAGTGATGTATGACGGTGAAGCGGATGAAATAAAAAAGACATTGGAACACTTTGAGCAAAAGCGCTCTTTCAATATCATTCTTATTAAAGAAGACCTTTCTCACATCTATGAGCTTACAGCAGCACTAAACAGGAATGAGCTTATATGCCTGCATGGCGACCGATTCAGGCCGGGCAACAGGTTGATGCAACATGATTTTTTAGGTGAAAAAGCAAATTTTCCAGCAGGGCCGTTTATATTAGCGTCAAAACTTAAAGCGCCGGTTATTTTTACATTTGCCTATAAGGAAACTGATACACATTACCATTTTTATGCTTTTCCATCTAAGACCTATGAAGGACGAGGCACAACTGGCATGGAACTTATGTTAGATGACTATGTTCAGTTACTGCAAAGCCAATTAAAAAAATATCCGGAGCAATGGTTTAACTATTACGATTTTTGGAAAGCATGAGCCAGGAAGAAGCTATACAATATATACCGCAACGCCCTCCTTTTGTAATGATAGATAAGGTTACAAAGGCAGATGAAACCATTTCTCAAACAAACTTCACCATAAGGGAAGGACACATGTTTGTAGACAATGGTTATTTTACTGAACCAGGTCTCGTGGAAAATATGGCCCAGACTGCAGGTGGCGGCATTGGCTATCGCGCGCAGATGGAGGGGAAACCTGTAACGATTGGTTACATAGGTGCGCTGAAAAATCTGAATGTAAAAGAGTTGCCAGCCATCGGCGATACTATAGTTACGGAAATAAATTACTTGCAGCGGGTGATGAATGTGCATTTGGTAACAGGCACTATATTGCTTGATGGGCGTGAGATAGCTAATTGCGAATTCAGAATATTTGAAAAGAAGGACTAATGGTAAAGCCTGTTTACGCAATTGCTACCAATGCAGTTTCATCACTGGGTATGTCTGCTGCCGCGCACTGGCAGGCAGCCGTGCAAGGGCGTACGGGTATTAGCAGGTATACCGACCATGCATTATCAGACACACCATTCAATGCTGCAAAGCTAAGCCCCGGACAATGGCAAAGCATACAATCACAGGTGCAGGGACAAGTGTTTCTATCACCCTTCGAGCAATTAGCTATTTATTCTATCAGGGCAGCGCTACAAGAATGCAGTGAAGAAATAGAGCTATCGCAAACTGTATTTATACTTTCTACGACCAAGGGTAATATAGAGCTGCTGGGGGAGGTGCCGGATGAACGTAGCTTGTTGAATACAAGTGCAACAATCATTGCTAAAGAGATAGGGCTTTCAACTAAACCGCTGGTTGTTTCACATGCCTGCGTATCAGGCGTCATTGCACAGTTATATGCATTGCGGCTGTTACAAGCAGGGAGGTATAAACATGCAATTATCACCGGTTGCGACCGTTTTTCAAAGTTTATATTAAGTGGCTTTCAGTCATTTATGGCAATATCAGATGAGCCTTGTAAACCTTTTGACGCGGCACGTAAGGGCATTACGCTTGGTGAAGCTGCTGCAACTATTATTTTATCTGCAAACGCAGAAATGCCTTTAGCACATCTGTGCGCCGCAGCAAGTTCAAACGATGCGAATCACATTTCGGGTCCTTCGCGTACCGGAGAGGAACTCTCTCTTGCCATTAATCGGGCATTGGGGCAGGCAAGTATTAGTGCCAATGAAGTGGGTATGATATCAGCACATGGAACCGCTACTGCCTATAATGATGAAATGGAATCAAAGGCTTTTGCATTGTCGGGTTTGTTACAAAGCCCTGTACACAGTTTTAAAGGCTACGTGGGACATACATTAGGCGCTGCGGGGCTGTTGGAAACAGTAGTGCTTATAGATAGCCTGCGCCATCAGCAATTAATACCATCTTTAGGATTTGAAACTTTAGGAGTACCACATCCTATAAATGTGATAACTAAATCAGAAAATGCGCATATTCCCTATGCGCTAAAAACCGCTTCTGGCTTTGGCGGCTGCAATGCTGCTGCCGTATGGAAAATGGCTTAAAGCTTAGCAAGCTGGCTGATAGCACACCACGCCATTAATCCAACACCTGTTTTCAAGGCATTTTCATCTATATCAAAATGTGCATTATGTACAGGCGCTGTAAATTCTTTTTCGTCTTTGCTGGTACCTATACGAAAGAAACAACCTGGCATATGATGCGTATAGAAGCTAAAGTCTTCACCCGCCATGCGCATATTTAAAGTCTTTACATTTTCTTCGCCCAGGTATTCTTTGGCAAAGCTTTCTACACTGTCTGTTAGTTTAGGATCATTGAAGAGCGAAGGGTAGCCCTGTGGAATATCTATTATAGCCTTCGCTCCATAAGCTGCGCAGGTCTGTTCCGTAAAATCCTTTATCCACTTGTGCGCCTCATAGCGCCATTTCTCGTCCATGGTACGGAAGGTGCCCAATATCTCTACTTTGTCAGGAATAACATTTGTAGCAAAGCCGCCTTGTATCTTACCAAATGTAAGTACAGATGGTATAAGCGGATTTGCCTTGCGGGCAACTACTTGCTGCAATCCTGTAATAAGTAAGGCAGCAATAGAAATAGGGTCCACCGTTTGCTGGGGCAGGGCAGCATGGCCGCCTTTGCCTTCAATAGTTATATATATTTCATCAGCACTTGCCATATATTGTCCGGCACGGAAGCCAGCAGTGCCGCTTGGCAAATGCGGATACACATGTAAAGCAAGTATAGCCTGTGGTTTTGGGTTCTCGAGCACCCCTTCTTTTATCATGATGCTTGCGCCACCGGGGTGCATTTCTTCACCTGGCTGAAAGATGAGCTTTATGGTGCCTTCCCATTCGTCGCGCGTTTCATGCAGTATACGTGCAACACCTAAAAGACAGGAGCTGTGTACGTCATGCCCGCAGGCATGCATCACGCCATCATTTTGCGATCTGTATTCTGTTGTATTTGCTTCCTGTATAGGCAATGCATCCATATCCGCGCGCAGCGCTATGCAGCGTTTATCAGGGTTATTCCCTTTTATTAGGGCTACAATGCCCGTGCCTGCAACGCCGGTAGAATGTTCTATGCCCCAGCTACTGAGCGTAGCGGAAATAAATTTTGATGTATTGAATTCTTTAAAAGATAGTTCAGGATTAGAATGTATATGATGGCGTATCGCCTGTACTTCAGGAAAGTAGGCTTCAGCCTTCTCGCGTATGCGATCAATTATCATTTCTTGTAGTGTTTATAACAACAATGTCCGGCACAATCATGCACGGATTGTAAAGTGTGCTGGCCTGTCGGTATATATCTTCAGCCTCGGCCCTATTGCGAAAGTTACCAACTTTTACTCTGAAGTGCGGAGAGACGTAAGTAAGGTACGTAGGTATGCCGGGAAAACGTTTCATAAAATCATTTCGCACGCTTGTTGCCTTAGTGCGTTCATTTCCATTATATATCTGCACCCTAAAACCATGCGCTGAGTATATGCCGCCATACATTGCGTCTTTATGACGCCTCAACAGCAGGTCAAGCCTGGGGTCCGAATGCAGTACTACACCTTGCGTATCCGCAGCTGCAATATATTTATTACCGGATGCATCATCATACGATACTTTTATTTGTGCCCTGCTATTATTAGCAAGGAACAGAAAACAAAGCACTATAAATGAATAAATCCCCTTCATACTACAGAATAAAAATACTACCGATTTTGCCTGAAATCAACTAAAGCTTATAGGTTCTTTATTATTTCTTTTGCAAACTCACTGGTTTTCAGCAATGTTGCATCGTGCATCAGGTTATAGAAATCTACAGTCACCCTTTTTCGCATAATGGTTATGCTCAGCGCTTCGGTAATGCTTTGTGCAGCCTCATGCCAGCCCATGTATTCCAGCATCATCACACCGCTTAGCAGCAGGCTTGATGGGTTCATGGTATCTGTATTGGCAAAACGCGGTGCAGTGCCATGTGTGGCTTCAAACACGGCATGCCCTGTAAGATAGTTGATGTTTGCACCGGGGCTTATACCTATGCCCCCCACCGCAGCGGCAGCAGCGTCGCTTATATAATCACCATTCAGGTTCAGGGTAGCTACTACGCTATAATCCTTAGGCGCCAGTAATATTTGTTGTAAGAAGTTATCGGCTATTACATCCTTTATTATCAGTTTACCGTTTGCTATCGCCTGCTTCATTTCTGCATTGGCAGCATCTTCACCTTGTTCTTTCTTTGTTTTTTCCCATTGCTCCCAGGTATATACTTTGTCGCCAAATTCATTCCTGGCCAACTCGTAGCCCCATATTTTAAAGGCCCCTTCAGTAAACTTCATGATATTGCCTTTGTGTACCAATGCCACACTCGGCTTGCGGTGCTCTAGCGCGTACTGTATGGCGGCACGAACCAACCTTTCAGAGCCATCTTTTGATACGGGCTTAATACCGAATGAAGAGGTCTCAGGGAAACGTATTTTTTTGCCTGCGCCCAGCTCTTCGGTAAGGAACTCAAGCAGCTTTTTTGCTTCAGCGGTATCGTAATAATATTCTATGCCTGCGTATATATCTTCCGTATTCTCCCGGAAAATAACCATATCTACATTTTCAGGATGCACTACCGGACTGGGAACACCCTTGAACCAGCGCACAGGGCGTAGGCACACATAAAGGTCCAGTTCCTGGCGCAATGCTACGTTGAGACTGCGAATTCCGCCACCCACAGGAGTGGTCAGCGGTCCTTTTATGCTTACAAGGTATTCTCGTGCTATATCCAGCGTTTCCGCAGGTAGCCATTGGCCTGTTTGCTTAAAGGCTTTTTCGCCGGCCAGCATTTCTTTCCATTCTATCCTTCTCTTGCCACCATAGCTTTTTTCCACCGCGGCGTCCAGCACTATACGGCTGGCAGACCATACATCAGGCCCTATTCCGTCTCCTTCAATAAATGGTATTATAGGCATATCGGGCACATTCAGTTGTCCATTTGCGCCCATGGTTATCTTCTGCGGATTCATCATGTTTTTCTTTGCGAATAGCGGCGCAAAGGTACGAAAACTTGGTGAAGGATTGTATAATATAAGTTCTTATTGCCATGCTATTCTGATCATCTATTATGGTATTATTATTATGTGATTTTGTAAAAAAATATCATAAATGGAAAAATATCTTTCGGGCAAAATAGCCCTTGTAACCGGTGCCGGTTCAGGTATCGGTGCGGCAACAGCATTGCTGTTCGCAGCCTGTGGCGCCAAAGTGGTTGTATCTGATATAAATGAGAAAGGCGGGAATGAAATAGTCGAACAAATAAAACAAAATGGTGGTGATGCTATATTCCAAAAAACAGATGTGGGCAAGCCTGAGGAATGTGAGCAACTGGTAAAGAAAACCGTAGAAGTATATGGGCGTTTGGATATGGCCTGCAATAATGCCGGCATTGGAGGTGAAGCAAACCATATAGGGGACATGAGTGTGGAAGGCTGGGAAAAGGTAGTGCATATAAACCTCAGTTCAGTATTCTATTGCATGAAGTATGAGCTGAAGCAAATGGAAAAACAAGGTTCAGGTGCTATAGTAAATATGGCGTCTATACTGGGTGCGGTTGGCTTTGATAGTTCTGCAGGTTATGTAGCTGCAAAGCATGGCGTAGTAGGTCTTACGCAAAATGCTGCCATTGAATATTCAGCAAAAGGCATTCGTATCAACACAGTAGCTCCTGGTTTTATTGATACGCCATTGCTTAGCAAAGCCGGTATGGGAGAAGATGCAAAGAAGGCACTGGTAGCACTACATCCTATAGGCAGGCTGGGCAAACCTGAGGAAGTGGCTGAGCTGGTGGTATGGCTTAGCTCTGATAAGGCTTCTTTTGTTACAGGGGGTTATTATCCTATTGACGGGGCATATTTAGCGAGATAGTGACAAACTGTAAGCTGGCATGATTGATTTATAATATTCAATTATGATGGCTCCTATCTATATACAGATCATTTGGTTATTGCTGCTGGCTATCCCTATAGCCTGCATTGCCTGGACGGTCACTCATGAAGAAGTTTTCAGGGAACCGCGTGAGTATTGTATAAGGTGTAGTAAGGAAAGAAAGACCTTATTAGCCAGGAAGTTCTTTTATCTATTCACCTGTGAGTATTGCTTTAGTCATTACGTCACAATACTAATGCTCATTATCACGCATTACCGATTATTATTCGATGATTGGCGGGGTTATATTATAAGCGGTTTTTCCCTCGTGTGGATTGCCAATATATATATGAGCCTGTATGCATTTATCAAAATTGACATTAAAACAGAGCGTATAAATGCTGATCTGAAAGAAGAGGTCTTAAAAAAAGAGAAAGAGCAGTAATAAAAAAGGGAATATGGCTACCATATTCCCTTTCCGGTTTAGTTGCTTGTTGCTATTCTACTTCAGTGCTGAAAGATGCCTTCATGCTTCTGCCCACTTTTGCGCTTTCATCCAGTATCTTCATGATACGAGTACGGGCTTCATCACTAAGGCCGCCTATTTCATCGCTTACCATGTCTTTCAGCTCATTCAGCCTGTCCAGGTTCTTACCAGCGTTCTTTCTTAGTTTCTTTCCCAATTTTCCTGCGCTATCTGCAAGGTTTCCGCGAAGTTCTTTTCCCTTATCGGTGGTTAGCAGTAGCACGCCGGCCACACCGAGGCCTGCAAGTGCTAAAAACTTTAGTGTATTCATATTTTATGGTTTAGTTGTTAATACTGAAAGTAAGTTTTATATCATGCGGGCAAATTATTGGTTTTAAAAGTGCTATAGATTAAGCCTTGATTATCAATTTTAAAATTCTTAAGAGCGTATGTTCCCTTTTTTTACTTCGGTGATGTTTTTTGGAAGGAGGTGCATTGGCCGCAATCCAGCGCTCGGTTATTTCATTATAGTTATCTGCACCCAAGCTTAGATAGTGGCTATTTTTTTGTGACATATTTTAAGAGTATTTGCCCGTTTGTTTAATTGGATAACACATAAAAATGATACCAACAACGGATTTAAACTATTTTCTATGGTATGATTTTTTACCGTTTAAGCAACATTATTTAATGCGCTATAAATTTCAAATACGGTATGAAAAGCAATCCGCTCAGTATTGAGCAAGCTAGAGACTTTTGTGACAAAAATCAATATATAGTTGGCGACATATTAACCCTTGATTCGGAATTTTACCTGATAAAAAATGTGGCAGTAGTACCTCATGATAAAATAAATATGTTGCTTTTTCTGGAGTTATATAAAGAAATGAAAGATTTGGGGAAAGCAATCTCTTTCTATAAAGGTGAACGCTATAACGTAGCAATCATCTTAAGCAAAGCAGATGAAACTGGAATTGAGCATTACCGGATAACAACGCTTGACAGTTATTATGAAAATGTATCGGACAGGCAGGATATAGCTATTACCTCCTCCGCTTCCGGAACAGGTTTTCATGCAGCCATCTGATGTTAGTGGTTAAGTTTATGTCTAGCTAATGTATCTGCAACAATTTTTTCCAGTTCTTCTATATCGAAGGGTTTGGCCAGGTAGGTGTCTGCTCCAGCTTTTTCGGCCAGCAGATGTATATCTGCATTTGCTGAAAAATAAATAACGGGTATATGTTTGTATTGCTCACTCGCTTTCAGTTGTTGCGTGGCATCAATGCCTCCATGTTCCGGTATCCAGTTGTCCATAATAATTATGTCTGGCTGCACTGCATCTACTGTATTTAACAGGGTGATACAGGTCGTATCTGTAAATACTTCGTAATTTTTCCGGGTAAGTATTAGTGTACAAAGCTCCAGTATATCCCGGTCATCATCAAACATCAGAATTCTTGACCTATTCATCACCACGTTTTACTTAAAGTTAGTAAAATATGATAGAAGACGGATTAACTGTTTTTAGAAATAGACCCCTTTTCAAGGGTAAAGCCAAAAGATGAACCTACCCCTACCTTGCTTCGTACGTTTACGCTTTGTCCATGGGCCTCTACTATATGCTTTACTATAGCCAACCCAAGCCCTGTGCCACCTATAGCTCTGCTGCGGCTTCTGTCAGCGCGATAGAAGCGTTCAAATATACGGGATAGATGTTCTTCGCCTATGCCGGGGCCATCGTCAGATATTTCCACATATACGTGTTTCTCATCCATCTCATAGCAGCCGGTGGTAATGGTGCCGCCTTCATTGCCATATTTCAGGGCGTTTTCCATTAGGTTCACCAACACCTGTTTTATTTTTTGCTTGTCAGCATATACCTGTAGTGGGCGTTCTGTCCCTTTTTTAAAGGATAGGGCAATATTCTTGTCTTTTGCCATTAGAGAAAATTCCTCGTAAGCATCTTTAACCAATTCCTGTATAATAAATGATTCTTGTATGATCGGTATTTTGCCCGATTCCAACTTAGATATTTCATCCAGATCATCAACTAGTCGCACCAGTCTGTCTATGCTCTTAGAAGTATTGGTAAGAAATTTCCTGTTCACCGAAACATCTTCAAGCGCGCCGCCAAGCAAGGTGTCTACATAGCCTTGTATAGAGAATATAGGAGTGCGCAGCTCATGAGCCAGGTTCATCAGGAATTCTTTTCTAAATTGCTCGTTAGCCTTCAGCATGTCTATTTCTATGCTGCGCTGCATGGCCCATTTTTGCACGTCTTCGCTTACCTCTTCTATCGATTTTTGAGGCAATATATTATTGTAGAAAAATTCCTCCTTCTTAGTGGCCTTTATCTGATAAATGAATTTGTAAATGAGCTTTATCTTTCGATATATAAAGCGCTGCAGGGTATAATAGTAAAGCCAGTAGGTTGTAATAAATGTAAATGCAAACACCACCAATGGCATATACCAAAGCGGGTGAAGGAATAATATGAAAAGTGCATTGACAGAAGAGATTATCAATGCAGTGATGAATGATAAAAGCCGTGGTGAGAGATTTTTTGTATCAAGCAGCGACATGCACTAAATCTACGCCATTTCAAATTTATATCCTACGCCCTTCACCGTCGTAATAAGGTCTATACCTACCTTCTGACGTATTTTGCGTATGTGAACGTCTATTGTCCTATCACCTACTATTACGTCTGTGCCCCATACACGCTGCAGTATCTCGTTGCGCAGGAATACACGGCCAGGCTTCGAGGCAAGCAATGAAAGCAGTTCAAATTCTTTCTTCGCCAGCAGTATCTCAGTACCCTTGTAGGTGACCGTAAATTTGGTTTTGTTTATTTCAAGATCTCCAAATGTTAGCTTCTGTTCCTGCTCTTCTTCTTTTCTGAAGCGTCTCAGTGCGGCGCTGATGCGCGTAGCAAGCAGCTCAGGCTTTATTGGTTTCGAAATATAATCGTCGGCGCCAAGGCTCAGACCTTCTATTTCAGATTTCTCATCGCTGCGCGCTGTAAGGAAGATAATAGCCGTATCCTCAAATTCGGGCATTTTGCGCAGATCGCGTATGGCTTCTATACCATCCTTGTTCGGCATCATTATGTCCAGCAATATAAGGTCGGGAATAAAATCCTTTGCCTTCCTGATGGCTTCTATACCATCTCGGGCAGTTGCAATAAGATAACCTTTGCTCTTTAGGTTGTAGCTGATGAATTCCACAATATCTGGCTCATCATCAACTATTAATATTTTACCTGGTAATACTTCCATAATATCTTAAATGATATCGGGCACAATATTAGGTTAGCTAGTGTTAACAAAAAAGGAATGGCACATTATCTTATTGTTAAGCAAGATAATATGCCATTCTTATTAAAACAAGCTCGCATTAGTGCAGCGTTACACTGCCACTTCCTATTTTATAGCCGCCATTATATATTTCTATCTGGTATTGTCCCTTCTTGTAGTCGCTGTCCTGGTGCCAGTCTACGGTTACGTCTTTTACCGGTTTATTGGTTTCCAGGGCCACTTGTTTCATTATTGTATAGTTCATGCTGCTGCCATCACTTGCAGTGGTAGTGCCTGAGCCGTAGGCTGCATTGCTCAGCAGGCTTCCGTTAGGGTCTACTATACGCACATCCAGTTCTTTGGTGCCATTCTCCGCTATCCTGTTTTCATCTATGTCAAACATGATGCGCAATACGTCCACCTTTCTGGCCTTAGACGTTTCTTTTTCTTTCTTGCCACCTCTTTTCAGGTGTATTGGTTCCAGGCGTATGTTTGATGCATGCAATACGGAACCCAGTTGTTTCAGCTCTGCATTTTTATTTGCAGTGGAGTCACGTTCCTTGCTAAGTGATTGGTTTTGGCTGGTAAGCTGGTTGTTCTGACCTTCCAGTTCAGCAATGCGTTCTTCGTAAGATTTTGTTTTCGTATTAAGTTCTTCAATTAGTTCTTTTGCTTTTCTCAGCTGTGATGCCGATGCTCTGCTATCACTTAGTATACCTCGTATCTGTGATTTTAACTTGGCTACTTCGCCATTTTTGTCAGTTATCATGCTGTCCATCTGCGCATTTTTAGATGTCAGCTGATCCAGTCTGGCAAGAGCGGCGTTGTAGTCATTTTCTATTGCTGACCTTGAGGAGTCGGCAACTACCAGTTGTGAACTTGTCTGCTGGTTTTGCTGCGTCATGTTATGCCGGTTAATCATGAGATAAACGATGATAACAATAAGTATTGCTATTATCACGCCGTAGATCATGGCATCCTTACGCTTCTGTGGCTGTTGTGGAGCCTGTTGCTGGTCTGGCTGTTTTGATTCTTCACTCATAGATTTTAGATTTTATTTTTAATTTAGGAATTAAGATACAAGTTTACGCACAAATATAACTTTGCAGAAGTGGTAAAGGATCAACTAAAAGACATATTGTTCATCGACATAGAAACCGTGCCAATCTCTCAGAGATTCAATTCGTTATCTGAAAGAATGCAAGCGGAATGGACAAAGAAATCAAAGCACTTAAAAAGTAACGCTAATGAAAACGCTGATGCAGCAAGCCTTTTCGAAGAGAAGGGTGGAATTTTTTCAGAATTTTCAAAAGTTGTTTGTATAGGAATTGGCAGTTTGCATCAGCATGAAGATGGATGGAAAATGCGACTTAAATCGTTGATTTCTCACAATGAAAAAGATTTGTTAAAAGAGTTCTGCGAAGTGTTAACGAAATTTAACGAATACTATTCTCAGTTTCGTTTTTGTGGTCACAACATAAAAGAATTTGACATTCCTTTTCTCTGCAGGCGCATGGTAATAAATGGCCTTGGATTGCCTGACTGTATGCAGCTAAGCGGGAAAAAGCCTTGGGAAATTTCGCACCTGGATACATTGGAGCTATGGCGCTTTGGCGACTATAAACATTTTACATCCCTGTCTTTGCTGGCTGCTGTATTGGATATACCTTCGCCCAAAGAAGACATTGACGGCAGTATGGTTTCCTCTGTGTACTATAAAGAGAATGATCTGGAACGTATAGGCAAATACTGTACATTGGACGTACTTACAGCCGCAAGAGTGTTTTTAAAATTGAAGGGATTGGGAGAAATAGATCCTGAACCTATTTTTACCTGAGGAGATAAAGAAGATGACCGCAGAATTTAAGAAGCTGTTTCAATCGCTGCAAAGTAAGCAATATGCCCCTGTATATCTGATAGACGGGGAGGAGCCATATTTTATAGATATTATTACGAATTATTTTGAAGAGAAGATACTGCAGCCGCATGAGCGTGACTTCAACCTAATGGTGCTGTACGGCAAGGATACGGAATGGACAGACATTGTAAACGCCTGTCGTCGCTTCCCGATGTTTGCAGAGCGCCAGGTCGTGATATTAAAAGACGCAGCACAGCTAAAAGGTTTTAATGAGCTTGCCGGCTATCTCGAAAATCCATCGCCAACTACTATATTTCTTATAGAACATCGCTTTAAAAAGGCAGACGGCCGTAGCAAAGTAGTGAAGCTGGCAAAGGAAAAAGGCTTTCACTTCACTTCAGACAAAGTGCGCGATGAGCAGATACCGCAATGGATACAGAACTATGGTAAGGAAATCGACTTTCGGGTAGGTGAGCGTGAATCGCAGATACTGGCCACATACCTGGGCAACGACCTGCAGAAAATAGTTAATGAAATAGAAAAAGTGCGCATTAATGTGCCTGATGAGAAAGAGCTTAGTATGCAGCTCATACAAAAGTTCATTGGCATAAGCAGAGAGTATAATGTTTTTGAATTTCCCGAAGCTTTGACAAGCGGGGATAAGGATAAGCTGTTCCGTATGCTATCTTATTTTGTAGCCAATCCTAAATCAGCTCCTATGCCCCTGGTGATAGGGTCTTTCTACAGCCATTTTAATAAGCTGTATATCGCAAATTTCCTTCGTGGTAAAACAGAGAAAGAGATGGCGACTGCATTAGGCACTTATCCTTCAAAAGTGCGGGAGATCATGTCCCTGGCCCAAAGCTGGCCATTGGATAGGGTGGAGCATTGCATGATGTTGCTCGGTAAGTTCAGCACCAGCGCTGTAGGTATAGAAAGTAATGTAGACGATCGTGAGCTGCTAAAAGAAATGGTGGGTAAAATGCTTGCTTAAGCCCGCAATGCTTTTAGCGCATCTAGTTTATCACGGTGCAGCTGTTCAGTCAGTGCTTCCAACGAGTCAAATTTCTCTTCATTGCGCAGCCATGCTATAAAGGCCACTTCCAGTGTCTGACCATATATCTCCTCGTTAAAATCAAATATGTTCACTTCCAGTTTTAGCGATTTATCGTCGGTTACAGTAGGATTGTAACCAATGCTCATCATGCCGCCATAATCTTTGTTATTCCATTTTACACGCACTGCATATATGCCATTGGCAGGTATCAGTTGTTCAGCATCATAGGGTTCTATATTGGCAGTAGGGTAACCTATAGTGCGGCCTAATTGTGCGCCCTGTTTCACGGTGCCTCGTATGCTGTATGCCCTGCCCAGCATATGTGCTGCTTCCTGCATACGGCCTTCGTTCAGTGCTCTGCGTATTTTAGTGCTGCTTACAGCGGCATCATCTATCAGCTGTGCAGGTATTTCCAGTAGCTCATAGCCATATTGTTTTTCGTATTCCTTCAGCAGATTTATATCGCCTTTGCGGTCATGTCCAAAACGGTGATCATAACCTATAATAATACAAGAAGGATGAAAATATTTTACAAGAAAATTTTCTATGTACTCCTGTGCGGAAAGATTGGCAAACTCTTTCGTGAACGGCACGACCACTACATGCTGTATGCCTGCCTCGGTTATATACTCCATCTTTTGCTGTAGCGGAGTAAGCAATTTCAATGGCTGGTCGGGGAATAAAAGCTTGCGTGGGTGCGGCTCAAAGGTTATCAGTATACTTTCGCCATTTACTTCCTTAGCATGTTTTACCACCTCCTTCAGTATGGTCTCATGCCCTTCATGCACCCCATCGAAGGTGCCAATAGTCAATACTGGGTTGTGAAACTTTGGTAACTCCTTTATGTCTAAATATACAGCCATGTATTGCGCGCAAATGTAGGCAGAGCCGCACGGCTTTTCAAAAAATTTATATAAAGCGGTAAAACGGGTGCTTAAGCGCCTACTTTACACTCATTAGTATTTCATAGAAACGGTAACAGTCTTCAAAGGTATTGTACAATGGCACTGGTGCTATGCGTATCACGTTTGGTTCACGCCAGTCGGCTATTACACCATTCTCGGTAAGCTTGTCAAATACCTCGCGGCCTCTGCCATCAAATAACATGGATAGCTGACAGCCCCTGCGCACTGGGTCTTTCGGCGTTATAATGGCAAATGGTAAGTGTTTCACCTGGTTCAGCAAGTATTCCATATACCCGGTCATTGCTTCGCTTTTTTCTCTCAATGCATCCATGCCCGCTTTCTCAAATATATCAAGCGATGCATCATGGGCCACCATGTTAAACACAGGTGCATTGCTCATTTGCCAGCTTGCAGCGCCTTTTTGCGGTGCAAAGCCCTTAGTCATTTTAAATCGGCTCTTTTCATCATTGCCCCACCAGCCCGCCAGGCGAAAGGTTTTCGGGTTGTCACCATGGTGTTCGTGCACATAAGCGCCACCTACACCACCGGGGCCTGAATTCAGATATTTATAAGAACACCAGCATGCAAAGTCCACCGACCAGTCGTGCAGCTGCAGTGGTACATTGCCCACCGCATGCGCCAGGTCAAATCCTGCAAAAGCACCCACACGGTGGGCAGCCTGCGTTATTTGCTTCAGGTCAAAGAGCTGACCTGTATAGTAATTCACGCCGCCTATCATCACTACGGCCAGGCTTTCACCTGCCGCTTCTATAGCACTTATTATGTCTTCTTCTTCTATTATATGTTGCCCTTCCTTCGGCGTTATTTCTATTATAGCATCATCCGGTTCATAGCCATACATACGTACCTGTGTTTCCACAGCATATTGATCTGACGGGAAGGCGCCTGCTTCCATCAGTATTTTATATCTGCCGCCTTCAGGTTTGTAAAATGAAAGCATTAGCAGGTGCAGGTTCACGGTCAGCGTGTTCATAGCCACCACCTCTTCTTTCTTTGCACCTACTATTTTCGAAAGCCTTTCTGAAAACAAATGATGATAAGAAAACCACGGGTTCCGTGCCTGGAAGTGTCCCTCTACGCCAAACTTGGCCCAGTCCTGCAACTCTTTTTCCATCAGGTACGAAACAGCCTTGGGTTGCAGCCCCAGTGAGTTGCCACAGAAGTAGTACACATCCTTGCCATTGTGTTGTGGGAAATAAAAGCGTTCCCTGAAAGGATATAATACATCGGTCTGGTCTGCGCTTTGTGCATATTCCAGTGTGGCCTTGTACGCTGTTGACATACTTCCGGTTTTTTGTTGCAAATTAACATTACAATTACGGAACTCTAAACAAATACAGAATAAAACTTTGTGTTTGCAACAAGTTGTGGCATAGTTCTTCTACATACTTTTGCAAAAATCATTTAACCATGCGCAAATTACTTTTACAGATCTCTGTATTGCTTCTCAGTATGCTGTCTGTGCATTCCGTTCAGGCGCAAATGACCAGTTCTATAGCTGTTGGCCTCCGTGCTACACCCGATGGCGGCGGCGCTACCGGCAAGTTTTTTCTTAATGATAATATGGCCATAGAAGCTCAGCTCAATGGTAGTGTATTCAATCCCAGCGTAGCTGCTGTAGGCCTTTTCGAGTATCAGATTATATTGCCTGATCCATCATGGCGCATCTTCTTTGGTGGTGGTCTGCACTTTGGTGTATGGGACCGTTATGATGATGGCTATAGCCAGGGCATATTTGGTATAGATGGTATAGGCGGTGTGGAGTATGTATTCAAGAATATTCCTTTAGGCCTTTCGGCAGACCTTAAACCGGCTATGAACTTCGTGAGCGATCCGGCGTTTTTTCCTAATAATATATTCGGTGTTGCTGCCCGTTTCTACTTGCCTATCAAGGGCAGTAAGGCAAGCCACATGCCACACCACAAATAAGTGTTTTTTGTGTATCATTTTTTCAGGGCTGGCATTATTCGCCGGCCCTGTGTATTTTATTGATTGTAAATGCTATTTTTGGTTAAAATATTAAAAACATGAAAGGCTTATATATTTTCTTAGGCATTATATTAGTGATTGTTTTGATGGGTGGTTGTAGCTATAACACAATGAATGGCCTGCGTGGCGATGTTGATCAGTCATGGGGTGAGGTGCAGAGCAGCTATCAGCGTAGAATGGACCTGATCCCCAACCTTGTAGCTACTGTTAAAGGCGCTGCGAACTTCGAAACACAAACATTGACACAGGTAATACAGGCAAGGGCCAATGCCACTTCTATAAAAGTAGATGCAAAGGACCTAACCCCCGAAAAGCTGCAGCAGATACAGGCTTCACAAGGCCAACTGAGCCAGGCTTTGGGCCGCCTCATGGTGGTTTCAGAGCAGTATCCGCAGTTGCGTGCTACAGAAAATTTTAAAGACCTGCAGTCACAGCTGGAAGGCACTGAGAACAGGATAAAATTCGCCCGCGATCAGTACAACGAAAAGGTGAAGACCTATAATGTGAAGATTACAAACTTCCCGCAGGTAATGTTTGCCGGCATCATGGGCTTTAAATCCCGTCCTTGGTTCCAGGCAGATCAGGGAGCGCAAAATGCACCGAAAGTGCAGTTCTAAAATTTTTGAAACATGAGCTTCCTTTTCTGGAGAAAGAAACCAATGCTGGATGATGATGCGCAGCACCGCATAGTTGCGGCCATCAAGCAGGCCGAAAGCAATACTACCGGCGAGCTTCGTTTATACATGGAGCATCATTGCTCTTATGTCGAGCCGCTGGACCGCGCAAAGGAATTGTTTGAGCAACTGGGCATGTTCAAAACCCAGGGCCGCAATGCCATTATTGTGTATGTAGCGCTTACAGACAGGCAGTTTGCCATATTTGGTGACGTAGAAATATATCACAAAGCAGGCGGTGCACAGTTCTGGGAAAAAGCGGCTGAAAAATTGAAGGGCCACTTGAGGAAGAATGAAATAACCGATGGTCTTTGCAATTGCATTAATGAACTGGGCATGGCGCTGAGCACGCATTTCCCTTACGACCCTGCGGTGCCAAGAAATGAATTACCTGACGAAATAGTATTTGGAAAATAAATGATCAGCAAAAAGAGAGTATCGGTTTGGCGCCTTTTTGGCCTCATGGTGTTGTTTTCACTGCTGCATTTGCATGCATTTGCAGATGACAAGGATTTTCCACCCCGGCCCAATCCGCCACGTCTGGTAAACGACCTTGCAAATTGCATGACGGCAGATGAACAGGCACAGCTGGAAGCTAAACTTGAACGCTATAATGACAGCTCATCTACCGAAATAGCTATTGTTACCATTAAAAGCCTGGGCGATTACGACATTTCTGACTATGCGCTGAAGCTGGGCAACATTTGGGGTGTAGGTAAGAAGGGCAAATACAATGGGGTAATGATACTTGCGTCAATTAACGATCGCAAGATAAATATATCACCGGCCAAGGGCTTGGAAGGTGCATTAACGGATGCCATTTGCGCACAGATCATCCGCCATGAAATAGTGCCTGCCTTTAAGCAGGGCAATTACTTTGCAGGTTTTTCACAGGCATCTGATGCTGTAATAGCCGCTACAAAAGGCGAGTATAAAGCTGATGATAAAGGCGGCAGGAGTGTATCTCCTGGTATCGTAGTCGGCATCATTGTGCTCATCTACATCATTCTCTGGATCATTAGCCGTATTGGCGGCGGCGGTGGCGGCACCTACATGAGCGGCCGTGGTTACCGTGGTTTTGGCGGCGGCTGGATAGGTGGCGGCTTCGGAGGTTTTGGCGGCGGCGGATCAAGTGGCAGCGGTGGTTTCGGCGGCTTCGGCGGCGGCGGCGGCTTCAGCGGCGGTGGATCGAGTGGGAGTTGGTAGAGGTCAGCACTTCAAACAAGTAGCCTTATATCATGAAATATCCCATTTTGTGCCTTAAGCTTACTACTTTCGATTGTGCCAATTGAACGGTTGGGCCTATTGCTATTTACTTCAGTGAAAAACAAAAACCCACTCAATGAGTGGGTTTTATCTTTTTGTAGTATTTTACCGACCCTTTAGTTTATCGGGTTGGCCAGGATGGTGTGGGTGATTAGGAATATGAGGCTTCAAGCCAGGATGTTTTGGCTGGTTAGGAGGATCAACTCGCCTTCTTCTATCATCTGATCCATCCTCTTTCTTTGGTTTAGGACCTGGCTTAATTGCGTAATTTTTTTCGTTTTCTAAATTAGTCATGATTTTATACTTTTGTTTAGTTAGTGAAATTGCGTTTCAGTTGTAAAATTACTTCATTTCACAAATGATACACTGTTTCTTTTGTAAAAAAATATCCACATGGTATCCACATTAAATACTGAGCTTTTTGCGAGCATGGTAAAATCTAAAAGAGGTAAGAAAGGGTTGCGTGAAGCTGCTTCTGAAATTGGAGAGGTTAGCGCACCAACGTTATCTCGAATTGAACAAGGAAATTTACCTGATGTGGAAACCTTTATAAAGATATGCAAGTGGTTAGGTGTTTCTACTGAAATATTTGTCACAGGAAAACAAATGACTTCGAAAGAGCTTAGTGAAAAAGAAAAGATCGTTTATCAACTAAGGTCAAGTCAAGAATTAGATTCAGATACGGTTTCTGCTATAGTGACGTTAGTTGATTTAGCATTTACCAAAACCAAGAAAAATGCCAAGTAAATCTGTTCTAAAGCGTGGATTTAAAGCAGAAGCAGAAAGAATATCTGAGAAACTTAGAGTTGAATTAGGCATTTCAAAATTTAACCCTTTAGATGCATTTGTTCTAGCAGAATATTTAAATATTACTGTTTTTTCTGTCGATGAGATATTTTCCGACAATCTATCCCACCCTGATTATCAGATAATTCAAAATCCCGATAAATTTTCTGCCGTGTGGATTCCCAATTCCAAGGGAGAGAAAATAATTATTCATAACGCAAAGCATTCATTATATAGACAACAGAGTAACTTGATGCATGAGCTGTCTCATATTATTAGAAGCCATGAGGTACCTCTAGAAATTGCAATCTTATGTGCTCAAACAGGTCTGCATTATTATAATAAAGTTCAAGAACAAGAGGCTAAACATTTAGGGGGATGTTTGCAATTACCGAGTGCTGCTCTTCAATGGGCTTTAAAAAGTGGCTATTCTGTTGAAGAAATTTCAAATTATTACTGTGCAAGTAGTGATATGGTTAAATATAGACTTGGGATTAGTGGAGCGCAAAAAATAATATCAAATCAGAAAGGCAAATCAGCTTAGTATATACAGTTGGAAAAGCAAGATAATTCCCCATTCGTCCGCGTTTGTAACGCGGATGCTATTATAGGGGGGACAACACCCAGACAACGTGGGTACACAGCTCATTTTTTAGTTAACTTCAGCGTAGCTAGGCAATTAATTTAGCTACGCTATTTAATCATTCGGATGAATCGCATTGTAATTCTTTTATTCTTGGTACTAATTGCTGCGGGATGCGAAAACGTTTATCTTGGACAGCATAGTTCTTGTCGTCCGAGGAAATTAAATATCAACTACAGTAGCGTTCATGGAAATTATATACTATTGACAGATAATGACTACCCGGATGAAAAATATAGACTGACAATTTCCTCGGTTCCCAATGATAGCTCCTTTCTTCCCTTGGTGAATTTTATAAAAAAGAATAGCAAGCTAAATTCATTAAACCCGGTATCAGCAGTCTTTTATGCTTCCGATACCAATACCGTTAGCTTTTTGAATAATGATTGCAGCAGTACAAAAGCTTTTATTATCTATGAAAAAAATGGAACAAAATTTAATCGTAGGCTATTTAAAGAAAATGAATCTGGATTATTTTTAGAGGATACCGCCCAGGCTAAAATTGTACCTGTTATCGCATTCAAATATATTGATGATGAAATAACTGACGATATCAAAGTTCATTATCCCAATGTTCAGGCTTACCATTTATTTTCTTCACGTCATTATATACCCCCTAAAAATCTTAATGCATCTGTGAAGGAATTATCGCAATGATGCAGTATTTCCTTTCCCCGTTCGGTCTTCCGAATTCCTTCCCCTGAGGGTCTTCCGATAGGAGACCCTCAGGTCATCAAGGCGCTGAGGCCAATCTGTTTCATTTAGCTCATTGCTTTTACTCTTTCATTTTTTATTCGAAGAATGTGGATATGATTATTTGGAAACCGCATGTTAATAATGCGATATTGCAAAAGGCCATCGCATGTTAAAAAATGGCTACGAAGAAATGAAAGAAGCGAAGGGAACTTTATGGGAGCTTTTGTTACCTTTTGGGGTACAAATGGGGCATGATTGGGGCATAGACAAACATGCATATTTTCATACAAGCGAATTGCCAATAAAGGCTTCCAACCCTTCAGCGCCAAAATCCAATGCCCCACGATCATTTTTATAGGAAATGGGGCATAAGCCCTTCTACCAGGCAACAGAACAAAACCTCATCAGCACAATAACTCTCGTCAAACCTTAACAATGAAAAACATATTCAACAGAAAACAACGACAAGTATCAAACGAAGTAGTTTCCTTAACCCATTGATAACCCACATATAATATTTATTGTCACCCATTTTTCTTAAAAAAGCCCCAAATTCCGCCTACCTTAAATGATAAATAGTATTACCTTTGCCGCACTTTCTTTATTCCTATTCTTTTAAGATAAATGTTGCGCGAAGAGTCGATCAAAGCAAAATGGCACATGCTGCTGCTGGCGCGTATTAAAGATTATGCTCAGCTACTGAAGCCTAATCTCAGCATCATGGTTGTTTTTTCCAGTGTGGTGGGTTATCTTATGGCTCCGGGTATCTCCTTTTCCTGGAAAGAAGTTATCATATTATTTCTTGGCGGCTTGCTGGTTACTGGTGGCGCCAATACCATTAATCAGATCATTGAGCGCCATAGCGATGCTTTTATGCGCCGCACCATGAACCGCCCTATGCCTGATGGTCGCATGAGCCATGTAGAGGCTTGGATATTTGCCGTTGTCTGTGGTGCTACAGGTGTTTCCCTGCTGGCTTATTTCTTCAATCCACTGGCTGGTCTCCTTAGCCTCATCTCTTTATTATTATATGCTTTTGCCTATACTCCCATGAAGAAGGTACACCCTATAGCTGTGCTTATAGGTGCTATACCGGGTGCATTGCCGCCGCTCATCGGCTGGACTGCCGCTACGGGCAGCCTTGAAGGAGTAGGGGGCTGGGTGCTGTTCCTCATACAGTTCTTCTGGCAGTTTCCCCATTTCTGGGCCATCGCATGGGTTGGGTTTGATGATTATGAGAAGGCTGGTATCCGTATGCTGCCTTCTAAAGAGGGTAAAACACGTTTCACCGGTTTGCAGTGTATGTTCTACAGCCTGGTGCTTATACCTATGGCCGTAATACCGCGTGCTATCGGTCTTACGGGCAATATAGGCATGTGGGTGTGTATGGCTTGCGGCGTACTGTATTTCGCGGCTTCATTAGTATTTTATTTGAGAAATGACTTTAAGTCTGCAAAGCGTGTCATGTTCTCTTCGTTTATTTATTTACCAATAGTGTTGTTGGCTTTATTGTTTGATAAGATGTAAAATTGGAAAAAATGGAAACAACTGTTCAAAAATCTGCTCAGAGAAAGAAATTGCACCCGCACAAATTTGCTATGTGGGTGGCTATGGGCAGTATTGTCATGATGTTTGCGGGCTTCACCAGCGCCTACCTGGTACGTGAGGCGCAGGATAACTGGCTGCATTTTAAATTACCGTCCATTTTCTGGGTATCAACAGCCGCAATAGTTATCAGCAGCATTACCATGACCATGGGACTCCGGGCATTTAAGCGCCGCGCCATGCCGCTTTTTCGTCAGCTCATTACCGTTACATTGATTCTTGGTGTCACCTTTGGTATTTGCCAGTGGGTGGGTTTCAGCCAGTTATATGCACAAAATATCAGGGTTGATGGCAATCCCAGCGCCTCTTTCCTGTTTATTATTGTAGGGGCACACTTATTGCACGTTCTGGGTGGAATTATTGCATTATTAATTGTATTTTTCCGCGCCTTTAGAAAGAATTTGAAGGTCTACAATACTACTGGTCTTGAGGTTGTTGCCACTTACTGGCACTTTGTCGATGCATTGTGGATATATTTATTTGTGTTCTTTCTGGTAAATCAATAAAATTGTTTCGAAATTCGCAGCCGAATTCACAATAGTAACTTTTAAATTAATCTATGTCACAAGCTACAGCTACTACCGCACCTGAACCAAAATATTGGGGTGGCGGACGTTCGCCTTTTAATGTAAGCTATGGTAAGATGATGATGTGGTTTTTCCTGTTATCAGATGCCTTTACGTTTGGTGCACTTCTTATTTCTTATGGTACTACCCGTTTCTTCAGTGCCGCCTGGCCTGATGCGAACCACGTGTTCAGTACGTTCCCATTCATGGGCGAAAGCAATTTACCCTTGCTTTTCGTGAGCTTGATGACCTTTATACTTATTATGAGTTCGGTTACTATGGTGTTGGCAGTGCATGCCGGTCACTATGGCGATCGTAAGAATGTTATAAAATGGATGTTGTGGACAATTGTAGGTGGTATTTGCTTCTTAAGCTGCCAGGCATGGGAATGGACGCACCTTCATTCAGAAGGCGGCTGGTGGGGCTCTTTCACCGATCCTTCCAGCCCTGTTAGTGCTTTCGCCCATTTCTTTGATCATCATAAAGAATCAGCTGCGCTGATCTCTGCTCATGGCCTGCAGGCTACCCACGATTTCTTCAATTACTTCTTTACCATCACAGGCTTCCATGGTTGCCACGTATTTTCAGGTGTTTGCCTCAATCTTATGGTACTTGTTAATACCGTAAATGGCACCTACCAGCGCCGTGGTCACTACGAAATGGTTGAAAAAGTAGGCCTTTACTGGCACTTTGTAGATCTGGTTTGGGTGTTCGTGTTCACTTGTTTCTATTTGCTCTAATAACAATTTACATCACAACAAATAATATTCTATATAATGTCATCACATCATCATCAGGATAGCATACAGCATTTATACGAAGGCGATCAATCAAAGCTTTATTCAGGTGTACTTCAGCATCATACAGATGTTACATCTGAGGAAAGTCGCAAACAGGTGGGTCGCATTTGGAAGGTATTCTGGATACTGTTGGTAGTTACAGTGGTCGAAGTTATCCTTGGTATGTTCTTCAGCCACGAAATGCCAAGAGTGCTTGTTGCATTTTTCTTCCTGGCGCTTACTTTGTTCAAAGCCGGTTACATTGTTTCTGTATTCATGCACCTTGGTGACGAACGTAAGAATTTCCTTATCACTGTTCTTATCCCGCTTACTTTGTTTATCTGGTTCATTCTTGCATTCCTTACAGACGGTTTCTTCTGGCTGCACATGAATAGCATTACCCCAACACGATAAACAATACATAATGCATTATAAGGGTGCAGACAGGTTTTTAAAATGAGCACAAAGATTTCAAATAAAACGTTTTTAGGAGGTTTAGCGGTAGCACTGGTGCTACCGCTTTCTTTTTATTTTATTACCAAAGTCTATTTGGGTAAGCACAATATACATCTGCCTCCACGCTATGTAATAGAGAAAATTGACACTCAGGTGCAAAACGGTGCACAACGTTATGATACTGTATACCATCAGGTGCAGGATCTCGTACTTACCAATCAGTTGGGTAAACAGATATCAATCAATAAAGATCTGGCAGGCAAGGCATTGGTGATAAACTTCTTTTTTGTCAATTGCTCCACTATATGTCCTCGGCTTACCGGCAATATTTCTCACTTTTTGCAGAATGCATTTAAGAAGAATGACAGCACGGTTCATTTTCTTTCTTTAACAGTGAACCCTGCACACGATTCTTTTCCGGTACTGCGTGCCTATGCAGATCACTATAATGCCAATCACGACCACTGGTGGTTCCTCACCGGCGACAAGAAAACGATCTACGATTTTGCAAGAAACCAGTTATTCGTTTCAGTACAGCCTGGCGATGGCGGCCCTGATGATTTCATCCATACTGAAAAAATAGTGCTGGTAGATAAACACCGCAATATACGTGGCTACTACAACGGCCTCGATACTGCAGATCTTAAGCGTTGCGCGGATGACCTTGCACTCATCACTATCGAAAAAGATAAGAACGAAAAAAAATAGCTCAAATCACCTCTATGTTAACTCCGGCTATAAAGAAGAATGATAAACAGGCACGTTGGTTCATACTTACTGTTTCTGTTGTAGTGTTTGCGGCGGTAGCTCTGCTTTCCAAGTTCAAGCTGCATGTCGATCTTGGTTTCAATGTACACATTTTCGCTGCCATCAGCGCCATGCTGAATACCACTGTTTCCATACTATTGATAGTTGCGTTTATAGCTGTGAGGCAAAAGAACTACGAGCTGCATAAAAGGCTTATGCTTACCGCTATAGTTTTGTCGGTACTGTTCCTGGTTACGTACATTGCCCACCACCTTTTAGCAGGCGAAACCAAATATGGTGGCACTGGCACGCTCCGCTACATTTATTATTTCATCCTTATCACGCATATTCCATTAGCGGCCATTATCCTGCCTTTCATATTATCCACCGCATACCGCTCCCTCACTGGTGATTATGCGAAGCATAAAAAGATAGCCCGCTATACATGGCCCTTATGGTTGTACGTAAGTATTACGGGGGTATTGGTGTTCTTGCTCATCTCCCCATACTATGTTCCGCACTTGTAGTGCATAATTTGTTGGGCAATAATTTTTATTTTGTTATAACTTTATAGTATGAAAAAGCGCTTGTTGGTATTGGTTGTGTTGCTGTTTTTAGCGCCTGCTGCTTGGTCTCAAGGGTGTTCGATGTGTACCAAAACTGCGGCAAGCTTAGGGTCCAAAGGAGCGAAGGGATTGAACAAAGGCATTATATACCTTGGGTTTATTCCACTTTCTATATTAGGAACTTTGGGTGCCATCTGGTGGCGATATAATAAGGATAACAGTTAGGCTGTTGTATGTGCTGCAGATGCCCTTTTTATTGCTTATAAACTAACATGTAATATGAAAAAAGGGTTTCTGTTTTTATCGCTGTTTTGCATTGCCTTTCCTCTTTTCTTTTCGTCCTGCGGCCCTATGGTGGGTAAGGGTAAAATACTCACACAAACACGTGCGGTAACATCCTTTAACACGGTAGATATTGATGCTCCTATTAAGAGTAACATTACAATCAATCCATCGGCCCAGCCTTTACTAACACTTAATGGCTACGAAAATATTCTCAACATCATAAAGGTGCGTGTAGAAGGTAATACGCTCCACATCTACACCGACAATTTCCTGAATCTTTCTTCAGATAAAGATGTAACTGCAGAAATAACAGTACCATCCCTTTCTGCATTATCTATCTCCGGCGCATCGGACGCTAATATTAATGGCAATGTCACCGGCTCAGATTTCACACTGCATATATCAGGTGTAGGCAAGGTAAATATGACCAGCGTAAATGTGTCTAATTTTTCCGCTCACATATCCGGCGCAGGCGATGTAACGGTAGGCGCCGGTACCATAGGTACTGCAGTTTACCAGCTTTCAGGCACAGGCAGCGTCAGCGCTTTTAATGTAGAAACACAGCAGTGCTCAGCCACGGTCTCCGGCGCAGGTGATATTGAACTGAATGTTCAAAAATCCCTTGATGCTCATATAAGTGGTGCGGGCAGTATCCGCTACAAGGGCCACCCTGTTATCTCGTCAGGCGTCAGCGGTGTGGGCAAGCTCACCGATGCAAATTAGGCCGTTGCTTTGTTGGCAAAAAAATTGCTATATTCATTGTAATATAAAAAATTGAGCATGCCTGTTAAAGTCACTTTCCGTCTGTTGTTATTATTTGCGGTATTACTATTAGGGAAAATATCTTCATTTGCACAATCCGGTGATCCGCTTACAAGACTCTGGTACAATGAAGAAAAGAACGCCAAAATTGAAATATATAAAGGCAAAGATGATAGATATTATGGCAAAGTAGTTTGGCTAAAAGTGCCTACGGTTGACGGTAAACCAAAGACAGACGCACACAATTCTGATGAGAAAAAAAGGAACGAACCTATTTTAGGCTTAATAATACTGAAGGGTATAAGGAAAGTTGGCAAAAATGAATATGAAGACGGCACCATCTACGATCCCAAGAACGGTAGCACTTACAAATGCAAAATGTCTTTTGAGGGCGAAAAGCTTAACTTGCGTGGTTACATAGGCTTTTCATGGATAGGCCGCACCACCACCTGGACCAAAGCAGAATAACTGACAATACCGATACATTATTTCTTGTCCGGCTCATTTCACAGCCGGACATTCTTTTATATCTTGTCCCTGGTTTGTTAAAATCTACTAAATGCTTCGTTATTTGGTATAGAACTTGTCTTACATCGTTTATATAATTTATTAATTTTTATCTTAGTCAAATGAAAAGGATTTTTAAAAGCACCACAAGTACTCTTGTACTTTTCCTGCTAATGTTGATAGGCATCCCTGCTCAGAAAGCGCTGGCGCAACCTGGGATGGATATTTCCTTTCAAACATTTTATGATGACTTATCTCCTTATGGTCAATGGATAGACGATCCTCAGTATGGCTACGTTTGGGTACCAGAAGTAGATGCTGATTTCCGTCCATATTACACCAATGGTGAATGGGTAATGACGGAATATGGTAATACCTGGGTCTCTAACTATCCCTGGGGTTGGGCAACCTTTCATTACGGTCGCTGGACATACGACGATTACTATGGATGGGTATGGATACCCGGCAGCGAATGGGGACCTGCATGGGTCAACTGGCGCGAAGGCGATGGCTACTATGGCTGGGCACCATTAGGTCCCGGTATAACGGTGGGCGCTTACTACGGCAACTATTATTGTCCGGATGACTGGTGGGTGTTTTTGCCTCCGCGATATCTATATCGTCCGCGCTATTATAGCTATTGGCATGGCCCGCGTGAAAACACAACCATCATTCACAATACAACTATTATCAACAACACTTTTGTGAACCAGGGTGGCAATGTTACCTACGTTACAGGCCCGCGCGCAGAAGACGTACAGCGTGTTACCAACAGACCGGTAACTGTATACCATCTGAATGCTATGAATACGCCGGGAAGGGCTCGTATTAGTAACAACACAGTGTCTATGTTTCGCCCGCTGGAGGTAAATAGAACTGCTCAGAACGGTGGCCGTCCTATGCCGCAGCATATTATTAATTCGCCACAGGCAGTAGGTCGTCCGCAGGCAATAGGTGCTAATTCCGGTCAGCAGGCGCCGTTCCGTAGAGGTGAGGCACCGCGTCCTGCACCGCAGCAGTTGCAACCGCAGCAAACACGCCAGCAGGCGCCATCACAGTTCCCCATACAGCATACCAATCCTAATGCCCCGGTTCAGCGCCCTGTAGATCAGTTCCAGGAACAGCAACAGGAACAGCCGCAACGTGAACAGCCACAGTATCAGCGCCCGCAGCCTGCACCACAACAGCCGCAATACCAGCGTCCGCAGCCTGCGCAACAACCTCAATACAGACCGCAACCTGCTCCGCAGCAGCCTCAGTACAGGCCACAACCTGCACCTCAGCCTCAGTATCGTCCTGCGCCACAACCGCAATACCGTCCGCAGCCGCAGGCTCAGCCTCAGTTCAGGCCACAACCCGCACCTGCGCCACGCCCAATGCCGGCTCCATCAAGGCCAGCGCCTTCACAGTTGCACAGATAGTAAATTCAATAGCTTTGATTGATAAACAGAATGCTCCCCTTCGGGGAGCATTCTTATTTTATGCTCTTTTCTATCGCTATCATGCGGTAAGAACAAATAGCTATCAGAAAAAGAAATACTGCGGAGAAGGTCATGATATGCGCTCCGAACATGCGATAGAAGAATGCGCCTGATATAAGGCCCACGATGCTGGCGAGGCTTGCCGTACTGCCTGCAAAGCCCTGCACCAATCCCTGGTAGTTATCATCTGTGGCGCTGGATATAATTGCGAGAAAAGATGGCCACATGATACCATTGCCAATTGCATAGAATATAGCACCGGAATACAATAGCGCGTTGCTATGCGTACCCAGTAACAAAAAAGCACCTGATAGTATAACGTTACCCGCAATCACCAGTGTGGTGCCGCTGAACATGTTGGAAATACGGGATAGAATTGGCCCCTGCACAATCACCAGCACACCGCTAAGCACACTGAAGAAGATACCAAGCTTTAGTACCGTCCAATGCATCTCCTGCGCCACATATACCGGGAATGAGGAATAAAAAAAGTTAAAACCAAGATAGATAAGAAAGTACATGAGCAGGAAGTAGGGTATGTGCGGTTGCTTCATCACTAGGGCAAAGCCATTCTTGTGCTTTGTGTTAGAAGTGCCTAGTATGCCCACCTTGCCATCTGCTACAGGCGCCTTGGGCCGCACATCATTCAGCTTAAAAAATATTACGCACATTGATACCAGTGATACCAACATGGCAGCAGCCACGGGAAGTGTGCTGCCTAATGCAGTAGCACCCAGTATACCGGCTAGTGCCGGCCCGAATATAAATCCGAGATTAGCAGAGGCCGTCATGCGGCCAAAGTTGCGCTTTCGCTCTTCCCTCGGTGTTATGTCAGCCAGGTAGGCATTGGCCACACTTATATTACCGCCTGTTAACCCATCTACTGCTCGTGCTATAAATATGAGCAACAAGGGAGTAGTGCCAGCTATGGCTGCAATAATACCGTGCTTCGGCTGTGCATGATGAACTGGTATGTATAGCGCTACTATAAACAGTGCCCAGGCAGCAAAAGTGCCTGCTTCACTTATCAATAATATTTTTCGCCTGCCTACGCGGTCGCTCCAGCCACCCATTATTGGGGCGCCTATCAGTTCAAAGAAAGAATAGGTAGCCCCCAGGAAGCCATAGCTCAGCTCATTGCCGCCCATGTTCAGCACAAGTAACACCAGGAAAGGCAGCACTATGCTGTATCCCATAGTGCTTACAAAGTTTACCAGCAGTATGGGAAATATGGCAGCGCTGTCTTTCCGTGGCATGTGCTATTTTTTTTCGGGCTCGCTGTATTTTATGAACTCGTTACTGGCCCGGTCAAAGTAATAGGTGCGGTCGCAGGCAGGTATCTCTGCTCCCTGTAGTTCGAAGTCGGAGCTGAAGAATTGTACTGCTATCTGTTTGTATCGTTCCTTATTGCCCATCACCGCGGCAAAGTTTGCTGCCATGGCCTGTGCACTGTGGAAGAGCTCTATGCTGTCTTTTGCGCATACATTCTGCCTACTATCTGTGTAGTTCAGTTCTATCCATGCAGTGCCATCGCTTGTTTGTCCCTCTTCGGCCTTGCTGTCTTTTTCTATCTTCACATTGCAGTTGCATGCCTTGCGCAGCTCGTTCGCATAGTGGTCTTCAGCATTGTTCAGTTTGTATGGGGGTCTGCAGCTAAACAGCAGCAGTAGGGGCAGTATGTATAAACTGTGTCGCATATACCAAATATAATATAAATGTGTTGTGTGGTTTAGTCTTCTTCTACTATCTCTATTACGCGGCCTATCTGTCCGTCTTCCAGCCGCACCTTTATACCGCGACTGTGATATGGGGCGCTGGTCAATAGGTCCTTCACTATACCTCTTGTGCGCTTATTTGTGCGCTGGTCCTTCTTCAGTATTATGTCCACCAGCAGGCCGGGGTGTATATCGGCCCTGTTTTGTCCGTTCATGCGCCCAAAGGTAAAGCATTAGCTCTTTAATGCTATTTAACCTTATTTTAAGCCATACTTACTCCTTTTCATTTAATTTGCTGTTATGAAGTTGTATCGTTCTCTGTTGCTTTTACTGCTCTGTTCATTACTCTGCACACAGGCTTTCGCGCTGAAGCCGCAAAAGGAATATGATATGATACCCGATACCATGAAGCTGCCCTATGAGAAGAACTCTATAGCGACAGAAGATGGCTATCATCTCAACTCATGGACCTTCCTACCCAGCAATGACGACAAGCATATAACAATAGTGCTTGCATACCCTGATGCCGGTAATATGAGCTGGTGGACCTCACAATGCGCTTTGCTTTCCCAATTGGGCTACACCGTCGTTATGTTCGACTATCGTGGCTTTGGGCATAGCGAGCCTTTTCCCATTACCCGCGAGATGCTGTACTATAATGACTTTGTAAAGGACCTCACTGCCGTTTACCGTTTTGCTGAAGAAAAATATCCGCATCACAGACAGGGCATATGGTGTGCTTCTATGGGTACTATCATTGCTACCATAGCAGCGCCTCATCTGCATCTTTCCTTCATCATTGCCGATGGCTACGTTACAGATCCTAAGAAAATACAGGATTATATCAATAAGCAACACAAGCATTGTGAGCTACCATTTAGCGCTTCTGGTTACCCGGCTATTGCTGCCGGCATTAAAGTACCTATGCTCATCTTCTCCGGCCTGCAGGATAAGCAGACACCTGATGCCGATGTGCAGGCCTATGCCAAAGGCAGGAAAAACGTAAAGGTGATCTCCGTTGATGCCGGCCACCTTTCTGCTTTCTTCAAAATTCCCGGCAGCTATATTGGTGAAGGTTACCTGAACGCTATGGACCACTTTATTTATGAAGAAGTGCTGCGCCCCACGGAAAACCGGGGCTGGCGCACCGAACCAAGGCTCATCGCACCTAAACATTAACGCGACTAGGGACTTTACCTACTTACAGCTCATTAGGTATTTTATATGTCACGGCATTTATGTTCACCCCTGCGCCTACGGCGGTAAACACTATTACACTGCCTTTGGTTACGCTATGGTCATCTATCTTGTTTTTAGCAAACAGATCGTATAGCGTGGGCAGGGTAGCAACGGAGCTGTTGCCCAGCCATGCTATGGTCATTGGCATTATGTAGGGCGGCATGTCTTTCAGTCCGTACAGTGCGTAGAGCTGCTTTAGTATAGCCTCGTCCATCTTATTGTTAGCCTGGTGTATCAGCACCTTGTCTATGTCTTCTATGCTAAGGCCTGCATTGCTAATACAGTCTTTCATTACACCGGGCACTATTTTCAGTGCATGCTCATATAGCTTGCGGCCCTGCATCTTCAGGAACAGGCGGTCGCTGCCATAGTCGGGATTGTATGATTTATCCATCCGCAGCACATAGGCCAGTTCTTTGCTATAGCTCTGTGTGCTGTGTGCTAAAATGCCTATGGGTGTCGCGCTCGTAGTGGCGCCAAGTATCACAGCACCTGCACCGTCGGCATATATCATGCTGTCCCGGTCGTGTGGGTCGCATATACGAGATAAGGTTTCTGCACCTATTATCAATACCTTCTTTGCGTTGCCCGATTTTATGTAGAAGTCTGCCTGTATCACCCCCTGCAGCCAGCCGGCACAACCAAAGGGCAGGTCATAGGCTATAGTATTTGCATTACTTATGCCCAGGTTATGCTTTACCCTTGCAGCCAGCGAGGGTACAAATTCGCTCCGTGGGTTATCTGCTTTTATATCGCCAAAGTTGTGGGCTACTATTATATAGTCCAGCGTTTCTTTATCTATATCTGCAGACTCTATAGCCTCCTTTGCGGCAAAGTAAGCAATGTCTGATGTTACCAGGTCATCTGTTACATAGCGTCTTTCCTTTATGCCTGTTATCTGTTCAAACTGGTCTATTATCACATCGTTCATCTTGGTCAGCTTTTCGCCATCCTGTGCATAGAACGTGTGGCCCATAAAGTCCTTATTGCTTATTGTGCGTGTGGGCAGATAGCTGCCGCTGCCTAAAATGATAGAATATCTTTCCTGATCCATTTGCTCATCTGTTTTACTCCGGGCTTACAATCTTGTTTAATTGCTGCTTCTGTTGTTTTCAGCCGCCCGTATATCAGGTAAATATATTATTGCCAGTTGCTGTCTTATGAGTGCAGCTGTATACAATAACTTATACATCATGCCTGTGTACCAATTACTTTTATGTATTCGGGGATAAAGCTAAAGAAGTCTGCGCATTTATAATGCATGATTATGGTCATAAACTTATGCATATAATTATTCCTTTTTCGTGTTCGGTGCCGGCTTATTAATTCCAGGTTGTCTATTCGCGTTATTTAGAATAGGTTTCAGGCTTTTTATTAACAATTTGAGTAGCCTTTGTTATTAAGTCATCTGTTCAAAATTTAGTTCCTGTGCTCCTTCTTTCCATATTTGTATGCCCAGCTTTTCAAGTGCTGCTGCATCCTCAGGCCAAACGCGGGCAAATATATTGCAGCAGTCCAGGCCCTTGCCCGGGCCGTAATATATGCCCATACATTTAGCTGTCATGGTGCGTGCCGGTTTTAGCGGACCTATCACCACTTCGCCCGGCTCGGTAAACACTGATGCATTCTCCTGTATCACATCCAGCGCGGGTGCATCGTCTATCCACACCTCCTGACCGCTTACACGTGCATGCATAAACCTGTTAGAAAAGGGCAGCGCTTTATCAAATGCAGCGCATGTATAGGGCGCATCCTGCAGGTAGTAATTGAAGCGTATAGTTGTGCTGTCTTTTAGCCTTACGATAAAGCCCTTCATAAATGCAATAGTGTTTACAGATGATTATACAGTATTGTTTCTTGTTTAACTATGCTGTGGCATGGCTTGCAAATCTATAAAAAACTGTTCTATAACCTCGCGCACCGCGGCAGACAACATGATGCGTGTTGCACCATTGCGTGTTACCAGCGCATTGCTGCTTACTGGCGAATGATCGTCTTTGTCTGTTATATCACGGCAATAGGTTTTATTAAAGTTACCTAATTGTACATGTATCTGACAAAGCCCATGAACGGTGCCGCTGAAATGCATGAACAACCTTGCGTCCAGCGCTTCTATGCTCATTTTTAGCGTATCTATAGCGTTTGAATCTATTATGAGGTTAGCCTGCGGAAATAATGTTTGCAGGTAATTGCATACTACGTCGGCACCGCTTTCACCCGCATATTCTGATGTGTTGGTTATCTCTGTTTCAGAACAGTTAAGGTGCGGCAATTGTAAGGTGTATCTATCGTCCGATACTACTACTCTTAGCTGCCTGCCTTTAAAATCATATTGCCCGAGTGTGGGGTATATTTTTAGTTTCTTCCCTTTCAGCCAGGCATAGCCGTGCTCCGGTGGCGGACCTATAATTGAGGCTGCCGTTTTGGGAGAGATCAGTAATATAAAGCCACGTTGTGCCTGTGCCGCGATGGCTATATATGACAGTATGATCAATAACAGTAGCTTCTTCATATATGTCCATATTATTGCCAGCTTCTGTACTGCTCGGGCACAGCGCCCATGGGCATATTGGCCGGTGGTGTTTTGGCGCTTAGTATTATTATATCGCGTACGCCGCGGCCGCCGTTCACTTCTTCGCTTGCAGGTTTTATCTCTGTGCCGTAGTGCCATACGCGCTTGTCGTTCCAGTATATGAGATGGCCAGGCGGAATTACCGCATCAAATATCAGCGGCTCTGTTTTTTTGCCGTTATCATCCATCACATATTGGCTGCGGCCGGAGTTGTCTGTTATATTATTTCTGTTTACTACCAGCATGCCTACATGCCTGTTGCCATCCTGGTGAAAGCCTTCTACTGCAGGTAGCCCAATACGATGGCTGTAACAGTCCACTCGCTGGAATTGCACCAGTACGATAGCGTCGCTCCAGCCGAAGAAGGAGGCATAATGTACTAGTAGCTTATGGAAGTCCGCACTGTGGGTTATACTGCTGCTTATGGGCGGGTATTCCCTGCGCAGGTCGCCATGCACGGGATTGTATTTTATGCTTTGCTGCAGGGCGTACTGCGGCAGCTGCCAGCAGCAGTAGCCTGTTGCTACATCCTGCCAGTGAGGTGTGCTACAGCTCAGGCATTGTGCACCCTGCATATCAGTTATGCCGCTTTCTTTGTTGGCAGCTGCAATGCGCTCGTCTATGCCTGCTATTGCCTCGGCCTTACAGTGCTTTACACGAAACCATGCAATGGCTTTGTATCTGTAACCTTCTTTTATATATGGGTCTACCGGCAACTCATCATAAAAGGCAGCCCAGTCGTTTATATTCATGAAGCTGGTGGTATCTATATCTTCATACAGGAAGCCGGAAAGATCCAGCTCTGTTGGGGCTTCATGGGGGCTAACTTTGGTGCTCATATATTAATAATTAGCGATTAAGATACGTAACAAATGCTTCCTTTTTAATAAAAAAACGTTGTTGTGGTTAGCCTGCTGTCTTTGAAATGCTTTGCTGGTATGGGATAGATGAATTTTGCTTATGTATGGGAGGGTATGAAATGGTATTATTGGGTTATGGGGAGGTATGGTGGGGTATATTTATGTTATGAGGAGGTATAATTGGGTATATTCTTTTGAATGCATGTTGTTCCGTTCCTCATGTCATGTGTGTTGTCACTTTTTTTGCGGAAAAAAAAGTAACCCCAAAAAGCCGCCGGTAAAAAAAGCTTCCTTTTTCCCGGGTGGTGCTACTATGGGCGACAGTGCTACTGCTCTGCCGGGCTGATTGGCTCCGGTGGCTTTCGTTCTTTGTTATAGTGTTTTCTGTTTTCGTGTTCTTTCTTGTATTGTATGTGTTCTTGTTTACTCATGTTATGTGTGTTGTCACTTTTTTTTGCGGAAAAAAAAGTAACCAAAAAAAGCCGCCCGAAAAAAAAGCTTCAGTTTTTTCGGGATGGTGCTACTATGGGCGGCAGTGCTACTGCGCTGCCGGGCTGATTGGCCCCGGTGGCTTTCATTGTTTGTTATAGTGTTTTCTGTTTTCGTGTTCTTTCTTACTCGTATTGTACGTGTTCTTGTTTACTCTTTTTATATACGTTGTCACTTTTTTTTGCGGAAAAAAAAGTAACCAAAAAAAGCCGCCCGAAAAAAAAGCTTCAGTTTTTTCGGGGTGGTGCTACTGTGGGCGGCAGTGCTACTGCTCTGCCGGGCTGATTGGCTCCGATGGGTTTCATTTTTTGTTATAGTGTTTTCTTTTATCGTGTTCTTTTTTACTCGTATTGTATGTGTTCTTGTTTACTCTTGTTATGTGTGTTGTCACTTTTTTTTTCCGAAAAAAAAAGTGACCAAAAAAAGCCGCACGAAAAAAAAGCTTCAGTTTTTTCGGGTTGGTGCTACTGTGGGTGGCAGTGCTACTGCGCTGCCGGGCTGATTGGCTCCGATGGCTTTCGTTCTTTGTTATAGTGTTTTCTGTTATTGTGGTCTTTCTTACTCGTATTGTATGTGTGCTTGTTTACTCATGTTATGTGTGTTGTCACTTTTTTTTGCGGAAAAAAAAGTAACCAAAAAAAGCCGCCCGAAAAAAAGCTTCAGTTTTTTCGAGTTGGTGCTACTATGGGCGACAATGCTACTGCTCTGCCGGGCTGATTGGCTCCGATGGGTTTCATTTTTTGTTATAGTGTTTTCTTTTATCGTGTTCTTTCTTACTCATATTGTATGTATTCTTGTTTACTCTTGTTATGTGCTTTGTCACTTTTTTTTGCGGAAAAAAAAGTAACCAAAAAAAGCCGCTGAAACTTACTACGTCATAAGTTTCAGGGGTGCTGCTATTTGGCGACATTGCTACTGTTCTGCCAGGCTGATTAACTCCGGTGGCTTTCATTTATTCATAGTTGCTTTGAGCGCTTTATTTCTGTTTTTGTTTCTGTTTTTGTTTGTTGTCCTTTGCGTCTGTTGTCGTTATTCTTCATTGGTATCTTCTTTGGTTACTTTTTGGACGAATTGGTCCCAGGCTTCGCGGGCTCGCTCTTCGTGGGTGCATGGGGGGCGTTTTTTGTGGATTTCTTTTTTCTTTGGTTGTTTTTTTGGGGCTTGTTGTAGTGTTTTGGGTTCTTCCTGTTTAGGGTTTGATGGTTGAGGTTGTTCTTCTAGTGTTTCGGGCTGCTGTTGTTCTGAGGTTGGGATGTTGTCGGTCTGGAGGGTGTAGGCGGTGAATTTGTTTTTCTGGCCCATGCGTTTTTCTCCGCGGAGGTAGGCGTCTGCGGCGAGGACTACGTCGCGTACGAGTGCTGGCTGATAGGTTTTGAGGAACTCGGAAAAGTTGATGAGGACTTCCATGTGGGAGCCGGCGCTTTGCTGCTCTTTGACGTAACGGATGGAGGCGAGGAGCTTGCGGCGGGTGTCTGCCTCTTTGGGTGTGGCAAAGCGGTAGCCGGGCTCACGCTTGCGAATGCCGAGATTTATCTCTGCCAGCTCGTTGTACATTTCTTCTATCATGATGGCGGGCGTTTTGACGGAAAGCTCTTTGAGCTTTTGCCAACGGCCTTCATTGGCCCATATAGATATGGTCTTTTGGCTGACGCCGACCTGCTCTGCTATCTGCAGCTGGGTGAGGTCTGTCTGGAAGAAGAGGTTGCGTGCATCCTGCTGTTGTTCGAGGCTCATAGGGTTTAGGGTTTATATACGACACAAAGGTCTGCTGCCAGGGATTAATGGGCAAAAAATGATATGCACATTATTTGTCCTATTTTAGTTTAATGATAATTGCAGCAAAGGATATTGACTTATTTGAGAATCTTGCTCAGTGGGATGCTGGTGGAATATATTACGACTTCCATAATGATTTTATTTGTTCTCAAATAAAGTTTAATGTAAACCTTACACTCTATATTAAAGGAATTAAAGATGACTCCATAATTGAGGTGTCATTTCGAAATGCCACTCTAATTAATTTTGAGTTTGCAATCTTGCCTGATGATAAAGAATTAATAATAGATCTTTTATATAGAGGTCGTTTTGAAAAGGATGGACAATTGTTAGATATAAGCGACGATGGAAGTAGTTACTTTTATTTGGAATTTTATGATGAGCAAAAGATTGAATTTTTTAGCAGTTCTATCTCAATTGTATCATAATATAGGATAGTTTCTTGCTACCTGCCTCTGCATATCATGAAACTAATAAATTTCGTAGGAAAGTGGAATATTTAGGTTATAGAGTTGATAATTTTGTTGGGATTACAAACCCCCATCAGTTTTGATTCCGAATTGCAAATCATTAGTGTTCGAACATTTATTTGCTAATGTGTTTATAAATGTAAAATAGGGGATGGTATCTTTATTCTTCCTATGAGAGCCATTGATATTATTAACCTTATTCCTGAGGATCTATTTGACTTTCTTGCTGTCGAAACAAAGGTTGACCATAAGGTATCTAAGCTGAAGGGGAAAGTTATGTTTCAACTTATCCTGTATACATTACTCTCAACCAAGAAAGGAAGTTTACGCGTAATGGAGGCTGTTTTTAGCTCGTACAAATTCAAATCACTGTATAAGATTGCTGAAGAAAAACAAACCAGACATAACTCAATAAGAGACCGTATTGATACTATTAAGATTGAATATTTTGAGCGACTATTTGAAAGTTGCTATGACATTTTTAGTAAGCAATTAGTAGAACAGCCATCAAGAATCATGCGTTTTGATAGTACCATGGTTGCTTTGTCAGGTAAACTACTGACGATAGGCATGAAAGTGGGTTCTAAGACAACAAAAAAGCAGATAAAATTTACTATTGGCTTTGATGGGCTGCTGCCTAAAAGTGGCAAGGTTTTTAAAGAACAAAAAGAGCTTAGTGAAGACCTGACACTTCGTGAAGCAATAATAAAATCATCGTTTGGCAAAGACGATATTATTGTTTTTGACAGAGGATTGCAAAGCAGAAAAACCTTTGCAGAGTTTGATGACCAATCATTGAAATTCGTTACCCGACTAAAGACCAATGCCCTTTTTGAAGTAGTAGAAGACTTGCCAATGCCAACCGGGCATTTAACAAATATCGAAATTACAAGCGATCAAATAGTTTATCTCCATACAAGCCGTCATCGGTTAATCAAACCTTTTCGGTTAATAAGAGCAATAAGAGAAGCAGGAAACGAGCCCATTTGGTTCCTTACAAACATTATGGAACTACCTGCCGAAGAAATAACGGGGATATACAAAAAGCGATGGGATATAGAAGTGTTTTTCAAGTTCTTAAAACAGGAGCTCAACTTTGAACACATACTGGTAAGAACAGAAAATGGAGTACGGGTAACCATGTATACAACATTGATTACGGCTATGCTCATCATTGTATTTAAACACTTCAACAAACTGAAAGGATACAAGATACCTAAACTAAAATTTGAATTAGAACTGGAAAAACAGCTCATTGAGCAGATAGTACTTATATGCGGAGGCGATCCTGCACTAATGGTCCGATTATCAGGATAATTATCCTTTGTTAAACTGTTTTCTCAAGCCCAAATTAAAAAAATAACAATCGAACACTAATGATTGCAAATCTGGAATAGCAGAGAACTCAAAATTTATTGCCATTTGGTATTTCATTAATTGCCATTTGGCAAGCAGTGTTTTGTATCAGCAAGACAACTTTGCATAATAAATATAAAATCACTTATTATGCAAGTTTTAGCAATTGACAAAGTACCAGAAGGTGTAACTAAGGAAATGTTATTCCCGCATCTTCCATCAGAATTGGCGGCAACATTAAATCTGTACCTGCAAGAAAAAATCAGAACATTTTATTTTAGGAAGGACCGCCCGGGTGTGGTGTTTCTTTTGGAAACTGAAAGCCTGAACGAAGCAAAGGAAATATTGGGAACCCTCCCGATGGTGAAAGAAAATCTACTGGACTTTGACCTTATACCTGTGGGACCACTGGCTCCATTAGGAATGCTCCTTCAAAAAAAGGAAGGTCAGGATTTAGGACCTAATATGTAAAATAAAATGGACTCAAATAAACAATTGACCTTTCTGGTCAGCTCTTCTAAAATATTGCAGCGACTGGATTCTGAAACCCTGCCTGCGAGGGGTACTTTTAGTTTTAATATTGCCAATGTATTTTCGTTCTAACCTTGTGGTTATGATAAAAATTTTAAAGCTGGTCCCTTTTATATTAATATGCTGTCTATTATTTTCTTGTTCTAGTGCTAATAAAGAGAGAGATGCAAAAGTTACATCTTCTCTTAAAGCATATTTGAAACAGCACGCTGTTTACGGCAAAATTGTTAATACAGACAGTATAAAGATCATAAGTGTTGATTCGATTAGTTTAAGAAAGGAATTGCAAGTGTACAAAGCATACACAGACTCAGGGATAAATAATTTTACAATAAAAGCGCGAGCGTATTACAGTTATGCAGTAAGTATGTTAAAGTTGATTAACACTAGTGACAATAATGAAGAAATAGAGAAATACAAAACGAGATTAACTGAAGATACTACGAATTATATTGTTGCCATTAACAAGACGAAGTGCCTACAGACTAAAGCAGATAGCCTCGCGAAAGAAATTGGTACTGCAGACTCCAATCATTTCACGTCTTTCCTTGTCAACTATATTCTCTATTCTCATAGCATATCTATTGCGGGGCCTATCGAATTAAAAAGTGTTTTGTCAAGGGATTTTAAAACAAAGGATATCATTTTGGACGATATTGAATATTAGATTGCAATATTCTCCTTTAATCTCTATGAGAAGAGGTTGCGTTCATCTTGTTGTTCGAGGCTCATAGGGTTTATATACGACACAAAGGTCTGCCGCCTGGTTTTATTGGGTAAAAAGGATATGCACATTAATGTGGGTTTTGTTGGGGATTGCAATTAAACGGGACGGAAAAATGAGCGATGTCTGCTTGCCTCGCGGCAATATTAGGTTCAGGCGAGGACGCTCGAACCAGTAGGGGTAGATGTAATCATATTTTTGCAGTGCCGATAAGTAAGTTTAGTAATTGGTATTTTGGCAATAGTTCCTGTAAATACCAATCTTCAATGGTCATGATGCCATCACTATTTATTACATTATATAGTTTGCCACCGCATACAAAGTGTGCCCTGGCATTGTAAGGATGAGCTATATAATGCTTCCCATTTTTGTTCGTATACTGGTCTACGGTTATGGTTATTTTATTGGCGGTGAACTGTATCTTACTATCCCAGGTCTTTACAGCTCTAAAGTTCATTTCTTGCATTTGAAATATATTTAAGTGAATAGAAATACCTTTACAAAACTGCGTTTATTAGCCTGTTTTGCCATTATACAATTGCGTGAAAAAGTTACACTATTCACACATTTGGCGGATATGCGGTTTATTAAGCTTAACTTACCATACGTAAAAAGCTAAGACAATTTATAAACGGCCATAAGTGAACCAATCTTTTCTTTGTCAGCCATTTACGTAAATGATCTCATGCTTTAACATGTTAGACAGATATATGTACTTGACATTTTGAAGCTCTATATTAAAAATATGGTTTGCATTCGTTGCAAAATGGTGGTGGGAAACGAGTTAAATAAACTTGGCTTGCATTATACCTCAGTAGAGCTAGGTGAGGCGGATATAGTAGAAGCGATTTCGGCGAAGCAGCATGACCTTATAAAGGCAGCCTTACTAAAGCAAGGCCTTGAGGTAATGGATGACAGGAAGAGCGTGCTCATTCAGAAGATAAAGAACGTAATAGTAGAGTTAGTGCACTATACAGAAGAGCCGCTAAGGCTTAAATTTTCAGAATATTTGAGCCAAAAGCTAAAGCATGATTATACCTACATGGCCAACCTGTTTTCGGAAGTGCAGGGCATTACCATTGAAAAATTTATCATTAGTCATAAAATAGAACGTGTAAAGGAATTACTTGTTTACAATGAGCTTAACCTGACCGAAATAGCATACCTTATGCACTATAGCAGTGTAGCGCACCTTTCTGCGCAGTTTAAAAAAATAACGGGACTTACACCGTCATACTTCAAACAGCTAAAGGAAAAGAAGCGTTCTATGCTAGATGATGTGTGAATTTTATAATTTATTTACAGGCTTATACAATGTATTTGCGACTGTAAAATAAGAGCTTTACAAGCTCTTGATAGTTGCATGATATTTAAAAAGATTGACCTGAATTTAAAGCTAGCTTCTACGTGGCACAACAGATCAATACATGTTGCATGAGTCGTTTAATACAATTTTTTTCAAATCATGGATGACAGGAATAATGAAATAAAACCGGCAACGGGAGAGCTTGAAAAAGCGAAAGCGCATATTATTGTTGAGATAATTGAGTATGTGCCCAATTCCGTAGTTATTAAAACAATCATCAAGAAATCAACGGGCAATATCAGTGTTATGTCTTTTGACAGTGGTGAAGGGCTGACGGAAAAAATATCTCCGTTCGACACGTTTGCACAGATCATAGAGGGCAGAGCAGAGATAGTTATTGATAAGATACCACATTTGCTAGAATCTGGTCAGGGAATTATTATTCCTGCACATACCTCTAATTTAATAAAGCCCAACGGACGGTTTAAAATGATCCTGACCATTATAAAAAGCGGATATGAATAGCTATATGCTGGATGTATCATATTTTTTAATCTCTGCGAAAATGAAACCACATAAAGGGTATATTGGTGACACAAACGTTACTACAATTTCTATGCTCACAAAGGCAATTCGCGTTCCGCTGGCGAACATCACTTTGTCTGCTGAAATGCTTGAATCAGCATCTGAAAATGAAGATACAAAACTGTATCTCAATATTATTATGCGCAATGCTGCACGCATTGACGGCCTGGTAAATAAGGTAGCAAGCCTTCAGCTAGGATGAGCATGAAGTAGGGAGGTGGTGAGATGCATGAGAGATGAACGGCTATTTAAAGTGTATTTTGTAAAATAGAATAACAGCGGCAAATACCAGCGTTACAGCATTGGATATTATTATGGGCAGGTTATGACTAACTATGCCATATACCAGCCACATAAATGTGCCTGCTGTAAAGAAGGCATACATAGACAGGGATATCGCCATCGTGTTTCGGGTTTTAATTGTTTTTATTGCCTGCGGAATAAAAGATATTGTTGTACCGCATGCAGCTATCATCCCTGTCATAAAGATCCAATTCATAAAATAGGAAATTGTAAAAAAAGTTTAAATAGATCTATGCTACATAATGAAAAGAAAATAAAGCCCCGCAAAGTGCAGGGCTTTAACATAAGAGGGAGCATTTATAGTTATTGAGCGTTCGGAATGTGTGCTATATTTTTCAAATGAAAATTGTATCTGTATTGAATAGTAAAGGTCGTTCATTTTAAACAGGATATGTTACAGCATTATAGTTATTAGTTACATAATTCACAGGTATAGCTGCCAGTTATAAAGTTTATATCAGGTATAGGTAACATCAACTAATATACTCGAACATGTATATCGGTTCCGGCCTTGTTACATTGATGTGCCAGGTAGTATTGCTTGTTGGTATAAAGAAAAGGAAATCACAAAGCCGGAACGGCTATATGGGGAATGGTAGCTATCTAGTGCATATTTGTTTCAATGCGTTATAAGCCCTTATTTTAATTTAGCTGCTCAAGGAGGTGTTTTTAAATATAAGTTAGGCTGCAATATTCACTCCTGCCAACTTCTGGTACAGCTCGTGCGCGTACCAGTCCTCTACGGTGAAGTAGCCTTCTTTATTGCTGCATTCGTAGGTTTGTCCGTTGAGGATGTACTGTGCAGTGGCGCTGTGCGGATCTGTTATTTGGTTGCGGCCTTCGTAGTATGTGTAGTCGCTGACTGTGATTGTAATGTTGCCTGCTATAAACTGGGTTTTATTATCAGGGGTCTTTACGGTGCGAAAAATTACTTCCATTGTCACTTTCGGTTTAGGTATATGTAATATACTTAAAAAAATCGTTCCATGATACTATGTACTGGTACTTAACAAGTAATTAATAATAACGATATAAAAATTAATTTAATGTATGCAATAGGGCGGCAAGGGCTGTAAATAAAAAGAGCCGCCCAAAGGCAGCTCCATTATGTAGTGTGTGATGAAGTATTAGTTAGCGCTCACTGCTTTCTGTACCAGTGCTGCGGCCTCGCTGAGGAGGATGGCAGACTGAACTTTAAGGCCGGAGTTAACGATGAGCTCTTTAGCCTGTTCTGCATTGGTGCCCTGCAGGCGTACAATGATAGGTATGTTGATATTGCCCAGCTTGTTATAAGCCTCAATAACACCGGCAGCAACACGGTCGCAACGAACGATACCGCCGAAGATGTTGATAAGGATAGCCTTAACGTTAGGGTCTTTAAGAATGATACGGAAACCGGCTTCTACGGTCTGTGCGTTGGCAGTACCACCTACGTCCAGGAAGTTGGCAGGTTCGCCACCAGCCAGTTTAATCATATCCATAGTAGCCATAGCAAGGCCTGCGCCGTTTACCATGCAACCTACGTTACCATCCAGCTTTACATAGTTCAGGTTGAATTCGCCTGCTTCTACTTCGGTTGGGTCTTCTTCGCTCTTGTCGCGCATATCAGCCAGGTCGTGGTGGCGCATGAGGGCGTTGTCGTCTAGGTTCATTTTGCAGTCAACAGCCAGTATCTTGTCGTCGGCGCTTTTGAACAGCGGGTTGATCTCAAGCATAGAGCAATCGAGGCCTACGTATGCATTGTAGAGATTGGTAACGAATTTAGCCATGTTCTTAAAGGCATCGCCGCTAAGACCAAAGTTGAAAGCTATTTTGCGTGCCTGGAAAGGCTGGAGGGGCATGTTAGGGTGTACCCACTCGCGATATATTTTGTCAGGGGTGTTGTGTGCTACTTCTTCAATGTCCATACCGCCTTCGGTGCTGTACATGATAACGTTTTGCTTCTTAGCACGATCGAGCAGGATAGAAAGGTAGAACTCCTTACGTTCGCTAGGGCCATCATAATACATATCCTGCGCTATGAGGATCTTGCTTACTTTTTTGCCAGCATCGCCAGTCTGTATAGTAACAAGGGTATTGCCAAGGATGTTTTTAGCCACGCGTTCCACATCGTCAGCGCTTTTTACTACAGAAACACCGCTCTGATCCGGCACTTCCTTCATGCGGCCTTTACCGCGGCCACCGGCATGTATCTGTGCTTTAACCACAGCAAACTTAGAGCCTGTATCAACAGATATTTGTTTGTAAGCGTTCAGCGCGCCATCAATGTTATCGACAGCAATGCCTTCCTGTGTAGGAACGTTGTAGCGTTTCAGCAGTTCCTTAGCCTGATATTCATGCAGATTCATTCTGGGAAAAAATTTGCGCGAAGATAATGCTAAGAATTCAGGAATTGAAATTGCAATTTCTAAAAATGCTAAAAGAGGCTGCCATCGCTGTGTATGACGGGTGCCTTAATGTCTGTGCCGCAATGCGTATTGAGCTGTTCTATTAAGTATTTTATTAATTCGGGAGAGTGCAGCTCCTCGTGCTGGTGCATGAAGAAGTAGCAGGTTTCGAGGCCTTCGTCCATCCACTTTTTGATGCGTAGTACCCATTCATCACAACGGGAGTAGTCGGTAGGGTGGAGGCCATTGCCTACGAAGCGGATGAAGCACTCAGGCGTAGAGAGGTGCATGTGCACACAGTCGCGGCGGCCGGCGGCGTCGGTGATGACTGTGCCTCGCTTTTGCTTGCGGAGGAAATTGTACAGTTCTATATTATACCCCTCGGGATTGGCGTAAAACTCCTGGTGGCGCAGCTCCAGGAAGAGACTTATATCATTGGGCAGATCGGCAATGAACTCTTCTATAGTAGGCAGATTTTTAAGGCTCATCTGCGGGTGGGGCATAAGGAATATAGGGCCAAGGTGCTCTTTGAATGACTCAACAACCTGGAGGTAGGCATCTACATCTGCTTTAGTATTCTTGAGGCGCTTGAGGTGTGTGATGGTTTGTGTGAACTTGGGGCAGAACTTGAAGCCTTTGGGCACTTTCTCCATCCACTTCTGCACCTGCTCGGGAGAGTGGATATTATAAAAGAAGCCATTGAACTCTATGGAATTGAACTGCTTTGCATAGTATTCAAGAAAGTCTTTTTCCTTTGTGCCTTTGGGGTATAGCTTGCCTATCCAGTCTTTGCGGCCCCATTTGGCGCAGCCTACATAGAACTTTGTCTTGCCTTTCTTCTTATTGCTTTTCAATACCTCCGTAGTAACAGCGGGATCGGGCGGGAGGGTAAAGTCTATGAGCTTGAGCTCGGCGTCAGATACTTTTCCAAATTCCATAGTAATGATAAATGCGGAATGAAATTATGTTATTATTAAATATCAGCTAATGCTTTTTATGAGGTCAATATCCAAATCTTCCAAGCTTTTCAGTTTTGCGTCGGCAAGGCTGAAGCGCGGATCGTCGAAATGGATGGAGTCGGGCACTACTATTACCTTCATACGGGCGGCGATGCCTGCTACCATGCCGTTTACGGAGTCTTCCAGTACGGCGCATTCCAATGGATTGGAACCGAGAGAATTGGCGCAATGCAGGAATACGGCGGGGTGGGGTTTGCCCATGTCTACTGCATCGGCGGAGGTGATGATATCGAAATAATGTTTTATGCCAAAATGCGTAACGAGGTCGTCTATCATGCGGAGCGGAGAGGAGGAGGCGAGGCCTATTTTGAAACCGTTCTGCTTCAGCAGTTGGAGTGACTTTTCCACGCCGGGCAGTACGCGGCCCTTTTCTTTGGAGCGGGAAATGATATCGTCCAGTATCTCCTCTGCTACTTCAAGCGATGTACTACCTGACCATGGGTATTTTGTTGACCAGTAATCTGTTACCTCGTATATGCGCAAGCCTCTTGTTTCCTTGAAACGTTCGCGGGTGATGGGTATTTTATGTTTGCCGGCAACATCCAGCATGCTTTCGCCCCAGAGGGGTTCGGTATCCAGCAGCAGGCCATCCATATCATACAGCACTGTATTTATCATTCGTCTGAAAAATTTATTGCAAAGCTACATGACAGGGGAAATTAATGGGGATTTTTTAGGAGGTATGTATGCATTGGCGCCCAAATACTATTTTTGCAGCAAATTTTACTTACTTATGAAGCGAAATGCTTTTTATGCGCTGCTGCTTGGCGCATCTGTTCTGACAGGTACGCAGGCATCGGCCAAGATCAATTTTGTAGAATATGATCTCCCTAACGGATTACATGTAATCCTCCATGAAGACCACACTACGCCTATAGTGGGCGTGGCTGTAATGTACCACGTAGGTTCAAAAAATGAAGATCCGACGCGTACCGGTTTTGCGCACTTTTTCGAACACCTGCTGTTTGAAGGCAGCGATAATATAAAACGCGGCGAATATATGAAGCTGGTACAGTCTGCCGGCGGACAGCTGAATGCGAATACTACGCAAGACCGCACGTACTACTACGAAGAACTGCCATCGAACCAGGAAGAACTGGCCCTGTGGATGGAATCTGAACGTATGCTGCATGCTAAGATTGACACTGTGGGCGTGGAAACACAGCGCAAAGTGGTAAAAGAAGAAAAGAAACTGCGTTATGACAACACTCCATACGGACAGTGGCAGAGCGTGATATATGAAAATGCATTTACTGCGCACCCTTACCGGTGGACACCAATAGGTAAAGAACAGTACATAGACCAGGCAAAACTGTCTGAGTTTATGGATTTCTATAAAACCTTCTATGTGCCGAATAATGCTGTGCTGGTAATAGGTGGCGATATAGACATTGATAAAACAAAGGAACTGGTAGCTAAATACTATGGCGATATACCGAAAGGTACTAAAGCAATACCTCGCCCTACGATAAAAGAACCTGCACAGAAAGAAGAAAAGATTGTGCACTTCTATGATAACGTGCAGCTGCCAGCGGTGTTCATGGCGTACCATGTGCCTGAAATGGGCACTGATGATTACTATGCAGTACAGTTGCTGACACAGTTACTGTCTCAGGGTAAGAGCTCACGCTTCCAGAAGGAGATAGCTGACAAACAGCAGAAAGCACTGGCTGTGGGCGCATTTGCACCACCAAGCGAAGATGCAGGTATAGCAGTAATGTACGGTATAGCTAATGCAGGTGTAAAAGCAGAAGATCTTGAAAAATCTATGCTTACTGAAATAGACAAGGTGAAGAACAACCTGATAAGCGATGAAGAATACAAGAAGCTGATGAACCAGGCAGAAAATGACTTCATTACCCAGAATGAAAAAGTGCTGGGCGTGATGAACAACCTGGCTACTTATTATACCTTCAACCATGACGCTAACCTGATAAATACGGAACTGGGCCGATACCAGAAAATAACTAAAGAAGACCTGAAACGTGTAGCTGATAAATATTTTACAAATGAGAACCGCCTTGTAGTTTACTATTTACCAAAATCGGAAGAAAAGAAAACTGAAGTAAAGAAATAAGGCCATCATTCAAAAAACATTTTAGCGAAACGCTTCAAAAAACTAATTATGAAAAACATCATTTCTCCTATATTAATGTTGGCGCTGGCTGCATCTGTATCAGCAAATGCACAGTCGCTGGACCGCAGTGTGCGCCCCACGGCAGGCCCTGCACCTGAAATAAAGCTGGGCAAAACAGAAACATTCACACTGCCAAACGGATTGCGCGTGTTTGTGGTAGAGAACCATAAGCTGCCTACTATATCATGCGATATACAATTCGATATAAAACCTGCACTGCAGGGGAATGAAGCAGGCTACAAAGACATGATGTCTGAATTGCTGCTTACAGGCACTAAAACACGCTCAAAAGATGAGCTGAATAAGGAAATAGACTTTATAGGTGCAGACATCAATGCATCTGACGATGAGATATCCGGTAGTGGTTTGAAAAAACACCAGGACAAGATATTGCAGCTGATGAGCGATGTGGCAATGAATGCCAGCTTTAAAGAAGAAGAGCTGGATAAAATAAAGAAGCGCACCCTGTCTGCACTGGAGACTGAAGAGAATGACCCGGATGCAATGGGCAGAAACGTAAGCGCTGCGGTGAACTTTGGCCCTGCACACCCGTATGGTGAAGTGCCAAATAAAAAGACAGTAAGCAATGTAACACTGAAGAGCTGCGATTTTTATTATCATACTTACTTCCGTCCTAATGTAGCGTATATGGCTATAGTAGGTGATGTGACCGTAGATGAAATAAAGCCACTGATAGAAAAATACTTTGGCAGCTGGCAGAAAGCAGAAGTGCCTACTACATCATACTCTCGCTACCCACTGCCTAACGGCACGAAAGTGGAATTTGTACCACGCGTGGGTGCTGTGCAGAGCGTAGTAAACGTAACTTACCCTATAGACCTGAAGCCAGGCGGCGATGACGTGATAAAAGCACGCGTGCTGAACACTATACTGGGTGGTGGCTCACAGGGCCGCCTGTTCCTGGACCTGCGTGAAAAACATGGCTGGACATACGGTTCTTACTCTTCAATTAAAGACGATCAGTTTGACGGTACATTTACTGCGTATGTAAAATGCCGCAACAATGTATCTGATAGCGCGGTAGCTGCCATACTGGAAGAAATGAAACGCCTGCGTGAAGAAAAAGTAGCTGACCAGGACCTGAAGAACTCTATAACTTATATGTCTGGCAGCTTTGCAATAGCACTGGAAGACCCTGCACGTGTGGCGCAATATGCAATAAACATTGAACGCTACCATATGCCGAAGGATTACTACAAAGATTATCTGAAGAACCTGAGCGCAGTGACGGCTGATGATGTGCAGAAAACAGCTATGAAATACATACTACCTGATAATGCAAACGTGGTAGTGGTGGGTAGCAAAGATGAAGTAGCTAAAACACTTGCCAAATTTGCGAAAGATGGCCAGGTAACATATTATAATAGCTATGGTGAAAATGTGAAGCCGGTAGAAATGGCCGCTGCCCCAACTAATGTAACTGCTGATGAAATATTGAAAAAATATGTAACTGCAATAGGCGGCGCAAAAGCTATAAACGGCATTAAAGACATAAAAACAGTAATGAATGCCCAGATACAGGGTATGCAGCTTACGATTACTGAAATGAAAAAAGCGCCGGGCATGTTTATGGAAGAAGTAGCCGGCAACATGAACGGACAGAAAATGGTATTCCAGAAGCAAGCTTTCAATGGCACTAAAGGCTACCAGGAACAGCAAGGCCAGAAACAAGATATGTCTGCCGACGACGTAGAAGAAACAAAAGCACAGGCTGATATATATGCTGACCTGCACCCTGAAAAATACGGTATTAAACGTACTGTGAAAGGTGTGGAAAGTGTGGAAGGCAGTGATGCATACGTAGTAGAAGCAGTAAATGCAAAAGGCAAAAAAACTACTGAATACTATGATAAGTCATCTGGCTTGCTGGTGAAAAAAGTGGAAACACAGGAAACACCACAAGGTGCTACAACGCAGACATCAGGTTATGCCAATTACAAAGAAGTACCGGGCGGCAATGGTTATAAAATACCATATACCGTGACGGAATCTATGGGCCCTCAAAACATAACTGCAGAAGTACAATCTGTAGAAGTGAATAAAGGAATACCTGATTCTGAATTCAATTAACAGGTTATTGATATTTGTATAAAGAAGGCCACCTGAGAACGGTGGTCTTTTTTTATTTATTATTACTTTATGTGAGATATGGCTATTAAAGCCGAGCAATCTCCTTACCTTTGTAACCCGAAAACTGAAAATATGGCAGAAACTCTGCAGAAAGTAACTGATGAGCAAAGGCAGGGAGAGGCGTATGCGCCTTTCGCTGAAGACCCTAATGAATACAGGAAAAAATTCTATATAGAGAGCTATGGCTGCCAAATGAATTTCAGCGATAGCGAAATAGTGGCTGCCATTTTGAACGAAGAAGGTTTTGGTGCTACCCGCAATTATGAAGAAGCAGATTTAGTATTATTAAATACCTGTTCTATACGTGAGAAGGCTGAGCAAACCGTGCGTAACCGGCTTCAGGCATTTCGCAAGGTGAAGGACCAAAAGCCAGGTATGCTGGTGGGTGTACTGGGCTGTATGGCAGAACGACTGAAGGCAAAACTGCTGGAAGAAGAAAAGCTAGTGGATATAGTGGTAGGACCTGATGCTTATCGCAGTCTGCCTAGCCTAATAGAAGAGGCTGAAGGCGGACAGAAGAGTGTGAATGTGCTACTGAGCAGGGAAGAAACCTATGCCAACATATCGCCTGTGCGCTTGGATAGCAATGGCGTGACTGCTTTTGTGAGCATTATGCGCGGCTGTAATAATATGTGCACTTTCTGTGTAGTGCCCTTTACCCGTGGCCGTGAGCGCAGCCGGGATGCGCAAAGCATAGTGAATGAATGCAAAGACCTTTTTGAAAGAGGCTTCAAAGAAGTAACGCTGCTGGGACAAAATGTAGACAGTTATTATTATAACGAAGGTGATAGCATGGATAATGCCGTGACCTTTGCGAAGCTGATGGAAATGGTGGCATTAATATCGCCGCAACTGCGTGTGCGCTTCAGCACCTCGCATCCAAAAGACATAACAGATGATGTATTGCAGACGATGGCTAAGTACCATAATATATGCAAATACATACACCTGCCGGTGCAGAGCGGCAACACACGTATACTGCAGCTAATGAACCGCACATATACGCGTGAGTGGTATCTGAATAAGGTGCAACGTATACGCGAAATAATGCCGGACTGTGGATTGAGCACTGACGTAATAAGCGGCTTCTGTACAGAAACAGAAGAAGAACATGCAGATACGCTGAAGCTAATGGAAACATCGCGCTTTGATATGGCCTATATGTTCTCCTATAGCGAACGCCCCGGCACACTGGCTGCAAGACGCTATACTGATGATGTGCCTGACGATGTGAAACAGAGAAGGCTGGAAGAAATAATAAAGCTGCAGAACAGCCATTCCCGCGAAAGCTATAAGAATGATATAGGAAAGGAATTTGAGATACTGATAGAGGGAGATAGCAAACGCAGTGATAAGGACTGGTGCGGACGCAATAGCCAGAATAAAATGACCGTTTTTCCGAAAGGGACTGCAAACCTAAAAAAAGGAGATTATGTGATGGTTAAGATCAATGATGCGACATCTGCAACATTGATAGGCGAGATGACAGATAAATAAAAACAAAAGATCTTAGGCATGGAAATACAAAGTATTAAAAACAGGTTTGGCATAATAGGCAACTCACCCGCACTAAACCATGCATTGAATACGGCAGTACAGGTGGCCAATACAGACCTGTCTGTGTTAATAGTGGGGGAGAGTGGTGTAGGTAAAGAAGCTTTTTCAAATATTATACATGCACTTTCATCCAGAAAGCACAACCCCTTTATAGCTGTAAACTGCGGTGCGATACCAGAGGGAACGATAGACAGTGAATTGTTTGGCCACGAGAAAGGCTCCTTTACAGGCGCTGTGGACAGTCGTAAAGGGTATTTTGAAACTGTGAGCGGTGGTACCATATTTCTTGATGAGATAGGTGAAATGCCACTGGGCACACAAGCACGCCTATTGCGTGTGCTGGAAACAGGCGAATTTATACGTGTAGGTTCATCGAAAGTGCAGAAAACTGATGTGCGCGTGATAGCGGCCACTAATCGTGACCTGCTGGAGTATACACAGCAAGGAAAATTTCGAGAAGATCTGTATTATCGCTTAAGTACAGTGCCCATAAGGGTACCATCACTGAGAGACAGACCGGATGATATATCACTGCTGTTCAGAAAATTTGCATCAGACTTCTCTGAAAAATATAAAACACAATCTGTGCAGCTGGATGCAGCCGCACAGCAAATGCTGGTAAGCTACTCATGGCCGGGAAATGTGCGTGAGCTGAAAAATATAGCCGAGCAAGTGTCTGTGCTGAGCACAGACAAGCTGATAACAGCAGAAATGCTACAGCGCTTTTTGCCACAGCGCGAAGGTACCCGCAGTATGGCGCTGATGACTACGGGAAACAGTAATAGCAATGGCACCGCAGATTTTAGTACGGAAAGAGATATATTATATAAGCTATTCTTTGACCTGAAAAAAGACATGAATGACCTGAAGCAGATGATATTTGACGTGGCGCAGCATCAGGGTTACCCTACTGCGAATGCATCAGAAAACCTGCTGCCTGTATATAATACAACGCCGGAGCCTATAGTGACACCCGCAGCTTATAATGGGAATACTCCTATACTAATAGCCCCAAATGAAACGCACCACGAGGAAGTGGAAGAATCACTGCAGCTGGCTGACAGGGAAAAGGAATTTATTACAAAGGCATTAAAGAAACATAAGAGCCGCAGACGAGATGCAGCAAATGAGCTGGGCATATCGGAACGAACCCTTTACAGGAAAATAAAAGAATACGACATTAAAGAGTAATTTTATCATGATGCGGAAGCTATTCTTTTTTATTCCTATACTGCTTATTGTGTTTACGGGTTGTGGTGTGTACAGCTTTACAGGCGCTACCATAGAGGGAAAGAACATAAATGTACATACGCTGGAAAATCATTCGCCAAACGTTGTGCCCAGCCTTACTTCTACCATGACCGAAAAGATACGCAGCCGTATACTATCACAAACAGGGCTGGCACCTGTGAACAGCGATAATGCAGACTATGACCTGAACGGAGCTATAACCGGCTACACGGTAACCATATCGGGCGCAGCAGGTACGCAGCAGATAGCCAAAAACAGGCTGACGATAAGCGTGGAGATAACATTTAAGAACAGACTAAACGACAAAGCAAGCTTTAAACAGACCTTTACCCGTTTCTCGGATTTTGATGCAAACCAGACCCTGCAAAACGTAGAGAACGCACTGATAAATGATATAGGAAATCAGCTGGCTGATGACATATTTAATAAAGCATTCGTAAATTGGTAACAGTTTAGGTAATATGATAACACAATCATCCATACCATATATAACGCAGATGCTCGACGAGCCTCATCTTTTATCGGAAGCCGACAATGAGATGGTGACTGCCATGGTGGAAGCCTTCCCCTACTTTGTACCTGCAAGGTATATGGAAGCGGCAGGGCAACACAGGAAAGAGCCATTTGCATCATCTACCATGTCTATGATGCAGCTATATCGCGGCAACTGGCTGCTGTACTGGCAGTTTCTGCAGGATGCGCTGGGCGAACAGGCGATGAGCACAGATACCCTGAAAGAGAAAATGAGCGAAGAGCAGTATGGTGAACACAAGTTTATATTGGAAGAAGAAGAAATACTGCATGTGGAAGATACCTTTGTAGCACCGGAAGTAGAAGAGATAGTAATGGCAGAGAAACCCACTTATATATTTGAAGAATATAAAGAAGAACCTGTAGTAGCAGAAAACGACGAAACATTGATATTGCCAATTTATACAGAGGACTATTTTTTACACCAGGGCATACACGTATCAAACGACATACCTGCAGCACCTGAACTGAATGAAGCAGACAAAGCGAAATCGCTGATGGTGGTGATGAGTTTTTCGGAATGGCTGATGTTTTACAAAACACGCAGCATGCAGGAAAAAGAAGAGCAGGAAGACCAGAGAGCGCTGAAGAGCATGTGGCAAAAGGAAAAGCTGGCTGCAGCGCTTGAAGAAGAAAATGAAGAGATACCGGAAAATGTATTTGAAATGGCGATGAACTCCATAAGCGTGGAGGATGACCTGGTTAGTGAATCACTGGCTGAAATATATATAAAGCAAGAAAAATATGACAGAGCAATAGAGATGTATCGTAAATTAAGTTTGCGTAATCCTCAAAAAAATGCTTATTTTGCGCGTAAAATTGAGAGTGTTCTAAAAGCGAAGGAACTATGATAGCAATAATCACTATAATAATACTTTTAACGTGTGTGGTACTGGCATTCTTTGTGTTAGTGCAAAATCCTAAAGGTGGCGGCTTGTCTGGTACCTTTGGCAGTATCAGTTCGCAGGTGATGGGCGTTAAACAATCTGGCGATGTAATGGAAAAAGGTACATGGGCAAGTATGGCAATTGTTGCTGGTCTTTGTATTCTCTCTGTTATGTTTTATTCTAAGCCTGCAGGCCTGGAAAAAGGCAGCAATGGTAAAGCACCTAAGACTACGCAGAGTGCGCCGGTTAAATCAAAATAAATTTTACAAGACTTTTTATAGATACCTGCTCTTAAATTGAGCAGGTATTTTTATTTTAGCTTATGGCAGCAGCAAGCGCAAAAAAGAAGAAAAAATCGGCGGCGAGAAGAATATTACTCATCATATTCCTGATTGTAGTAGCTATAGGCGCTTATTGTACGTTTGAGATATTTGGGCCAAATACCGGCTCGTTTTCCGAAGGGCCTTACTTATACATTCATACCGGCTCAACATATGAGCAGGTAAAGCAGACGCTGATAGAAGGCGGCTATGTGCGGAGCATAAGAAGCTTTGACCTGTTGGCAAAACAGATAAACTATCCGGAACACATACACCCAGGTAAATACACCATAAAACGCGGGATGAGCAACTATGCCATGCTGCGACTGCTGCACTCCGGCAGACAAACACCTGTGAAGCTGGTGATAAATAAACAGCGTACGGAACAGGACTTTGTAAATCTGCTGGGACAGAACCTGGAAGCAGACTCAAATGTGCTGAGGCAAATGCTGCATGACCCTGTTTATCTGGGGCAATTTGGGCTGGATACCAATACGGCCATGTGTGCCGTGATGCCTAATACTTATGACTTCTTCTGGAATACCACGGCCGATAAAGCATTCAGGAAGATAGAAAAGAACTATGCACACTTCTGGACGCCGGAAAGAGTGCAGCAGGCAAAGGGGCAGGGGCTTACACCACAACAGGCAATAACAGTAGCATCTATAGTGGAGGAAGAGACGAATAAGAACGATGAGAAAGAGAATATAGCTAGTGTTTACCTAAATCGCTGGCGCAAGGGTATGCGCCTGCAGGCAGACCCTACGGTGAAATTTGCAGTGGGTGACTTTACGATAAGACGCATAACAGGAGCGTATCTACAAACTGTCTCCCCTTATAATACTTACCTGAATGCAGGGCTGCCGCCCGGGCCTATATGTACGCCTTCTGCGGCGAGTATTGAAGCTGTGATAGAGGCGCCGGCAACCAATTATCTTTACTTCTGCGCAAAGGCTGATTTTAGCGGTTACCACAGCTTTGCAGCTACCTTGCAGGAGCATATGCAGAACGCACATGCATACCAACAAGCCCTGGATGCGAGGGGAATACATTAATAGAGGTTGGAGGTTTTTAATAGTACAAATTTTACGCTATTCTTGTGATGGCTAATTACTTTCACTATGCAGATACAGGAACTGATATTAAAGACGGCATCAATTTCCAGGACCAGGCTATTTTACAATAAAACCCTTGAGCTGTCCATAATAAAAGAAGCGGCTGATACTATTTCATTTAAAGTAGGTAAAACGATATTGACCTTTGAAAAAGCAGAAAATGAGAAGCCATATTACCATATAGCTTTTAATATAATCAATAACCGGTTTTCAGATAGTTTTGAGTGGATAGAACAAAAACTGGATATACTGCCTTTTGAAAATAATATTCCTATAGCGGTGTACCCCGACTGGAATGCGGAGTCATTTTACTTTTATGATAATAATGGCAGCATACTGGAGTTCATTGTACGGTTTGATCTGCCATATCATTCTACGGAACCATTCTCAATAAAGGACCTGGTGGAGGTAAGTGAAATAGGTGTGGTGGTGGATGATGTAAAGAAGACAGCCGAGGAGCTGACTGAGAAATATAAGATCCCTTATTTTAAAAAAGGACCAATGCTGCATGATTTTATAGCGATGGGAGATGATGAAGGACTGATATTGCTATCACAGCATACGAGGCCCTGGGTGCCTACAAATAAGTTGGCCCAGTATTTTCAGGTGACCGTGAAGACGGAAGATAAGGTAATAAACTTTTAATTTTTAATATCTGAGTTGCAGGTTAGAATAAATACTTATATAAACGTGCATTATAACAATTTCAAATGCAGGTATATATGAGTATTAGGGTTTTGACTTTGGAATTTATTAATACGACCTGTAACTTTGCGGCACATTTTAAACAGTTCTTTAAATTCAACTCCAGAAAATGAGTAAAGTAAAAGTTGCCATAAACGGTTTTGGCCGTATCGGTCGTCTGGCTTTCCGTCAGATATACAATATGGACGGTATTGAGGTTGTAGCTATTAACGACCTTACCAAGCCAAACGTACTGGCCCATCTTTTAAAGTATGATACTGCACAGGGACGTTTCGGCCAGGATGTTAAGCATACTGACGATTCAATCGTTGTGAACGGTCATGAAATAAAAATATACGCACAAAAGGACCCAGCACAGATTCCATGGGGACAGCACAATGTAGACGTGGTGCTGGAATGTACCGGTTTCTTTACCGATAAAGAAAAAGCGGAAGGTCATATAAAAGCAGGCGCTAAACGTGTGGTTATATCTGCACCGGCAACCGGCGAAATGAAGACTGTAGTATTCAATGTGAACCACGATATATTGGATGGCTCTGAAACTGTGATCAGCTGTGCTTCATGCACTACAAACTGCTTGGCCCCAATGGCAAAGACGCTGAACGATAAATTTGGTATCGTTACAGGTCTGATGACTACTGTACATGCTTATACTAATGACCAGAATACACTGGATGCACCGCACCCCAAAGGCGACCTGCGCCGTGCACGTGCTGCAGCAGAAAACATAGTGCCTAACAGCACCGGTGCAGCAAAAGCAATAGGCCTGGTACTGCCTGAACTGAAAGGTAAGCTGGATGGCGGTGCACAGCGTGTGCCAACCGTTACAGGTTCACTTACAGAACTGGTAACTATACTGAACAAGAAAACAAGCGTAGAAGAAGTAAATGCTGCAATGAAAGCTGCTGCAAACGAAAGCTACGGCTATAATGAAGACGAAATAGTAAGCTCTGACATCATTGGTATCACTTATGGTTCTTTGTTTGATGCTACTCAGACTAAGGTAATAACTGCAGGCGATCAGCAACTGGTGAAGACTGTAAGCTGGTACGACAATGAAATGAGCTACGTAAGCCAGCTGGTACGCACGGTGAAGTATTTTGCAGGTCTTATCTCTAAATAAATTTTCCTTTTTTTGAAACGCCGCCTACTACAGGTGGCGTTTCTTTGTTAATTTTCCATCCCATGAGCAAGTTCAACGATTTTAATTTTAAAGGACATAAGGCGCTGATACGCGTGGACTTTAATGTGCCCATAAAGAACGGCCAGATAACTGACGATACTCGCATACGTGCGGCAGTGCCTACTATAAAAAAGGTATTGCAGGATGGCGGCAGCGTGGTGCTGATGAGCCACTGGGGCCGCCCGCTGAAGGATATAGAAAAGAAGCCGGAATTGACATTGGCAGACTTTTCTTTAAAACCGGTGGTAAGCCATTTGGCACAGCTCATAGGTACAGATGTGCAATTTGCAGATGATTGCATAAGTGAAGATGCCGTTCAAAAGGCGAAGAACTTACAGTCGGGACAAGTGTTACTACTCGAAAACCTGCGTTACTATAAGCAAGAAGAAAAAGGTGATAAGGAATTTGCAGAAAAGCTTTCTAAACTGGGAGATGTTTATGTGAACGATGCCTTCGGTACTGCGCACCGTGCACATGCTTCTACAGCTGTTATTGCACAGTTCTTCCCGAGCGAACACAGGATGTTTGGCCTGCTGATGGAAGGAGAAGTAGCTGCTGCTGAAAATGTGCTGCATAATACTAAGAAACCATTCACTGCTATAATAGGCGGAGCAAAAGTGTCTGACAAAATACTGATCATTGAGAACCTGCTGGAGAAAGCTACTGATATAATAATAGGCGGCGGTATGGCCTATACCTTCTTCAAAGCACAGGGCTGCCATATAGGTACTTCTCTTTGTGAAGATGACAGGCTGGACACTGCAAATGAACTGCTGAAGAAAGCTGCTGATAAAGGTGTTTGTATACACCTGCCATCTGACAGCATAATAGCAGATAAGTTTGCTGCTGACGCAGATACTTCTTCTGCCAACAATGCGGAGATACCAGCTGGATGGATGGGCCTGGATATTGGCCAAATGGCTATAGAGCAGTTCACTAAAGTGATATGTGAATCGAAGACGATACTGTGGAACGGCCCTATGGGGGTTTTTGAAATGGAGAAATTTCAGCACGGCACTAAGGCAATAGCTGAGGCTGTTGCTAAGGCTACCCAGGATGGAGCATATTCACTAGTAGGTGGCGGCGATAGCGTAGCTGCTGTAAACAAATTTGGCTATGCTGATAAGGTGAGTTATGTATCTACAGGTGGTGGTGCGCTGCTTGAATATTTTGAAGGGAAGGAACTGCCGGGTATTGCTGCTATTAAAAACTAAAATATAATCAATATAAAAGAGCGGCTATCAATTTTTGATAGCCGCTCTTTATTTTACTTCTTATCAAGCAGATCATCTGTGAAATGCTTCCGTTCTTTTTCTTTTGAGAATTTCTCCGCGTTATAATCTTTTGATTTGTTGCGTGGTATGGAGAGGCTGTTCCACTCATCACTGCGCAGCATTTTGGCTACAAATACTATCTGGCCTACATGGTAAGAATAGTGGGCTATTTGCCTATTGATAGCCTCAAGCGCTGTATGGCCTTCGTTGCGGATGTAGACGATTTTTTCGAGGTCATCGTCTGTCATGCTGTCGAGTGCAGCAAATAAGCATTTCCAGCCTTCTTCCCACTTTGTCATTAGCTGCTCGCGGGTGGTCCAGTCGTTTTCAAATTCAGAGTCACGCTGGCGCCACGGTTTTTCGCCGTCGGAGGTGAGAAAACCTGTCCAGCGACTGAGCATATTGCCCCACATGTGTTTTACAATAGTTGCAATGCTATTGGTATCAGCATTTGGCGACCAAAACAGGTCTTGTTCGGTAGCTTGTGCCATAGCTTTTTCGCCGAGCTGCTTGTACAGCATGAACTGGCGTTTGGCACTGTCGAGATAATTAAGTGTTGCCATAGTAAGTAGTTTTATTTGCAAGGATTTTGTGTATCACCATAAATAGCAGGGCGCGTTATCTCCATAAGGCGTTCAGGGTACTTAGGGTCAGTAAAGCCGAATTGTGTATACAGGCCTTTGGCATCAAGTGTGGCCAGCATAACCCGTCTTAGTTTTTGCACCCAGTCAATTGCTAGTAATTCTTTCATCATTAACTTGCTAAGTCCCTGTCCTCTATGTTCCTTCAAGACATACACATCAGCCAGGTAAGCAAAGGTAGCGTAGTCTGTAATGAGGCGGGCATAGGCTATCTGCTCATCATCTTTCAGAATGCCGATGGTAAATGAGTTATCAAAAGAACCTTTAAAGAGCTCGAAGGGGATATGCTTCGCCCAGTAAGATTCTTCTGATAACCATTTGTGAATAGCGACGGGTTGCAACAGAGATTTATCTGTTGTGATTAGGTAGCCGTTGTGTGTGATATTGACAGGTTGCATGTTATATGATATAGTTCCAGTTATATTTGTCTTCGGTAATGCCTTTGCGAATGTTATACAGTTCCTGCTGCAGACTGTACATAATAGCATCTTCGCCTATGTAGCATTTATAGTGCTTGTTGCCTACGCTAATGGTTTCTATAGGAGCAATAACGGCAGCTGTGCCTGCACCAAATGCTTCTATACGTTTGCCATCTTCCAGGGCCATTTGTATTTCGGTATAGCTGATGGGGCGTTCCTGTATCTGTACGCCTCTTGCTTTAGCAAGAGTGAGCAGCGAGTCGCGTGTAACGCCATCAAGAATAGTACCTGACAGCGGTGGGGTGATGAGTACATTGTCTATATAGAACATCACATTCATAGTGCCAGACTCTTCAATAAATTCGTGATGACGGCTGTCTGTCCATATCACCTGGTCATAGCCTGCTTCGCGGGCTTGCTGAGTAGGATAGAAAGCAGCGCCATAGTTACCACCACACTTGGCAGCACCAGTACCACCATCGGCAGCGCGAACAAAGCGGTTCTCTATTTTTACATTCAGTGGTTTAGCATAATATTGATATGCAGGTGAGCAAACGATCATAAACAAATATTCATCCGAAACCTTTACACCGATACGATCTTCAGAAGCTATCATGAATGGGCGGATATAAAGCGCGCCATCAGCATCATCAGGCACCCAGTTGCTATCCAGTTGTACCAGTTGATGCAGCGCTTCTGTAAATAAGTCTTTAGGTACAGCAGGCATGCACATGCGTTCCAGCGATTTTGTAAAGCGATCGTAATGCTTGTCGGGGCGATAGATATTTATGCGGCCATCTTCCATCATAAAGGCCTTCATGCCTTCAAATACTGTTTGTCCGTAATGCAGGCAGAGCGCAAAGGGACTTAAAACAAGATGAGAGAAAGGTACTATACGCGGATTGCTCCACTGATTGTTCCTGTACTCTGCAATGAACATGTGCTCTGTGGGCACTTTGCCAAAAGGAATGGATTTCGTGTCTTTTGTTTGTCTTTCTGTCTGTTCAGTGATTGAAATAGTAAATTCCATACAATTAATTTTTTTAAGTTTAAGATTCAACCGGCACTTTGCTTAGTCCTTCTGCAAGTGCTGGTTTATGTTGTTTCCTATAGCCCCTGTTTACAAGAAAAACTCCGGCTACAATGGTGAGAAAGGCCATAGCTGTATAGATATTCAAAGGTTCGCTAAGGATGAGGTAGCCAAGTATAACTGCTACCAGGGGATTGATATAAGCGTAAATAGTTGCGATGCCAACGGGCAATGCACCGAGTGCGAACATATAAGCGCCATAAGCCAGTACAGAGCCGAAGATGATAAGGTAGCAAAGCGCAAGGAAGCCGTCGGTATTCCATAGTTGCAGCCCCTGGTAGTTATCTATAATAGGGCTGCCAATAAGCATAAAAAGGCCACCGAAAAATAATTGCATGCCTGAGTTGAATATGGGATTGACAGGATTGACATGCTTTTTATTAATGATGCTGCCTGATGCCCATGAGATGGTGGCCAGTAGCACACTGAAAATACCTGCCAGGTACTGATGATTTGAAAATGCGCCTATATCATCTTTAAATATGAGCCCTACACCAAAGAAGCCTAATAGCATGCCAATACCGATGGAAAGATTCATTTGCTCTCTTTTTGCAGAAATGAGGTTGAGGCCAACAGCGAAAATGGGCATGATGGAACAGATGAGTGCCGCCACGCCACTGGGTATATATTTCTCGCCCCAGGTAACACAACCATTACCAATGGTGAGCATCAGAAACCCAACCAGCATCTGGCGGAGGACATTTTGCTTTGAAAGATCTTTGTTTTTGTTTGTGAGGAGGGCAATGAGCATGAGTATAATGCCTGCTGTAAACTGCCGGACGCCGGCAAAAAGGAACGCCGGGTAGTGCAGTACGCCTATGCGAATGGCCAGGTAGGTGGTACCCCATGTGAGACTGACAAATGCGAGTGCGAGGTATGCTTTAGTTTTCGTGGTCATTCAAATCGCCTATTAAGACATAGCAAAATTCCAATTATTATTTGGAACAAAACAGATACAATTTCTGTAATTTTGACCATAACAGTTTTTGTTATGAGAAAAACAGTTCAGGGAAAGAATGAACATTTGTATCTGCATCTGGCTGATAATATAGAGCAACAGATAATGGATAAAGTGCTGAATATAGGCGATAAACTACCCAGTGTGCGGCAAATGAGCAAGGAGCGCAGCATTAGTATCAGCACGGCACTGCAGGCATATTATCACCTGGAGGGGAAGGGACTTATAGAATCCAGGCCACAATCGGGATATTATGTGCGCTTTAATCCTACACGCTTTCCGCATAAGCTTGAAAAGAGCAACCCGCTGCAAACTACCAGGGCGAAGAATGTGGAAGCCATTATAACAGAAGTGTATGATGACTTTGCAATGCCAGGGGTAACGCGTTTTTCTCTTAGTGTGCCTGCAGCAGAAATATTGCCACTGGCCAAACTGAACAAATCAATGATGCAGGCGCTACGCGATCTGCCGGCAAGTGGAACGTCTTATGAACAGATAAGTGGCAATGAACTGCTGAGGAGGCAGGTGGCGCGCTGGTCTATGACATGGGGTGGCAAGCTGCAGCCGGATGACCTGGTAACTACCGCAGGCTGCATGAATGCAATAAGCTATTGCCTGATGGCCCTTGCGCAAAAAGGAGATACGATTGCCGTGGAAAGCCCGGTGTATTTTGGAATACTTCGTTTTGCACAAAGCATAGGGCTGAAAATACTGGAGCTACCTACAGACCCAGAAACTGGTGTGGACCCCGATGATGTGAAGAAGGCGCTGCAAAAGCATAATGTGAAAGCATGTTTCTTCGTAAGTAATTTCAGTAATCCATTAGGATACTGTATGCCTGATGAACAGAAGGAAGCAATGGTGAAGCTGTTATCGTTCCATGGAGTGCCATTGATAGAGGATGACCTGTATGGTGACGTGTATTTTGGAAAGAAAAGGCCGCGCACCTGCAAGAGCTTTGATGAAGAAGGCAATGTGCTATGGTGCAGCTCTATATCCAAAACATTGGCACCGGGATATAGAGTAGGCTGGGTAGCGCCCGGTAAATATATAGATAAGATAAAACGATTGAAACTATACCATAGCATTACTACGGCCACAGCACAGCAAGCTGCCATAGCCAATTTCCTGGCCAGTGGCAAATATGAGGATCACCTGCGAAGGTTGAGACAAACACTACATGCAAACAGTCTGCAATTTATGCGGGCTATAGGTGAATATTTTCCGGAGAATACAAAAGTGAGCACGCCGGGTGGCGGCTTCATAACATGGCTGGAGCTGGATAAACGTATAGATACTTACCAGCTATACCGCGAAGCGATGCTGCATAAAATAAGCATAGCACCTGGCACCATCTTCACGCTGCAGGACAGGTATCAGAATTGTATGCGCCTTAGCTACGGTATGCAATGGAAACCTGAAATAGACAAGGCGCTAAAGAAGCTTGGCGGGCTGGTAAAGAGTATGTTATAGATAAGATAATTTCTCTTTTCCGCGGGTAGTTATTATATTTCGAGATTCCTATGTCGCACACACCAACCGAAACTATAGTATGTCCTAACTGCGGCTCTGTTGCTGAAAAGAATTATTGCTCCGAATGTGGACAGGAAACCCATTTGCATAATGATAGCTTCTGGGGATTAGTAATGCATTTTATAGGGCATTACTTTCATTATGATTCCAAATTTTGGAAAACATTAAGAGCGCTGTGGTTCAGTCCCGGAAAACTGACAGTTGCTTACTGGAAGAAGCAAAGGATGCGGTATATACCACCAGTGTCTCTTTATATATTTATTAGTGCGGTGTTTTTCATTTTTTTATCATTCAAGTCAACAAGCTACGAGGCAAAAAACAGCAAGCAGTTATCCGAAGTTGAAATTAACAGGAAAAAACAAGCAGATTCTCTTGCCAAATTGAAAATAGATTCGATTATAAATGGCAATAGAAACGTGAATAATGCGAACGAAATAAGCCCTGCTGAAAGAAAAGCTTTAAGCAAGCTGCGAACAAAAATGGATGAAATGGATAATGATAACAGTTCTGGTATGAAGTACCTGGAAATTTTTGTTCATACATTTCCCAAGATATTCTTTTTCTTAATTCCTTTGATGTCCGTTTTTTTAAAAATAATGCTCGGTCGGCGTGGAGAACTGATGTTTGTTCATCATGCAATATTCTCATTGCATTTCCATTCATTTTCCTTCAGCTTATTTCTACTTACTTTATTACCCTTTATAGGGAACTGGTTAATAATTCCCGCATTGGCCGGGATTATTGTATACCTTATTCTTTCTTTAAGAAATGTTTATCAGATAAGATGGACCAAAGCTATCTTCTACTCCAGTGTATTGTTAATAGCATATGTAATATTTGCAATGCTTGCGATAATAATTGATCTATATATATTGTTTGCAATGTAAAATTATTTCTTCTCCTTTCTCCTTACCACTATCCATTCATCCAGATCTACGTTAAAGGGCATGCGGCCTATGTTTACTATGGCGCGCTTGTCGCGTACCTCTACTACAGTACCTACCTGGTGATTGGTTTTGTTGCGCACCAGGTCGCCGGTTTTCGCGCTGCCGCCCAATATATCGTAGTTCTTGTCTGCTTTTTTAGCTGCAGCTGCGTTTACCTGTATTTGTTTCTTTTTGAAGAGCACATTTTCTGCTGCGTTTATCACTTCCTGCTTGTTCTCGGTTTTCTTCCAGTCGGTTATTATCTGTTTGAACTTGCGTTCCATATCCCGCAGGTAGTCCAGCTCTTCTTTCTTTATCTTGTTTTGTAACTGAAGGGTTTGGTGCTCTTGCTTTATTCTTTCCTTGTCGGTTAGTTCTTCGTAATTCTTCTTCAGTTTGGTGTTTTCCTTCAGTAGTTTATCCAGCTCTTTTTCTTTTTCGGTCAGACGTACGGATTGCTGTTCGGTTTGCAACAACATTTTGTCCAGTCGAAAATGCTCGCGCTGGGTAAGCTGTCTGGCTCGTTCTATTACTTTGGATGAAAGGCCGCTGCGTTGTGCAATTGCAAACGTGTATGAGCTACCCGGTTTACCAATAACAAGTTGATATAAAGGCTCCAGCTTTGATTCATCGAAGGCCATCGCACCATTCACAATGCCTGGCACCTTGCCTGCCATTACTTTCAAGTTTAGATAATGCGTAGTGATAATACCCAGTGCATGTTTGGAGGCTAGTTCTTCCACAATAGCTTCGGCAAATGCACCGCCAAGGTTGGGGTCAGAGCCGCTACCTAATTCATCTATAAAGAAGAGTGTTTTTCCATTTGCATAATCCATGAAGTACTTCATGTCGCGTAGGTGTGCGCTGTAGGTACTCAGCTCATGCTCTATGGATTGTGTATCGCCTATATGAATCATCAACTGTTTAAAGATGCCTATTTCTGAATATTCGTCTACAGGTACCAGTAGCCCAGCCTGCGCCATCAATTGTATCAGGCCCACGGTTTTCATGGATACCGTTTTACCGCCTGCATTAGGCCCACTGATAATAAGAATGCGACTATTACGGTCGAGTGTAATGTTTAATGGAACAGTGGGTTTATTATGTTGTTTGTTATGCAGGTATAGTAAAGGGTGCACTGCTTTAATAAGATTAAGGCTTGGGTGCGGGCTAAGCTGCGGCATATTGCCTTGCATATCCACAGCCAGCATAGCCTTTGCTCGTATAAAATCATAAAGCCCAGCTACTTCGTAATAAGTATTTAGTTGCGAATGATATTGGGAAAGAGTAGCAGTGGTTTGTGCAAGAATGCGTTGTATTTCTTTAGCCTCTGCTCGCTCTAATGAGAAAACTTCATTGCTTAGGCCAATAGTTTCTTCCGGCTCTATAAAAACAGTTTGAGCTGAATCACTTTCACCATGTAAAATGCCCTTTACTATTCTTTTGTATTCAGCGAGTACAGCCAATACACGCCGGCCGTTTAGGAAACCTTCGGCTATATCGGCCAGGTAGCCTTGTTTGTTATGTTTCCTTAATACTCCTTCAAATGCTTTCCTAAGCTCCTGTCTTAAGGCAGCTAGTCGGGAGCGTATTTGTGATAACTCGCGCGATGCAGTGTCCTTTACCTGTGCGGCGTCATCTACTACGGTAGATATAATGGTGTTTATCTCCTTTTCGTAGCTTACGTTTTCAGAAAGCGCGCGGAGGGTGGGGAAGAGTTCATTGTTTTTTTTGAACCACAGTAATATATCACGGGTATTAAAAGCCAACTGACGCAATGCCAGTAATTGTTCGCCACTCAGCACAGCGCCGGCCACCGCCAGCAACTTTAACTCTTTCTGAACATTTCGTGTATAGTCGTTAGGGAAGTAATCACTGCTCTCCAATATGGATTTAAACTCGCTTGTTTCCAGCAAAGCCTGACTCACGTAGTTAATATGGGTATGAAAACGCAGTGCCTCAACCCTTTCGCGGGCAGCATCTGTGCGGCATTTAAGTTTTAACAGCTGACTAATTTTATTAAATTCCAGTGCGTCGGCAGCATGTGCCGGGTACAGTTGCATCATATCAAATCTCCAATCTAAATGCAAATTTACATATACGTAACTACTGTTCGTATCACAATATTTTCCATTAAATTGCGTAAGAGGTAATATATGAGTAATTACGACCGGCTGATATCGAGATTAGATGCTTTTATACGTAAATATTATGCAAACCAGGTAATTCGCGGCTCGCTAATCTTCCTGATATGTTTATTGTTTTATATACTGGCAGTGAGTGTGGGTGAGTATTTTCTCTACATGCCCGTGTGGTTGCGTATTACTATTGTTTCCTTTTTTATTGCCGCCGGTATTGCTTCGCTTATAGTTTGGGTAATAATACCACTTACTAAAATGACCCGACTGGGAAAGATCATTTCTCATGAGCAGGCAGCGAACATAGTGGGGCGACATTTTCCTGAAATAAGCGATAAGCTGCTGAATACACTGCAACTAAGACGCCAGGCTGACCCCAACAGCAGCATGGAGCTAATAGAGGCCAGCATAGACCAAAAGGCGAAGCAGCTTTCTGTAGTGCCCATTAACACCGCTATTGATTTCTCCAGGAATAAAAAATTTCTGCCTTTTCTGCTACCTCTTTTATTGGTAGGTATATTCATATTGGTAGCTGCGCCTAATGTATTCAGAGATGCGTCTCAGCGTTTACTTCAACCAACAAAGACCTTTGAAAAGCCGGCGCCTTTTAAATTCATCATTACTACTATGCCGCTGAAAGCAGTGCGCAATAGTGATTATGTAATGAAAGTGGAAGCAAAAGGGAATGTATTGCCCGATGAGATGTTTGTAGAGATAAGTGGCGAAAAAGTGCCCATGCAGGTATTGGACAAACATAACTTTCAATACACCTTTAAGAATGTAACAGACCCCGTGAACTTTCGCCTGTTTGCTGCGGGCTTTTATTCAGAAAACTATACACTGGAAGTTGTTCAAAAGCCTGTATTGAAGGCTTTTAAAGTACAAATAGATTATCCTGACTATACAGGCAAGAAAGATGATGTGCGCAATAGCCTGGGGGATATGACCCTGCCTGTGGGTACCAAGGTTACCTGGGCATTCCTTGCAGAGCATACGGATAATGCTACCATTCGTTTTGGAAGTGGCACGGCTTTAACCCTGCCTAAAACAGCATCTATGTTTGGCTACCAATACCGGTTTATGAACGATACTACCTATACGTTTGCGCTTAGCAATAAGCAAAGCGCGATGGTAGATAGCTATCGCTACCAAGTGCAGGTGATACCGGATCAATATCCTGTGGTGCAGGTTCAGGAGCATAGGGATACAGTTTCCGGTACTCAGATATTGCTTAATGGCTCTGCAGGCGATGATTATGGCATTACTAAAGTGCTATTTCATTATGAAATAAGTAATGAAAGAAAAGAAGTGCTTTCTAATAAAAGTGTGGCACTTAAAACTACGCCGGGGGCATTAGCCGCTTTTCAATACTATTTTGATGTTCAAAGCCTTTCATTGTTGCCTGGTCAACGACTTAGTTACTATATAGAGGCCTGGGATAATGATGGGGTACACGGGCCTAAGGCATCGCGTAGTGAGGTGATGGAGTATCGCATGTATGATACGAAGCAGATAGACTCTGCCATAAATGCCAGCGCACAACAAATAAATTCAAGCCTTAGCAATAGCAGTCAGAAAACACAACAACTGCAAAGTGAATACAAGGATATGGCCAGCAAGATGCTGCAGAGTGATAAAATGGATTGGGAGCAACAACAGTCGCTGCAGGAGCTGATGAAGAAACAGGAGCAGCTGAAAACTCAACTAGAAAACACACAGAAGCGCTTTGAAGAACAAAAGAAACAAACAGAACAAAGACAGTACAGCGACGACCTGAAAGAGAAACAGAATGAAATGGGAAAGCAGCTGGATAACCTGCTGAATAAGGAATTGCAGGAGCAAATGAAGAAGCTGCAGGAGCTGATGCAAAAGCTGAACAAGGAAAATACTTTCGAGGCTATGCAACAAATGCAGCAAGAGAATAAGCTCTTTAACATGGACCTGCAACGCATGCAGGAGCTGATGCAGAAGATGGAAATGCAGATGCGCATGGAGGACATGGCGAACAAAATGGACGCACTGGCCAAAATGGAAAAAGATCTGAAAGGCCAAACAGAACAAGGTAAGAAAGATAATCAGTCGCTTAGCAAAGACCAGCAGGGAATAAAGAACGAGCTGAACAATGCCATGCAGAAGGACATGAAGGAAATGCAGCAGCTAAATGATAAGCTGGAACAAAAACAATCGCTGGAGGGTGCTAAGAAGGATGCTAAGGATGCTGCAGGCAATATGGACAAAGGCGAACAGCAACTGGGCAATAACGATAACAAAAAGGCAAGTGAATCTCAAAACAAAGCTGCGCAAAACCTGCAGGATATGGCCAGCACCCTTCGCCAACAGGCAAACGGCCTGGATGTGAAGCAAATAGAAATGGATATTCATGCCGTGCGGCAGATACTTACGAACCTCATTCGTCTTTCCTTCGACCAGGAAGACCTGATGAAGAGCGTGGAAGGAACATCGCCCAGCAGCCAGACATACCTTGCAAACCAGCAGGAGCAGAATAGGTTGCATAGCAATTCTGTAATGATAAAGGATAGCCTTTATACACTTAGCAAGCGTATTGCCAAACTGGCGCCTACGGTGAATAAAGAAACTATGGGGCTAGAGCAGAATATGGCCACCGCTGTTGATGACCTTGAAAACCGCAGGATAAGCGATGCTGTAATGCGTCAGCAATATGTGATGACGCATACCAACAACCTTGCATTGATGCTAAATGAACTGCTGAGCAATCTGATGCAGATGCAAGCACAGGCGCAAAAGGGTGGTAGCGGCAGTTGTAACAATCCCGGGGGTAAAACGCCTAAGCCTGGTGCAGGGTCACAACTGTCGGATATTATTACCAAGCAGCAGCAACTTGGCAACAGTATGCAGGGCATGATGCAGAAAGGCCAGGGTAACAAACAGGGACAAGGCCAGGGTCAGCAAGGTGAGAATGGGCAAGGCAAGCCAACAGGCAATAACGGCCAGCAAAACGAATATGGCGATGCGGAACAACTGGCACGTTTTGCAGAGCAACAAGCTGCCATTCGCAGACAACTGCAAGAGCTAAGCAGCCTGCTGAATAGCAAGGGAATGGGCAATAGCCGCGAATTGCAGGACGTGCAGAAACAAATGGATAAAAATGAAACCGATATAGTAAACAGGAAGCTGAGTGCAGAGATGCAGCTACGCCAAAGGGAAATTCTTACAAAGCTGTTGGAGGCACAGAAAGCACTGCGTGAACAAGAGCAGGACGATAAACGTGCGTCAAAAACAGCACCTGATATAAGCCGTCCGGTACCGCCGGAGCTGCAAAAATATATGCTGGACCAAAAGCAACTGCTGGAGGTATATAAAACGGTGCCCCCACAATTGAAACCTTACTATAGAAGCATGGTAGAACAGTACTATCAAATGATAGGCCATAAATAAAAACACCGTTTTTTATCCACATTACCCTGTGCCAGCCAGGGATGGAATTATTAACTTCTAATTAATTGGCTTTCTTTTAGTTAGGTAATATTTAACAAAAAAACAGCTGCTGATAGCCTATCCTTTTTGTCAATAAATACGTCTTATTATGTAGAATAAGTTCTACCAATTTATAACATTCAATACTTTCTGTTATAAAATGTATGTAACTTTCGAATAACAAGTTCTTTGTTCATTACAAAATCGTAGCCTATGATTTTTTCAAGAACATTCCGTTACAATTCTACTATGTCAGCCGACCAAATAAAAGATCGGCTTGTCGGCAAACATGTCACTGTTCACAATTTAGATTTCGAGGTCTCAGAGAAGGATCATTCTATAAAAATTTTTCCGCACGCGGAACAAATTAAGGAGATCAAATCCTTACCCATTACAAGAGTTGATTTAAAGAACGATGGAGAAAAAACTAAAGTCGTTATTAACTCTAAAATGCGTGAGATTGATTCAGGTGGTCCCACTATAGTCATTTTCTTCTGCACCTGTATGTTAGTAGGTGCTCTGTGCTTCTATATTTTTGGCAAGCAGGAGTTCTCTATTTTCACATACTCTCTTCTGGCAGTTGGCATTGTAGTTTTTGCTATCTTCCTGGTAAGAATGCAGACAGGATATTACGACTATGTGCGTAAGATCAGGCGGTATGTAAAAGATCAGGCTCTTGCCTGATTTCTATTAGTAGAGTGTAGAAAAAAGACGCTAACAGGTTAGCGTCTTTTTTTATTGTATGTAACGTTTTAAAGAATCAATAGGGACGTCGCCTGAGAATATTTTTATAAGCTTTCGCTTTTTATTGTAGACGTTTATTTGAGGAAAGCTGTTATAAATAAATAGCTTGTCTATGGTGCTGTTATTATCGAGTCCTATCCATATTTTACCTGCATAATTGGTTATATGGGTGCTGTTTTCAAACCCGGCCAGTTGTTCGCGCATGTTCGGGGCTGCCAGCATTATTAGCTTTGACTGCTTAAATAAGTGTATATTTTTTTCAAGCAGTTCTGTTTCATTTTGGCAATGGTCACATAATGGATTGAACAGCATCACAAGAAGATTGGCTTGAGATGTAAGTTTACTATTCGTTATTACTTTTCCATCCAGCGTCTCTACTTTAAGTGCAGGCATACTGCTACCAATTTTTGTATAAATACTATGATTGCTTTTACGCTGTGCCAGACTGCATACTGAGTACAAAAAGCAAAGAATAAAAAAAGCAGGTAACCGCAGGCGCATTGATATAAATTTAAGAGGTGCCACAAAGCTCTTTTATGTTATTGGATATATTCTTTAAGCGAGTCTATTGACTTATTGCCAGTAAATATTTTTATTAGCTTCCTTTCCGGACTGTAGATATTTATTTGCGGCAGCGATTCATAAAGGAAAGTATTGTCTATCGTACCGGCGCTATCCAGCCCTACCATTATAGTGCCCGGATATTTGTCGGTATGATAATTAGTAATAAAATTCTGCAGGTATGGTCCCATTGAGGGTGCCGCAATCATCAGTAGCTTTGATTTCTTAAACAGGAAAATATTTTTCTCAAATAGTTCAGTCTGGTCCTGGCAATGCTCGCAAGTAGGGTTAAACAGCATAACCACCAGGTTGCTATTAGAAGCCACAGCATGGTTTGTAATAGCCTTGCCCTCCATCGTTACTACTCTTATAGGCGGCATGGGGCTGCCAATCTGTTTATAATAAGTATGAGAATTAGTTTTTTTTGACGGAACCCGTATGCCTACCTGAACATTCACAGGAGTAGCCTTTTTTTGAGCTATCACAGGCGTTATTGCGCAAAGGCAAAGCAGGATTAGTAAATTGCGTAACATAAGTGCTAAAATAAGGAAATAGAAGGAAAAATATGCCAAATACACAATCGCATATACCATTGGCAGAAAGAATGCGCCCGCAAACGCTGGATGCATTCATAGGGCAGGAGCACCTGGTGGGACCTGGCAAAGTGCTGGAGCAAATGATACATAATCATAAAGCCCAATCTATTATATTCTGGGGGCCGCCGGGCGTTGGTAAAACAACGCTTGCACAAATCATTGCTCATTCCCTGGATATACCTTTTTTTACTTTGAGTGCTATAGATAGCGGGGTAAAAGAAGTGCGCAGTATAATAGAGAAAGCGCGGATAGCAGGCCATGCCCTGTTGTTTATAGATGAAATACATCGCTTCAATAAGGCACAGCAGGATAGTCTGTTGGGGGCAGTGGAGAAGGGTATCATTACCCTAATAGGAGCCACTACTGAGAACCCGTCGTTTGAAGTAATAAGTGCCTTACTGAGTCGCTGTCAGGTATATGTGCTGAAACCGCTTACTGAAGAGCATTTAAAGGCATTAGTTGCGCAGGCGCTGCAACAGGATGAATGGCTGAAGCAAAAAGATATTCATATAGCAGAATGGGAGGCACTAATACAGCTTAGTGGTGGGGATGCAAGAAAGTTGCTGAATTTGCTGGAATTGGTAGTTGCTTCACTGCCTGAAGGCGTGGATGAACTGTCTAATACCATAGTGCTGGATATAGTGCAAAGCCGAATGGCACTGTATGATAAGACCGGTGAGCAACACTATGATATTATTTCGGCTTTTATCAAATCCATTCGTGGTAGCGACCCCAATGCGGCCGTATATTGGCTGGCACGCATGATAGAAGGTGGGGAAGATCCCAAGTTCATTGCCCGGCGCCTGGTGATACTGGCCAGTGAGGATATAGGCAATGCTAATCCTAATGCGCTGCTGCTTGCCACAACCGCCTTCCAGGCGGTGGAGCTTATTGGTTATCCTGAGTGTCGGATCATACTTTCGCAGGCTGTTACTTACCTGGCATCGTCTGCCAAAAGTAATGCTGCTTACAAAGCCATTAGCAGTGCGCAAAGCCTGGTACAGAAAACAGGCGACCTGCCGGTGCCCTTGCACATACGAAATGCGCCAACGGGGCTAATGAAGAAAATGGACTACGGCAAAGGTTATCAATACGCCCACGATTATCCCGGCAATTTTGTGAACCAGGAATTTTTACCGGATAAAGTAGCAGGCACCAAACTATATGATCCGGGTGATAATGCTTCTGAAGCAAGGCTGAGAGACTATCTGCGGCATTGCTGGAAAGAAAAGTATGGCTATTAACACCATTTTAATCGTTGATTATCATCAATTATGCATAAATTGCTATTGTTATAAAACAAAAAGAGTAATTTAAATGAGGTATTTAAATGATATCACAGACCCTACTTATGTGCATCCCGGAAAAGTATCAAAATTGGATAAATACTTCCTTTCCCTGTTAAAAGACGAACGAGACCTACCCTTTGTTTACCTAACGCTTAGTATTTCCTTTACACTTATTCCCCTGGCCATATTGTTGTTTTTGCCTATGGTCAGTGGTTGGTTGTGGTGGCTTTGCGCTGTAGCTTATCTGTATTTTAATAATTTCAGGTTCAAAGGCCCATTTGGGCTTATGCTGCACTGCACCAGCCATAGGGTGTTCTTTAAGCGCGAATACGGATTGTTTAATCACTATTTGCCCTGGGTATTGGGCCCTTTGTTCGGTCAGACACCCGAAACATACTACAGTCACCACATAGGCATGCACCATCCGGAAAATAATATGCCTGATGATGATAGTTGCACCATGTTTTACCAGCGTGACTCTTTACGTGGTTTTGGTATGTATTTCAGCAGCTTCTTTTTCATAGGTATCTTCAACCTTGCTAACTATTTTATTAAAAAGAAAAGAAGAAAGCTGTTGATCCGCTCCGTACGCGGTGAGCTTATTTTCATACTTGGCTGCGTAGGCCTTTGTTTTATAAATTGGCCAGCAACATTGGTAGTTTTCATACTTCCTTTTGTTACCTCCCGCGTTATTATGATGATGGGCAACTGGGCACAGCATGCATTTATAGCTGCCGAAGATCCGGACAATGCTTATAAGAACAGCATTACCTGCATTAATACAAAGTACAACCACAAGTGCTGGAATGATGGCTACCACATAAGCCACCATGTAAAGCCCAACATGCACTGGACAGAGCACCCACTTTATTTTAGAAAAACCATAGATAACTATGTTGCCAATGATGCCATTGTATTTGATGGTATTCACTTCCTGCACGTATTTGTATTCCTGGTAAGGAAGCGGTACGATCTGCTGGCAAAATACTTTGTAAACATCGGCGACCGTTATAAGACAGATGAAGAGATCATTGAGTTTCTGAAATTGCGTACACAAAAAATACCAAAGCTGGCATATATGCCGGCAGCATAGATATCCTTATGCGTATTGCCATCATTTCAGTATTTATTGTGCTTGTAGTAAGTTGTAATGCACCTGCTGAGAAAAAGGGCGAGCCGGGTTCAACTGTAAGTGCAGAAGCTCCGCCGGCGTATATAACCTATAGTCTCGTAAGGGAATATCCGCATGATACAAGCGCCTATACTGAGGGGCTGCAATATGTGGATGGAAGCTTGTACGAAAGCACCGGAGAGTATGGCCAATCTGACCTGCGCAAGGAAAACCTTCAAGACGGTAAAGTGCTGCAAAAGACAAAGCTGGACAATAACTATTTTGGCGAAGGCCTTGCGGTGCTAAATGGTAAAATATATCAGCTCACTTACCAGGAAAAGACCGGTTTTGTATACGATCAGAAAACCTTTAAGCGCTTGCGTACATTTTCATTTAACGCAGCTGAAGGGTGGGGTATGACCACAGACGGGCACAGCCTGATTTATGATGATGGTACCAATCAACTACATTACCTGAACCCCAATACGCTGACAGAAATAAAAACAGTGAAAGTTGTAGGCCCCGAAGGCGATGTGAACAATATAAACGAGCTGGAATATATAAAGGGCTATGTCTACGCAAACCAGTGGCAGACGGATTATATTTACAAAATAGATACTGCAACAGGCAAGGTAGTTGGCAAAATAGATCTTAGCGATCTGCGCCAGCGCACGGGTTTACCACCCGTTTCTAATGCTAAAGGAGCGCCGGAAGTGCTAAATGGTATAGCCTATGATGCTGTTAACAACCGCATCTTTATTACGGGTAAATACTGGCCTAAAATATTTGAAGTAAAGTTTGATAATTGACCTTTATTTAATACAAACTTTACCTGTAGACTAAACCTTTTGCCTTATTTAGCCGTCTTAAGGATGAGAAAACCTCACTATCATGAAAAACAGGATCATTTCTGCAATGTCCTTCTTTGTGTCATATATACTTAGCTTAGTATTATACACGGCCTTCCGCCCGCAGGACCCCATAGAATATATTGTCTTTATTTGCCTTGCGGTGAGCGTGCTCTTTACATGGGCTGTGAGCTATGTGCGGTTGAGGATGGGTTAATTACTTAGAGCCGGAAGCACAGAAGTTTATCGGGAGCGTATACCAAACGCGGACCTTGTGGCCGTTTAGCGCTCCGGGCTGCCACGGGGGCATTAATCTTACTAATCTAAGAGCTTCATCGTCTAAAGGCTCAGATACTGATTGCACTATTCTGGGTTCTATAATAGCTCCTGTTGAATCAACAACAAACTTTACAATTACTTTCCCCTCTATTCCCACATCTAATGCTTCTTTGGGATATCTTATGTTATCCGCAATGAATTTATACAAATCAAATAGTGGTTTAGGTAATGTTTCATAATAAGTAAAGGTTCTTTCAAAATTTATTGGCAGAGTAGTCCAAACGGATGTTTTCTTGCCGTCCTGCACACCCGGCTTCCATCTGGGCATTATGCTTATTAGCCTAAATGCTTCGCTATCTACAGAGGGCGAAACTGATTTTACTATAGAAACGTTGGAGACATTTCCCGCAGTGTCTACTATAAATCGTGAGATTACAGTCCCATGTACATTGTATTTGGCGGCGTCTGCCGGATATTTCAAATTTTCCTTAAGGAAAGCAGGGAAATTACCACTGAATTCCGGCATCTGGTCGGCGAAATCCAAGGCCTCTTGTGCGCACGAAACTAGTGGAACAAATAAGATCAAAAATGCTAATAGGTATAATTTCATATATTCTTTACCAAAGTATTTCAGAGGATAATTAGTGTTTAGGAGTGGGATCTGTCAGTTGAAAATTTATTGGTAAGGTAAAAAATACATTGACAGGTTTCCCTTGTACGTATGCCGGTTTCCAATCTGGCATTGAACTAATAACTCTTACTGCTTCTGAATCTAAGGATGGGTCGATGGATTTTACTACATGTACGTCCTCTAATTTTCCAAGTGAATCAACTACGAATTTTACAATTACCCTTCCTTCAATGTTATTTGCTGCAGCGTGAGGCGGGTACGTTATGTTTTCTGAAATGTATTTCCCAATGTCAACACGTGGTTCGGGCATTTGCTCCACGTAATTGTAGACTCGGGGCGGATTATTAGTTTTATTTTGTGCAGAAGCATTTATTGAAAAACTAATGCAAAGAAAGAGTGCTAACTTTTTCATTAAGGCGTTTTTTGAGCCGCAAATAACGGTAACAAATGGCTGCAATCAAAATTTGGCCTATTATTGTTGCCTCTATGAATGATAAACTGGTATTCCAGGAAACTCAATATTCTTCTGGTGGTTATATACTGGCAATAATACTGAGCGTATTGTTCATTGCAGCTATTGTCCTCCTGCTGCGTATAAAAAACACTTGGTCCGGGATAGTAACGGGGCTAATAGTGCTGGTAGGCCTTTTTATGATATCTATAGCGACCACACTGCGCCTTAAAACCTTTTATTATAATAACAGGATAAACTACCAGTTTGTATCCATATTAAGTGCCTCATATGAGCAAATATCTATGGATACAGTGATTTGGGCAGGTGTAGTGACTTACGACCCTCAGGATTATGGAGGCTGGGGCACTAAGCATAGCGATAAAGATTCTGCACTTGCCTATAGCACAGACGGCAACAAAGGCTTGCTGTTGCGATTTAAAAATGGGAAAAAGCTACTTCTGGGTACACACAAGCCGGATAGCTTAGACGTATTGGTGAGACAATATTATCACCACTAAGGCTTGTACAGGAATATCTGGGTGAAATACATAGTACCATTTGCACTGGTAGCCACCCCCAGGCCCATCAGGTTGTAATTACCTTCTATATTCTTTCTATGCCCCTTGCTGCCTAACCATAGGTTCACTACTGCTTTGCCGGTAGTTACCCCTTCAGCAATGTTTTCGGCTGCTGCCCCACGGATATGCAACTGCATCCATGCATCGGCTATGCGTTCTTCAAAACCTTCATGCCCAAAAGGCTCTTTCCCTTTGGCCATATTTAAGCTGTGTTTTCTTGCAATATTGCTCAAGGTAGTGTTAAGCTGCAGGGCAGGCAGCCCCATTTCACGGCGGTGTTCGTTTACCAGGCGCAGCACATCCTTAGCCATACCTGCGTCGACGGTGGCTTCAATCTCATTATCTCCATCCTGTGCAAATGAAACTACGGCCGGGCTGACAAATATCAACAATGCAATGAGGAAACTCTTCTTTAAGGCGGCTATTATCACTATTATTACTTCTTTTGACGGAAGAGTCGAAGATAACTAATTGAATGTTATAGAAATGTGATAAAAACAACCGTATTCGGTTACGGAGTTACCCATCAGCAGTTGTCAAAGGGGCCATTATACCGCCTGCGGCCATTTGACGTTGTTCATAGCTATGGCATTTTACCCGGTAAATGCAGGAAAATTAATACGTTGTAAATGTTGGGTTTATGTAAGTAGACAAAGGGGTATTTTCATCCAAACCCTTTATTTTCAATGCATCTAGCAAATTTACCGGCTCATTAATATGTCGTTGTTACTACCTTTGCGCCCCGAGAATCAATATCAGCGGGAAATAATTAAAAGTTTCTTTTAAAATATTTTGCTCGTTTAAAACATTGTCATTACCTTTGCAGTCCCAAATTTTACGGGATAGAAGATATTTATAAGTATGTCACAGCGTATCAGAATAAAGCTAAAATCTTACGACCATAACCTGGTGGATAAATCAGCAGAGAAAATCGTTAAGACTGTGCGCAATACGGGAGCAGTGGTTACAGGCCCTATTCCTTTGCCTACAGAGAAGAAGATCTTTACAGTATTGCGCTCACCGCACGTTAACAAAAAATCGCGTGAGCAATTCCAATTGTGCACTCACAAGCGCCTGCTGGATATATACACGTCTTCTTCACGTACAGTTGACGCTCTTTCAAAGCTCGATTTGCCTAGCGGTGTGGAAGTAGAAATAAAAGCATAACAGCCTTCCGGCCCCCGTGGCAGGAATAAAGCTGAAGGTTCTTTAAAAAATTGATAAAAAACGGTTAATCCCGGCCCTCCCCAAAGGCTTCCGGGCGCTTAGCTAAAATATAATAAAATGAAAGGTATTATTGGTAAAAAAATCGGCATGACCAGTATTTTTGAGCCGAATGGTAAGCAAACTGCTTGTACCATCATCGAAGCTGGTCCTTGTGTGGTTACTCAAAAGAAAACCGTAGATACCGACGGTTATGAAGCAATGCAAATTGCTTTCGGCGAGGCCAAAGAGAAAAACACTCCAAAGGCGCTCCTCAATCACTTCGCAAAGGCAAGTACTACGCCAAAGCACATTGTAAAAGAATTACGTAATTGTTCCATTGATAAACAAGTTGGTGAATCCATCACTTGCGAGATCTTTACCGAAGGTGAAAAGGTAAGTGTTATTGGCACTACCAAAGGTAAAGGCTTTCAGGGTGTGGTAAAACGTCACGGATTTAGCGGTGTGGGTGAAGCTACCCACGGCCAGCACGACCGTCAACGCGCTCCGGGTTCTATCGGTGGCTCGTCATATCCTAGCCGCGTATTCAAAGGAATGCGCATGGCAGGCCGTATGGGCGGTGACCGTGTAAAGGTTAAAGCACTGCGTGTAGTAAAAGTTTTCCCTGATCAGAACTATATATTAGTTAGCGGTTCTGTACCAGGCCATAATGGATCTATTGTTTTAATTCAGAATTAATTTAGTCATGCAAGTTGACGTTTTAAATAGTAAAGGTGCCAAAACCGGTCGCTCAATTGAATTGCCGGATGAAATATTCGCTATCGAGCCGAATGACCATTGCATTTACCTTGCGGTAAAGCAATACCAGGCTGCTCAGCGCCAGGGCACACATAATACAAAAGGCCGTGCTGAAGTGAAAGGCTCCAGCAAGAAGCTGCACAAGCAGAAAGGTACTGGTGGTTCACGTAAGGGCAATATCCGCAACCCATTATACAAGGGTGGTGGTGCTGTACACGGTCCACACCCACACCTCTACGGTTTCAAACTGAACCGTAAAGTGAAAGATCTGGCTAAAATAAGCGCATTAGCTTATAAGGCTCGCGAAAGCAAGATCGTTGTGGTTGAAGACCTGCAGCTGGAAGCGCCTAAAACTAAAGATTTCGCTGCCATACTGAATGGCCTGAAAGGTGAAAACAGAAAATCTCTGTTCGTTCTGCCTGAATACAATACTAATGTTTACCTGAGCAGTCGCAACCTGCCTGGCACTAAAACAGTAGTACTGAGCGATATGAATACTTACGACCTGATCAACTCTCAGGTAGTGATATTCACAGAAAGCGCTGCTAAGATGTTTAACGAAGAACCTGCTACTGCAGAAGCTTAATAACAAAAAGATTTTTCGTAACCCGAAATATATAACAAAATGAAACTTTCTGATGTGTTGATAAAGCCGGTAATCACCGAAAAGGTAAATGGCCAGATGGAAAAAAGCGGCCGTTACACTTTCGTAGTAGGTAAGGCTAGCAACAAGCTGGAAATAAAGAAAGCAGTGGAAGAATTTTATGGTGTGAAGGTAGCTGACGTAAACACTGTAGTAGTACCTGCTAAAAACAAAACACGCTATACAAAAGCTGGTTTTCTGCAAGGTCGCAAGCCTTCTTATAAAAAGGCGATCGTGACACTGGCAACAGGTGATTCGATAGATTTATTCTCAATGTAAATCAAAGTAAAGAACGAGAAAAATGGCATTACGTAAATATAAACCGGTAACAGCCGGAACACGTTGGAGAATCGGTAACGCTTACGCAGAAGTTACTACTAATGTTCCTGAAAAGAGCTTACTAGAGTCATTGTCTGGTACAGGTGGCCGTAACGCCCAGGGCCGTCGTGCAATGCGCTACATAGGTGGAGGTAACAAGAAAATGTACCGCATCATCGATTTCAAGCGCGATAAAAAAGATATTCCTGCTACAGTTAAAACGATCGAATACGATCCTAACCGTACAGCATTCATAGCACTGCTTAACTATGTAGATGGTGAAAAGCGCTACATCCTTGCTCCTCAGGGCCTGGAAGTAGGTGGTAAAGTAATAAGCGGCAGCGCTGTAGCTCCGGAAGTGGGTAACGCACTGTTGCTGAAAAATATGCCTCTTGGTACTGTAGTACACAATATAGAATTGCAGCCGGGCCGTGGCGGTGCACTTGCTCGTTCTGCAGGTACTTACGCTCAGCTTAGCGCTAAAGAAGAAAAATATTGCGTATTAAAAATGCCTAGTGGTGAGCTTCGCAAAGTGTTAAGCACTTGTATGGCTACAGTTGGTATCGTTTCTAACAGCGATCACGCACTGCAGTCAATGGGTAAAGCAGGCCGTAACCGTTGGAAAGGTATCCGCCCACGTAACCGTGGTGTTGCGATGAACCCAGTAGATCACCCGATGGGTGGTGGTGAAGGTAAATCTTCAGGTGGTCATCCACGTAGCCGCACTGGTAAATATGCTAAAGGTCTGAAGACCCGTAAGCAGAAAGGATCTGATAAACTGATCATCCAGCGCAAGAACGGTAAGAAACTGTAATAAATAAAAAATAGGGTAGGCTGCAGACAGTTTACCATCATATAAAAAAATAAAAGAAAAAGCCAATGGCTCGTTCAATTAGAAAAGGACCTTATGTAGATGCAAAGCTTGATCGTAAAGTTCAGGCTGTAAGCGAAGGCAAAGTAAAAAAGGGTGTTATCAAAACCTGGAGCCGTCGTTCTACCATCACTCCGGATTTTGTAGGCCAGACTTTCGCTGTGCACAATGGCAACAAGTTCATACCTGTATACGTAACAGAATACATGGTAGGCCATAAGCTGGGTGAATTTGCACCTACACGCAACTTTAAAGGTCATAGTGGTACTAAACAATAATTTTTTGATTTCACCTTTGGTGAAGTTGTATAAGAAATAATTTAAACAAAATGGAAGCTGTAGCTCGCTTACGAAATTATCCTACATCGCCCCGCAAAATGCGCCTGCTGGCTGATCTGATACGTGGTATCGATGTAGAAAACGCACTGAATACTTTGAAATTCAGCACTAAGCACCCGTCTGTTCCTTTGGAAAAGCTGTTGCTGAGCGCTATTGCAAACTGGAGAGTGAAGAACGAAGGTGTTGATGTTGCAAGTGCAAACTTATATGTGAAGACCATTTTTGTAGATGGTGGCCGCGTACTCAAACGCATGCGTCCTGCACCACAGGGTCGTGCTTACCGTGTGCGCAAGCGTAGCAACCACATTACTATAATAGTGGACAGCCGTACACCAGAAACTGAAAACGCATAAAAATAAACATTCAATTTTAATAATATATAGAATGGGTCAAAAAACTAATCCTATAGGTAACAGGTTGGGCATCGTCCGCGGATGGGACTCAATGTGGTTTGGTGAAAAGAGGGATTTTGGTCAGAAACTTGTTGAAGACCACAAAATCCGTACTTACCTGAACGCTCGTATCAACAAAGGCGGTATTTCCCGCATTGTTATTGAGCGCACACTCGGTAAGCTCATCATTACTATCCACACTTCAAAGCCTGGTATCATCATAGGAAAAGGCGGCGCTGAAGTAGATCGTATTAAAGAAGAACTGAAGAAACTGACAGCTAAAGATGACGTGCAGATCAACATTATGGAGATCCGTCGTCCTGAGCTGGATGCTAACATCGTAGGTGAAACTATTGCTCGTCAGATCGAAAGCCGTGTAAGCTACAAGCGTGCTATAAAGATGGCTATCTCTACAGCTATGCGCATGGGTGCTGAAGGTATCAAGATCAAAGCTTCCGGCCGTTTGGCAGGTGCTGAAATTGCCCGCACAGAAGAATTTAAACAAGGCCGTACACCATTGCATACTTTACGTATGGATATAGACTATGCAAGTGTATATGCTATGACTGTATATGGTAAGATCGGTTTGAAGGTTTGGATATGTAAAGGTGAAGTATTAGGCAAACGTGATCTGAACCCTAACTTCTCTGCAGGTTCTGACAACCGTGGCAACCGTGCTCCGGGTACTGGCTTCCAGGGTGGTGAAGGTCGCAATGAACGCGGTGGTGATCGTGGTGAACGTCGCGGTGGCGGCGGTGAACGTCGCGGTGGTGGTGAACATCGTGGTG
>Ga0207671_10000150_pt1 | contig 107685 bp, 100 predicted proteins | sample KBSC24metaG_FD_184352 | JGI IMG/M metagenome (GOLD analysis project Ga0207671, IMG submission 184352) | Corn rhizosphere microbial communities from Kellogg Biological Station, Michigan, USA - KBS C2-4 metaG (SPAdes) (version 2) | ecosystem: Host-associated > Plants > Roots > Rhizosphere >...
ACATGGTTACTTAAGATATAGGGTATAATTTTACAGCACTGTAAACCTATACCCGGACTAACAAAATGGCAGTAAACCAAAATCAGGATTATCTCTTAACCGTGTAAACCATTTTCAGGACGAGGCAATCACATTAGCTAATTGAAAATGCGACATTTTGTAACATTTTGGGTAATAATGTAACATTCCATAAAAACATAATAACCCAACAAGATCAACACCTTAGCACAATATCGCTCCCCAAAACCTCCCAAAACAAAAAATGTAACAATGTAACATTTTGGCGCACCGCAGCGCTAAAACTCCGATAGTCCAAAATGATAATGTATTTTGCACCCTCATATTTTACCCAATAGATGAGTAAACTGTCCATAGTCATTCCTGCCTACAACGAAGGCCCTACCATTCACCATATATTAAATAAGGTGAAGGCCGTAAAGCTGCTGAACGATATAGAAAAGGAAGTGATTATTGTAAACGACTGCTCCAAAGACGACACCGAAAGTTCCATATTCGCATACCAGTCCGCAAATCCTGACTTGCCTATTACCTATTACAAACACGAGGTAAACCAGGGTAAAGGTGCGGCGCTGCACACAGGCATTCGCAATGCTACCGGCGATTATGTAATTATACAGGACGCCGATCTTGAATATGACCCCGAAGAGTACAACCTGCTCCTCAAGCCCATGCTCGACGGCTTTGCCGATGTGGTATATGGCTCCCGCTTCATAGGTGGCAACCCACATCGTATACTCTTCTACTGGCACTCCATAGGCAACAAGTGGCTCACCACCCTGTCCAATATGTTCACCAACCTGAACCTTACTGATATGGAGACCTGCTACAAGCTCTTCCGCCGCGAAACCGTACAAGGCCTCAAACTGAACGAAAAACGCTTCGGTTTCGAGCCGGAGATCACCGCCAAGATATCACGCATACCCAAGATACGCGTGTACGAAGTAGGCATCTCATACTACGGCCGCACCTACGAAGAAGGCAAGAAAATAGGCTGGAAGGACGGTTTTCGCGCCATTTGGTGCATTTTAAAGTACAATCTCTTCAAAAAATAGATACCATGCCAGTCATATTAGCGGTAAAAGGCATTTCCCCGCAGATACCCGCAGACTGCTTTGTAGCCCCAAACGCCACCATAGTCGGCGACGTTATAATGGGCACCGAATGCAGCATCTGGTTCAATGCCGTTATCCGTGGCGATGTAAACAGCATTCGCCTCGGCAATAAGGTGAACGTACAGGATGGTGCCTGCATACACTGCACCTACCAGAAAACTAAAGCCATTATAGGCAATAACGTCTCCATAGGTCACAATGCCATCGTGCACGGCTGCACCGTGGAGGAAAACGTACTGATAGGTATGGGAGCTATAGTTATGGATAATGTGCACATAGGAAAAAACAGTATCATAGCTGCGGGTGCTGTGGTGCTGGAGGGAACCAAGGTGCCGGAAGGCAGCATTTTCGCGGGTGTACCGGCAAAAAAGGTGAAAGATATAAGCCCTGAGCTGCTTAGCGGCGAGGTAGAACGCATAGCCAACAACTATCTTATGTATAGTTCTTGGTTCAAATAGCGTCGTGATAGGTGATTAAGATCACCTGTATTTTTTACCTTTTTGTTTCAAAAGGCTTTGAATAGTAACAATTTGTTATTTTATTTGTATCGCAAATTTGAAAATGAAAGCATACATTAAGCGCTTTTGCAGATAGCACTGCTTTTTTTTCACAATTGCACATATATTTGCGCACACAATCAAACACACAATCTATATGAGAAAACTCCTTCTTACCATTTTAGCTGCCGGTAGCATAGCTGCAGCTAACGCACAAGCTGGTAGCATATTAGTATATGGTAATGTTGGCATTACTAGTTTTACCAATGATGCTAAAACAAACATGTTAAACTGGAATGTATCTCCGGGCGTTGGTTATCAGTTTGACAATCATTGGACTGCGGGCCTGGCATTTAACTACAGCCTCGATTCTTCTATAAAGTTCAATGGTGCAAACGACAGAACAAAATTCAACCATTGGGATCTGGGCGTTTTCGGCCGTTACACAAAGAACCTCAATAACATATTCTCTGTTTACGGTCAGCTGGACCTGGGTTATGAATCAGGCCATGCTGTTGTAGGTAGCACAGAAATATCAGGTTCTAAATACAATGGCTTTTATGCTATGGTTACTCCTGCCGTTTCTGTAAACACTGGCTGGTGTGCTCTTAACTTCTCATTTGGTGGTTTAGGCTTCCAATCTTACAAGTTTTCAGGCGCAGCTAACAGCAATACAGCTTTTACTTTCAACTTCGGTCAAACTGCTAACATAGGTATCTCTAAAAACTTCGGTTGCGGTCACCACATGCATGGCCACCACGAACCAGGTGATGATACTCGCCATATGGATACTAATGACGACGATGATGACGCACCAAAGGCACATCACGACAAAAAAGCTAAGAAGAGCAAAAAATCAAGCGACAACGACGACGAATAGTCTATACCATATTACAAATGCCTCGTAGCAATACGGGGCATTTACTGATAACCGGTATTTGCTCATTCTTTACGCACAACTTAAAAAATCCGTATGAAAAAATTTCTTTTAGCAATATTAGCAGCAGGCAGCCTTACCGTGGCTAACGCTCAGGAGCATACCTGGCTGGTTTACGGAAATGTAGGGTTTAACACATATACAAATGACGCAAAAGACAATGTCATGATGTGGAATGTTAACCCGGGTATAGGCTACCAGTTCAATACTAACTGGACCGTAGGTCTGAACTTTGGCTGGGGCCAGGCTTCTCTAAAGCTCAACGGCAGCAGCGATAGAGCTTCTGTTAACAGTTACGAAATTGGTCCTTTTGTTCGCTGGACGCATGAAATTGGTTCCAATGGCCTGTTCTACTACTTTGGCCAGTTAAATGCCGGCTATATGGGTGGCTATTCCACTTTTGGCAGCGCTCCTTCTTATGACAAGCACACTGGCTTTGACATAAGCGCAGCACCTGCTTTTGGTATGCACATTAGCAAATGCTGGGGTATCAACTTCTCTATCGGCGGTATTGAATACCAAACCGATAAGTATGATGGCCAGGCTAACGCCAACAACACGTTCAGCTTCACTTACGGTCGCCAGGTTAACATTGGCGCACAGTGGAACCTTGGCGGCGGCCATGGTGGCGGTCACCACATGCACCACGGCAAGCACCACAAAGGTGGCGATGAAGATACAGCACCAAAGAAAAGCAAAAAAGCAAGTGACGACGATGACGAATAGTCATTGCTGAATCGCAAACATATTTAGCCCGCCACTTTTGGCGGGCTAATTTTTTGAAAACTAATTGCCTGCGATCTTGGAGAAATAAGTATAGTTTTATATACTTGTAGATTGTTTACTGCTATTATTAGCTTGCAGCATTGTGCAGGCCTGAAAACTAACACACACTACTTAGTATGAAAAAACTGATGTTAACCCTTTTAGCTGCAGGCTCCATAGCCGCTGCTAATGCACAATCGCACACTATATTGCTTTACGGCAATGCTACCGTAACTACAGATCAGCAGAACTATGCAGGCAATATAACTACCAACAATATACACTGGGGTATCAATCCGGGCATAGGCTACCAGTTTAGCCCCCATTGGACCATTGGTGTACAGGGTGGCTTCGATATGGGCAGAAATCCTTCGTTGGTAAATGGCGGTACGCAAACAACCGTTACAAACAATTGGCAGGCAGGCTTGTTTGGGCGCTACACTAAATATTTCGGTTCCGTATTCTTCATATACGGCCAGCTGGAAGGCAGCTATGTGGGCGGCACATCAGAGGTGGAGGATATAACACCACAGGCTAACTACGACGGCTTTAATGTAAACCTCTTCCCTGGCGTAGGTGCTTTTGTAGCAAGAGGTCTTGCACTCAATTTTAGCATTGGAGGCATAGGCTATACAGGCATGAACTGGACTGGTAACCTCAATGGCCTGAATAGTGAAAATAAGTTCAACTTCACTTTTGGTCATCAGGCTAACTTTGGCATCTCTAAGAACTTTGGTTGCCATCCTGCTCACCACCACATGCACGGCCACCACGAGCCTGGCGATGACATGCGCCACATAGATACCAGCGATGACGACGATGACAACACCCCGCCGCCGCCGCCACAGGTGAAAGAAAAGAAGCATAAGAAAGTGAAGAAAGTAAAAAAAGTAAAGAAATATGATGACGACGAAGACTAGATCGTCCTTGCATATATAATTGTAAAACGCTCCCGGTTTAACCGGGAGCGTTTATTTTATAATTAGTTGTACAATTGCCCGACTGTTTTTGCGTTATTTCATATTACCTTAAATAGTTTATCTTATGAAATACCTTCGCCTCATACTTTCCATTATTATAATGCTCATTTGCTTTACTAAGCTGTACGCTCAGAACGCAAATCACAAAGCTAAAGCGCTCTCAAAGCCATTCCCATCTTTCGCTAAAGGTAAATTAGTTGCAAGCATAGCTGTCGGCATACCCAACATCGAAATGCACAGCTTCGTTTTCCCCGAAAAAACTATTTCACAAGATCTTTTCGGCTTTAGTCCCTGCTATGCAACTGCTGAATATGGAGTTAGTTCACAATTGGGCATTGCCATAGATTTTTTATTCAACCAGTATAGTATGAAATACCAAATCTATGACTATAATTTGGGCAAGCCCATATCATTTGAATATGCGGGTAGAATTAGTCTATATGGCGGTGGCCTTGCACTAAATTATCATTTCACCCATCTTATGAAGGATTATCACATCGATCCTTATCTTATAGCAGGATGCTGGGCAGGTATGGAATATCACTTCGACGATTATGACCAGCATGCAAGTTTTTCAAAGACATTGGTCCATCCACAATTACGTATTGGTGTGCGATACTACGTCGATAAAAATATTGCGATAAAACTAGAGGCCGGTTATGATTGGCTAAGCATTGTTAGGTTGGGCTTTTCCTATCGTTTTCTGTACGCACACTAAATAGTATAAGGAGCCGTTATTGTATATTGCAGGCACAAAGGCCATTAGTATCCTCATGAGAATTTTGTTTGTATCAGCTCTGTTAGCCATTTCCACCTTTAGCGCACATGCTCAGGATTCTACCACCAACAAAGCATTGCAGACCTACAACAATATCTCGTTCTCCCGCAAAACCACCATGCTCACGGTTTCATTTGGCTTTTCCGACTGGAACAAGCAGAACTATAAGCTGCCCGATAGTTGCCGTTATGGCTCCGGCTCCGGTTCGCTGCCTATATATTTTCGCCTGGAGCGTGCCGTGGGTAGCAGCATTAGCGTAGCTGCTAGCCTTGCTTTCGATGCCTTTTATTACAACTATTCGCGAGAAGGGTATACCAATGGCGTACTGTTCTATCGCGCTAATACAGATAAGGTGCGCATTATAAGTCCCGCCGCGCAGATATTTTACCATTTCAATAAGCTCATCCCCGTACGCCGCCTCGATCTTGCTGTTGGCTTAGGCTTTGCAGCAAACTATATCACCCATAGCAACTATCCTGCTGCAGACACTGTTTCCCAGGCCGTGAAGCCTGACGTAACGCTGATGGCATGCCTGTCCGGCCGCTATTACATCAACAGTCATGCTTCCATATTCGCCAGCATTGGCTATGATAAAATGAGTTTGTGTAGCCTGGGTGCCAGCTTCCGCTTTTTCGACCGGAAATATCATCCTTAGCCGGCCTTTATTATTACAATTTGTGTATAACCGGGCCCCTTCCAACTTAACAAGTTCTAATGTAACTTTGTAGCCTGTTATTGGATTATTTTCTTAACTCAAAAGATAACCTCTTTTACCTGGGTAGCAGAGGTTTGAGTGGGCTTACAAATGAATTACACACCAAAGAATAAGATTCGTATCGTTACTGCAGCTTCTTTATTTGACGGACATGATGCTGCCATCAACATCATGCGCAGGGTTATGCAGTCAAGCGGTGCGGAGGTGATACACCTGGGCCACGACCGCAGTGTGCTGGAAGTGGTGGACTGCGCCATACAGGAAGACGCCAACGCCATAGCCATTACCTCTTACCAGGGTGGGCACATAGAATACTTCAAGTACATGTACGACCTGCTGAAGGAACGCGGTTGCGGGCATATAAAGATATTTGGCGGCGGCGGCGGTGTAATACTGCCTACCGAAATAAAAGAACTGGAAGATTACGGTATCACACGCATCTACTCTCCAGATGATGGCCGCGCTATGGGCCTGCAGGGCATGATAGACGATGTGATCATGAAAAGCGACTACCCTACCGGCAATAATCTGAACGGTGAAGTAGGTCACCTGATAGAAAAAGACGACAAATCAATAGCCCGCCTTATATCAGCTGCTGAAAACTATGGCGATCTGCCGGAAACACAGGCCATGCTGAAGAAAGTGCGTGAACAGGCTGCAGTATCGAAAGTACCTGTGTTGGGTATTACCGGTACAGGTGGTGCAGGTAAAAGCTCGCTGGTAGACGAAACAGTGCGCCGCTTCCTGCTGGACTTCAAAGACAAGCATATAGGCATTATATCTGTTGACCCTACTAAGAAGAAAACAGGTGGCGCTCTGCTAGGTGACCGCATCCGTATGAATGCTATACGGAACGATAGAGTATATATGCGCTCCATGGCTACCCGTCAGAGCAACCTGGCAGTGTCCAAATACATAATGGATGCAGTGAACATATTGAAGGCAGCCAAGTACGACCTCATTATACTCGAAACATCAGGCATAGGCCAGAGCGATACGCAGATAACTGACTACTGTGATATGAGCATGTACGTGATGACACCTGAATATGGTGCCGCCACCCAGCTGGAAAAGATAGACATGCTGGACTTTGCAGACATAGTAGTCATCAACAAGTTCGATAAGCGTGGCGCTATGGATGCCCTGCGTGATGTGAAGAAACAATACCAGCGCAACCATAAGCTGTTCAACAAATCGCCGGACGATATGCCGGTGTATGGCACCATCGCATCTCAGTTCAATGACCCAGGTACTAATACTATGTATCGCTCCCTCATGGATCTGCTGGTGAAGAAAACAGGTACCCATCTGGAATCGCACTTTGCCATCAGCAAAGAGATGAGCGAGAAGATATACATTATACCGCCGGCACGCACCCGCTACCTGAGCGAGATATCCGAAAACAACCGCAAGTACGATTCATGGGCGAAAGACCAGGCTGCCGTAGCACAAAAACTCTTTGGTATAAAGAAAACCATTGAAGTACTGCAGGCATCAAAAGATATTGACGATAAGGACAGGCTCATAAAAACATTGCAGGAAGTATATGCACATACCGAAATGAACCTGGACCCGAAGAACAAATACCTGCTGGACCATTGGGGAGAAAAGAAGCAACAGTACAAAGGTGAGTTCTACGTGTACAAAGTGCGTAACAAAGAGCTGAAGATAAAAACGCATACCGATTCGCTTTCTCATACGCAGATACCAAAGGTAGCCGTGCCCGAATTTGAAGCATGGGGCGAAATACTGAAATGGGCACTTACGGAAAATTTCCCTGGTGAGTTTCCGTATGCTGCTGGTATCTATCCGTTCAAGCGCGAAGGTGAAGACCCTACCCGCATGTTTGCAGGTGAGGGCGGCCCTGAACGTACTAACAAACGTTTCCACTATGTATCACTGGGCATGCCGGCCAAGCGTCTCAGCACCGCTTTTGATAGTGTAACACTCTATGGCCAGGACCCTGACTACCGTCCGGATATCTACGGTAAAATTGGTAACTCAGGCGTAAGTGTTTGCTGCCTGGATGACGCTAAGAAACTATACAGTGGTTTCCACCTGGCAGACCCTAAGACATCTGTATCCATGACTATCAATGGCCCGGCACCTACTATCACTGCCTTCTTTATGAATGCAGCTATAGACCAGCAGTGCGAGCTATATATTAAGGAACACGGCCTGGAAGCAGAAGTGCACAAAAAGATAGACGCCATATATGCTGAAAAAGGCGTGAAGCGCCCAACATACAATCCATCTGTATTTGGCGGTGGTGCAGAGGGGTCATTACCTGAAGGCAACGATGGCCTGGGCCTGATGCTGCTGGGTGTAACCGGCGACCAGGTACTACCGGCAGATGTGTACCAGAAGATAAAAGAAGAAACCCTGAAGGCAGTGCGCGGCACTGTGCAGGCCGATATACTGAAAGAAGACCAGGCACAGAACACCTGCATCTTCTCTACAGAATTCTCACTGCGTGTGATGGGCGATGTGCAGCAATACTTTATAGATAAGGGCGTGCGCAACTTCTACTCCGTATCCATAAGTGGCTATCATATAGCAGAGGCTGGTGCCAATCCTATATCTCAATTAGCATTTACATTGTCCAACGGCTTCACATTTGTAGAGTACTACCTAAGCCGTGGCATGCATATAGACGAATTTGCTCCAAACCTCTCATTTTTCTTCAGTAATGGTGTGGACCCAGAGTATAGTGTAATAGGCCGTGTGGCCCGCCGTATATGGGCGAAGGCCATGAAGAATAAATATGGCGGCAACGAACGCTCGCAGATGCTGAAGTATCATATCCAGACATCCGGCCGCTCGCTGCACGCACAGGAAATTGACTTCAACGATATACGCACCACGCTGCAGGCGCTCTACGCTATATATGATAACTGTAACTCACTGCATACAAACGCTTATGACGAGGCCATCACTACGCCTACCGAAGAAAGCGTTCGCCGTGCAATGGCAATCCAGTTGATTATAAATAAGGAATTAGGCCTCGCTAAAAACGAAAACCCACTGCAGGGTTCATTCATAATAGAAGAGCTGACTGACCTCGTAGAGGCAGCCGTGCTGACAGAGTTCGACCGCATATCAGAGCGTGGTGGCGTGCTGGGTGCTATGGAAACAATGTACCAACGTAGTAAGATACAGGAAGAAAGCCTGTACTACGAAACACTGAAACATACAGGCGAATATCCTATAATAGGTGTAAATACTTTCCTCAGCTCCAAGGGTTCGCCTACTGTTGTTCCGTCTGAGGTAATAAGAAGTACTAAAGAAGAAAAGGAATTCCAGATACATACTGTTGAAAACCTGGCAAAACGCAGTGGCGAAAAAGGGCAAGAAATGCTACGCAAGCTGCAACAGGTGTGCATACACAATGAGAATGTATTTGGCGAGCTGATGGAAACAGTAAAATATTGCTCACTGGGGCAGATAACAAAAGCATTGTTTGAAGTAGGTGGTCAGTACCGCAGAAGCATGTAACCTTATATCTTTATACTACTAAATCAACTGAATGCGCAATCTTTTAATACTGTGTTTCTTAATGCTGGGCATAACTGCAAAAGCCCAGACAAGGGTATCTGTGGAGAATGTAAAGGTTTACTCTTTTGTTGAGAAGATGCCGGTATTTCCCGGTGATACAGTGGAAAAGTATGTACAGCAAAATGTACATTTTCCCGAAGGTGGCAGGAAAGAAGGCGCAGTATGGGTAAAATTTATTGTAAACCCCGACGGCAGTGTAAGCGATGTGGAAGTAAGTAAGACCATGGGCAAAGACTATGATGCGGAAGCCCTGCGCGTGGTAAGAGCGATGCCGAAATGGGAGCCTGGCACCCAGGGTGGCACACCCGTAAAGGTATGGATGCGTGTGCCGGTGAAATTCAAACAAAAGAACTAACAATTTGCGCTTTTTGGGGTATGAAATATATTTTGCTGCTTATATGCCTGCTGTCGGCTTCACCGCTTTTCTCCCAACAGCCGGATGGAGACCAGATTATGGGCGGAGCGTATACAGTATTGCGGCAGAGGCCGAAATTCAACGGCAATTTGTTCAGCTATATTAAAAAGCATACACATTACCCAAATGCGCAGAAAAAGTATGATACCGAAGGGGTCACTGACGTCAGATTTATAGTAAATGAGGATGGCAGCATAAGTGATATAGAGATAATGCGAAGCCTGGGGATGGATTTTGACAATGAGACTATTAAGTTGATAAAGCAGATGCCTAAATGGAAACCGGGTATGAAAGATGGACATCCTGTGCGGGCCTGGGTCAATTTTGGCGTCTTATATGAGCTGCATAAATAATAAAATAGAGTTTTATAGGTTAATAGTATACGCATGACATACACCCGTACCTTTTTGCCCGCTATTCTTTCTGCTTTCTTATTCTTCTCCTGCCAGAAACCTGTTAGAGACCTGAAGTTATACCTGCCCGGTCATAAATGGTACTATACAAGCATCTATGGCGGCCCGCCACCCCTTAGTATGACGCATTGCGACTCAACGGTGTGGTACACCTTTAAGTCAGATGGTACCGGCTATGTGGGCAATGATGATACGGACTGTAAGAGCACCATTTATAATATAAACTTCACTTACACAGTCAATTCGGATATCCGCATTATAACACTTACAGGTATAGAAGGCCCCGGCACAGCACAGGAGTGGTATATAGACAGTATCAACAATGATATTTTCCAGTACACTTATTCTGTAAGCACTGGCGGCGGTAATACCTTCGACAAACATGGTACATTGGTACCCCGCTAAATAAATATTATTAAACTGCCGGCATAAGCGTCGGCTGTTGGTGCATTAGCCTATTTTCAGCCAGGATGTCTGAATATTAATATCCTTGCTATACATTCGGGTATGATTTTTTATTGAATAGCTTGCACATGCGGAAAATCCTGAAAGTCGTCCTGTATGTTATCGCCGGCATTATCGTTTTGCTGCTTGGCGTTGTAGTCTGGTTAAATACAGGCTCGGGAAAGAATTTTGTCCGCGAAAGAGCAGTGGCCTTCCTGAAAAGCAAGCTAAAAACCGAAGTATCGATAGGTGAGCTGGGCTATGGATTGCCAAAATACATAGTACTGAAGCGGGTACTTTTAAAAGATCAAAAGCAGGATACCCTACTGGCGGTTGGCAACCTAAAGGTGGACCTGGATATGCTGAAGCTGCTGAAAAAGCAGGTGGATGTGCAGCAGCTGGTGCTGGAAGGGGTACATGCACACATATACCGCAATGCACCGGATACCAATTTCAACTTTGCTTACATTATAGATGCCTTTACCGGGAAGGCTAAAACGCCAAACCCCCAGAAACCAAAAGATACCACCGCATCGCTGGCAATACACTTAGATCGCCTGGTGCTCAATGATATACATGCGCGCTACGATGATTATACGGGCGGCACTCGCTTTGCCCTGAACCTGGCCCATTTGAACTTGCGTGTGCAGAAGCTGGATATTGATAAAATGCAGTACTATATAAAGGAGATCACTGTGGCGGGCCTGCAAACCACACTGCTACAGGATACCTCATACCTGCCTGCCAGACCGGACACCAGCAATGCAAAATCAAAGTTGCGCATAATAGCTAATGATATTGACCTGCAAAACATCGTTTTCCATTATGGCAACAGCTTAAATAAAATGCTGATAGACCTGCAGTTGGGCAAACTGAAATCCAGGCTCAAAAATTTTGATCTGACAAAAGGAACAGTGGATGTAGGCAAACTGGACCTGGAAGAAACACAGATGAAAATAGTGATGGGCATAACATCACCCGTACCTAAGAAAGTAGATACACTGGTGGATACCCTGCCGCAGAGCAACTGGCATGTAACCGCTGGGGAACTGGTGCTGAATAAAATAAACTTTGCGCTGGATAATAATAACGAGCCGCGCCAACCCATGGGCATGGACTACTCGCACCTAAATATACAAGACCTTTCTGCTGACTCAAAAGATATACTATACACAGGCGATACAATAACCGGCAATATAAAACACCTTGCAGCAAAAGAACAAAGTGGTCTTGATCTTAAAGAGCTTCGAACCGTGTTTGCCTATAACAGGCAAGGCGCTACATTAAATAATCTGTATCTGCAAACGAACAACACCGTTTTACAGGACCACTTTGAAGTGCATTACCCATCGCTGGATGCACTGAAAAATAACCTGCCGCATATGTCGCTAAAGGTAAACCTGAAGAACAGTATTGTGGGTATAAGCGATGTGCTGCTATTTGCACCTGTATTAGAAAACCAGGAGCTTTTCAAGAAGAACAGGAATGCACATTTGCGTGTAACAGCCGCATTGACAGGGTATTTAAATTCTTTGAACATCAGCAATTTTTACCTTGCAGGCCTTAGTAACACAGAAGTACAGTTGAATGGCAGACTAAGTGGCCTACCGGATGCAAATAAACTTAGCTATAATCTGCACATTACAAAGTTTCAGTCATCCCGTACTGATGCAGAACCGTTATTACCCGCAAGCCTTCGGCAGCAAATACGCATCCCCGATCGTTTTGGTGTGAGCGGGCAGTTGGCCGGCACGACTAAAGATTATAATACCGATCTGCTGTTGGTGAGCTCCGATGGTAATGCATACATCAATGGCTTATTGTCCATGTCTGGAGGTAAAGGCAGGGAACGATATGATATGCACCTGCGTACTGACCGGCTGAACCTGGGACGCATTTTGCGCAAAGAGGACCAGTTGGGTGCTGTGAGTGCCACCCTTATAGCGAAAGGACAAAGCTTTGATGTAAAGACAATGACAGCCGCGCTGAGCGGAGATATACAAAGCGCATCATTTAATGGCTATGCTTATCACCAGATCACCTTTAAGGGAAATGTGACAGGTAAAGCGGGCGACATAAAGCTCAACTCCACAGATCCCAATATTCGCATAAACCTCGATGGTCATGCAGACTTCAGCGGAAAGTATGCTGCTGCTAAAATTAAATTGCAGATGGACAGCATTAATTTCAAAGCACTGAAATTGTATAAAACAGAGCTGCGCGTACACGGCACCATTCTTGCCGATTTCCCCGTGCTGAATCCTGATTATCCGCAGGGCACCTTTATATGGAAAGAACCTATTATAGTGGCTGATGGCAAAAAGTACTTGCCTGACAGCATGTATATTTCTTCACGGCCAAGTGCTGACACGGGGCAGAATATAGTAATCCATACCGATGTACTACAAGGTACTATACAGGGTCACACACCACTTACCAAAATAGGAGCTATAATACAAGACCACCTGGACAGGCACTATGCTTTTAAGAAAAAAGATACTACTGAAACAACCACGAAGACAAAGACCTTTATCGGAAAGGCAATAGCCCAGGCAAAACTGAAATCAAAAGATACAACACGCAGACTTCCATCAAATTACGATCTAAAGCTGGTTGCCCATATTGAAGACAAGCCGCTGCTGCATGTAATATTACCAAGCCTTCAATCAATGGATACTGTTGATGTAGAAGCAACGTTGGACCCTACTTATTTGTACCTGAAAGCTAATGCACCGGAAATAGTTTACGCGGGCAATACTATCACCAACACAAATGTGCAGGTGAATGGAGCAGACTCTGCATTTACCTACCAGGCCACTGTCGATCATTTTTCGCAAAGCCGCATGCAGTTCTGGTATGCAAACGTGCATGGCAACCTGGACCAAAACCAGGTAACAGCCGATGTAAGCCTTGCTGACTCAACGAAGAAAGAGCGCTTTGCACTGGCAGCGACCATGCAACAAAATAAAGATACTAGCATACTCCAGTTGCTACCAGGACTGAAGCTGAATTACCAGACCTGGCAGGTAGCCGAGCCAAACCGGATAGTGCTGGCAAAAAATGGAATGTATGTACAGAATTTTCAGATCACTAATAGCAATCAATACATAAAAATAAACAGCGAACAGCAAAGGCCTAATACACCATTGCGGGTAGACATCAGCAATTTTATACTAGCTAATATCGCACAAATAATAAGCAAGGATACCACCCTTGTAAATGGTGTGCTGGGTGGCAACGTAATACTGGAACGTACAGAACCCACACCTGCGCTCACCAGCACATTACAGATACAAAACCTGTCTGTAATGGGTGACACCATTGGCGATCTGAAACTGGACGTGAACCATACTAAAGAAAATGAACTGGGTACAGATGTTGCCATAACTGGTCGTGGTAATGATGTAGACCTGAAAGGCACTTACTATTTGCAGCAGAACAACGGAAACGATTTCGATTTCACATTAATGCTGAAGGCGCTGAATATGCAGACCGTAGATGGAGTAACCTTCGGTAAGCTGAAGAACAGCAGCGGGTACCTGCGCGGCGATTTGCATTTAACCGGCACCACCGCATCGCCGGTAGCAACCGGCGAATTGCATACCGATCAGCTGGCTACTACGGTAAGCATGTTGAATGCTTATTTTAAAATGCCCGCGGAAAAGATCACTTTCACAAAAGATGGCGCTTACTTCAAGGACTTCAAAATTTATGATAGCGCCGGTAACGATGCGGTAGTAAACGGCACAGTAAATACGAACAACCTGCCTGATATGACCATGGACCTGCATGTGAAAGCTAATAACTGGCGTGCGCTACACTCCACATCAGGCGACAACAAAACTTATTACGGAGATCTGCTGCTCACTACAAACCTTGCGGTAAGCGGAAGCGTCTCTGCACCCAATGTGGATGGCTCGCTGAACATATTGAAAGGAACTAAGGTGACCTACGTAATGCCTGAAACCGATCCGCAAATAGAAAGCAGCGAAGGAGTGGTTAAATTTTTCAGCATGAAAGATTCTGCTCGTTATAGGTTGCTTAAACCTCAAAAGAAAGATACAACCAAAGTGAAGATAGCAGCAGGCTCTAATATTAATGTGAATGTGGGTATTGATAAAAGTGCGCAGTTCAGCATTGTCATTGACAAGGCCAGTGGCGATTTTCTGCAGGTGAGTGGTGACGGTGCACTGAATGCATCAGTTACACCGGATGGCAATATGAGCCTCACAGGCAGATATGAGCTGCACAGCGGTGCCTACCAGCTAAACTATAATTTTATAAAACGCCTGTTCAAAATACAGGATGGCAGCAGTATAACTTTTGAAGGTGACCCATCGAAAATGGTTGCTGACATTACTGCCATTTATGTGGCCGATGTAGCCCCATATGATTTGGTACAACGTGATGTGCCGGACCCATCGCAATTGAATTATTATAAAGAACGTTTACCATTTAATGTAGAGCTGCACATAAAAGGACAAGTGTTGCATCCCTCTCTTACTTTCAATATAACGCTGCCTGATAATACCTTGTTTCCTATTTCTTATGATGCAGTAGAACTGGTGCAAGGCAAGCTAAACCAGGTGAGGCAGGATACAGCCGAGCTGAACAAACAGGTATTTGCTTTGCTTATACTGAATCACTTTGTGGCAGAAGATCCATTTTCTTCGAGCGAGGTAAATAGCGCGGCGTTTATTGCAAAGCAAAGTGTAAGCAGGTTTATAAGTGAGCAGCTAAACCAGTTTGCCAACCACCTGATAAAAGGTGTTGATTTATCGGTTGATCTGGCTTCGTCAGAAGATTATACGACCGGTAGCTATCGCGAGCGTACGGATCTGAACCTTGCTGCATCAAAGCGTTTACTGAATGACCGTTTAAAAATAACGATCGGTAATGATTTTGAGTTAGAGGGCCCGCAAACCAGCAATAGCAATCAAAGCTCATTGATTCCAAGCAACCTTGCAGCCGATTATCTGCTAAGTGCAGATGGCAGGTACACTATGCAGGCCTATCGTAAAAACTATGATGAAGGTGTTCTGGAAGGTTATGTGACTGAAACAGGTTTAAACTTTATAGTGAGTCTGGACTACAACAGGTTCAAAAATATATTTAGAAAGAGAAATAAAAAGGAGCAGTCGACAACAACTGCCGAAAAGAAAAAATAGGAATAGGATTCTATGACTTTTACAAGGCCGGGAATATTTATTATTGTCATTATCGCTCTGCTGTTTGCCGCATGCAGCAATACTAAACACCTGCCCGCAGGCGACGCTCTATATATAGGAGCCAGAGTAAAGCTTAAGGATAAAAAAGAGGCAACGAGAAAGGAAAGTAAGGTGGTGAAGGAAGATATGGAAGATGCGGTGAGGCCTAAGGCTAACAGCAAATTTGCAGATATACGCCTAAAGCTAACCCTCTATAATCTGGGAGGAACAAAACCGAAGAAGAAAGGCCTCAGCCACTGGCTGCACGATAAAGTAGGTGAGCCGCCTGTGCTTGCCAGCACAGTAGACTTGCAATACAATAAAGCATTACTCACAAACATATTGCAGAACAGGGGGTTTTTCTATCCTACAGTAGATGCGCATCTTGATACTAAAAGGAAAAAGTCCAGGGCAGTATTTGATGTAGTGCTTGGGCCACAATACACTATCAATTCAGTTTTTTTTCTGAAGGATTCTTCCCGCATTGCAAAAGATATCAATGACCTGCAGGACGAAACATTGCTCGACTCCGGGCAGTCTTACAATCTCACACTTATAAAAGCAGAGCGTGACCGCATAGAAAGAGGGTTGAAGGAAGAAGGCTATTACTTTTTTAAAAGCGACTATGTATTGCTGCTGGCAGATACAAGCATAGGCGATCATAAAGTGAACCTGTACCTGCGTCTGAAACGGGAAGAGATACCGGAAGAAGCGTATAAAGTGTACACAGTAGATAAGGTGTACGTGTATCCTAACTATAGGCTGAACGACAATAAGCAGGATACGAGTAAGGCAAATGCCCTGGTATATAAAACCTACTACATTATTGATCCTAAGAAAAAATTCAATCCACAAATTTTTCCGGATAATCTGATGTTCGCAAAAGGTGATCTTTACAACAGGTCAGACCAAAACAAATCACTTAGCAGATTAGTGAATCTCGGCACATTCAAATTTGTGAAGAACCGGTTTGAAGTATCGACAGTTTCTGATACGCTGCTTGATGTTTATTATTATCTCACCACTTATCCTAAAAAATCTCTTCGTTTTCAAATAGGCGCGCTTACCCAAAACGATAACCGGGCCGGTTCGCGGGCAAGCATTAGCTGGCTGAATCGCAATACATTTAAAGGTGCTGAACTTTTCCAGATAAAGCTGAACGGTGGCTTTGAAGCGCAATATAGCGGCCTGGGCCGCAGACCTAACATCTATACAACAGGTGCCGAGACTGATCTTTCATTTCCACGCTTCATGGTACCATTTATAAATATAGGTTCAAACAGCGCCTTCACACCGAAGACGCTTATCAAGGCTATTTATAACTACGAATCACAATCAAATCTTTTGCGCATTAATTCTTATAGCGTATCCTATGGTTACGACTGGAAAGAAAGTCTACGCAAAGAACATCAACTCTACCCATTCAACTTTACTTATGTAAAAACAGATACACTGGGTGACGCATCAAGTTTGGGCCTGCTATATGGCAACCTGGTTTTTAATGGCATTATTCTCGGTCCTACTTATGAGTTCACTTATAATTCGCAGGTAGGCCCGCAAAAAACGAGCAGCCATTATTTTGATTTTTTAATAGATCTCTCAGGTAATATCCTGGGCTTGGCACAGCATGCCAGTTATAAAGATAATCCACAGACATTGCTGGGCACTACCTATGCCCAATACTTAAAGTATCAGCTTGACTACCGCTACTATTTTAGGATGAGCAAAACTAATACGATTGCCAGCCGTATACTGGTAGGGGAAGGTTTGCCTTATGGCAACTCATATCAGCTGCCCAATATAAAGCAATTCTTTAGTGGTGGCAGCAGCAGCTTGCGTGGTTTTCCTACGCGCCTGGTGGGCCCGGGTACCTTCAACGAAAATTATCTTTATGGCACTAGCCAGTATATCGAAACCCTTGGCGACATGAAGCTGGAGTTGAATTCTGAATTGCGCACCAATATCTACAAATTTTTTAGCACCGCGCTATTTGTAGATGCGGGTAATATATGGCTGTACAATGATAATCCTCAGTTCCCGGGTGGTAAGTTCACTTCAGATTTTTACAAACAGCTGGCTCTAGATATGGGTATTGGCCTTCGCTTCGACGTAAAAGTGTTACTGATAAGATTAGATATAGGCATGCCAGTACGCGAACCGTACCTGCCGGAAAACGATAGGTGGGTGTTTAATAAAATAGACTTTAGCAGCCCCACCTGGAGAAAGAATAACATAGTTTTTAATATAGCTATTGGTTATCCTTTCTAACAGATGAGCAATGTTTTGCTTGCTTAGCTTATTTTTTCGTTATTCTTTACCACATCTTTGGTGCTCCTTACCAGGCCTATGCCTGCAAAGAAAAATATAAGGCCCAGAATACCATACATGGAAATAGCCTTTATATCGTAAGTATTTGTGCCGCTGTGGTTTACAAAGTTTACGGCGGCTACTATTAAGCCGACAATGCCCAGTAAAGTCAGTATTACGCCTATCACTCTTTTTTCCATGGTTATACGTTTTAATGTATGGAATAAAAAGAGTATGCCGTGATGTTTATTGCTTTGCCATCATAAACAGGCCATCCGCACATTTTAACACTATCGTGTCACGGGCAGGCAGCGGCCCTGACGCTATAAGGCCGGAGCGATTATCAAAACTATCTATAGATGAACCACTGGGTGAGAAGCTACCGTGGATGTATAACCCCCCGGGGTAGTTGAAGGAGAAAGTATAGTCTTCTGTTTTTACATTTCCGCTTGCATCTTTGTAGTTATATACCGCGGTCATGTTTTTGTTTAGCACCAGTGTTCTGTATTGGCTGTTTGCTGTGAGGGCTCCCCATATGTTTACATAGCTGTAGTCATAGGCATCGTACGCCTTCCAGGTTGTCTGGCTGGTATAGCCGCTCAGTACCACTGGACGGTACATGCCGGTATGCAAGGGTGTCAACGCCTGGAAGAGAGTATCATTGCTGCGTGGCGTCATAGTTGACGGCGCGCCGGCAAATGTCAGCCAGTTAGTGCTCAGGTAGTCGTCGCTGAACCAATCCACATAATAAGTAGCAGTTGTATCCAGCGAGCTGAATGCGATCTTATATACGCTGCCCGGTGGCAGGTGGCAGGTGGCAAAGAGATTGCTATTCGTATTGTAGTCGGCAATCTTTTTATAAATATTAACTCTTATGGTAGTGGCTAAATTATTGGCTATAACATAGTTGTGATAACCTGGCGGCCTCACCGGTGCAGGCACAGGATTAAGCAGATTTTTATTGTCTTTGTTACATCCAAAAAATGCAAGACATAAAATAATAGCACCAAAGCAGTATAATGCGGGCCGGTTCATTGGGTCTTTAAATTATGCGTTTTAAGCCAACTAAAGATAGGGAATTTTAGAAATTCTTAATACTTATTGATTAATAAAAACCATTCCCCAGCCTATTTGGCAGGAAGTGTTTTTACGAAGGCGAAACGTTCCTTTATTTTCAGGAAATTCTTTTCCAGTAGCTCATAAGAAAAAGCTGCTATACCTATGGTGCAGGCAAAGCCCAGCAGGTATATGACAATACTATTGGTGCTGACAAGCCTGATGACCATGTTTATTACAATAAAATGATACATATACATGCCGTAGGATATCTTGCCAATATAGTTTAATGGTTTATAGTCAAGATTTATAATGGATGTTTTATAATTCACAAGGTTTAGGATAATGATGCTGAACAGTACTGCTTCTATTTCCCAAACAAAATTCTTAAAGGTTAGGTTTGCCACAATAATGCCGATAGATAATATATAACAGAAAAGCTGTGTGTATTTGTTTAGCAATAACTTTTTCATTTCCCCCAAATAATTAACGCACGCAAAATAACTGCCTATTAATAAACAGTCTATCTGAAAATCATTTTTGAAAAAAGTAAGAGCGCCTATTAAAAATCTATTGTTGGGAAAATGCGATCCTGCCAGGATGAGAAAAAGTTTTATTGCAACATAACAGCCAATAAGCCATACTATTCCACGTTTCAGTTTGGTTGCATCTCCTAATCTATTTACAAGTAATGGCCAGAATAAATAATACTGCTCTTCCACGCCTATAGACCATGTTTGAACCAGATATGGCAACGGGCCAAAAAGTAATAACTGCAGGTTCGGCAGAAAGAAAACAAATAAGGCCAGATTCACAACAAAGCTATTGCCTGTAGGGATATTCCAGCCCCTTATAGTGAATATTGCAAAATGAGGTAATACAAAAAAGGCCAGGGCTATAACCAGGAAATACACAGGCCATATTCTAAGTACACGCCGCATATAGAAATCTTTAATAGAAATGCGACCATACTTATTCTGTTCAATCAACAATAGTGAAGTAATGAGAAAACCACTTAAGGCGAAAAACAAATTAACGCCCATCTTGGCTAACAGAAATAGCGCGTTTGTATTGGTATAATGGTTAGGCAGGTTATTTATTTCCTTAATCTTTTCCATATGCGTCACAATCACCATGCTGGCGGCAAAAAAGCGCAGCGCATTCAGATTATGAAAATAAACTTTGGTGGGAGCAGCACTTTTCACAGGCTCCGCTGCCTTTATATTAGCAGTAGCTACTTGGTCCAATAGTGTTGAATTTACTGCAAAATACTCCTATTTTTCTGAAAGCTGCGAGCGTTTCATTACATGCTCGTACATCTCCATAAAAGGTTTGTTCCTTACTTCCTGCACCACCTGTGCCTGGTGCATTTCCACCTCGCCCAGCAGGCTTATACATAGCTTCACGGCTTCCGGGTGCATAGTCTTAAATACCATATCCGTTACCATGGCCATTTTTTTATAACAGTCGCCCAGCGTGCTTCTTCCTTTTTCGGTAAGCGTTATCAGTGTGGCGCGCTTGTCGGTGTCATGCTGCCTGCTTTCTATGTAGCCTTCTTTTATCAGCTTATTTATAGCATCCATACCAGTAGTGTACTCTACCAGCAGGGAGTTAATGAGCTCAGTTTTCTTTGCCGCTATTAAAAACCTCAGCTCGTTTAGGAAGTAAAATGTTTCTGGGAAAGGAAGGTCCAGCTCAGCCATGGCTGCCACAAAGTACACCCGGTATTCATTTATCATCTTCCCCATTATCTTCATCAGTAAGGCCCCGTCTGATGGGGGCAATTGACCACCCGCCAGTCCCTCGCGCCGGGCATTTTGCGCCAGAAAGTAGCGACAAAAATCTGCTATGTCGCCATTGGCATGCTGCTGTTCAAACTTATCCCACTCATTTACAAGACTAACTACGGTATTCATCCCTTATTGTATCGGTTTCGGTGCAAGTTAATAAATAAATAAACAAAAATGTTGTAATTATATCATTTTCGATATACTTTTGTCGCAATAAAAACGGAATAGATGTTTATTTTATGAAACTGCTAACGATTTTCACCGATTTTTTGGTAGTCTTCACCGATAACTAAGCACGATTTGCCGAATTGCCTTTTACCACGCTAAACCCCCGATATAGATTTGCTTCACATTTTAGAAAACAAACACAAAATGAAACCAACACTACATACACTCAAACCAACCGGAAAACTGCTGTTACTAGGCATTATGCTTTCAGGTAGCGTAGCCACCTGGGCACAAACCACTATAAGTGGTAGGGTGGTAGATGACAAAGGAAAGGGAGTGGCAGGTGCCAGCGTATATATAGACAGTAGCCTGGACGGCGCTACTGCCGATACGGCCGGTGTCTTCAAATTCACTACCACTGAAACGGGATTTAAAACAATAGTAGCATCAGACCTGGGCCATGAAAATGGCGGCTTACCGCTGGACATTAAAAATAACAGCAGTATAACTGATCTGACTATAAAACTGCGCACAGAAAAAACACATAAGCTGAATGAAGTAACGATAACTGCCGGCAGCTTCGACGCATCCAACGATAAGGACAAGACTGTACTGAAGCCGCTTGACATTGTGACCACTGCCGGTACACAGGCCGACGTGGTAAAATCTATGGAAACACTGCCGGGTACACAAAAGCAGGGTGCTGAAAACGGTCTCTTTGTACGCGGTGGCGATGCCAGCGAAGCTGCTATACTGGTAGACGGTATGGTGGTACAGAATGCCTTCTTCAGTGGCCCTCCCGGTGTTACCACGCGCAGTCGCTTTGGTGCATTCCAATACAAAGGTGTATCCTTCAGCAGCGGCGGTTACAGTGCCCGTTACGGCCAGGCCCTCAGTAGCGTGTTGGAGCTCAATAGTCTTGACCTTGCAGATAAAAGCACTGTGAACCTGGGTATAAACATGGCAGGTGTATACGCCAGCGGCACCAAACTGTGGAAGAACAGCAGCCTGGACATAGGCGCAAACTATAACAACCTTTCACCATTCTACGGCATTGCTAACACCAACTTTAAGTTCTATGATGTGCCTGTAGGCGGCGGTGGCAACCTGCGTTATGCATGGAAACCAAACAAAGATGGCATACTGAAAATAACTGCAAATGGATCTTACATAAGCAGCGGTATCGCAATGCCAAACCCGCAAAGCCCCGATTCCAGCTTGAATTATGCAACAAAAAATACAGACATATTTTCTGATATCTCCTACCGCCAAATGTTTAAAAACAAGTTCAGCCTCTATACAGCCGCTTCATACAGCTATGACTACAACGATAACAGCTGGGGTGGATATCCTTACAAAGAAACAGACCAGCGCGCGCAATATAGAATAGAAGGTAAATGGTATGCAACAAGTCGCTTCAGCTTGTTGGCAGGTACAGAAATGCAGCACTACAGCATACAGCGCAATGCATTTTTACCAAGCACCTACGGTGTAGATAGTGGCTATACAAAAATGGACCAAAGCTTTACTGAAACACAAACAGCGGGCTTCCTTGAGGCTGACTATACACCAGTGTACTGGTTGGCCATTCGCCCGGGTATTCGCTATGAGCACAGCGCATTGTTAAATCAGAGTGGTTTTGCACCGCGCATGAGCCTTGCAATAAAAACAGGCGACAACAGCCAGGTATCTCTTGCTTATGGTCTATTTTACCAGGACGCTGACAACAATACGCTACTATGGGGCTACCGTCCCGATTTTCAGCAAGCCGTACACTATATAGCTAACTGGCAGCTGAATAAAAATGATAGAACACTAAGGATAGAAGGGTACTACAAAACGTACAACGACCTGGTACGCGAAGCAGTTACCAACGGGCCATACGATGCTAATCCTTATCATTCGCTTGCTGGTCTTGATATTAATAACAGCGGTTACGGATACGCAACTGGTGCTGAACTTTTCTGGCGCGATAAAAAATCAATTAAGAATTTTGACTACTGGATATCTTACAGTTATATAGATACACGTAGGCTGTATAAAAACTATGTATCAGAAGTAACTCCTGATTTCATAGCCAATCATAATCTGAGCCTTGTAGCCAAATACTTTATAGACAAATGGCAAACAAACGTGAGCGCTACCTACAGCTATGCCAGTGGCCGTCCATCATATTATCCTACATCCGGTGCAACTACTCCTGAGTGGAGCAGTACTACCACACCTGATTATAACAACCTGGCCCTTACTATCAGCTATCTGCATACCTTCGGAAGATGGTTTACTGTATTCTATCTCGGTATAGACAATATCACTAACGCGCACAACGTATTTGGTTACAGATATTATACTGACCCCGGTAATAATACAGTACAATATCGTTCTCCGGTAGTGCCACCTCTATACCGTTCCATATTTTTTGGTGTAAATATGTCACTCACACAATTTGCTAAAGACGAACTTTAATAAATAAAACAACAAACAATCATATCACTAAAACAACATTAAAAACTAAAAAAATTATGAAAGGATTTATTCTGCTTATCTCTGCTATAGCATTCGCGGTAGCTACCTGCACGGCGCAGGACTTTAAATCGACACTAAAGAAAACTTTCGACGAGTTCGAAAACACACAGGACCAGGCGCAGAAAACGCAGCTTAGCAATAAGCTGGGTCTCATAGCCAAGAAGTGGAACAACGAATGGACTGCACACTATTACTACGCTTTCAGCCAGGCAGTTCTTTCTTACAATGAAAAGGATAAAACCAAAGCTGATGCTTATGTAGACGAGGCAGAGAAAGAATTTGATGACATGAAAAGCATACAGGGTAAAGAAAATGACGAAACATATGTACTGGCTGCTATGATAGCTAATGCACGCCTGGCTGTAAATCCCTCAAACCGCTGGCAGAAATATGGTAAGATATTCAGCGAAGATCTGCAGAAGGCAAAGGAACTGAACCCTGATAACCCCCGTATATATTATCTCCAGGGCGTTAGCAAGTTCCATACGCCAAAAATGTTTGGTGGTGGTAAGAAAAATTCATTGCCATACTTTGAAAAAGCAGAACCGCTTTTCGCAAAGGAATCCTCAGATGATATAGCAAAACCTTACTGGGGAAAAAATGAGAACCAATACTTTTTAGCTCAGTGCAAAGGAGATGATAAAGAATAGGCTTAGTTTAGATTAGACAATCCCCATCTATCCCGGTCCTTGTGGCCGGGATACTTTTTATGGCAAGCCGCTGCTTAACAATTCCATAATGCAACGGTAACACAGGCAACATTCCCTTAATGCAAACGTAATACTGCCGTAACTATTCAGTAACTGTATCTAAGTTCTTTTGCACCAAAATATAAAAACATGAAGAAGCATTTACAATCCTTATTTATGCTGTTTGTTTTGGTGCTTGCTGCATCAAATGCAAATGCGCAATCTAAGTTGATACACTATTGGCATTTTAACAATTTCACTTCTGTAGCAGGTTATAAAAGCTTACCTGCAGTAACCACAGCTACAGTTAATGCTGCACATCCTTACAACGTGCACGCAGACTATTCAAGTATAGATACCAGCAAAGCACAGATCGTTTACCAGACAAGCGCAGGTACATCAACAGCATTTTCTACCACGCTTGACTATGCAAATCCGGGTGATACTATAAATGCACGTATGGGCCATGCTGCTGATACAAGCATAATAAGCTACGCACTCAGACCACGCAATAGAAGCGATAGTATGGAGCTGCGTTTCTACATACCTACTACACACTACAAGAATATTCTGATAAAATATGAATCTCAGAGCTCTTCAGTAACTAGCGGTCCGCTGCACCAGGTGTTTGACTATAGCACTGATAGCGGCACCACCTGGAAAACTACAGGCCTTTCTGTAGCCAGCGACTCTGCAAGTCTTGCATTTGGCCCGGTATTTCCTGTTTCTTTTACTACGGACACTACCGTGAATAACAACCCTAAGCTGGTATTCCGTATCAAATTTGTAGGTAACAGTTCCGGTACATCCGGCAACAATCGTTTTGATAACGTAACCGTAGAAGGCGATACTATTAAACCTGCAAGCACTGGCGGTGGCAGCACAGATACAGCACATGTACTGGTTCACTACTGGAACTTCAACAACTTCACTACTGTTTATCATAACCCCAATATCCCTGCTATGAAGGCAGACTATTCGGCCCTGGATACTAATATCACTGCTATAGTATACAAGTTATTGCCTGGTACCTCTTCTTCTTATGGCGGCTATATAGATAACTATCCTGTAGGTGCGGCGGATGCAGATGTAAATGACAGAACTGTCGGCGGCGTACCTACCCCGGATGGTAATTCATACAGGTTCCGCAACCCTACAGACAGTGCATATTTGTTATTGTATATGCCATCTATCAACTATAAAAATCTGGTAGTTAAATATGCGGTAATGGCTTCGAGCTTTACCAGTGGCATGTTGAAAAACTTATATTCTTACAGCACTGATAGCGGCGCTACATGGAAGACAAGCGGCTTAAGCATCACATCTGATACTACAACACTCACTTTCTCTTTAAAGACAATAGTGATTAATGACACAACTGCGTATAATAACCCTCGCCTGGTTTTCAAAATAACCCCTCAGGGTAATACTTCTGCTTCCAGCGGTAACAACCGTTTTGATAATATAACATTGGATGGTGTTGTAATAGATACTGCTTACCACTACCATCATACTAACGATGTACCAACTGTCAATACAAATACAGTTGAATGCACTTTGTACCCTAACCCTGCCGGTAGCAATGTATATGTGAGCATACCTGCTGAAGGCAACAAAACAATAGTTATATATAATGTAACCGGTCAGCGTGTATACTTCGCTACTTCAAATGACAAACTCGTAAACATCAACGTTGCAAATCTTAGCAATGGCATGTACTATGTTAATGTGCGCACCGAAAACGGTTTTGTGCAGACAATGAAGTTTGTGAAACAATAAATAGAAATACAGATAGATAGAAATGGAAGGGTGGCTTTTGCCGCCCTTCTGTTTTTTAAAGCACTGTTAAATATATCGATCACATTTTTGTTCTGGTATGGTTTTGTAAAAAATTGCTAATAACAAAATGATGGGTTATGTGGAGCAAGGCATTCAAAACAAAGATATTGGCAGCAGGCATGTTGGCCTTAACTGCCCTGGGTGCCTGCAGCAAGTCGCAGGACAGTGTGTATCCCCAATCCGGCAGCATTCTTATTCCAGGCAATGGACCGACAAAACAAACTATTCCGGTAACAAGTGCAACAACCGGGCAGCTAACGGGTACAATATTGCCACTCGATGCGCAACCAATGGTAAAAGCCGTGCAAATGGATGAGGTGTTCACAGCTATGCCGGATAGCAAAGGCAATTTTACACTAAACCTACCGAAGGGTAACTATACAATAATGGTTACATCTATAGCAGGCACTTATAAAGACACTAAAGTGGGCAACATGCAGGTGCTGAATGGTACTGCACAAAGTGTTGGCACGGTCATTTTAAGTAAACAATAGAAAGTAATTTATATTTCCTCAATATTTTCCTCTTAATTTTCCTCTCTTTGTCAGGGGATGACGCAATCAGCATCATCCCCTGATTCTTTTTATATTGTGGTGTAAATAAATATTGCATGCAGCGCCGTCTTAATAAACTGCCATATATTTTCTGCTACCTTGTTGCCTTTGTTTTAGGTGTAAAGCAGCTGCGCGAACCTGATGTATGGTGGCAGCTACTTGCAGGCAGGTGGATGCTGACAAATGGCCAGGTAACGCATTCCGATGTTTTCTCATACACCATGGCAGGGCATAGCTGGGTAAACGTAAAATGGCTTTATGAGATATTTATCGCCTTGCTTGAAAAAGCGATGGGGCCTGAAGGTGTCATTTTGCTACAGGCATTGGTGAATGTGGTCATCGTTTTTGTACTGATTAAATGTATAAAGGCTCTGGCTAAAGATCTGCAGCAAAATGTTTCAGTTCTGCCCGCTGTCCTCTCCATATTATTGTTCCTTTTCGTTGGCGAAAATCGCATGGCTGGCCGCCCGGAAATGTTCAGTCATTTATTTAGTGCCATATTTATTTTGTTCATCCTTCGCTATGGTAACACTAATGTCAAAAAAATGTGGTTGCTGGTACCACTGCAATGCCTTTGGGCTAATATGCACGAGGGCTACCCTGTAGGTATTGTTATACTAGGTTGTTATATGGTGGGGAGCTTTTTGTCAGCCTATGTGGCAAGGGAGGCAGATACAGCGCACAAGGCGCGCAACGCAGCACTCATATTTGCAGCGGCCATTGCGGCCATACTCATTAACCCCAATGGTATACAATTGTGGAAACAACCGTTTGAAATATACAGGCAGGTATTGGTGAATAAATACACGTCTGAATTGCTCTCTTTCAGCCAACCGGAATATTGGAACCTTCAGGCCATTACACATATCGCGCTGCTGCTAGGCGTTGTTTTCTTTTGGATGGCTTTGCTTCAGCAGCGCCGCCGCCAAAAAATTACACTTGTTTTTTCTCCTGCATCCCTAGCCTACCTGTTACTCATTCCGCTATTCGCATATCTTTCCATCAGCGCAAATCGCAATATCATTTTTGCGCAGATAGCTTTGGTTCCCTCAGTGGCATTGCTGTTTTCCGCTTTAGGCAGCAAGATGAAAAGTGCTGCATCACAGCACAGATCATCTTCTGTTCAGTTCGCAATATCCCTGGCACTCGCTATATTATTTTATATAGCAGTAGTGAGCAACTGGCTGTACAAACGCAGTGACTCGCCTAATCGCTATGGCGTGCATATCAGTATGCTGCACAACCCCACAGGTGCTGCCGATTTTCTAAAACAGCATAACATAAAAGGTACTGCATTTTCAGACTACTTTGTTTCCTCTTATTTGCTCTGGGCGCGTTATCCTGATTTCCGTTCGTATATAGACTTGCGAGACCTTGATGTATTCAGTCCTGAATTCTTTAACAGCTATTTCGAACTTGCCGGCCATCCCTCTCGTTTTTACCAACTGGATAGCCAGTACCATTTCAACTATGTTGTATTGAGTACATCACAGATGCTTCCATTACAACAGCAACTATTTTGGAAGGAAGGATATTATATGGTGTATGCAGATCCGGTATCCGTTATATTCTTAAAACAAAACGACGCTAATAAAGCGCTCATTGCTGATAAGTCAATTGTAAAAGACTTCAGCTGGCCGCAACCTGTGGAAGATCCTGCATGGGCCGCAGCTATAACTAAATTGTTTGATCCCGCCACAGGGTACGAAGATGAGGATGAGGAACAATTACCCATCTATGCTGCACAGTTCTACAATGCAATGCAGGATTATCCTGAAGCTATTCAGTTACTACGTCCACAGATGTCCCGTTTCGAAAATGATTCGCGTGCTTATAAAACGTTGGCGCAGAGTTATATGGAATACAGCAAAGTGACCAACGATCCAACATTGAAACAGGCGCGGCGCGATAGCGCGATTTCCCTGTTGGATAAAGCAGGGGCAAACTGATGCTGTGCTTGCCCATTTGTTTAATCATTCCGCTTTACTGTTGCTACATACTTTAGACAATATCCTAATACTGCTCTTCTGCTGTATATGGTATGGTATTTTTTATTACTTAAATGAACGGATAAATCACACTGACTGCAAAGATGAATATAAGACATGAGAAACGGAAAGAGTAAAAAAGCAGAGAAATAAAAGATAATAAAAGCAGTGTGGAATGAGTGTGTGCTGGACCCGGACCTTTAAGGCCGGGTCTTCTTTTGTAATAAAAACCTCCTGTAATACAGGAGGCTCGATAATGGTGCGGGGTAGTATAGGGGCCTTATAGTTTTATAAACTTCTTTGTGCTTTTACCACTACTGTTTTGTAATTGAAGCAAATACATACCTGCCGGCAATGTGGAGACATCAATGTGTGTTATGCCATTTTGCAGCGCCCCGGCAAGCTGCGTTGCACTGCCGCTTATGCTTACCACCTTGTATTGACCGTCACTGTTTGCATAGTCTACGTTCACCACACTTTGTGCTGCAGTCGGATATACTCTTGTTGCTTCCAGCATCACGTTGCTCACCTTTGTACTACGTGGGGTAAAGCGATATACCATACCATTTGGCGGATAAGAGTTTAAGGGCACGCCTATGTTCACAGGCATTCCCCCACTTATTTCTATACTGTCAATAGTTGGCGCGGTTGGATCGCCGGAAAGCACAAATATTTTTCCATCTCCGCTGGGCGTAATATTATTTACATAACCTACCATTGGTTGGTTTGGGAAGCTAAAATAATCAGAACCATAAGTGATCTTTGAAGGGCCATATCTCAGCTCCACAATATTGCTGCCTTCATACAGCCACTCCTGTATATAGGTTGAATCATTCATGGTGCCATAGTTATCTTTTTCTGCATGAAAACCGGCATTGGCTATTTCTAATTTAAATATGCGGCTACCGGGGCTTCCGGTTACTGTGTAGCGTAGCGGGCTCAGTGTAGCGCTACCTGTCAGTGCTCCCCGGTCCAGCAGGTCTGCATCAGTAAAACCGAAGCCGGCGGAGTTATCTGCAGAATTGGTATCGGTAGCCATCGCATTTTCTCCTTGCAGAAAACAGTCGGTGATATGAGTCGTATCTACTCTGAATGTAAAGCCGATGGAGGCTGTGTAGTTGTCATTATAAGAATCCCATACATGACTGCCATTCAGGGAAGTACCACCTGTTAATGGCACATAGGTATCTGTTGTATAGCTAAATGTGTAGGGCATTTGCGCTGTAGTTTGCAGCGCAGACATGCAGAGGCCCATAAGTAAAGGGAGGTAGCGTTTATTCATAAAAATATTTTGAATTAAAAGTATGGGAGCAAAAGGCATTCCACTTTATAAAAACTGCTAATGTTTTTGTAAGGAATCGCTAAAATTTTCTAAAACTGCTAAAGGGCTCTATTATTAAAATAGCAACACGCACATTACTTTTATGGCAAAATCAATCTATATATATGAAACGTACTATGGTTTTGCTGATGATATTTTCAGGTATTGGCGTAACCGCAAAAGCCCAGAATTTCAGCGCAATGCAGAAAAAGCAGGAAGCGATTATTAAGTCTGCGTACAAGCACAAAAAGCTATCGGAGAATGAATATGAGAAATTGATGAATGAGCAGGGCCAGATAAAGGTGGCGATTGCAAAAGCGGAAGCAGACGAAGTATGGACCCCACGTGAAAAAAACTCAGTGAACAGTAAGCTTGAAAAAGCAAAGCTGCGCCTGGCAAAGTATGAAAATAACAGCGAGGTATACTAAGCCACGCTTAAAATATTTACAGCACGCAGTATATATCTGCGTGCTTTTTATTGCTATTTATATCGCATTTTTACAGCATGAAATGGTCCTCTTTATATAGCGCCCAAAGAACAGGCGATCCCGAACGGAAGATTGATAATGCCGACCAGGTACGTACTGCCTTCCTTCGTGACTATGACCGTATTATATTTTCTTCAGCCTTTCGCCGGCTGCAGAACAAAACCCAGGTTTTCCCTTTGCCAGGCGCCGTGTTTGTACACAACAGGTTGACACACAGTCTGGAGGTGGCCTCCGTTGGCCGCTCCTTTGGTAAGGCCGTGGGTGATGAACTGGCAAAGAAGTATGGCGCTGACGAAGCAGAGCATTTTTCAGAATTCTATAAATACGAGCTACCCTCGGTTATTGCTGCGGCCTGCCTGGCGCATGATATTGGCAATCCACCCTTCGGCCATTCCGGCGAGGATGCCATACGCACCTATTTCAAAGAACTGGAAGGGGATACACGTAAAACATTAGAAGACAGCCTCAATCCTAATCAACTTAAAGATTTCGAAAAATTCGAAGGCAATTCTAATGCTCTGCGTGTGCTTACCCATAGCTCCAATGAGCGGCTTACTTATTCTACCCTCGCGTCTATTGTAAAATATCCAAGCTCCTCCACAGAAGGTTTCGATAAAAAGACGGGCCTTATTGCTACAAAAAAATCAGGCTTCTTCGATAGCGAAATAGAAATATACAAGTCCATTGCCCAAACACTGGGCATTCCTAAAACAGCGGGCTATGAAAATGTGTACGCGCGCCACCCCTTCGTATACCTTACCGAGGCGGCAGATGATATATGCTACCGCATTATAGATCTTGAAGACGCGCATCGTTTACAGATAGTATCGCTGGACACCATTAAAGAGCTTTTTCTTCCGTTCTTCGAAAATGAAACTGAAAAATGGAATACGCGGGATTATATAAATAGTAAGCTCGCCAATATTGATGATGCCAACAGCAAGGTGCAGTACATACGTGCCAGGTGGATTGGACATATGACCACTAAGCTTACAAAAGTGTTTATTGAGAAAGAACAGGAATTGCTGGCAGGCTCACTGGAAATGGATTTAATGAAATGCCTGCCCCCGCACGATAGAGAACTCATTGATGCTATTAACAAGTATTCAGTAGCCAATGTATACAATTATAAATCTGTCGTTGAAATAGAAATAGCAGGTTACAATGTAATAGGCGGCTTGCTGAAAGAGTTTATTCATGCAGTGCTCAACTATAGTCACACCAAGTCGGAAAAACTGTTGAAGCTCATCCCTAAACAGTTCCCTATTAAGCATGATAATCACAGTTTGTATAACAATATACAATCAGTGGTAGACTATATATCAGGCATGACAGACCTCTATGCTATTGATATGTACCGAAAGATAACCGGCATTACCATACCTGAAATTCGCTAACCATATATGCAACACCCGGGCGAATTAAAGATACAGGACTACACCTACGAGCTGCCTGACGACAGGATAGCTAAATACCCCCTTGAGATAAGGGATGCGTCAAAGCTGCTTATTTATAAAGATGGCAATATTGGAGAAGATACTTACCGGAATATTGCTACACATATGCCCGCAGAAACCTTGCTGGTATTTAACCAGACAAAAGTAGTACACGCACGCCTGCTGTTTAAAAAGCCAACTGGAGGAATAATAGAAGCCTTTTGCCTGGAGCCGCATGAGCAATACACCGATGTACATACAGCCATGCTGCAAAAAAGAAAGGTGTGGTGGAATTGTATGATAGGTGGTGCCAGTAAGTGGAAACATGGTATGGTATTGCAGCTATCGCATCAGGCCCCTGATTTTATACTCTCGGCACAAATAGTAGCGCGCGAAACAGGTACCTATGTGCTTGAGCTTTCGTGGGATAATGAAGACCTCACTTTTGCCGAAATACTGCATTACGCAGGCAAGGTGCCTCTCCCACCTTATCTGCACCGCGATGCAGAGCAAAGTGATGAAGAACGCTATCAAACTATATTTGCCAAAGAAGAGGGCAGCGTAGCTGCACCAACTGCCGGACTGCACTTTACAGAACAAGTATTAAATAACCTTGAAGAAAAGAATGTAGATACCGCCTTCGTTACACTGCATGTAGGCGCAGGTACGTTTAAGCCGGTGAAAAGCGATACCATGCAGGAGCATGAAATGCATGCCGAATGGCTGGAAGTGGATATCCCCACATTGCAAATGCTCATTGCGCATCTGCCAAAAGGTATAGTGGCAGTAGGCACCACATCGGCTCGCACTCTCGAAAGCCTTTACTGGATAGGTGTTAAAATGCACACAGGCAAGTGGGTAGATTTAAGCGGCATAGCGGTCACCCAATGGGAACCTTACGAATCAAATAGCTTAACAAACACAGAGCAGGCCTTGCAGGCCATCATAAACTGGATGCAGGAAAATGGACAAAGAAAGCTGGTTACCCGCACGCAAATAATCATAGCCCCCGGCTATGAGTTCCGGCTCATAAAGGGTCTTGTTACCAATTTCCATCAGCCCCAGTCCACCTTGCTATTATTAGTAGCAGCGCTCGTGGGCGAAAACTGGAAAAAAGTATACGATTACGCGCTACAGCACAGCTACCGTTTCCTCAGCTATGGCGATGGTTGCCTGCTATGGAAATAGAAAGGCCAATATGTTAATAAATTATAAGTTCTGTTCATGCCTCCGCTGTATTTAGTACTTTGCGCTCTCTGAAAACCAATAAGATGAACATACCTGAGTTTATTGAAGCAGCCTTTAAAGAAGACGTAGGCCCCGGCGATTACTCCACTCTTGCTTCCATTCCGGCTGATGCCATAGGTAAGGCTGTACTGAAAGTAAAAGAGAACGGCGTGCTGGCAGGCGTTGCGCTCGCAGAAGAAATTTTCTATCATCTTGACCCCAAGGCAGTGTTTACACTATACAAGGAAGATGGCGAAAAAGTGAGCGTAGGCGATATAGCTTTTGAAGTGACGGCCAAAGTGCATACTATATTAACGGCAGAACGCCTGGTGCTAAATTGTATGCAGCGCATGAGTGGTATTGCAACACTTACGCGTGCCTATGTAGACAAGGTAAAACAATACCCGGCCAAAATACTGGACACCCGCAAAACAACGCCTTTGTTTCGCCAGTTTGAAAAGCAAGCGGTGGTCATTGGCGGTGGTTTTAATCTTCGCATGGGACTGTACGATATGATAATGCTAAAGGATAATCATATTGATTTTTGTGGCGGCATTGAAAAGGCCATTACCAAAACAAACGAATATCTGAAGGCCAATAATCTGGACCTGAAGATAGAAATAGAAACACGCTGTCTGGGTGATGTGGAAAGGGTGCTGGCCACAGGTAATGTACATCGCATCATGCTGGACAACTATACACCTGCAGAGCTGGAAGAAGCAGTGAGGCTGATAAACGGCAAATATGAAACAGAAGCATCCGGTGGCATGACGCTTGACAATATTGTTGATTACGCCAAAACAGGGGTAGACTATATTTCAGTAGGGGCTATTACAAACCGTGCGGTCAGCATGGATCTGAGCCTCAAAGCAGACATACTGTCAGAAAAAAACACCTTGCCTTTATTGTCAACCCAGGATTTGGTGTAGAGGAGGAAAGAGATTCAGCAGCTATAGACAATTGGAAGTAGTAGGGAGCGAAATGTTAATAAATTATAAGTTCTGCTCATGCCTGCACTGTATTTAGTACTTTTGCGGTCTCTGAAAATCAATAGCATTGAACATACCTGAGTTTATAGAGGCAGCCCTGAAAGAAGATGTAGGCCCCGGCGATTATTCCACACTTGCATCCATTCCGACTGATGCCATTGGCAAGGCTGTATTAAAGGTAAAGGAGAATGGTGTATTAGCCGGTGTTGCCCTTGCAGAAGAAATTTTCTTTCACCTTGATCCCAAAGCAGAATTTACACTGTACAAAGAAGATGGTGAAAAAGTAAGCGTGGGCGAAATAGCTTTTGAGGTAACCGCAAAAGTGCATACTATATTAAAGGCGGAGCGCCTTGTGCTCAATTGTATGCAACGCATGAGCGGTATTGCGACACTAACACGCACTTATGTAAACAAGATAAAACAATACCCCGCCAAAATACTCGATACACGCAAGACAACACCTTTGTTTCGCCAGTTCGAAAAAGAAGCAGTACTGATAGGCGGCGGAGTAAACCATCGTATGGGACTGTATGATATGGTAATGCTAAAGGATAACCATATTGATTTTTGCGGTGGCATTGAAAAAGCCATTACCAAAACAAACGAATACCTGAAGGCCAATAACCTGGACCTGAAAATAGAAATAGAAACGCGTTGCCTCGGTGATGTAGAAACCGTATTGGCCACAGGCAATGTGCATCGCATTATGCTGGATAACTATACGCCTGCAGAGTTGGAAGAAGCAGTGCAGCTCATTGCCGGCAAATATGAAACAGAAGCATCAGGCGGCATAACGCTTGACAACATTGTCGATTACGCCAAAACAGGGGTAGATTATATTTCAGTAGGGGCTATCATTCATCATGCGGTCAGCATGGACCTGAGCCTCAAAGCACAAATATTATGAGCAAAAAGCACCTCGTATTTATAGTAAATCCAAAGTCGGGTGTAGAAAGGGAAAAGGAAATACAGCAGGCAATAGACCAGCACCTTGACCACAATATTTATTCGCACGAACTGTTGCATACTGAGTATGCCAAGCATGGTATAGAGCTCGCACAAGCTTCCGCTGCCAAAGGCGCATATGCAGTCGTAGCAGTGGGCGGCGATGGTTCATTGAATGATATAGTGCGTGGTTTGCAAGGTACGGATACTGCCCTTGCTATAATACCAAAAGGCTCTGGCAATGGTATGGCACGTACACTTAGTATACCATTGGATGTAAATAAGGCAATACAAATTATTAATAATGGCAAGTCCATCAATATGGACATTGCCTATGCAAATGAACACCTGTTTGTAAGTAATGCAGGTGTAGCTTTCGATGCACTTATCTCAAAGAAGTTTGCAAAAAGTCTTCGTCGTGGCTTCGCCGTGTATAGCTGGCTTGTTACCAAATATATGTGGTTGTATAAGGAGCGTCACTTTACTATGGAAATTGATGGTGAGAAATTAAGTGAACGCGCCTTTATTATAAATGTGGCCAATGGTCAGCAGTTTGGTTATGATTTCAAAATAGCCCCCAATGCCAGTTGGACGGACGGCCTTCTGGATGTAGTTATCATTCGTCGTTTTCCTAAAGTATTTGGTGGTTTGCTCGCCTTGCGAATAGCTAATGGCAAGATACTAGGCAGTCGCTACGTGCAGCATTTTCGAGCAAAACGCATAGTCGTTTCTAATCCGCAATTGAAACTGATGCAAACGGACGGCGATGCACACGAGTGCAGTAACACTATTGAATTTAGTATAGTACCCGGCGGACAAAAAGTAATAGTGCCTTAAATTTATTGTTGCGGATGGATAATGAACCTGTGAATATAAGGGCGCTAAAAAAGCTACTCGACGAAAAAGTAAAACTCTACAATCAGCCCGCCTTCATTGAGCATGATCCGGTTCAAATACCTCACTTATTTACTAAGAAGCAGGACATAGAAATAGCAGGCTTGTTCGCCGCAGTGCTTGCCTGGGGCAATCGTACCACCATCATCAACAATTGCAAAAAACTAATGCAGTGGATGGATAACAAGCCCCACGATTTCATTCTGCATCATAAAGACACCGACCTAAAGCCATTCGTACATTTTGTACATCGCACTTTTAATGCTACAGACCTGCTTTACTTTATTGAATTCCTTCAGTCTCATTATAGCCAACACAACTCAATGGAAGATGCCTTTGTAACTGAAAAGAAATACAAAGAAGATACAGTTGAACAGGCGCTCATACATTTTCACAATTACTTCTTTTCTATAGAGCACCCTGAGCGTACAATAAAACACATCTCCACACCTGCACGCAAATCGGCCTGCAAGCGGCTTAATATGTATCTCCGTTGGATGGTCCGCAGGGATACAAGCGGCGTAGACTTTGGAATATGGAGTAAGTTAAATCCACGCCAGCTTGTTTGCCCCCTGGACGTTCATGTTGCGCGCGTTGCCAACCGCTTAAGCTTGCTCGACAACATTAAATCCAACTGGCAGAATGCCCTGCAGCTCACTTTTCATTTGCGGGAACTAAACCCTGATGATCCTGCTGTATATGATTATGCCTTGTTTGGCCTTGGCATGGCCGAACGCTTTTAGGCAAATACCAGTTCTCTTTCTTTTTGTATAGATTTTTTAGGTGTATACGGCACTATTGCATCCGGCAATACGAGCAGTGATGTATTGTTCTGTTTCCACCAGCTATTGTTCAGCAGCTTCGAGAAGTGTATGATACCCACCACACTGCAGCGCCTGTTATTGCTGCTCCATTCATCTATATGCTCAAATATCTCATGTGGCACCTGGAAGAGCGCATCAAAACTCACGTAAACACGCAAGTAAAAATCATTGCCCAGCTCAGCAGGCTGCTGGTAGCGTAGCTTCTTATATTCATAGCGGTAGTCGTAGCGCAATGCAGATAGGTCACTCAGCACTGCTGATGCTGTAGGGAAACCACCTGCACCCTTGCCATAAAAGAATTGCTTGTCTGCCAGCCCGCTTTCTATTATCACACCGTTGTATTCATTGCGCACATTGTACAGTTGGCTGTCCTTCTTCAGGAACTGCGGCAATACAAATGCTGCAATCTTACCGTCCTCCAGTTTCTTTGCCTGTGCCACCAGTTTTATTTCGTAGCCTTTCTCTTTAGCGTAGATAGCATCTTCCTCATGCAGCTTGTGTATACCCGTGTGCACTATTGTTTCAGGGTGCGTTACCAGGCCATAGGCATGTGTCAGCAATATGGTTAGCTTGTTCACTGCATCTTTACCTTCCACATCCAGGGCAGGATTGCTTTCTGCAAAGCCTTCATCCTGTGCCAGCTTCAGCGCCTGCGCAAAATCAAGCCCATCTTCCGATATACGTGTCAGTATATAATTAGTAGAGCCATTCACTATACCGTTTATGCCTTGCAGCAGGTCATTATCATAATACTCCTCCAGGTTGCGTATAACAGGTATCGATGCACAACAGGCACTTTCATACAGGAAGGGCGTATTGTATATCTGCTGCAGCTCCAGCAGGCTGCCCTGGTGCTCTGCTATCAGTTTTTTATTAGCACTCACCACGGCCTTTTTGCTGGATAGTGCACTGCTCACTATATGTAGTGCAGCTTCTGCATCATCTATCAGCTCCACCACCACATTTATGCTTTCGTCCTTCAGTATATCTTCCGGGTTAGTAGTAAATAGTTCAGCAGGTGCGTTCCTCTTTTTCTCAGGATGTTTGATACACACCTTGCTTATCTGCGCATTCAATGATGAGTTTGTCTGCAATACCTTGTAAAGGCTTTCACCCACCACGCCAAAGCCAAATAGGCCAATGTTTAGTTTCGTTTGTTGATTTTGAATAGACATGTTTTTAATTTTTAGCTTGTTAAACAGTAGTTTTCTATGATGTTGATTATTGAAACGCAGCAATTTTTTCTGCGCTTGCATTGCTATACACTTTATTCAGCGCCTGGTCTATATCCTTTATCAGGTCTGCTACATCTTCCAGTCCCACGCTCAGGCGTATCAGGCTATCCGCAACCCCCGCGGCTTGGCGCTTTTCGGCAGGTATAGATTTGTGCGTCATCGTTGCGGGGTGACACAGTAGGCTCTTCACTCCACCCAGGCTTTCTGCCAGTTTGAAGTACTGAGTGCTGCACACTACGTTCTTCGCAGCCAGCTCAGTATCTTCTTTCAGCGTAAAGGTTACAATACCACCAAAGCCACTTGCCTGCTTCGCAGCTATATCATGGTTCACATGTGTCTTCAAGCCGGGATAGTAAACTTTATCTATAGCTGGATGACTTTCCAGGAATTCTGCTACGGCCTGTGCATTCTTACAGTGCTGTTGTACACGCAGGTGCAATGTTTCCACACCACGTATCACCAGCCAGCTATCGTTTGGCGAAAGAATTCCACCGCTTGCGTTCTGTATGAATTTTATCTGGTCGCCAAGCTCCTGGCTTTTACACACCACCAGTCCTGCTATCAGGTCGCTGTGGCCGCCCAGGTATTTGGTAGCGCTGTGCACCACTATGTCAGCGCCCAGCTTTATAGGCTGCTGCAATGCAGGAGATGCGAAAGTATTGTCCACACACAACAGTATATTGTGTTGCTTTGCAACCTTAGCTATCGATGCTATATCGCTCACCTTCAGCGTAGGGTTGGTAGGGCTTTCCAGCCATATCAGCTTTGTCTGCGGGGTAATGGCATCTATCACATTGGTCACATCCGTAGTGTCTACATAAGTTATTTTGATGCCAAACTTCTGGTAGATGTGTGTGAACAGGCGAAATGCACCGCCGTATATATCATCTACTGCCAGTATTTCATCTCCGCTTTGCAGCAGCTTCACTACGGCGTCTATAGCTGCCAGTCCGCTGGCAAATGCAGCACCTGTAGCACCGCCTTCCAGCTTGGCTATAATGCTTTCCAGCGTGGCGCGGGTTGGGTTATTACTGCGGGCATAGTCATAGCCCTTGTTCACACCCGGCGCTTCCTGCACGAATGTAGATGTCTGGTAAATGGGAACGGAAATTGAACCTGTCAGTGGATCAACCGGAATGCTGTGGATTAATTCTGTAGCGGTACTCATATCTTTTTTGTTTTTGTTGTTTACGAATGTTTTTAGGTTCCATTACGCAACGACTTATCAAAAAAGACCTTTATCTGCAGAGCTGCTTTATACTGACATAGTCAAAATAAAAAAGCTCCACCGATAAAATCAGAGGAGCTTTCAGTTATTTGGAAACGCGTGAGCGTTTGATCAGCAAACTATTGCATCTGACTTATCTGTCCCGTTACTCCCGGGATGGAATTAGCACCAGCTCTCGGCTTACGCCGGGGAGGTTGCTAAGGCTTCATTGGGCCATTACCCTCTGCCTTTCTTGATAAGCATCACTTTTAAAGAACTGGTGCAAAGATATATTCACCATTTTCAATTTTCCAAAAAAATTTTTTTAGCGGCGAAAATTATAAAAAGATTAAAAAAACATTTTTAACTATTTAATATGGTCGAAGCACCCTATATTACAAGCTTCCCACGGATTTAGTGCATAATGAATTTGAAATTTAAGGACCCCGAAAAAATAATTCGCTACACCACTCTCATGACCCTGATCTTCATGGTCTGCTATGGTTTTGCCGTCGTCCTCATTCAGATCAAGCCTTTTTGGGTGGATGAATGGCGTGTTATTTACAACCTGAAGTATAAAGACGCACAGCATCTATGGGGCCCGCTCGACTATATGCAACAGTTCCCTCGTGCATATCTGGAGCTCGTAAAGGCTTTCGCCGCACCTTTCAATTACAGTTATTTCACGCTGCGCTTCCCTTCTTATCTGGTAGCCACCTGCACCATATTGCTTTCCTACCGCCTCATGAATCGCATATACCTACGCGACCATTTCAATAAATTTCTCTTTGTACTCATACTCGTATCCTCCTTCACCCTCACCGAATATTTTGTGCAGGTAAAGCAGTATACTATGGATATACTGCTAAGCCTCGTAGGCATAGCCCAGCTGCTGGAACTATTAAAGATTGCTGCGTCAGGCGTCGTGACTAAGAAACGTTACGTGTTACTATGTGTCAGTTTCCTCATTGTTCCATTTTTCAGTTACACTTACCCGCTTGCCGCATTACCTATTTATGGAGTTATCTTTCTGCAAAGCCTCTGGTTGATAAAAGATAAAGAACTTAAAAACAAATTCGCTCGCTTGCGCAAACTCTGGCTGCCGCTCATATTCGGTGTCATAAGCTTAGGCATCTTCTACAGGATAGACATAGCGCAGGTAATGGTAGACCACGGCATGAAGGCTTTCTGGCAAAAGAACATGATGCCGCCTCACAGCTTCAGCATTGCTTTTATGGGTCGTGCCTTTTACGAGCTTTTTGCGCAGGTCGGCTCCGGCGATTTGTTTATGGTTGTTTTTGCTGTAGTCGGTATTCCATCTTTCCTGTTTGCGATTTGGCAAGGCAGTCGTTTCATTTCCAAACACCGTCCCGATAGAAGCGAATCCTTACGCATATACGCTTTGCTATTGTTGCTGCTCACCATAACACTTTTCGCTTTGGGTAAGTTGCCTATCGAGTCTCGGCTCAATGCATTCACAGTGCCTTCCGTAGCAATACTCATCATTTATTTCATCAGCCAGGTAAAGTTAAAACCTCTTAGCCGCAGGCTGGCTGTGGGTATATCGGTAGTACTTTACATTGGACTCATTGGTAATATTTTCATCTCTTTCATCACCGCCATAGTTAGCGACGAGCATACAAAGAAGCTCGCCATCTATGTAAATACAGAAAACGCAATTGTCTTCGCCCAGGAAAATAAACTGCCTATTCTCATAACACCGGGCATAGTATATCCTTATGAGAACACACCCAACTATCCATCTTACGATCCATTGCCCGGCGATTGGGTACTAAAAACATATCCTGCATTTAAAACAGATCAAAAAACAAAAGTCTACGCCCTCAGCGATATGAAGAATTTAAAAGAGTACCTGAGGCAATTGCCCGCAGGCACCAAAGCGGTACTTGCCGGTGACGGTTTATCATATCACGTAGTTATGCTCCGATAAAAAAACGCCCCTCCCGGCTGAGCCGGGAGGGGCGTTTTTTTATTTTTCTATATTATTATATCAGGCTCACACTTCTGTTTACAAATTCTGTAAGATCAGCACCCGTCAGCAACCCTTGAGATAAGAGCGCAAGGTCAAAGCTTTGTTTGGCTAGCTTTAGCTGCTCAGCTTCGTCAGTAGCTCTCAGTATACGGTCTATCAGTTTGTGATTGCCGTTTATGGCCACTTTATAACTGTCAGGCAGGCTTCCGTAGAAGCTCATACCACCGCCCATTTTGGCCATGTCTTTCATGCGGCGCATATACTCATCCATAGTCACCGTTACAGGCAGCTCATCCGGGCTCAGGCTTTCCACTTCCACATGCATATGCGGTTTGTTTATAGCCTTGTTAAATATCTCAGTTACTTTTTTAGTCTCGTCTTCTGTCAGCACATGCGCTGCTACATCTTCCTTATCTATCAGCTTATCTATCACATCTGCATCCACACGCTTTAGCGCTATTTTATCCAGCTTCTGCTCCAGGTGGCCTATAAAGTGGTTGTCTATAGGCGAGTCCATCAGTAGTACATCATAGCCCTTCTTATTAGCCGACTGTATAAATGCATCCTGCTTTAGCGGGTCATTAGTGTATAAGTACACCGCTGTACCATCTTTATCAGTCTGGTTACCGCTTACTTTTTCTTTATACTCTTCCAGCGTATAGTATTCTTTCTTTGTGTTTTGTAGCAGCACAAAGTCCTTTGCCTTTTCATAAAACTTATCATCGCTCAGCATGCCATACTTTACAAACAAGCCTATATCACTCCACTTTTCTTCGTAGCTCTTCCTGTCTTTTTTGAAAAGCTCACTCAGCTTATCGGCTACTTTCTTAGTGATGTAAGTATTTATCTTCTTCACATTGCTGTCTGCCTGCAGGAAGCTGCGCGATACGTTCAGCGGTATATCCGGCGAGTCTATCACACCATGCAGCAGCATCAGGAATTCCGGCACTATATCTTTCACCTCATCGGTAATAAATACCTGGCGCGAGAATAGTTTTATCTTATTGCGCTGCAGTTCAAAATCATTCTTCACCTTAGGAAAGTACAGCACACCGGTAAGGTTAAAAGGATAGTCAACATTCAGGTGTATCCAAAACAGCGGATCTTCAGAGAAGGGATAAAGCTCTTTGTAGAAATTCAGATAGTCTTCATCCTTCAGCTCCGTTGGTGCTTTAGTCCATATCGGGTTAGTATCATTTATAATATTTTCAACCTCTACCGATTTATATTTTGGCTTGCCGTCAGCATCTTCACCATCTGGTTCCTGCTCTGTCTTGGTTCCAAACTGTATTGGTATAGGCAGGAACTTACAATACTTATTTAAAATGCTTTCCAGTTTATATTTATCAAGAAACTCTTCCGATTCCTGGTTCACATGCAGTATTATCTCTGTGCCTCTTTCTGTGCGGCTGCCTTCAGTTATTTCAAATTCAGTGCTGCCATCGCATATCCATCTTGCAGGTTCAGCGCCTTCCTGGTAAGAAAGGGTTTGTATTTCCACCTGGTCGGCCACCATAAAGGCAGAATAAAAACCCAGGCCAAACTTGCCTATTATCTCGTTCGCATCTTTCGATTCCTTGAATTTCTCCATGAACTCTGTAGCGCCTGAGAATGCTATCTGGTTTATGTATTTTTTTATCTCTTCAGCTGTCATGCCTATACCATTGTCAGATATAGTAATGGTCTTTTTGTCAGCGTCAAAAGCCACTTTCACTTTCAGTTCGCCCAGCGCACCGTTGTATTGTCCCAACGCCGCCAGTCTTTTTATTTTCTGCACTGCATCTGTGGCGTTAGACACCAGCTCACGCAAAAAGATCTCATGGTCTGAGTATAAAAACTTCTTAATGATCGGGAAAATATTCTCCGTGTGAATGGAAATCGTACCCTTTTCCTGCATAGTATTAATTATTTTAATTTCTTTCTGTGCAATCTACATCAATGCCTGTTCCAAAGCTGTCCGTCTTGTCAAATTGTCAGCCATTATGGTCTATTTAGCTCTTTTTTCCTCATCGCTCACTTTCTGCTCCCTTTCCTCATCAGCGCTATGCCTTTTACCAAATTTATAAGTCATTGAAAATCGCAGTTCCCGTTCATCTTCATAGTTGTTGGTAAGTGATTGGTTATAAAGATTTTTCAGCCGTGCCCTGTCTGTAGCCAGTATATCCGCAGATTCCAGTGCCACTATCAGGCGCTTGTCAAGGAACATTGCTTTTATACCTATGTCCAGGTTACCTGCTGCATATTCCAAATCAAAATCAGATTGCTGGTTCGCCTGGTACACAAAATTTACCTCGGCAAGCCAGGTTTTATTTTCATTCAGGAAAACGCTGTTATTAACACTTACGGTAAAGCTCGACTTGCTGTATTTTGAAGTTTGCAATTCACTATAATATGCGGAACTAAAAGTGCCATAGTAAGCAGTAAGCTGCACATTACTTTCCCATCGGTTGGTAGGCTCAAATCTGCCATTTCCGGTAAAGCCACAGTTCACACTCTTACCCACGTTCGCCATCCTGAAATACAATCCGCTGTTTATAGTATCTACCTGCAATGCCTGCGTATAAATATTGTCCTGCACCTGTGTGTACAATTTAAATGTATAGTTCGATTTCAGCGTATAAGACAGTTCTATATTATTGCTGTAAGATGGCTGCAGAAAAGGGTTGCCTTCAGTGTATGAATTTGTAGCGCTATAATATCGGAAAGGGTTTAGCAGCCAAAAGTCTGGCCTGTCTATTCGTTTACTATAGCTAAGGCGGAAGCTATGGTCTTCGCTAGCTGCATATTGTATATACACCGTAGGGAATAGTTTAAAATAGTTATTGACATTGCTTTGCCCCACAGTTGGCGAGTAGCCATTTGTTTGCGTGTATTCGCCCCGTAGCCCTGCCTGGAACTCCCATGCTTTATAAGTTCTTTTAGCGCTTAGGTACAGCGCTTGCGTATTCTCTTTATAGTCAAATTTGTTTGTCTTTCCGGGATCTGTAAAATACTCGCTGCCTTCAAGGTATTTAAAAGTGTTATCACTTGTATTGTGCACCATAGATGCTTTTCCGCCAAAGGAAATGTTTGCAAGCGCAGTAGGCCATTCCACGTCTGCCTTTATCGAGCCTATATTCACTACCTGTGTCCCTATACTTCTGTCAATGCTCGATATGCCTGTCCCGCTGCCATCTCCATAGTTGTCGGTTGTCGTAAAGTCACGCGTTTTCTTGCCTGTTCTTGTAAAGTAGTCAGCAGCTACATTCAGCTTTTTGCCGCTGCTGTCTATGCGCCACTCATAGTTCAGGTTTAGCACATTTCGTCGTCCGCTTTCGTTGGTATGCGCGCCTGTGTTTACAACTGAATCTATGATGTTATTTTTATTATAGAATGCCGCTTTTATTAATTCATTGCTTTGCGGGTCGCTGGTACCATACGTGTACAAAACACCAATAGTACTATACTCACTGATTTTGTAGTCAGCTCCCAACTGGAATCTACCCCACGGATTTTGATTCGTAATATTATTTCTTTGTTCGAGTCTTTCTGTGGGGTAATAGGCTGTGTACTGCTCCACTGGCTTCCAGTTGGTGTTCATTACATTCTCATTGCCATATACATCCCAGCGGCCCTTTTTATAATTAAAGGCACCTTCCGTAAATGGCGCCCCCAATGAAGTTTGTCGGTAACCTCCGGTTATATTGCCGCTTAGTCCGTCATCAATAGCTTTTTTGGTAATGATATTTATGATACCAGAATTACCTTCTGCATCATACTTTGCAGGCGGTGTGGTTATAACTTCTATCCTTGAAATATTATCAGAGCCTATAGATTTTAAAACAGCCGCCAGTTCATCACCGTCTATCTCTACCGTTTTTTCGTTTATCATCACCATCACGGTGCTCTTACCCACTATGCCTATCACATCTTTGCTCACGGTTACGCCGGGTACCTTTTTAAGTAGCTCATAGGCATCACTTCCGTTTGCAGACACGCTGCTCTCTACATTATATATGGTCCTGTCTGCTTTATGTTCTATCACTGGCTTCTGTGCGCTCACCGTCACTGCCCTTAGAGTAGTAGCATCTTCATCCAGTATAAAGTTGTACTGCTTTGCTGTATCATCAATTATTGCCAGCTGCGTTTTATACCCCGGCGCAGTAGCCTTAAGTAAAATGGTTTTTAAATCCTTATAGCTGATGGAATAGTTGCCTGCACTATCTGCAGGCGCTGTACTAAAAATGCTGCTGTCTGTTTTATTAATAATAATAGCTGTCGCCAGCGATATACTTTCTCCCGTCCTGTCACTTATTTTTCCTCGTATACGGCCTTGTGCCTGAAGCGTTTCTGCCAGCGACATACAAAGAAGGGTGACAATCAAAAAGTTGACTTTTCTTTGTATGCCCATGATTTATATAGTACTTAAACAAAAGTAAATTAAGCCATGCGTATCAATGATTAAAAGCAAAAGAATATTTATCCACCGCCTGGTACCTCACCTAGTGTACCCTTGGTAATATTTTTGTACTGCTAAATTTTTAAACTAGTTTTCTGTATCATATCCATAGCCGCATGAAGCGTTTGTACTTTCTCTTTATCTCTTTAATCCTGTTTAACCTCACCGTGGCTGCCCAGGATCTGAAACCTGGCTTTGATCCGGCCGAGTTCGTGAAAGTACTGCACCTCTCTGGGGCCGCCACAGATACCGCCACAGCAAAAGAGCATATAAGGACCTACGGTGCCTATCATCTCGTTTACGTTTCTCCCGTAGTAGGTATGGACAATCGCTGGTACCTCTGGCTGCGAAACGATGAAAAGGAAATGGTAATAAACCTGCGCGGCACTACGGCATCTTCAAGCAGTTGGGTAGAGAATTTCTACGCCGCCATGATACCCGCCGTTGGTACTTTAAAAATTAGCGATACCAATACCTTCAACTATAAGTTCTCAGACAATCCCAGGGCCATGGTGCATGTAGGTTGGGCTGTCGGCATCGGCAGTCTTATGCCTACCATCGAGCAAAAGTTGCATGAGTATTACAAGAAAGGCGTAAAACAGATCATTATTACAGGCCACAGTCAGGGTGCTGCAATGGCTTTCCTGCTCAGGACATATATCTACTATCAGCAACAGGCAGGCATATTACCCAAAGACCTGATAATAAAAACCTACTGCAGCGGCGCTCCCAAACCCGGCAACCAATACTTCGCTTACGATTACGAATTCATCACCCGTGGTGGCTGGGGCTACACTATAGTAAGCGCTGCTGATTGGGTACCCGAAGTGCCCTTTTCCATACAAACAGTAAACGATTTCAACGAGGTAAGTCCATTCACACATGCAAAAAAGTATATCCGTAAGCAAAAGAAATTCCTTTTGCGTCTCTATCTCTTGCATGCTTTCAATCAAATGGATAAGCCCACCCACAAAGCCCGAAGCCGTTTTAAAAAATACCTGGGTCATCGCGCGGGTGCTATTGTCGTGAAGAAGTTTATGCCCGGCTATCAGCAGCCTCTTTATGCCAATAGTTCCAACTACGCGCGTGCCGGCTCACCCATCATATTGCAGCCCGATTCGGTGTATTACAATCGCTTTCCCAACAATACACTCGATATATTCATGCACCACAATTTCAACGCTTATTTCTATCTCATGAAAAAGATATACGGCGTACAGTAGGTTACCAAAACATTATCATATTGTTACACTTTGGCTAAGCTGTTTATACTGTATTGCTGCCCTGTATTTTTGCGCTCTTAATCTTATTTTAATGCGCTTGTTCTTTTCGTCTCTGGTCGCTATTGCATTGTGCAGTACCACGCCATTATTGTCACATGCACAAAGCGGTTGTACCGATCCCGCCGCCAGCAATTACGACGTCCATGCTACCATCAATGATGGCTCATGTGTTTACCCCCTCACACGCGATACGCCTACACTAAAGGGATATTTTGGTCCTGATATTTCTGAGTCTTCTGGCCTCGTGTTTACAGATGGTAAGCTATGGACACACAACGATAGCGGCAACACCCCCGACTTTTTTAGTGTAGATACCGCCACGGGCGCCACACTGCAAACAGTAGTGGTTGACAATTTCCCAAATACCGATTGGGAAGACATAACTGCGGATAGTAATTATATATATCTCAGCGACTGCGGCAATAATGACGGCGACCGCAAAGACCTGAAAATATTAAAGATTGCAAAGAAAGACATTGGTAGTGGAGCTACTGTGCACGTAAATGCCCAGGCCATAAATATTTCCTACACAGATCAGACAAGTTTCACAACCAGCTCTACCAACAACTTTGATTGTGAGTCAGTCTTTTCAAAAGGAGATTCATTGTATCTCTTCACCAAAGACCGTGGTGATGGGGGCACAAGGGTATATAAAGTATGCAAAACACCAGGCACTTATGCACTTACTCCATACACTAGCTATATGGTAAATGGCTTAATTACAGGAGCTGACTTCGATCCTGTGAAAAATGAAGTAATACTTATAGGTTACCTGCGCAGCCATGCAAGCCCTTTCATGTGGGTATTGAATGATTTCAGTGGAGACATGTTCTTCTCGGGCAATAAACGCCGGATAGAATTAGGCCCTGCACCCGAATGGCAAACAGAAGGTGTGTGCTATCGCTCATCAGGTCAACTCTTCATCTCCTGCGAAACTAATAATGGTATCAACGCGTCATTATACGCTACAGATGAAAATTGGAAGCCCGTACCTACATCAGTAGCCAAAATTCGCAAACCATTGGGTATTGCCATTTCGCCTAATCCTACCAGCGATGTCTTAACTATTACAGGCTATACACCGGCCAAAGTAAGATTGTACAACACTGCAGGACAGCTTGTAATAGATACTGTTAACAGCAAAATTATTTCTCTGGAAAAATTAATACCGGGTAATTATTACATCCGTCTATGTGATGACGGAAATAATGTTGTATATCAACAACAGATCATTAAAAACTAAGGGCACAAGGTTGGCAGTGCCGCTGCTCGCTATATTAAGCAGAAAGACGCTGCCAGCCTGTGAGCTCCTGTATAGTTGACTTGATGTGATTTTTTACTACGCGGCTCTGGCTCAGTTCGAAAGTAGCTTTCAGAAAAGTACCCAGGTCAAAGTTCAGTGCGTGAGCAATTACTTTTCTTGCTTTGCTTTTGCGCATATATAGTATGTTCCTTGCTTTCATAAAAATCCGTTTTTATTATCGTTTCTATAAAGCAATAAAATACCGTGCCAGCCCTTTTGCATTATCCGTGGTACACCCGCGATGCTATTATCCTTCCATCTTTTACTTCCAGCACTTCAGCCACCAGCATATCAGCTTCCCCGCTCACCTGCCGCGTATATTCCATAAATACCCGCTCATCATTGGCCGTAAGGCTTGTCACTTCGTAGTGCAGCGTAGGTAACCGGTCAAACGCATCCTGCCACCAGTCCCGCAGCGCTGCCTTACCTTTTACATAGCCATTTGTCTCAGACTGCCTTATTTTCAGCTTAGGGCTGTAGTGTGCGGCGTTATCGTCGTATAATGAAAGCAGTTTTTCCAGGTCATGCTCATTAAAGGCAGCAAACCAGTTTTGTGCTATCCTTATATTTAATTGTTGTTTTTCCATTTTCAGCTGCGTTATTTCTCAAAGATTATTGCAGGTGCAAAATATTATGCACATTTTTATAGTTCAAATCAACCCCTAAAATTCCTTATGAACAAAATTACCCGCGCAGCGCTTACGCTTGGCTGTATTTGCCTCATTACCGCCTGTTCCAAATCTAACAAAACCACTTGCTCCAATGCTGAGGCTCTAAACTATCAGCAAAGCGGAGACTGTGTGTATGCTAAAGATAAGATACTCCCGCACGGGGGCTATCTCGTTAAAGTCACAAAATACACCTTACAACCTCAGCAGGTAGGTGATAGTTTCGAAGTAAATGTTTCCAATTCTCCCTGCATCGGTGGCCCCGGCGATGCTTATACCTTCCTTCAGCTGGTAACACTCGGCGGCGCTTTCCAACCCAATTCCTTTTGTGTTGGTTTAAATGGTTTCGATTTCAATATAACAGATAGTATGAATATCCAATGGTCGGGTGCACCCGTCACCGGGCAGGGGCATTTTGACAACCAGGGTGCCTCATTTTCCTTTTCCGGCATAGTGCACAGCAGCGATGGCGATTCTGTTATTGAATTGAGAAGCTATTAGGATATTGGGCTGTAGTATGTCATATATTATTTACTGTTCATCCCATACCGCCAACTCTCCCATTTTTAAGCTAACTTGCAGCCCCATCTGTAATAAATGGAGCTGCCAGAAGGTAAAAAAGTATATTTCGCATCCGACTTTCATCTCGGTATCCCGGATAAAGCCACCAGCATAGCCCGCGAAAAGCGCCTGTGCCAATGGCTGGACGAGATACGTCCCGATGCGGCTGAACTTTTCCTGGTAGGCGACATATTCGACGTTTGGTTCGAGTATAAGAATGTGATTCCCAAAGGCTACACCCGTTTCCTAGGCAAGCTGGCTGAACTTAGTGATGCTGGTCTGCACATCGAGGCCTTCACTGGTAATCACGACCTCTGGATGCGCGGCTATTTCGAGGATGAGCTGAATATTCAGGTGCACCATCTTCCCATCAGAAGAGAATATAATGGCAAAAAATTTCTCATAGCCCATGGCGATGGCCTGGGCCCGGGAGACAATGGCTATAAGTTTTTAAAGAAAGTTTTACGCAACCCCTTATCACAATGGTTATATCGTCGTCTGCATCCTGATACAGGTGTGGGCGTGGCAAGCTGGTTCAGTCGCCTGGGCCCCAAGCATGAAGTGGCAGAAAAGCCCTTCCTTGGTCCGGAAAAGGAATGGCTTGTACAGTTCTGCATCGATACCCTGGAACGTGAACATATAGATTATTTCATTTTCGGTCACCGGCACATCGCCATCGAATATCCATTACCCAAAGACAGCGTTTATGTCAACCTGGGCGATTGGATCACTTATGATAGCTATGCCGAATTTGATGGCGACCGCTTAAGCTTAAAATATTATAAAGCGAAGTAGTAAATTATGCAACGAACCTTAGTGATGATAAGGCATGCAAAGTCCAGTTGGGCAAACCCTTTGCAAAGTGATTTCGAAAGGCCCCTCAACGAACGTGGCCTGCACGATGCCCCCGGGATGGGGCAGCGGCTTAAGAACCTGGGCGTCACACCCGATCTCATTATAGCCAGCACAGCAAAAAGGGCAAAACAGACAGCAAAAAAAATTGCAAGCGCCCTCAGTTACGACGAAGCAAAAATTCAATGGGAAGAAAAGCTGTATCATTGTATTGCTTCCGTTTTTGAAGAGGTTATTTATGAGATTGATGATTCCGTGAAAACTGTTTTTATAGTAGCACACAATCCCGGCATCACCACTTTCGTTAATGAGCTATCACCCGATTTCTCTATTGAAAATATGCCCACTTGTGGCATAGTGGCCGCCCGTGTGAACGCCAAGCACTGGAATGAATTTGGTAGAAGTGAGAAGAAGGCGTTTTTATTTGAATACCCTAAGAAACAATCATGACCCTTAATAATAAGACTGTAACACAGATAATTAACACATTAGAAAAACTTTTTGAAGAACGTTTTGGTAAATTACCGGAGCAGGTGCAGGCTTTGCCCGCATCAGGTTCAGATCGTCGTTACTACAGGCTCAGTGCCGGAAAAGATTCTGCCATAGGTGCGCACAATGCAAACGTGGCAGAAAATAATACCTTCTATTATTTTACAGAACTGTTTCGCAAGCATCAGATCAATGTACCGGAGATATACGGTATCAGCCGCGACCGCCGTGCTTACCTGCAGCAGGACCTGGGCAATACTACACTGCTCGATCAGCTCAATAAAGAAGGCTATACCGAAGAGGTAAAAAAGAATTTCCACAAAAGCCTGGCAATGCTGGCCCGCGTGCAGTGGATAGCCGGTCGCGAGGCCGACTATAAGCAATGCTTTGCTTCCAATCAGTTTAACGAAAAGGCTATATTGGCCGACCTGCTGTATTTCAAATACTACTTTGCAGATCTGCAGAATATACCCTACGACAGGATACTGTTATTTAACGAGCTGGAATCTTTAAGTAAAGACCTCAGCCGCGTACAGCCGCAAATGCTCATGTACCGCGACTTTCAGAGCCGCAACATCATGCTGCATGAAGGCAAAGTTTACTTTATAGACTACCAGGGTGTAATGCAGGGCCCACCGCAGTATGATATTGCATCACTGCTATGGCAGGCTAAGGCTCAGTTGCCTGAAGCATGGAAAGAAGACTTGTTGAATGGGTATATAACTACCTTAAATGATCTGCATGTACCCCGCATGGACGAGATTCATTTCCGTCGTGGCTATGCTCAGTTCGTGCTCATACGTTTGTTGCAGGTTTTAGGTTCCTACGGTTTCCGTGGTCTCTTGCAGCACAAGCCGCATTTCATCAGCAGTATAGGGCCAGCCTTAAAAAACCTGGAAACTTACCTGGCTACCAACCCGCAGTTACCGCCTTACGCCGAGCTGCGCAGCCTGCTCGAAAATATCTCCACGCCCGAAATGCAGCAGCGTTACACCGCAGCTAAACCATCGGCAGATGCAAAGCTCACGGTCAATATCTGTAGCTTCTCTTATAAGAACAGTATTCCAAAAGATAAAGGCGCTAATGGTGGTGGTTATGTATTTGATTGTCGCGGTCTGCTAAATCCAGGTCGTTATGCCGCATATAAATTCCTAACAGGCCAGGACGAAACAGTTAAACAATTCTTGGAGCGTGAAACACGCATGCCGGAGTTTATGGATCATGTGTCCAGTCTCGTATCGCTGAATGTGGAAGATTACCTGGCCCGCAATTTCGAATCCCTCAGTGTCAGCTTCGGTTGCACTGGCGGCCAGCACCGTTCCGTATATGCTGCAGAAAAGCTGGCAGAGTTTCTCACTGCTCGTTACAATGTACCGGTAACAGTTACGCACCTCAACCGCGAAAAATGGCTGAAGGAAGAAAAAAGCAATACCGAAGTGCCGGAATAACATAACTTTAGTCATTACTTATTTGTAATGAACCGAATAGACAGGATATCGGCTATACTCATCCAGTTGCAGTCTAAGAAAGTGGTAAAAGCACAGGAGATTGCAGACAGGTTTAATATAAGCCTGCGCACTGTCTATCGCGATGTCAGTACGCTTGAAGAGGCAGGTATCCCCATCATAGGCGAGGCTGGTGTCGGCTACTCCATCATGGAGGGCTATCGTCTGCCACCCGTCATGTTCACACGTGAGGAAGCCACCGCATTTATCACTGCCGAAAAGCTGGTCGAAAAATTTGCAGACAATGCCATTGGCGCCCAATATAAGTCTGCCATGTTCAAAGTGCGGGCAGTACTGCGCGGTGCCGAAAAAGAATTTATCGAGCATCTTGACGAACGCATTGAAGCGCTTAAATACCGCAACCTGCCCGATACTTCGCCCCACGATAGCACCCTGCAAACCATCCTGCAAAGCATCACCGAGAAGCGTATCCTGCAGATGGAATACTACGCCTGGCACAATGAAAAAACCACGCAGCGCAGTATCGAACCCATAGGTGTATGCCATACCAATAGCCACTGGCACCTTATAGGCTGGTGCCGCCTCCGCAACGACTATCGCGATTTCCGCATCGACCGCATACAAACCCTCAAACTCACAGACGAGCGCTTCAAAGACCGCGACCTTTCCCTGAAGCAATACCTCAGCCAAATGGCCGAGAAAGAAAAGATGGAAACCGTGCGGGTATTATTCAGCAAAGCCGTTACCAAGCACCTTGGCGAGCAAAAATATTATTTCGGCTTTGTGCAGGAAACAGACCTTGGCGACGAAGGGGTGGAAATGACTTTCCTCTCAGCCTCCCTCGAAGGCTTCGCCCGCTGGATCCTTATGTTCACCATCCACGCAAAAGTCGTCGAACCCCTCGAGCTCAACACCCGCCTCCGCGAACTCTCCGAAGAGCTCCAGCAACACTATACTTTAGTACCCGTAGAATAAATCTCCTTCGCATCATTTCCTGCTGACATAACGCTGTCACTACCCCCATCTACATTTGTTCCGTAAACAGCTCTGATTTATGGAAACACAATACTTTAACCCCGGCTTCATAGGCAAGATCATAGGCCGGCTCTTTAAAAAACTATTTCTTACTACCGATTTACCACAAACAATAAGGACCGGCGTTGTGGCCGGTCCTTACCTTCAAGATTATTGTTCACTCATTACGGAGTAGGCGTTTCTTTACGTGGGTTGCGTTCCAGCACTTCGTCCACCATACCATAGTCCTTAGCTTCCTGTGCAGTCATCCAGTAGTCACGGTCACTGTCCTTTTCCACCTTGCTAAATTTCTGGCCGCTGTGGTTAGCTATTATTTCATATAGCTCCTTCTTCAGCTTGCCTATTTCGCGCGCAGTTATTTCTATGTCGCTGGCCTGGCCTTCCGCACCACCCAGTGGCTGGTGTATCATCACACGGCTATGCTTCAATGCGGTACGTTTTCCTTTAGTGCCGGCACACATCAGCACTGCAGCCATTGATGCGGCAATACCTGTGCATATAGTGCTCACATCCGGGTTTATTATCTGCATAGTATCATAGATGCCAAGGCCTGCGTACACGCTGCCTCCAGGGCTGTTTATGTACATCTGCACATCGCGGTTGCGGTCCGTGCTTTCCAGGAACAGCAACTGCGCGGTAACGATATTAGCTACATAATCATTTATGGCCTCACCCATAAAGATGATACGGTCCATCATCAAACGTGAGAACACGTCCATAGATGCCACATTCATCGGGCGTTCCTCAATGATATATGGAGTAAGCGCATTCGGAACTTTTACTAACGAAGAAGAATAACTGTCAAGAGTTAAACTACTGATGCCATGATGCTTAATGGCGTATTTCCTGAACTCATTTGGATTCATAATTCTTATTTTGGGATGTTTATTAGTTCTTTGGTTTTGGTAAAACAATTTTCAATCCATGTTAAATATAATGCCATTACGGCACATAGAATATGACAATTAGCCAATTTCACCATAAAGCAATATTATATTTCCCTAATTTGCTGCCTAAATAGGTCATACCCAATGGCAAAACTCACCCAAACCGAACTGCTGGAGATTTTCAACGCCGTTAAAAAGGAAATGAGACCCTATGAAAAAGGCGACATAAAAGCCCGCATAGACATAGAAGGAAAATATGATCTTTGGTCCGAGAAGAAAGGAATAATAGCCCTCGGCAAGCCCCGCCCCGAAATGGCCTTCAGCACCGCCATCCTCCAAAGCAGCTACGTAGGCTTTTATTACATGCCAATATATTGTATGGACTCCCTCCGCGAAAAACTTTCCCCCGACCTCCTCAAGCACCTCAAAGGCAAAGCCTGCTTCCACATCAAAACCCCCGACCCCCAAATGATGTCCCACATCCGCGAAGCCATGAAGCTGGGTTATGAAGGGTATAAGAAGTTGGGCTGGATTTAAACAGCTATCTACAACTGCTCGCTCGTCGGGCGTCCCGCCCACGGAAGCGCCATCAAGGCCGTCATTTCGAATGACGGAGAGAAATCTTTTGCCGCCAGGCACAATGAAAGTAGCCTCGCGTTAGATAAGCGGTAACAAGAATACGCAACAAGATTACGAGACCTCAATTTTCTTTCAAAACAAAATTTATTGGCAACCTGTAATAGAATCTTACAGGCTTTCCGTCCTGCATACCCGGCCTCCAGGCAGGCATGTGATTTACTATTCTCAATGCCTCTTCGTCACAGCCTCCGCCTACACCTCTTAGTATTTTTGCATCAGATATACTGCCGTCTTCATTTACAATAAAGCTCACCAGTACCTTCCCTTCTATGTTACGGCGTTTCGCCTTCCCTGGGTATTGAAGATGCGTTTTTACATATTCAGTCACGTCATAGTCTGCTTTGGCTTTTTCTATGGCGGGCACATAGTTTATTTCATTCCCGTTTTCGTCGTATTCTTTTCCTGATACCAGTTTCCCGAAAGAGTATAGCTCCTTGCGTTCTATTTTGCCGTTTGCATAGTATTCGGTTGCTTCACCATCCTTCACATTGCTTACATAATTTTTCTCCCACTTCAGGTTTCCCACAGAGTCGTATTCTTTCCATGGGCCGGAAAACTTTTTATTTATAAAGTCTCCTTCCGCTATTTTCTTTCCTGTATGGTTATAAAGTATTGTGCTTGCCCTCGTTCCACTGTCTTTGTATTGTTCTGTTATTAGTACCATGCCTGCCTTGTTAAAAGCCTGCCATTCACCCTCCTTTTTCCCATTTTTATAATACCCGGTCATTTTTATCTTATGCGTCAGCGAATCAAAATAAATAGCCGTTCCATCTAGCGAATCGTCTTTAAAATATACCTCCGACTTTATATAGTTGGTTCCCCTATAGTAAAATGTCCATTTGCCATTGCGTTTTCCTTTTTCAAAAACTCCGGTTGAAAACAGTTGGTTTGCTGTATAGTAACTAAAAGCGCCTTCTCTGTATTTTTTATAGGGAGTATCCAGCGAGCTAAGAGTTCCTGTATCAATAAGGCTTCCTTCCAGCGAGTACCCTTTTATATTATATGTTCCGTTTGCCTGTTTCGTTGCGAATCGGTATAGCTGTGCATTTTGTCTGGTAGTTTGTTTGCCATCTTTTGTATAGTACAGCGTATCCTTCTGAGCTATACATAGCTGTGCAAAAAGCATCATAAAAAAAATGAAGTAAAGAATTTTCATTTGGCTACCATTTGCACAAATGTATTACGCTTTCATAAAATATTATACTTCCTTATGTTTCAGGCATTCTCGATTGAGCTTTAGATTGCCGTTAAGGCAAATAAGTTGCAACACTCACTAGCCTAAATATTGCTGCACATAACCACACCGATGATAAATTTAAGTCTCCCACAAAGCTAACGGAGCCAATTAGTCCGGCAGCGCAGTAGTACTGTCGCTCATAGTAGCGCCAACCCGAAAAAACTGAAGCTTTTTTTCGGGCGGCTTTCTTTTGCATACTTTTCTTTTCCGCAAAAGAAAAGTATGAACACGAGCAGGATATGCAACATGAAATCAAAGCCATTTAACCCAGACTATCAATCTCATAAATCCCGATTCAATGTGGATATATAAATTTGGAACCCCCATGTTAATAATCCGATATTGCAATCCGGCCACCGCACAAAAGCAGCAGCCAGAAAAAGAGAATAAACGATGGGGCACAGATGGGGCATGAATGGGGCATAATGTTACATTTTCCAAAACATGCATACGACAATACTGGCAATACTTACAGCCGAAACGCCTACCACAAAATGCCCCAATTCTTTTTTTTCACCCAATGGGGCATTCACCCAAAATCACCCATGCCTAAATATCATTTTTATATAAAAGACCCATGCAACAAATAATCTTTCCACAATACATGCTCTACCTCGCATCAATTCACCGGAGCCAATTAGCTCGGCAGTGCAGTAGCACTGTCGCCCATAGTAGCACCAACCGGGAAAAACTGAAGCTTTTTTTCCCGGCGGCTTTCTTTGGTTACTTTCTTTGCCGCCAAAGAAAGAACAACCTTGCGCAACACGAGAAGTACACAACATGCGAAGCCGCATTCACCACATTAACCCTGTTTTTACTTACTTTGTATCATGCAGCTCAACCTCACACTCGACATCCCTCCGCTCCCCAGTCCCATCACCTATACCGACAAGGTATTACTGATAGGCTCCTGCTTTACAGAGCACATGTCCGACAGGTTGAGCCAGCACAAATTCACTGTCTTATCAAACCCAAACGGTATCCTCTTCAATCCCCTCAGCGTATCTCTCAGCCTCAACAGCTATCTGGACCGCAAAATGTACACCGAGCAGGACCTGTTTCATCTTAATGAGCTATGGAATAGTTGGGATCATCATACACGCTTTTCTCATATCAATAGGGAAGAGGCTTTACACGGCATCAATAATTCGCAGTTGGAGGCTTACTTCTTTATAAAGCAGGCAAACTGGGTAATGATAACCCTGGGCAGCGCATATCAGTATTACCTGCAGGCAGTGCAAAGACCGGTAGCCAACAATCACCGCGCGCCCGCCCAGTGGTTCGATAAAAAGTTGCTTACCACGGATGATATAGTTACCGTGCTCAGCGGTACACTCGCTAAGCTGTTTGAAATAAATCCAAGCGTGCAGGTCATGTTCACCATTAGCCCCGTGCGCCACATCCGCGATGGGGTTATTAATAACAACCGCAGCAAAGCAAGATTAATAGATGCAGCGCATACCCTGTGTGAGCGTTTCAGCAATACGCATTACTTCCCCGCTTACGAATTGCTTATAGACATCCTTCGCGATTACCGTTATTACGATATAGATTTTGTACACCCTAATTATATGGCTACAAGCTATGTATGGGAGCAATTTGTAAAATCGTGCATAGCGCCCGATACGCAAAAGATAATGCAGGAAGTAAAGGAAGTGGTAACTGCCCGCGCACATCGTCCGCGCTTCCCGCAAACGGAGGGCCATTCAAAATTCAAGGCTGGCTACGTACAAAAAGTCACTGACCTGCTGAATCGCTACCCCTACCTTGACCTGAATGAAGAGCTGAAATATTTTTCATCATAACCATAACTAAGTATAAGAAAATGAAGCAAACAATTGTTGCATTGCTGCTGTTATCCGCTTTCAATGTTCATGCACAGGACCGGAAAGATGCAGCTAAGTACGTGGAAGGCCCACGCAACATTTTTTTCGACAGCATCACTGCTGCCAACGATCGCTACTTTACAGAAAAGCATGAGCCGCACAAGCGCCTCATGATGGATCTTTCGGGTGTCGACTATCCGAAATCAATGAGTGAGTTCACCATCGTTACTGCAGATAAGCCGGTATCACAGGGCAACACGGGCACCTGCTGGTGCTTTAGCAGCACATCATTCTACGAGTCAGAAATATATCGCCTGCATCACAAGCATATCTCTTTGTCAGAAATGTACACAGTTTACTGGCAGTACGTGCAGAAGGCAAAAGAGTTCGTACGCACTCGTGGCGAATCGGTATTTGACGAAGGTTCTGAAACCAACGCCACGCAAACCGTGATGAATGAATACGGCGCTGTTCCTTTAGAAGCATATACGGGCCTCAAAGCAGGCCAGCCCTACCAGGATCATAGCAAAATGGTGGCTGAAATGAAAGGCTATCTGCAGAGTGTAAAAAGCAATAATGCATGGAACCCCAAAGCAGTAGTTAAAACAATTCGCGCCATATTAGACCATTACCTCGGTGAGCCACCAACAGTAGTTAAAGTGGATGGCAGAGAATACACGCCAAAGGAATACCTGCGCGAAGTAGCAGGCCTTAATCCTGATGACTATGTAACCTTCATGTCGCTGAAAAGCGAACCTATGTGGACAAACGCCGAATACAAGGTAGGCGACAACTGGTGGCACTCAAAAGACTATTACAATGTTCCGCTGGATGATTATATGGAACTCATAAAACATGCGCTGGATAAAGGTTATAGCATAGCCATAGGTGGTGATGTAAGCGAAGCAGGTATCAACCTGAAAGAAGGCGTAATGATGGTGCCAACTTTCGATATTCCTTCATCTTATATAAATGACGATGCACGTCTCTTCCGCTTCCTCAATGGCAGCACTACAGACGATCACGCCATGCACATTATAGGCTACGCCAAGCGATCAAATGGTATTTGGTTCCTCGTTAAAGATTCCGGCTCCGGCGGACATAATAATAAATACGCACCCGGCTACTGGTTTATGCACGAAGACTACGTGAAGCTGAAAATGATGACCGCGACAGTAAATAAAAATGCTGTAAGAAAAACATTAGAAAAGCTGCATAGATAAGCAATATAAATATCAACAGCATGACGCTGTGTGTATACAGCGTCATGCTTATTTCTCTGTCTTGTATTTTTCCATGCTCATCAGCTTGTCTGCCCGTTCTATCACATAGGGTATAATATACTTTCCACTTCTTCGTTGCTTTAATAAACTGGTTATCCGTTAATTATGGAACGTAGAGACTTTTTCAAATCTGCCTGCGCACTATGTGGCCTGGCTTTGATCCCCGCCGCATTGGTAGAGAGCTGCACTAAGCAAACATACTCAGGCCCATCCAATGTCAGCTTCACTTTAGACCTCACACAATCGGCAAATGCAGCGCTTAATACAGTCGGGGGTTCTCTTATTGCAAACGGGGTCATTGTTATCAGGTCTTCTGGTAGCACCTTCGATGCGCTCTCAGCTACATGCACGCATCAGGGCTGTACCGTTGGTTACGATTCAGCTGCACAGGAAATAGTTTGCCCTTGCCATGGCGGCACTTATAATCTGTCAGGCAAAGTATTAGGCGGCCCGCCGCCATCACCGCTCACCTCCTATACGGCAACACTAAGCGGTAATATACTAACCATAAAATCTTAACGAGTCCTACCTTTATATAAAGGACACTACTATGAAATGGGAAAACCAACTAACACAACTACTGAAGATCAAATACCCGCTCATACAAGCCCCCATGCTTGGCATCACCACCCCGCAGATGATAGCAGCAATAGCCAATGAAGGCGGTCTTGGCTCCCTGCCTGTCGGTGGTCTCTCTCCTGAAAAAACTTTAGACCTCATTCGCGAAGCAAAAGCACTCACAGACAAGCATTTCTCAGTAAACCTCTTCACATGCCCCATCCCGCCCATACCAAAGGTAGACGCACAGCAAATGCAGCAATACCTGAAGAAGATATCCGAAGAAAATGGTATTGACTACGAAGAAACATCAATAGATGACTTCCATTTCTATTCTTACAAAGAGCAGATAAGCATCTTGCTGGAAGAACAAATACCCATTGTCAGTTTCACCTTTGGTATACCAGATGACGCCAGCATAAAAACCTTGCATGACAATGGCACCATCCTCATGGGCACTGCCACATCGCTTAAAGAAGCACAGCTGCTGGATGAAAAGAATATAGATATCATTGTCGCCCAGGGTATAGAAGCAGGTGGTCACCGCGGCAGTTTTCTTTATGATGATGAATCCTTGCCACGGGTAACTGGTGCGGCGTTGCTTACAGAAATACTGGTGCACATCAGCAGGCCGGTAGTGGCAGCAGGCGGTATAGCCGATGGCAAGGCCCTGAGTGCAGCATTATTAATGGGCGCCGCAGCTGCCCAGGTAGGCACCGCCTTCATAGCCAGCAACGAAAGCGCTGCAATCCCAGCCTACAAGCAGGCCCTGCGCCAGGCTACTGCTACAGACACCGCACTTACCCGGGCTTTTTCAGGTCGCTGGGCCAGGGGCATCCGCAATAAATTCATAGATCTTGTAGAAAGCTCAGATCTGTCCATACCTCCTTATCCTATACAAAACACCCTTACTACAGCCCTTAGGGCCGCAGCTCAAAAACAAAATAATAAAGACTTTACAAACCTTTGGGCAGGCCAGTGCGCCTTCATGGCCGAAGAAAAGCCCGCAGCAGAGATATTCCGCAGCTTCATAAAACAAGCTGAAGAAATAAATTAAGTTGAATGATTTATAAGGTGACTAGTTATTCAGCACTACCATACTATCCTCTGTCACATAAGAGGTATTAGATGTTTGCCGGCCAGACATGGTACATTTGCCATTAAAGGTGGCTGTAGGCTCTATGCTTAGCTTGCCCACGGTTATATTGCCATTTACCAGGCCATTCGCTTTCAGGTTCAGCTGCTCCTCTACATGCACGTTTCCGTTCACGGTACCGGTTACATCGGCGTTCAGGGCATGCAGCTCACCATCCACACTACCTGATTTTCCCAGCACTACCCTCGCTTTACAAAAAATATTGCCCACCACATGCCCGTCTATACGCATATCATGTTCCGCTTCTATATCGCCCAGTATCTTCATGCTGGCCGCTATAGTGCTTATAGAATCTGCTGCAAAAGAAAATTTGCTTTTTCCCTCTTTATTTTTCGCAAACATATAGCTGTTTTATTTAAACGGTTAACCAATATGGGGGCTTACAAAATAGTAAAACATTTAAATATATCTAAACAATTGACAAATTGTTCCGTTTTCGGGCTCAAATTTACGGCTTTAAGCTAAGTAGGACATTAAATTATTAATAACCAGCAACTCATATTTGTAAACCATAAATAAGCTTACCTTTGCACCCTTATTTTTTCCTTTCATGGATCGTAATACAGTCATAGGTTTTTCCCTGCTGGCAGTGCTGTTGGTAGTTTATGTAACATATAATCAGCATTCGCAGACCAAATATTTAGAACAAAAGCGTGCAGATTCCGTTGCTTATGCCAAAGCACACCCGCATACTATTATAGATAGCAGCAAAGTGGTGAAGCTGGATACAGCAGCCAGTCACGCGGCAGATTCTCTGCGCAAACTGATGCCGCCTGCCTACAACGGCACCGCGCAAACCATTACAGTTGAGAACAAAAAGCTGGCTATCGCCTTCACTACCAAAGGTGCTTATCCTGTTAGCGCACAGTTGAAGGATTATAAAACATACAGCCAAAAGCCATTATACCTTTTCAATGGTACAGGTAACTCGCTCAGTGCCATACTGCCCGTTGATAACGGTCGATCTACAGCAGATCTTTATTTTACTCCGGTAATAAAAGGCGAGCCGAATGGCAATAAAACAGTAGACTTCACTGCAGATATGGGTGCCGGCAAGAAGGTGGATATTATTTATACACTACCTGCAGATGATTATATGGTACAGTGCAGCGTGCATCTTACCGGCATGTCAGCTTCTGCCCTGCCTATGACCCTGCAACTAATGGCCCTGCATACGGAAAAGGACATCAAGTCTGAACGTATGTACAGCCAGGAATATTACCAGTACAAGAACGGCGATCACGACTACTTTACCGCCCGCAATGCGGATAAGAAGACCCTGAGCGAAACAACCAAATGGATAGGCCTCCGCAAGCAGTACTTTAACTCCATATTGGAATCAGACGATGGCTTTAACAGGGTTGACTTTATCAATAACCCGGCCCCGGCAGACAGTGCCAATGTAACCGTGTTGAATAAGACCAGCATGGAGGTACCCGTAAAGGCAGGCGTTAACACCGCTTCCCTCAACTGGTACATAGGTCCTAACGATTACCGCGTACTCCGTTCATACAAAATGGACTTCGAAGATATGGTGCCAATGGGTGTAGGTATTACTGCCTTTGTTAAGTATATAAACAAATACCTGCTGCTTAACATCTTTTTCTTCCTTACCAGTTTTATCGGCAATTATGCGCTCATCATTATACTGCTCACTGTTTTTATACGCCTCATACTTTCCTTCTTTACCTACAAAAGCTACCTGTCGGCAGCAAAAATGCGCGTACTGAAACCGGAGATCGATGAGCTGAAAGCTAAGTATGGCGATGACCAGCAGAAATTTGGTACGGAACAGATGAAGCTTTGGCGTAGCGCAGGCGTTAATCCGCTGGGTGGTTGCTTACCTACCCTGTTCCAAATGCCTATATTGCTGGCCTTGTATTATCTGTTCCCATCCATGATTGAGTTTCGTCAAAAGAGCTTCTTATGGGCGCCGGACCTTTCTACCTACGATAGCATCGCAAACCTGCCATTCAATATACCTTTTTATGGCGATCACGTTAGTTTGTTTACCCTGCTTATGACGGCTTCCAGCTTGTTCCTGGCACTATACAATCGCAACATGACTGGCGGCGCGGATATGAATAATAATCCTGCTATGAAGTATATGCCTTACGTTATGCCATTCATGTTCCTGGGTATATTTAATAAAATGGCAGCAGCCCTCACTTTCTATTATTTCTTCTCTAACACGCTCTCCATCCTCCAGCAGTTCATCATACAGAAGTACTTTATTGATGAAAAAGCCATTCATGCACAAATGCAGGAAAACAGGAGCAAGCCTGTGGCGCAAAGCAAATGGTCGCAGAAAATGGAAGAAATACAGAAGGCCAATGCTGAACGCATGAAGCAACAGCAGACCCGCCGCAAGTAAAGACCACGCTATATTTATATCTGCGGGGATAGGCATACGCTTATCCCCGCTTCTTTTTACAAAAAAATTAAGGACCCTGGAAAGGGTCCTTCTGTTACATATAGAGGATAAGAGAGAGCTGGTTAAAAACGCTAAAACATCACTGCCATAAGAATGCAGGAAAGGATGGCTGTGAAAAGACCGATCTTTTTTGCAATTGCAGCATCCATGCGTAATGCAGGTGTGCTTGGTGCAGTGTAGGTTGTGGCTGTGTATATAGCGTTTATCATAATTGACGATACAAAGATGCAGCGGTATAAAAACCCTGCAAAACAATTATAGGTACTTAACGAGTTCTTTAAAACTGATTAACAAGCCCTTAGTAATTTGTAATAATTGCGTCAAACTGTGCGTTATAGTAGCATATGCATTTCAGTGACACTGTTGAATGCTAAATACTTTCGTTATATTTATTCTTATTAATAAGAGCTTATAGAGTACCCATTATGAAGTTGCCCCGGTTTTATTTGGTAATCAGCGTTTTAAGCTTGCTCACACTTCTCAGTTGCAAGCGCAACGATGATGTGAATTTTACCGTCGAAAACCTTAGCAGTAAGCAAATGAATGTAGCGCTGTATGCCTCGCTTAGCGACTACAACAATAGCACAAATGCTATAATGACTGGCATTGCCAAGGTGCGTGGCTACTGGGTGATACCCATGAAGAAATTGACCCAGAATAAAATGTATTATATAGATGTGTACAGCGACGACTATCTATATAACAACTGGTACGTAGCTAATACCGTGCTTTCAGATTCCTTCACTGCCACCAATCACGATACGCGCTTTACGGTATATAGTAATGTGCATAACGACTACTCTATGCTTACCTGGCTCAATGGCCTGGGCCCGCAAACCACCTGGAAGGCCTTCAATGCATATAACTACAGCGGCGGCAGCTATACATCCATATGGGCTACCCTGCCGGCCACAGAGCAAAATGTGCAGCTGGTAATAAATAAAAGCTGCATCTGCAAACTTACCACCGGCGGTGGCCTTGACTCTACACTTAACCTTGTAGCAAACTACGATACCACCACTCATAAAACAACTGCGAAGCTGCTAACAGGCAGCGGCGGCAGCTACGGCACGCTTAGCGCCAACTTCAACACCGGCACCTTCGCCTTTGATGCTTCTAAAGATACCATACTGGCATACTTCAGCGGCCTCGGCTACTTTGCTATGGCAAGGCAATAGTTGTTCATATTAATTTCCTGCGGAGGCTATACAATCAAAAAAGCTTTTATTATATTTATCTCCATAAAATCTAAACACACATGTTACAGATGAATATACGCAGGGCACTCCTTATTGCTGTTTTCCTTTTTGCTGCGGCACCTGCATTATTTGCCCAAACTATTGGCAACCGCGCAGATATCATTAACAAGAAGTGGCGCATATTGGCTATGAAATGCAATGACGCTATGAGCACAGGAAATGATGAAGACCAGTTTGTGCATTACTATGCCACACTTACACTTACACCCAGCAACTACCAGAACATAAACTACGGCACCTTTATAAAAGTGCACCACGACGCGAGCGACAACCCGATAGAACGCGGCAACTACAGCCTGGTGAGTGATGATATGAACGGCACACGTCTCATACTACAGTCGCGCAGGGGTGAAACTACCACTACCTACCGCGTGGAAATGGTATACCCGCACCACCTTACACTCATAAACCTGAGTGATGATGAAAAATGCAAAGTAAGCTATGCTATAGCTCCATAAGCCACTTTTAGTTGAATCATAACAGAAGAGAAGCACTTCCATTGCGGAGGTGCTTTTTCTTTACAAGGTTTCTACTGTTTTCTTCATGCCATCCAGTATACCGGTCCAGTTTTGACGCATTTGTTCGGCTTCCTTTTCTGTAGCAATATTATCTTGTGTAAGTGTTATTTTAGTATTGCCATCCTGTGGTGTAAGCTCCTGTATGACATGGGCATAGTTTTCAGGCTTGTCTTCCTTGCCCGTCATGGGGCTGAAATGTGTGGTGTGCAATAGCTTTTGCGGTATGATGTCTATTATCTCACCTTTATCTTCATAGGCCTTGCCATTATATACTCCTTTATAAGTAATGCTGCTGCCCTTTTTCCAGTCGCTGGTGGTATCTGTACCGTACATGTACTGCTTTATGAGCGCCGGTTCTGTAATGGCCCGCCATACTTTTTCGGGCGAAGCATTTATTTCAGTGCTTACTGTTACTGAGAGTTTGTTTGCCATAGTGTTATATAAATTAAGTGTTGAGTTAGCATAAAATCCATACCCTTAGCAATCCTCACCATGGCATGGTGCGGTTGCTGATTCCAGCTCTATGGTAGCATGACCTATATTGTGATGCTCCAGTTCATGTTTTATGTCATGCACCAGTTTCATCTTCTCATCAAAGTTAAGGTCGTCGTTTAGCACCACATGGGCCGTCAGCGCATTCTCCGTAGTGCTCATAGCCCATATATGCACATGGTGTATATTCTGCACATTGTTCATATTGCTGATGACGCCTGTTATTTTATCCACGTCCATATCAGGCGGTACAGCATCCATCGAGAGGCGCAGGCTGTCTGTAAGCAGTGACCATGTGCTGTAAAGTATTACCAGCAGCACTACAATACTTATAACAGGATCTATCCAGTATAGATGTGTGTATTGTATAATTATACCGCTTATCACCACCACTACAGATACCACAGCATCGGCCAGCATGTGCAGGTAGGCACCGCGCATATTCAGCTCGCTGCCCTTGCGGTGAAACAGGTAGGCCGTAAAGCCATTTACAACTATACCCAGTGCTGCTACCCAGGCGATGACGCCACCAGGCACCGGCGCAGGATGGCTAAGGCGCTGTATAGATTCGTAACCCAGCATGCCGACGGCCAGCAACAGTATTACGGCATTGGTAAGCGAAGCCAGTATTGTGGTTTTCTTATAACCATATGTAAAGGTGCTGCTCGGCTTCACTTTAGCCAATCGAAAGGCGATGAGTGAAAGTAATAGGCTTGCTACATCGCCCAGGTTGTGGCCGGCATCTGAAAGCAGTGCCATACTATGATCGGCAAAACCAAAGATAGCCTCGGTTATAACGTAAATCATATTGAGCGCAATACCTGTTATAAAGGCACCGCTTGCCATATCGGCAGGACTGGCGTGATGATGGTGATGATGACCGTGATCGTGGCTGTGATTATGATTGTGCATGGTGCGTATTGCTGGTCTCCACTTTGCAGAAAATGCCTGTAAACTACATAAAAAACAGATTTGGGAAACCTTGTTGCCACCAAATAGGAAGGGGACCTATCTATATAGCCCCCCTCACATATCTTTTACAAACGGCGGTAAGAATAAGGCCGCTTGAAAAGATCCAAACACACACACTCCTCAGAGCAATATATGTAACGCAATTATTATGCCTTTCGTATGTGTGACAGAGGGGTTTAACAAAGTTTTAGACCTTAGTCTTAAGTCCGACGGAAGCACTTAGACTTCCCTTTGAATTTTGCTCTTTGAATTTTGCATTTCCTTTACATGCTTCCAGCGTTTGTGGGTCCAGAGCCAGTTTTCGGGTTGTTCGTGCAGTTGTTGCTCCATGAAATGAACATAGCTTTTTATCACCTCGCCTGATGGCAGTGTTGAAGCATCTTTAGTAAGCAGTTTCACATCTATATGATAATGACCACGTTTTACCTTCTTAATGCCTACAAATACTACAGCTGCCTTAGCGCGAACGGCCAGTTGCTCGGGCCCTTTGAAGAAAGGTGCCTCGCGATGCATGAAGGGGAGCCACATGGCGCCGTTCAGGTTGGAGGGATTTTGATCGGCGATGAGGCCTACGCCGTGGGGAATGCCTTGCAGGCGCTGAAAACCTTTCTTGGCCTTCATGGAGATGAGCCAGCCGCCGCCACGGGTGCGGGCATAGTTAATAAGGCGGTCCATAGCCGGGTTTTCTGTGGGCATGTACACGCCTGCTATCTGCTGCGGACTATTGAGCTGGCAGGATACATTGACCCATTCCCAATTGAAGGTGTGGCCCAGCATTATGTACACGTCCCTGCCTTCCTCCTTTAGCTGCGACATGAGCTGCCAACTGCCTGTAACACGGCGATTGAGCTGGCGCGGCGATATGGAGATGAGCTTAAGCAACTCTATCCACTGATCGCAGAAGCTGCGGTAGAATGCCTTCATGATGCGCTTACGCTCGGCATCACTCTTATCAGGAAAGGCATGCATGAGATTGTCCATAACCACGGCACGGCGGTAGCCTGCTATATGATACACTAGCACATAAGCGAGATCTGACAAGAGATACAGCAGCCAAAGGGGCAGCAGTGATAATGGGTAAAGAATGCCTATGAGTATATAATACACCTTGCAAAAGTAACTCTAAAGCAATTATCCATTAGTCAGACAGTCTTTATACCAGCATATCTAAAAGTAATTCAACTTGCCGCTATACCGCTGCTGCGGACTATGCACGGTGAAGAAGTACAAACCCGGCGTCTGGCCTGAGAGGTTGAGCTGGTGCTGATAGCTGCCGCTGTACACCTTTGCGCCCAGGGCATTATATATTTCCAGGCTGTAGATCTTTTCATCATCCAATGCGGGGAAGTTGAAAACGCCATCGTGCGTGGGGTTGGGGTACGGAGCAATATGCAGTGGGGCATTCAGATAATTTACAAGGCCGCCGCAGTCTGCGCCTGCTATTTTTACAGAGTCTATCTTCCAGCCGGAGAGTGTATCGGCAAGGGTATCACTTACGAAGCGGAAACGGATGTAGATGGGCCTGGACACATAGTAGGCGAAGTGACAGGTAGTAGCTGTTGTTTTAACACCAATACAGTCATAAAACTGGAGCATGGAATGCACCTGACCGTGACTGTTGCCAGAAAAGGCCTGCTGGCCGGAGGTAAGTGAATCGGCATAGGTGTAAACATTTTTAGTAATGATGCCCGGGAAGCTGGAAGGACAGTAAGCAATATTCAGCCAGGTGGCGCCTGTATCGGTAGAGAATTCGATAATGCCGCCATCTTTACCAGAATCAGTCTGATACTCGTGCCAGAAATCTATGATCATGTTGGTAGGGGCACTATTTATTGCGATAGTAAAGTAGTTGTTGGCATTTACAGGATAATGGTTTACTGTATCCGTCATGATGCCGTGGCTACCGGTAGTATCTGCCGCAAATACCATTTTAGTGGTATGCCCTATTTGCCATAACGGCGTAGCTGAGGTGTCCGGCACTACGAGGTGGGGTACGGAATCGCCGCCGGTAAAGTAGAGTGAGTCTACATTAAAGCGATGGCCGCCGGGATAAACCTGTGCATGACCAAGCAGCGGTAAAAGGATGCAGGAAAGGATAAGGAGTAGTGTTTGTTTCATAGGTAAAGATTTTGATGCATATAAAGTTATAAAATGAATGTGTCATTACATCTTCATTTTTTTATAATGGGTTTTGTATGCGTCAGTTTCCGGTTTTATAATAATAAGTGGCTTTATAGCGTTAGTGGCTCATACCTTACAGCTATACTTATGAAAGCATTCCTGCCTTGTGCACTCATTCTATTATTGACAGCCTGCAGTAAGCGGCCTGCGCTGACGATGCCCATTGCTACGCAAAGCGGTAATAATACGGCTGCCTGCTATATAAACGGCCGCGAGGATGTATATAATGGCAACCTGAAAAGCGGCACGGGCTACGGCGTGATCTTTAAAACAGCTACATACAACGACGGCAGCAGCATGATAGATATAGACATGAGCAACAATATGGCACGTATATCACTGGTGATACCGTTGAATAATCCTGTGGTGGGAAAGCTGTACCAATTGCATAGTCCGCAGACTTTTGTGTTTATGAATGGCAGTTATTTTGCGGACAGCACTAAGAGTTATATAAGCTTTACACGGTTTGACAGCAGTGTGGTGGCGGGCACTTTTTACCTGGCTACGGGCAACTCAAGCCTTATGCTGACGGATGGCTTCTTCGATATAGCGCGATGAAATGTTACATTGTTACATTTTTTTCTTTTGGGAGGTTTTGAGGTGGCAAATTTATTGAAAGCCTTGCCAGCATTGTGTTATGATGATTTCAATAAATGTTACATTACTACGCAAAAACTACCCAAAATGTTACAAAATGTCGCATTTGAAATTAGCTAATGTGATGGATTGGCTAAGGAGAATTCAGTTAGGGTTTACGGTATGTCAAAGAGCTTTGATGCATTTCAAGCCTTGAGGCTTAGTGCAGGGGCTCGGGAGATGTCTCACATGCGTTCGACATGACGGCCTTGATGTAGCAAGTTAGCATTATTAACATGCGGGTTCCAAATAAAGATGTCCACATTTGGAAAGGGGATTTATGAGAATACCTTTTTCCGTTGAAGGTATAATTGTAATCAGGTGCTGTGCTGCAAGGGTCGTCATAGAATGCCTTAAAATTGAGGCTATCCATACCGCTTCCATCTATTTTGTCATATTTCCATGTTGCAAGCATAGCGCGCTTTCCTACTTTCTTTTGCGGAAAAGAAAGTAGGGCAAAGAAAGCCGCCGGGAAAAAAGCTTCAGTTTTTCCCGGTTGGTGCTACTATGAGCAACAGTGCTAAGCGCTGCCGGGCTAATTGACTCCGGTAGCTTTTATTGTAATAATCTTTTATGTCCTGCGTTAAGTAATTCACTAAAACCTATAACTATGAAGTTATCGTATCTGCTGGTCGTTGTGGTTATGCTGTTGACTGCCTGTAGACAGTAACAGTTCCAATATTGTATTTTATCGTTTTGATGGTAACGTGGCCGCGGGCAGCTTTAATTGCAACTGGACCAACTATACGAGTGAGTTTATGGTTGTGGAGGATGGGTTTTTCGATATGGGACGATGAGATGTTTTGACAATGGACTCATTGTCAAAAAATTTTAGCAATAAAAAAATTGTTGAAAATAAATAGGGTATTAATACGGTTTTATTTTCAATTTATATATATTATAATTGCCTAACTATTAATTGATGGTACCTCAGCCCCAAAGTAATATATCTGAAAAGGATTGGCTTGATTTAGTATGGAAATATTTCCAACAGCATGCTCAACAACGCATGTTATATTTTAATTACTTTGTCGTTTTCTCTACAATATTAACAACAGCTTTTGCAGCAACTTTTCAAAATAATTTTAGATTACCATATTTAGGCATTGTAATTGGAATTATTCAAGCCTTTTTGGCTTATATGTTTTGGAAAATCGATGAAAGAAATAGATTATTAACCAAACACAGCGAAACTGTAATTAGAAAAATTGAAACAGCCAATAATAATAAATATAACTTATTTACGGACGAAGAGATACTTACTAAAAAAATTAGAAAACAAAAATCATTCTTTTTATGTAAGTTAATAACACATGGGCAGTCTTATAAAATAATTTATTGTGTATTTATTTTTCTTGGTTTGTTTGCTTCTATCGTATCATTTCGATATAATGATATGAGAGCTAAACCACTAGAAGAAACTAAGAATTTATTTATCAATGAAAATACAGATCCCGATAATCAACTACATACTTCTATTAAAAAATTAGACAGTCTGATATCTATAAATTCGTTAGTGATTAAGGATATTAATGCTAAACTTGACTCTCTTAAACGATATTATGAAAATCACAACTAAAGAACAAATTATAGAATATTTTTCTAAACTTTCTCATGAAGTAAAAGGTCTTGAGGGTTGGCTTGGAAAAAATATAAGAGATGAGGTAGTAGATCGACTTCTTGAAATTGAAAATGCACCATTAACAAAAGTGCAATTAAACCAACTACTGCTTTTATCTTTAGAAGCTGGTATCTCGGATGACTTCTTTGCTTATTATTGGTTAGAATCGCCAGATCATCCTTATTTAATAGAACAGATTGATGACTTCGATAAAGATTTTGTAGAGTTAGAATCTATTAATTCTTTGAAACATCTACGGTGGGGATTAAAACGAATTTATATAGACTGTCTATTATATTTTGGGAATATAAATCTTGGATTTAAGGAATTAAAAAATAAAACTAAAGAGCAACTTATAGATTTCTACAATTCAAAAAAAGTTCCGACAGAAATAATACGAAAACGCGGTGCTCCTTTAAATTTTACACATATTAATAAAGATGATCGCTATTTAATTTCTGAAATGGCTTGCAAGACATATGATGCTCCACCTGAAAAAAGTGATTTAAAAAGATTTCTTGTTGAATCGTATAAACAGGCAAAAGAAGCAGGGCATAGTCAAGTTTCTGTAAAAGATTTATTTAATAAAGATTATACGGAAACAAGCAGAAAAAAATATACAAATGTGGGTATGCTGATGTTTTCAGCAGATGAATTAAGTGATGAAATAATTACTAGAGAAGAGGATATTGATGAAAAGTTTGATAGGATTTCGGCAAAGTTTATAAAGTCGAGAGATGCTGCACTTAAAAATACTGATTTGTATTTGTCGTTAGTAAACGATTTAGATGTTTATGTAGCAACGAGCATGAGATCAAGAAAAGATTTTAGAGAAATGGCTGATAATTGTGAAAAGATTTTTCAAAATGAAAAATTAGACGGTTTGCATCTGAGATATTTTGATCCTACATTAAGTGCAGCAGAGGGACATGAAGATAAAGGTCTAATTGAATGCTTAATGGTTAAGTGTGCAAAAGTATTAGTATACTGTGCTGGGGATAGAGAAAGTTATGGTAAGGATGCGGAAGCTGCGATGGCATTAAGTTTGGGCAAGCCAGTCATATTTTTTTGTAATCCAGAAACAAGGGCAGATTTTTATAAATCGGTACATCCTTTAAGTCGATTAATAGATTTTAATTCTGGGGTAGCAGTAGGTGCAATGGTAACAGAAAAATTAGATGAAGTTTCCGAGCTATTATTGAGAATATTTGAGAACAAAATGGAATATTATTTTGAACAACCAAAGCCTGGTTATTTTAGATTAAAAGAAAAATTAACTGGGTCTATTGTAAGGTTACAAACAAACTTTGAGCTATTATCAAAAAGCTTTTGGACTTATTATCATACACGACATGAGATAACATAATACTTGTAAGACAATAAGAATTGAAGCCGAGAATATTTTTCCTACTTATGTATATGTGCGCAACCTTTTTTGGCCAAGCACAAAGCATTATTTTCAATCGAGATACTCTCAAATTAAATCTTGTTGACACAAACTTAAAAGTAGTTGATAAGATAGTTCCTGAGTTTATTGTTTCCCATAAAGTAAATTTACCTCAGAATACAATATTTTTCAATGGATCAATATTGTTTGAAAGTGATACCATTAGTACATTTTATTGCAATTGGGCGTTTTTCCAAAATCTTATTGTCAATCATTCAATTATTAAAGAATCAGTTAACATTGATTCGACTCCAGCAGATTTACTGCATCTAAAACATTCGACTTTTAGTAAAAGTATTAAAATCAAGGATTGTAAAATTTCAAACTTTGCATTTTCAAATAATAAACTTTATGGAAAGGGCTACTTTATTAATTTAAATTTAGAAAGCAGTCTATTTGATTCTACATACTTTAATAAAGCAGTGTTTTTTAGCAAATGCACTTTTGCCAACTCTAATCTTACGTCTATTTTTTTCGTTGATAACTGCATATTTAATGATTGTGAGTTTGGGAATGTGTCTTTTGCCCATAGTACATTTAATAAGACTTTTGATTTATCTAACATAAGCCTAAAGGGCATTCTTAATTTAGACTCGGTATGTTTTAAGAAAAATCTCATTTTATCCTCTTTAATAACAACTTCACAGACTAACATAACATTTTTTAATACGGTCTTCTCCGATACTTTAGATTTATCGTATAATCCGTCACTAACGAATATTATAGATTTGACTAAAGCTAATTTTTCAAATCATAAATGTGCACTTATCCTTAATGGTACAGACATCTCAAAAATTAGATTAGATTATCAATACTTTAAACTTGCTTTCAAAAGTCGCAACGACCAAAACGAGATATCTAAAAATGATAAGGAAATTCTTTTTGAAGCGCTCTTAAAAAATTTTCGCGAACATGGCCAAAATGATAGCTATGAATTATTGGATATAGAATACAAAGACTTTAAAAATGAATGGTTCAAATTACCTCACTGGTGGAATTGTTATGGCTATCATAAAGAATGGATATTTTACTGGGTTTTAGGATTTTTGATAATATTTACATCTATAAATTATGTATTTCTACATGATTTAATGCAGATTTATCTACCAGTAAAAGGTATGCGATATGTAGAAATGCATGGGATAGATAGGATATGGTTTAGCTTTGTTTATACGTTTGTTATATTCTTTAGTTTTTCATTAAAAATTGATAGAATAAAGCTTGAGCATAAAATTGGGACACTATATATTTTGATAGTTTATGCAATTGGATTAATATGCTTGGCATACATGGCAAACTTCGTTTTGCAGAAATAAATGTGTTTCTTTCTGTGAGATTACTTGCTAGCAACAATGAATAACCATCTTTATGAAACATTTTTTACTTCTGGCTTTATTTTTATCCCCTATTTTTGCTCTCTCAAATTGTAATTCATGAAATTAGTTACTTATAGCAGCCAGGGCAGGGAGCAGCTTGCTTTCCTTATTAATGATACGCTTTATGATACTCAGGATGTGGATACGCGGCTACCGGGCAGTATGAAGGACCTGCTGGATAACTGGGAGAATGCTATAGAACTGATGCGCAGCGCTGAGGCTGATGTGAAGAGCGGTAAGAATGTGAATGCGCAGGGTATACCGTATAAAAATGCTACTATACTGGCTCCGGTGCCGCAGCCTACGAGCTGCAGAGATGGTTATGCGTTTCGTCAGCATGTGGCGGCTGCGCGCCGTAACCGCAAGGTGGACATGATACCGGAGTTTGACCAGTATCCTATCTTCTACTTTACGAATCATAATGCAATACAGGGGCCGGGCGAGATACGCTGTATGCCGGATCACTTTGAGAAGCTGGACTTTGAGCTGGAGGCTGCGGTGGTGCTTTGCAAAAAAGGTCGCAATATAAAGGCTGCTGAGGCGGATGAATATATAGGCGGCTACATGATAATGAATGATATGAGCGCACGCCGCCTGCAGATGGAGGAAATGATGCTGAACCTGGGCCCTGCGAAGGGTAAAGACTTTAGCACGGTGATAGGCCCGATGCTGGTGACGCCAGATGAGCTGGAGCCCTACAAGGTGCCTGCGAAGGAGGGCCATGTGGGCAATGCGTATAACCTGAAGATGACCTGTATGGTGAATGGTGTGCAGGTGAGCGCGGGTAATATGGCTGATATGGACTGGACATTTGCCGAGATAATAGAACGCTGCGCATATGGTGCTGATATACTACCGGGTGATGTGATAGGCAGCGGTACGGTGGGTACAGGTTGCTTCCTGGAGCTGAATGGTACGGGCAAGCTGAATGATGCTAACTATAAAGAACAGTGGCTGCAACCGGGTGATGTGGTGGAAATGGATATAACGGGCCTTGGACACCTGAGCAATACGATAGTGCGTGAGGATACTGATTTTAGCATACTGGCGCTGAAGAAGATGCCGGCTAAGGCTTAAGCTTTTTTATAAATTTTTGAGAAGGGCTGCATGGATTTCGTGCAGCCTTTTTTGTTGCGTATCCTGCGCGTGTTCATACTTTTCTTTTGCGGAAAAGAAAAGTATGCAAAAGAAAGCCGCCCGAAAAAAAAGCTTCAGTTTTTTCGGGTTAGTACTATGAGCGACAGTGCTACTGCGCTGCCGGGCTAATTAACTCCGGTGGCTGTTTCGGCGTTTTGTATTTCAATGTAGCGGGGGATATGGCGAAGACTGCGCATGATATAAGTAACTAAGGATTTCTTTGTTGTGTGTCCTGCGCGTGTTCATACTTTTCTTTTGCGGAAAAGAAAAGTATGCAAAAGAAAGCCGCCCGAAAAAAAAAGCTTCAGTTTTTTCGGGGTGGTGCTACTATGAGCGACAGTGCTACTGCGCTGCCAGGCTGATTAACTCCGTTAATTTTGTTTCGTACTTCAGCTACAGTTATTGGGATTATGATTTCTCGGTGTGCATCCATCGTGAGTCTACTTTCTTTTTGTCTCGCCAAAAATGAAAGTAGCAAAGAAAAAGGCGAGTTTTTTCAATTGCTCCGCTGAAAAAACAAGCTCTACGCTGGTTACGCCGTTCGCTTATCGTCGATATGCGCTGAAATTATTGCCGCCGTTGGGGACTATTGAGCTTCTGCATACGTGGCAGCTGGTTGCTTCTATTTTTTGTTCGTAGCTCGTTTCTCCGGCAAAAATTGAGGCGCGATCATGGGCTGGGCGGCAGTGCGCTTATGGGTCTTTTTGTTTAGTTTTAATTTAGAACATATGGGCGAATTCCAATCTTTTTTAAAATTTACTTTTAAATGGGTAGCAATTGTTGCGGTGATTGCTTTGGTGTTATTCGCCATTTTTGATCCATTGGGATTTTCGTGGGGTTTGTTCGGTCTATTCAAATAAAAAAGCTCCGCGTTGCAGAGCTTAAGTTTGGTATTGACAGGTTCCTTTTAGAATATACCCAGAAACTTGTGTTTCTTTCCTTTTCTTTCTTTGTGGGATTCTTTTTTGGCTGCTTTGCCGGCTTCCAGGCGGAGGCTGAGCATGTGGATGTCCTGGTTGGGGCGGTCGTTGTGGTCGCGGGGTACCTGGCTTATTTTGTCTACTACGTCCATGCCTTCCACTACTTCGCCAAATACGGTGTAGCCGCCATCCAGGTGCGGTGTGCCACCTATGGTTTTGTAGGCTTCACGCTGCGATGGGCTGAGCTTATGGCCCAGGCGCATTTCTATCATGTCCAGGTCTTTGTCTGTCCAGGTTTTGCCGGTAACTATGTAGAACTGGCAACCTGAGGACATTTTTTCAGGGTTGTTATCGCGAGCCATACCTATGGCGCCACGTTTGTGAAAGTCACTGTCATTTATTTCGGCAGGTATGCGTGGGCCATACTCACCGTCGCCCAGCATCTGGCCGGGTGCTGCATGTTTAGATGCCGGGTCGCCGCCCTGTATAACGAACTGAGGGATGACACGGTGCCAGAGCGTGCTATCATAATAATGCTCATTGGCAAGCTTTATCATATTGTCGCGATGCTTTGGGGTGTTATCATACAGCATCATTACTATGCGGCCGTATTCGGTTTCTATCACTACGCGGGTGCTTTGTGCAAAGGCGGAGAGCGTGACAGCACACAAAAGGCTGAAAGTGAGGAAAAGTTTTTTCATCTGAATATTTTGTCTTTTTTAATTGTCAAACAGAAATCCGGAGTCAGGAATTTCAATTTCCTTTCATAATCGGGAAATTATGAGGGATAAATATAAGAATATCAACGAATTTCCTGGCAAAGCTCTATCAAAACGCCATTGGTAGTCTTGGGATGCAGGAAGCAGACACGTTTGTTATCGGCACCAGGCTTGGGGGTGTCACTCAATAGCTCGAAGCCGAGGGCCTGCAGGCGCTTCATTTCGGCCTCAATATTCTCTACCTCGAAGGCCATGTGGTGGATGCCCTCACCTTTTTTGGCTATAAATTTGGCTATGGGGCTGTTCTCTTTAGTGGCCTCCAATAGTTCTATTTTGGAGTCGCCGGTTTGGAAGAAAGCGGTGTTCACCCCTTCAGTTTCTACTCCTTCGGTCTTGTAGCATGGGGTGTTTAAGAGTTGTTCAAAGAGTGGTATGGAAGTGCTGAGTTCCTTTACAGCTATGCCAATATGCTCTATTTTCATTAACGAATAGCTTTTACAAATGGGAATATATATAGGTATAATGACTTTTAACTCCCGAAAGTAGCACTTTTGATGTAACTTTGTCAGTACGAAAAAATCAAGACTTATTATTTAAAAACTGTATGGAACTGAAGTTGCCGATATATCTGGATAATAATGCCACCACGCCAATGGACCCGCGTGTGCTGGAAGCCATGCTGCCCTATTTTGTAGAAAAATTTGGTAACGCGGCCAGCCGCAACCACTCATTTGGCTGGGTAGCCGAAGAAGCTGTGGACTATGCGCGTGAGCAAGTGGCTAAGCTGATAAATGCCGATCCGAAAGAAATAATCTTCACATCGGGCGCTACCGAAGCTGATAACCTGGCTATAAAAGGCGTGTACGAAATGTACTCATCAAAAGGTAACCACATTATCACTGCTACTACTGAGCACAAGGCAGTTCTGGATACTTGCAAGCATATAGAAAAGACCGGCGGTAAAGTAACTTACCTGGACGTGAAAGCCGATGGCCTGATAGATCTGGCTGAACTGGAAGCGGCTATTACCCCACAAACAATACTAATCGCCATCATGTATGGCAACAACGAAATAGGTGTAATACAGCCGGTACGTGAAATAAGCGCCATAGCCCGCAAGCATGGTGTGCTGTTCTTTACCGATGCTACACAGGCAGTGGGTAAAATACCGGTGGATGTGCAGAAAGATGGCATAGACCTGATGGCCTTTAGCGGACATAAAATGTATGGCCCTAAGGGTGTGGGTGTGCTGTATGTGCGTCGTAAAAATCCGCGTGTGAAAGTAACTGCCCAGATGGACGGCGGCGGCCACGAGCGCGGTATGCGCAGCGGTACGCTGAACGTGCCTGGTATAGTGGGCCTGGGTAAGGCCTGCGAACTGTGCATGAACGAAATGGAAAGCGAAGCAAAACGCCTGAGCGTGATGCGTGACAGACTGGAAAGCGCGCTGATGGAACTGGAAGAAGCATACGTGAATGGCAACCGCGAACATCGCCTACCGCATGTAGCCAATATATCTTTTAAATACGTGGAAGGTGAAGGATTGATGATGGGCTTTAATAAAGACATAGCTGTATCCAGCGGGTCTGCATGTACATCTGCATCGCTGGAGCCAAGCTACGTGCTGAAAGCACTGGGCCTGGGCGATGACCTGGCACATAGCTCACTGCGCTTTGGCCTGGGACGCTTTACTACGGACGAACAAATAGACTATACTATAAATGCAGTGAGGAGCACCGTGCTGAAACTGCGCGAGATGAGCCCGCTGTGGGAAATGTATAAAGAAGGGGTGGATATAGACTCGATAGAATGGGCACACCACTAAGCAGTAAAAATTTTTAAAGAAAACTAAAGAAACTACAAATGGCATATTCAGATAAAGTAATAGATCATTACCAGAACCCGAAGAACGTGGGTACGCTGGACAAGAGCAAGAACAACGTGGGCACGGGCCTGGTAGGCGCGCCTGAATGTGGCGACGTAATGCGCCTTCAGATAGAAGTGGACGAAGAAAGCGGCCTGATAAAGGATGCTAAGTTCAAAACATTTGGTTGTGGCTCTGCCATTGCCTCATCATCACTGGCTACTGAATGGCTGAAAGGTAAAACAGTAGACCAGGCGCTGGCTATAGACAATATGGATATAGTAGAAGAACTGAACCTGCCACCGGTAAAAATACACTGCTCTGTACTGGCAGAAGATGCTATAAAGGCAGCGATAAATGACTACCGCGTAAAGAACGGCATGCCGGAGCTGGAACTGGAAAAGAAACCACATTAATTTAAATTAAAACAACGATCAAGAAAACCTGATTGTTGGGCAATAGTGTGGTGACGCTCTGAAGGGATAAAGAGAGAAGCGAAACAAAAAACACTATTATCCACAACGCATAATCCCTTGTGTATATGATATTCATTAGTGAGAAGGCAAGAGAGAAAGTAGTAAAGCTGAAACAGGATACCGGTTTGAGTGATGATTATTTTCTACGTGTAAGTGTAGTAGGTGGTGGCTGCTCCGGCTTATCATACAAATTGGATTTCGACAATGAGTCGCAACCCAATGACCAGGTATTTGAAGATAATGGCGTAAAGCTGGTGACGGACCTGAAGAGCTTTTTGTACCTGTGCGATACGACGCTTGATTTCTCTGAAGGGCTGAATGGTAAGGGTTTTCATTTTATTAACCCCAATGCGAGCAGGAGCTGTGGATGTGGGGAAAGTTTTGCGGTGTAGATTTAAACAAACTTATATAAGAAGGGCTGAGCATATTGCTCAGCCCTTTATTTTATCACTTACCGCCGTCGCTTGGTGGCAGTGGCTGGCCGCTGTTGTAATTCATGTTGCGATGGTCATTTTTCTTTACGCCATCATTTTGCCTGCTGTTCTTTCCGTGATAGGGATTGTCCATAGCATCGTTGTTCACTTTAATGTTGTGCCTGGTGTAACTGCTTTTGTGGTGGGGCCTGTGATGCCTTCTGAGTTGAGTGTGATGGCGATGGCTGTGGTGCTTAGGAGCCATGTGATGCTCCTGGGCCTGGGCATAAGTGAAGCCGAAGGCCAATAGGAATAACAATAGTTTTTTCATGCTGTGTTGTGGTTTTATTTACAGTATAATGTATATAATAAAAATAATGCCGCAGGGCTTTTGAGCGCCTACGGCATTATAACTCATCCTAAAAATTGAGTTTTGGTTGTGTTTTATTAAGGTCTGCTACCGTCGTTGCCTGGTAATACCATGCTGGTCTGGTAGGCATTTATATTACGTTGTTCGTTTTTCTTTACGCCGTCGTTCTGTCTGCTTGGTTCGCCCTGATAAGGGTTGTTCATATCGTCGTTCACTACAATGTTGTGACGTCTGTAACCGGCATAAGCATGTACACGGTTGTTAGCGGCATAATTTATAGAACGACAGGGAGAGGTACGCATGGTACGGCGACCGGATGTTGGGGCAAGATTTACATTGTTGTTATTGTTCTGGTCACCTGTCCAAACTATTACCTTTTCCTTATACACTGTTGGGGTGCCTATACCGCTTAAGTTATCGGGTACCAGTTCGTTCTTGGCTTTCGCTACCGGCACAGTTGGAGGTACATTGGATGTTGCAATTGCTTCGTCATTTGCTCTTTCTCTCATTGTGCGATATACAAGCGGATGCATTGCCCTTACATGTCTATATGCAATATGGTGTCTTGTAGTATGATGTCTCTTTACAGGACAGCTGCATGATTTGGTTTGAGCTTCCGCGCTGATCTGGATAAGACCTACAAGCATCAGCGCCATTAATATCTTTTTCATAATCTCTTCTTTTAGTCTTTAGTTATAAAAATTCATCTTTCGGTTACATAATAAAAAAAGCTGTGCCAGCCACTGTTAAAAGAATTATAACGCATATTAACGAGTATATAAACCAGTGTTTTGTGTACTGTTCACAGGTGGGTTAGTATTATCCTGGGTGCGGTCGTGGTAAGTAGCGTTGCCCTGAAAATTGGCCGGATTGGGTGTGATGACAGGTTGGGGAATGTTATTGTGATAGCTGGTATTGTTCAGTATATCGCTGGTATTGTAATGCGCGGGGCGCTGCGGGTTGTGGGGCTGAACTGCGGGCGACTTAATAAAATCGTGAGTGGGTCTGGTGGTTTCCGAAGTCCGTGTTTGTATCTGTGCATTATTATGAAATGGGAACGCACATATTATTATCAAACTCATCATTATCTGTTTCATAACCTAGCAATTTAAAGATGACCGGCAGCATAGCTATGCTGCCCCAAAAAACCTACTGCCTAAGGCGCAACCGGTGGTGCCGGATGTGCGGGTGGAGCAGGATGCGGTGGTGCGGGCGGATGAGGCGGTGCACCGCAGGAGCTGATATAGATGGCTGCAACAAATAGCAGCGTAATTATCTTTCTCATACTGTTGCTGTTTTATCTGACGATTATTTTCAACATTATGAGCTCTAAAAAAATCAATCCAGTAGCTGTTAAAAAGTAAAGCCTGCTGCAGGGCATGCAGCAGGCTTTGAAAAAGTATAATTAGCGGCTAAAGCGCTGGAAAATTAGTAGCGACGTGTATCGTTCTGATACACATGATGATCGTAATGGTGGCGGCGCCATTTGTAGCGGTCCTGGCCATCGTCATAGGTTTTGAAGCGGGCTACGCAAGAACTGAGATAGAGTACTATAAATGCTAAAAATATGAGTGTACTGAATTTCATTTTTATATTCTTTATATCGGTAAAAAATGCACAGTAAAATAGAAAAAATTAATTTAAAAAAGCATATTTCCATTTAGTGCTATTCTTCATTTACACTGTTTAAACGAAAAGGTTGACAAATGAATCAATCTTAGCAAATACCTTAACGCCGCAGGCGTGTATATTCCTTACCTGTACCATGAATGAGTGTGGCGATGGAAATATGGTCTGCTATGATCGCCGGATTCTATTCTGTGCCTGTGTATAGCACAAGAGCCAAGTGTAAAGATCAGAACCATGAGCACGCCAGATGCGAGGACTATTTTTCTCATAACTACATATTTAAATAAGCGCCGATGACGCGAATTTATCTTTTAAAGGCTTAATATACTAGCTTTTTTGGAAAGTAGTAGGGCTTCGTAATAAAAACAGCAAAAAAATAGGCCATGTACAAGCCGAAGATTAAAAGGAGATGAAGTAAGATTCCGCTCCCTGCCCAATTAAAATACCAGTTATTTTATCCGACCAGAGGTGTCCCTGCCAAGACTGTTATTGCTGGGTTTATACTGCAGATTATTATTTGAAGGGGTATTGCCGTTATTCTCGCGATAGGAGTTAGTGTTAATAGTATTAGGACTGACATTGTAGCCGCGCACATTATTTGAATTTGAATTGGGGCTGGTAATGTTATTCTGTCCCGGACTTGTAGGCGATTGAATGCCATTAACTGGAGATTGTGTACCATTCGTATTGGATGACTGTGCATGTGCCGCAGTGGCCAGCAGGGTAACTAAGCCAAGAGCTATCATTATCTTTTTCATAGTTAGGAGTTTTATAGCCCCACAACGAGGCCGATTTCTAAATTGATTTCAGCGTAGAGGCATAAAAGCTATGCCTTATATAGCCTGAGAAATGTTAAAATAGACTAATATATTTATTAAGCTATTTTATAAAACGGGAATTATCAGTTTAGCTATTAGGCATATTGGGGTAATCAATTAGCTAAAGCCTGATTTATTAAGTATTTTTGTGTCAAAATAAGTTAATAGTCATGTTGAAGACAGGAAACACTTTAGTGAGCATATATACGGAAATGACGCCAAACCCGGAAACAATGAAGTTTGTGGCCAACAAGCTGTTGTATCCCGGCAAGAGCATTGATTTCCCTGATGAGTCAAGTGCCGCCCCTTCACCGCTTGCGAAAGAATTATTTGCATTTCCATTTATACGCAGTGTGTTCATAGCCAGCAACTTTGTGACGCTGTCAAAGACACCTGATACCAACTGGGATGATGTAATACCATCTATACGCGACTTCCTGAAACAATACCTGGAAGAAGGCAAAGTGGTAATAAATGAAGACCAGATAGTAGCCAAGAAAGAAAGTAGCGTAAGCTCTGACGATACAGACGTGGTGAAACGCATAAAAGAACTGCTGGAAAACTATGTGAAACCGGCCGTGGAAATGGACGGCGGCGCCATAAGCTTTAAAGGCTACGATGACGGTGTGGTGAAGCTGATGATGCAGGGCTCATGCAGCGGCTGCCCAAGCTCAATGATAACCCTGAAGGCAGGTATAGAAGGTATGATGAAGCGCATGATACCTGAAGTGAAAGAAGTGGTAGCAGAATCGGAATAAAAAGAAACGGAGATATAAATTTTAGATTAAGCAGCAGCCGTGAGGCTGCTGCTTTTTTTATGTTTGCTATTTCTTTACAACATTATAACTGTAATGGTTATTTCCATTCACTATTTCCAGTGTGTATACTCCACTAGCAAGATTGCTTAATGATATAATCCTTTTCAGTCCGGCTGTGTAGGGCAGGTTTGTTTTTTGTCCAAGCGCATTTACCAGATACATATTAGCTAGCTCAAACCCTGTTGGTAAATCGACCATAACATTACTGCTGGTAATAGTAGGATATGCTTTGATGTCCGGCTTTGCGGCATTAACTTCAGTAATTGCGGAGGTATTACTTAATTTTATCAACCACGCATCGGCTATGCCATCATTGCCGCCGTGCTTCCCGCTGACATCTCCGTTATCGGAGTTTGTGAGGCCAAATATGGCATAGCCATTATCAAGAGTTGGACATACGCTAAAACCTGCGTCAACGCTATCTCCGCCCAGGGTCTTTTGCCATACCAGTGTGCCGGTACTATTTGTTTTTAATAGCCAGACATCATAAGATCCATGCTGTCCTGTAACCTCATAATCATTGGACGTAGTAGTTCCGGTAACTACATACCCTGAATCGCTGGTTTGATATATATAACTGCCTTCGTCATCGGAAGTCCCACCGTGGGTACTTTGCCATGTTAAATTGCCTGCCGAATCTGTTTTTACTAACCATATGTCATCGTTGCCGTAGATCGAAGTAACATCGCCATCGAAGGAGCTTGAGGAGCCGGAAATAATAAATCCTTTATCAAAAGTCTGTTGCAGGGAATATGCACTTTCGAAATTTGAGCCGCCAAATGTTTTTGCCCAACTCAAACTTCCTGAATTGCTAATTTTAAATAGTAGCACATCGGATTGACCGTGGTTTGACGTGATATCGCTATCTGAAGAGTAGGTAGTGCCACATACTATGTAGCCGCCATCCGTAGTCTGCCTGATAAAAGTGCCTTCATCAGTTTTTGAACCGCCGTAATTCTTTTGCCATTGGATACTTCCGGTATCGTTTAGCTTAAGTACCCATACATCTTCATATCCTTTATTGCCAACGAGATCACCGTCAGAGGATGAACTGTACCCTACTACAATATATCCACCATCACTTGCCTGCTGTATGGCATTTGCCTCATCGTCTGCGGCTCCCCCATATGTTTTGTTCCATAGTACGGTACCGGTGGGGGTAAACTTTACAACCCAGTAATCGTAAAAGCCATGACTGGATGCAATATCACCATCTGATGAACTTGTGGTGCCTGCAGCGATATAATTTCCATCACTTGTTTGCGTAACATGATACAAACCGTCCTCCGCTGAACCTCCTAAAGTTTTGCTCCACACAATAGTGCCAGATGCATTTAACTTCATGATAAATCCGTCGCCGTTGCTATGGTAGCCGTGTATATCTCCATCGCTTGAATAGGTTTCTCCAACAACGATAAACCCACTGTCCTGAGTGGCAAGAATACTGTAGCCGTCATCTTCATCGGAACCACCTAGGGTCTTTTGCCATTTAATAGTAGGCGCCTGGGCAGCAGATGAATAGTGCAGAACTAACAGAAATATTATTGTGAGAAAGCGCATTGAATTGTATTTCATAAGGAGGTATTGTCAGTTGAAAATAAAATAAATAATGCATTTGTTTGTATAAATTTATATAAGATAATCCGATTATGCGAACTGTGAAAATATACCCGCCAGTGTTGATATCAGTCAATAGCCCACGCGTTAAAAATCCTTAATTATAAGGCAGGTAGCTTTCCAATTTCCCACCGTTTTCTTATTTATCCTATATTTATCCTATTCTTTTAAAGGATGGAAAATAAAAATAATTATGTGGCCATAATGGCCGGGGGTATAGGCAGCAGGTTTTGGCCGGTGAGCCGTACCCAATATCCTAAGCAGTTCATAGACCTGCTGGGTACGGGGAAATCATTGATACAGTGGACCTATAACCGCTTTAAGAATATTTGTCCGCAGGAAAATATTTACCTTATCACCAATCAGGCCTATATGGCCACGCTGAAACAGCAGATACCGGAGATAAAGGACGAGAACATAATAAGCGAACCTTCCCGCAAAAATACGGCGCCCTGTGCGGCTTACTTTGCCCATAAAATAATGGCGCTGAACCCGGATGCCAATATAATAATGAGCCCTGCCGACCACCTGATAATGGATGAGGCGGCCTTTGAACGCACTACGCAGGATGCACTGAACTTTGTAGCTACGCATAATGCGCTGCTGACGCTGGGCATAAAGCCTACCCGCCCTGATACAGGCTACGGCTATATACAATACGATACCGAGCATGAGCTGGACAAGGTGTATAAGGTAAAAACCTTTACAGAAAAGCCATCGCTGGAGCTGGCGCGTACCTTTTTAAAGAGCGGTGATTTCCTTTGGAACTCGGGCATTTTTGTATGGAATGTAAAGACCATTTACAATGCTATAGAAAAGCACCTGCCGGAAATGCATGAAGTATTTGGGCAGGCCAAGAACGCATATAACACGGCTACGGAGCATGACATGATAAACAGCCTATACCCGCAATGCACCAATATATCTATAGACTACGGTATAATGGAAAAGGCTAAGAATGTGTATGTGATACCGAGCTACTTTGGATGGAGCGACCTGGGTACCTGGGAATCGGCCTATGAGAACTCAGAAAAAGACTACCTGGGTAATGCGGTATACGGCGATAACGTGATGGTGATAGACGCTACAGAATGCATGATAAAAGCACCGAATGACAAACTGGTGGTGCTGCAAGGCCTGGAAAAATTCATTGTTGTAGATACACCGGATGTACTGCTGATATGTGAGCGAACAAGAGAACAACAGATAAAGGAATATGTAGCTGAGGTGAAGCGTAACAAAGGCGAGAAATTTTTATAGACCGATGCAACTACCACAAAAGCATTCTGCCACGGGCACTACAATATTTACCGTGATGAGCGCGCTGGCGCAACAGCACAACGCCATTAATCTTTCGCAAGGTTTTCCGGACTATGCTATAGATGAGCAATTGGCCGCACTGCTGGGAGAAGCGACACAAACAGGCTACAACCAATATGCTCCCATGCCGGGCTTGCCCATGCTTCGGCAAGCTATAGCGGGCGACTTTAAGAAGCGATATAACCTGGACATAGATGTAGATACGGAGATAACCGTAACCCCTGGGGCTACCTATGCTATATACACCGCCTTTACAGCTATACTGCAGCCGGGTGATGAAGTGATGGTGCTGGAGCCGGCCTATGATAGCTACATACCCAATATAGAAATGAATGGTGCGAAAGTGGTGCCAGTGGCACTAACGGCACCTGAATTTAATGTGGACTGGGACAGAGTGAAAGCAGCAGTAAACAACAAGACAAAAGCTATAATAATAAACACGCCCCACAACCCGACAGGTGCCGTGTGGCAGCAGAGCGACTGGGATACACTGGCAGGAATAGTGCGAGATACCGAGATAGTAATACTATCGGACGAGGTGTATGAGCAGATAGTATTTGACGGGCGGAAACATATATCCATACTGCAGCAACCGGAATTACGTGCGCGCAGCTTTGCCTTGTTCTCCTTCGGTAAGGTGTTTCATAACACCGGCTGGAAGATAGGCTATTGTATAGCGCCACCTGCATTTACCACAGCCTTCAGAAGGATACACCAGTTTCTTTGTTTTACGGTGAACACACCGGGGCAGTATGCGCTGGCGCAATATATAATGAACAACAATGCGCCTGTGCTGCACAGTATGATGCAGCAAAAGCGCGACTACTTCCTGGAGCTGATGAAGCAGACGTCATTCACGATTCACCAAAAAGCGAGCGGCAGCTACTTTCAGGTGGCGGGCTATGAGCAGATAAGCGATATGCCTGATATGGAGTTTGCACAATGGCTGACCAAAGAATATGGCGTAGCTACGATACCTGTTAGCGCATTTTACAGTAATAAGAAAGATGATAAACTGGTACGCTTTTGCTTTGCAAAAAAGGAAGCGACACTGCTGGATGCAGTGCAAAGATTACAAAGGATAGATGTAGCTACATTAGTGCGGTAGCAAATAATCATAACCCAACTTGAGGATAAGAGCTAACACTACTAAAATGAAAAAGATGCGTATGAACGCGCTGCCCTTTTTCAATGCTATGTGAGAGCCTACATAATTGCCCAACATATTGGCTGTGCATACAGGCACTGCTATATGCCAAACTATATTTCCACGGGCAAAAAAGAAAGTGAGTGCAGAAAAATTGGCAATACTGTTAAGCAGCTTGGCGGCGGCAGAAGCGTGCAGGAAATCGTAGCCGAAGAGAACGATGAAAGCGAAAATGAAAAAGCTGCCAGCTGCCGGTCCTATCATACCATCGTACATGCCTATGATACCGCCTGTGGCTATTGCAAAGCAATAAAACTTAAGTGGTGAAAGTGCTTTTACATTATGATGCAGGCCCAGATTTTTTCTGATGATGGTGTATATAAGTACCAGGCTCAGAATACAAATGATAAAAGGCATGAACTGCTCCTTATGTATATAACTGACCAGCAATGCGCCGCCAAATGCGCCGATAACTGAACTAACGATGATGGGCGTAAGCTGTTTCCAGTCCATATCCACACGGCGCAGATAGCGAACCGCGGAAACAGATGTGCCAAAGAACGAAGCGGTTTTGTTGGTGGCTAAAGTCTGCACCAGCGTAAGCTGAGGCTGCAGTATGAACATTGCCGGAAGCTGTATCAGCCCGCCGCCGCCCGCCATGGCGTCTACAAAGCCGGCAAGAAAGGCAAAACAACAAAGCAGCGCAATGAGCATGAAGACAAAGATATTAATGTTGCCAGGTAAAAAGCAAAGCCCCGCAATATGCGAGGCTTTGCTTTTTATATCTAAAATTGAAATTAGTAATTAATAACCTGCTCTTCAATATGCTCTGGCAGCTTGCGGAACTCATACTGCTGGTTGCGCAACTGTGGTTCGAAGCCGGCCTCGCGTATGGCCGCCTGTATGCTTTTGTAAGTGAAGCGGTGGGGTGCACCGGCAGCGCTTACCACGTTCTCTTCAATCATGATGGAACCAAAGTCATTAGCACCTGCATGCAGGCATATCTGTGCCGTTTGCTTACCTACTGTGAGCCAGCTGGCCTGTATGTTCTTCACATTAGGCAGCATAATGCGGCTCATGGCTATCATGCGGATATACTCTTCGGCAGTGGTCAGGTTCTTGGTGCCACGTATGCGACGCAGCATGGTGTCTACATCCTGGAAAGTCCATGGTATGAAGGCAAGGAAGCCTTTTGCATGCTCCGGTTTCTTAGCCTGCACTTCGCGCAACTTTACCAGGTGCTCGAAGCGTTCATATATAGTTTCCACATGACCGAACATCATGGTGGCGCTGGTGGTTATGTTCAGCTTATGTGCTTCATGCATTACATCCAGCCATTCCTGTGCGCCACATTTGCCTTTTGAAATAAGACGGCGTACACGGTCGTTCAGTATTTCGGCGCCTGCACCCGGCAGGCTATCGTGACCAGCAGCCTGTAGTGCCAGCAGCACATCGCGATGGCTCATACCTTCCAGCTTGGCTATATGCGCTATTTCGGGTGGGCCCAGTGCGTGCAGCTTCAGGTTAGGATATATATCCTTCAGCTGTTTGAACAGATCAACATAAAAAGCAAGCCCCAACTCAGGGTGATGACCGCCCTGCAATAGCAGCTGTTCGCCACCGTAGCGGAAGGTTTCATCTATCTTCTTTTTGTAGGTCTCAATATCAGTGATATAAGCCTCCGGGTGGCCGGGTATGCGATAGAAATTGCAAAACTTACAGTTGGCTATGCACACGTTTGTCGTGTTCATATTCCTGTCTATGATCCAGGTTACCTTGCCATGGGGCACCTGTATCTTTCGCAGTTCATTGGCCACATACATCAGCTCGGTAAGCGGTGCATTTTCAAAAAGGAATACACCCTCTTCGGCACTCAGGAAATCAAATCGCAACGCACGCTCGTACAGCTGGGATAATTGCATGAATAATTGATTAATTAGAGACACAAATTTACAGTAAATCCATTGGAGTGTAACGAAAAATGCCTAATGCTAAGATAGGCAGCCTTTATACTGACAATACCTGGACAAAACAAAAGAAAAATATCTGTTACCGAAGCACGTGTTTATAGAGGTCATTATTGCCATCAACATAAGAGTCGGATATAAGCATGGTGTTCTCGCAGAACAGTACTTGTCCGATAGTAGTAGTGTCAAGATTTAAATACCAATAATTAGGTTTTGTTTGCGGGGTTAAACTCCAAGTTCCACTTTGGGTAACAATTCCTCCGGTAATAATAGAGAATTGATGGTTCATCTTAAATTGAATATATTCTGCCTGAACAGGTACAGTAGTTTTTTGTGTCCATGGACTATAGCTTTCTATTAATTCCCAAGTACCAGGTAAGTGCGCAGATACAGTAATGGAATCATAAGGGAACTTATTAAAGCAATCATAATAACTACTAATATCTGATGCCGGGGGTACAGGTTGTTGTTTACTCTTGCTGCATGAGGTGGCTATTAATGCAAAACAACTGCATAATAACAGAATTCTTAGTGTGTGCATAAATTTGGATATTTAAGGTGTGTTAGATACACCGCGAAAAATGTGCCAACTTTCGGCTCAGTAGTTTTATTTACCTACATTTAAATTCAATGAAAACAGAACGTGTATTGGTATGCCTGTTTGTGATCGCATATGTCATGAAATTTCTTCATATGGGAGAGGCTGGCATTTTTATGGTATTGATAACCGGTATACTATCCGTAATGTACCTGTTGGGAAGTTTTTATTTCTTTAGCGATGAAAGCATAAAACGACAGAACCTAAGTTGCTCTATAATATCAGGCATATTACTGGCGGTGGTGCCGCAAACTATTTTGCAAAAAGTGCAATACTTGCCTGATGCACAGTGGTACCTGACTGTGGGAATTGTTTTGAGCATGATCGTTTTTGTAATAGCCTATTTACTCAGAAACAAAAAAGAAGAGCTAAAACAATATTACCGCAATATGCTGTACCGCTCCGGCACTTTGCTGGGCCTGTGCCTACTGCTGTTAATAATACCTACCGGTACCTTGGTGCACTGGCAATACTGGGACAACAAAGAGTTTGCGGATATAGCAACCAACTATTACGAGCACCCCGAAAACAAGACTTACAAAAAGCAATACAAGGACTACCAGGATACTCATAGTCCCACGGGTAGGCTGCTGAAAGGAGATATGTTAAAAAAGTGACAATGCATTGTAACACAATTATTGTAACTTGTAAGAGTTAATAACGGTCGCATGAAAGCCCGTATCTCATTATTCCTATCCCTTTTGTTTATATGCTGCTTTAGCACGGCGCGTGCAACGCATATAGTGGGTGGAGAAGTGACTTACAAATGCCTGGGCGGCGGCTGGTACGAATTTACCCTAAGCATTTACGAAGACTGTCTTACCGGCCTACCCGCGGCAATAGCGGGCGATGATCCCGCCTACGTTAATATATTTGATGGTAAGGGAAATCCTGTGCTGAGAGATGCAAACGGATTTACCATAAATTTTGATACGATACGCCTGTCATCGCGCATACTGGTGCCTACCAATTTTGCTAATGCCTGTGTGACCGATCCGCCGGCAACCTGCCTGAATAAGGCAACCTTTGTAAAGCGTTACTACCTGCCCCCCAATAGCACCGGATATACCTTTGTGTACCAGCGCTGCTGCCGCAACCGCAGTGTGCAGAACATAGTGAACCCGGCCTCTATAGGCGCTACCTACTCATGTACTATACCACCGGCTAGTGTAACCTGCAACAATAGTGCAGTGTTTAAAAACTACCCGCCGCAGATAATATGCATTAATAATCCACTGGTATATGATCACTCCGCCACAGATGCGGATGGCGATTCCCTGAGCTACGAATTTTGTACAGACTATGTGGGCGGCGCAGACACAGCCAATGGCCCTACTATACCTTCAGCTCCACCCTTTGTACCGGTTACTTACAAGGCTCCGTATACCTATCTTACCCCTATGCCAGGCTACCCGCAGATACAAATAGATAGCAGAACAGGCCTGATAACCGGCAAGCCAAACATTATAGGCCGCTTTGCAGTAACGGTGTGCTGCCACGAATGGCGCGCGCACCAAATGATAAATACCGTGAGCAGGGAATTTCAGTTTGTGGTGACCAACTGCTCAAAGGCCGTGGTGGCAGATATACCGCAGTTCTCCACAGAGCCGAATACTTATATAGTGGATTGCCAGGACTACACCGTGAACTTTGTGAACCATAGCAAAGGCGGCTTTGCCTATTTCTGGGATTTTGGAGATAAGCATACACCGGGGGACACTTCTACAGATTTTCAGCCTACCTATGTATACCCGGATACAGGCGTTTACACGGTGAAACTGGTGGTGAATAAAAATACAACCTGCTCAGACAGCATTAGCAGGATAGTAAAGATATACCCGGTATTCCGCGCTATATATGACTACCAGGGACTGCAATGCCCGGGGTCACTGATCACTTTTACTGATAAGACGAGCTCGACCTATAAACCGATAAACTATTGGCTATGGAACTTTGGCGACGGAGATACCACATCTGTAGAAAATCCGGTACATACTTATGAAACGGGCGGCGATTACAAAGTGGTATTAATATCAAAAAATACCAAAGGTTGTACAGATACCATGCTGCGGCAAATACAAATAGACAAATTCAAACCATTTGCAGGAGATGATACCGTGATAGTGAAAGGAGAGCATATACAATTTGCACCCGAAGGTGGCGTGCAATACACCTGGTCGCCAGCCACTAACCTGGATGACCCTGTTGGCTCACCTATCGGTTATTATCCTGATACAGGTCGCTTTCAGTATGATGTGCATGTAGTAAGCGCCTATGGCTGCGAGGGTGATGCTTATATACGCGTGTGGGTAGTAGACCATGGGTCATATTTTATCCCTTCAGCCTTCTCGCCAAACGGGGATGGGAAGAACGACGAATTTAAGCCATTGGGCGTGGGCTATAGAAAAGTGAATTACTTCCGCATATTTGACCGCTGGGGGCAGCAGGTGTTTAAGAGCAGTGACTTTAGTCGCGGCTGGGATGGCATGGTTAACGGCAGGCGGGCTGATATGGGCACCTATTTCTGGATGCTGAGCCTGGAAGACAGGTATGGAAAAGACGTAAATCTGAAAGGAGATGTAACTTTGCTGCGGTAAACGTTAAAACCGTTGCCCTGTCCTGATACGTTCCAAACATTTTCATTAATTTACAGGCAATGAAAGCACGCGTACTCACGTTATTTGGTGAAGAGATAATACCTGAGCAGATAAATGCAGTGGGCAAGAGCCGTGCTGTGAAGAAAGCAAAAGAACCAAAGGAAGAAAAAGAGGCTGAAGCAGCAACAGCAGAAGAAAAACAGGAAACAAAAAAGCCACGTGCTGCCAAAAAAGAAAAGAAAGAGAAAAAAGAAGAAGAGACAGGCATACTGAGCGGCTGGACAGGCGATAAGCAATACTACTCAATAGGTGAAGTAGCGGCGCTATTTAATGTGAAAACATCTAATATACGCTTCTGGACAAATGAATTCGGGCTGAAGCTGCGCACCACCCGCAAGGGCGATAGATTGTACACACCGGAACAGGTAAAGGAAATACGCACCATATACCACCTGGTAAAAGAGCGTGGCTTCACAATAAATGGCGCCAAAACCAAACTAAAAACACAAAAAAAGATGTCTGTAGAGAGTGTGGACCTGAAACAATCATTATTGCAACTGCGTAATAAGCTGCTGGTTATAAAAAACAGTCTTGCATAACCAGAGATGATTAAGTGAAGCACGGACAAAAACTTACAAAAAAGAAAACGATAATGAAGAAAATATTCCTGGCTTTATTAATGCTGGCTGGTTTACACGCTATGGCACAATCGGACTACGACGTACTGAAAGACAAGAAGACAAAATCGACTGTATATAAGGGAGAATGCACCTTTGATGATCTGCTGAAGAACAAGAATTTTAGCTGGCTTCCCGAAGGCGCCAGTGAATACAAGCCGGATACAGCCGCTGTAAGCTATCTGAAGCAACAGATGCCTAACTACCAGATGGTAGTGTTTATGGGCACCTGGTGCGATGATACCTATTCTGTATTGCCTAAGCTGTACAAAGTGCTGCAGGCTACCGGCTACCCAATGAAAAACTATACTATGTATGGCGTAGATCGCGCGAAGACCACTAAATATGTAGAAAGCAAACTATATAAAATAGAGAACGTGCCTACCATCATAGTAATGAAGAACATGACGGAAATAGGCCGCGTGGTGGAAGTGCCTAAGCGCCGCGTGGAAGTGGAGATAGCCGCCCTGATAAAGGATGACCTGCAAAAGCAGGAGATGCGTGACATGCAAAAACAGCAATAGTCTTTAATGTGTAGTGCTGAATAAGTACATTTGCTGCCGTTAATTGCGTGCAGCATGGAATTACCTTCTCATATATCTATAGACAATTTATCAGGCTACGACAAGCTGGAACTATCGGCTGAAGCCGTACAACGCATAGCGACCAACCGGGCCTATCTCGATAACATACTTAGCAAAGGAAACACTTACTATGGCATTAATACCGGCTTCGGCTCGCTGTGCAATGTGCGCATAGAGCCCAATGAGCTGGCGCAGCTGCAGGAAAACCTGGTATGCAGCCATGCATGTGGCATGGGTGATGAAGTGCCGGAAGAAATAGTGCGACTAATGCTGTTGCTGAAGATACATGGCCTGAGCCAGGGCTACAGCGGCGTGCGCAAAGAAATAGTGCAGCGACTGGCTGATTTTTATAATTATGGGATTTACCCTGTGGTGTATGAATTAGGCTCACTGGGTGCATCAGGAGATCTGGCCCCACTGGCACATTTGAGCCTGCCTTTGTTTGGAAAAGGTGAGGTGCGCTACAAAGGACAAAAGCGCAACGCTGCAGATGTGCTAAAGGAAACGGGGCTGGCGCCAATGCCACTGGCAGCAAAAGAAGGCCTGGCATTGCTGAACGGTACACAGTTCATGAGCAGCTACGCGGTGTGGGCGCTGCAGGCAAGCAAAAGATTGCTAGCCTGGGCAGATGTGATAGGTGCGCTGTCGGCAGATGCATTTATGGCAAAGGATGAACCATTCCAACACCCGATACACAGGGTAAGGCCTCATAAAGGACAAATAGCTACTGCGCAAAAAATACTAAGCCTGCTGCAAGGCAGCGAATTGCAAAGCCAGCCAAAGACACAGGTACAGGATCCTTACTCTTTCCGCTGTATGCCGCAGGTGCATGGTGCCAGTAAAGATGTAGCGGACACAGTATGCAATGTTGTAGATACAGAGATCAATTCAGTAACGGACAACCCGATTGTTTTTCATGATGAGGATGCGATAATGAGTGGTGGAAATTTCCACGGGCAGCCGCTGGCATTGCATCTTGATTTTCTGGCTATCGCAATGGCTGAAATAGCCAATATATCTGAAAGAAGAACTTATTTGCTTATAAGCGGACAGCGTGAGCTGCCACCATTCCTGGCACCTGATGCAGGTCTGAACAGCGGCTTTATGATAGCCCAGTACGCCGCAGCTGCAATAGTGAGCCAAAATAAACAATTATGCAGCCCCGCATCTGTAGACAGTATAGTGAGCAGTAACGGGCAGGAAGATCATGTGAGCATGGGTGCTAATGCCGCAACAAAGCTGCGTCGCGTGGTGCTGAATGTGCAGCGTGTACTGGCAATAGAATTGCTGACGGCAGCACAGGCGCTGGACATGCGACACCCTGCGAGGTCATCTGCCGCGCTCGAAAGCCTGTGGGCAGACTTCCGCAAGGAGGTGAGCTTTATGGATAAAGACCGCGTGCTGCATAATGACCTGGTGAAGGCAGAACAGTTTTTGAATAACGATCCGGCTAAATGGACAAGCAATAAATAATGAGCAAGCAGGCATCCTACATCGTCTTTCAGTGCTACGGGCATGAAGGTATTTTTCATGAATGTGCTTTCGCATTGCTTACATTATCGCAACTGTATAGTCCGTCAGAATTTAAACAGTTGCATATAGTTATTTATACGGACAACCCAGAATGGTTTGGACGCTTTAAAGATTGTGGCGTACCATTAATGTTTAGGAAGATAGATGGCGAGCTGATAAAGAAATGGCGCGGTGAGATAGATTTTGTACACCGGGTGAAGATAGAAGTGCTGCGTGACTTCATGCAGCGCAAGCCAGGTAATGTACTGTACCTGGATACGGATATCGTATTCCTGAAGCGCATAGACATGATGCTGGAAGACGTGCAGGCGGGTGACCTGTATATGCATGTGATGGAAGGCATAGTGAGTGAGGAAGGCAACCCGATACTGAAGAAGCTTGCTTTTTACCTGAGAGAGCAAAAGAAAATACAACTACCCGGCAAACCGCTATATGACAGCGCCATGTGGAATGCAGGCGTGTTGGGTCTGGGTGCACAGCATGCAGCATTGTTGGATGATGTGCTGTTCTTCACCGATATGATATACCCTGAATTTCCAAAACATGTGGTGGAGCAATTCGCCTTCTCCGTATATTTTCAGCGTAATGCAAGAGTACGTGCGGCATCGCCATATATACTGCACTACTGGAATGTAAAAGAAATGCGCATAATACTGGCTTCCTTCTTTGAGCATTTTGCCAATAAGAAATGGGATGAGCTGGTGCTCTGCAGCACACTGGTGCAGGCACATGTAATAATGCAGGAGAAAATAAGCTTTCTGCATAATCGCAGCCTGATGGGCAAGCTGAAGAAAACAAACTGGACGCCTACCATCCCTAATTGGGAATTAATGACCAAGCAACTTGAGTAATGTATCTATAGCTACCTGGTTTTGGGTATAGTTGATGGACTGGTAAAGGTCTTCCTGTTCTTTTTGCGTGAGGTGGAAATTGAGTGCTGCCGTTTTCTTAAGTTCACGCGGCACATATTGCAACGTTACAAAATGCATATTGCCATTCAGCGTATACGGTGCATAATCTTTTAAATAAGTATGGTAGTATGACTGGAAAGTTTCCCATTTCTCCTGTATTACGAACAACGGATCTGAAAGCATGGCGCTGAGTGTATATTCATCATGTGCCGGAGAAAGTTCAGATTCACGTGTATCTCTTATCTCAAGGAAAATAACATTGCCTGCATTTTGTTCTATCCAGTCACGCATTACATACAGATAGCGGCTGGCTAGTTCCGTACCAAAATTATCCCTTAGTCCTGCATCCATTATATTCATAGTAGGCTGAGAAGGTAATTTTACTACAGGCAGTATAAAAGGGAAAGTAGCCGTCATGCGCAATGCTGAGGTGATACGCAGATCATAAGGATTTTGACGAGCAAATAATTCGCAGAAGTCCACGGCATCAATAGGTGGGTCTGTCGTGTCGCGCAGACTGTATTCGGCACGTGTAAGATAGCTGATGGGTTGCGGGCACATCATTAGCTTGCGCCCATCATTTATTATGGTGCCGTTCACCACCACCATAGGTATGCGGCCCATTGCCTCATCTGCTTTATAATCGCCCAGGCTTTTATTCAGCAAGCCGTTAGTATTGCGTATCAGCTCCTGTTCCAGCGCATAGCCCCTGTCTTTGGTATATGAGTGACCTGCTATGCTTATTTTATTGAACGGGGAAATAAGATCGACACTGGTAAGCGAGAACACTATCGGGTTTAAAAGGTCTTTACCTATATTGGCCTGGTAAGCAGGATTGTAAGGGTTTTTTAGTGTGTCTTTAAGTGCGGAATAATGAATGGCACGCCAGTAAGTAGCGCCTATCATACCACCGGAAGCACCTGTAACTAAAACCGAATTTTTACTGAGCTTACCACCTGATGCGCTGTCAATAAACTGCAGCGCTCTGAAGGTCCAGTAAGCTGCTCTTGATCCGCCGCCACTAACAGTGATGACTATAAGCGGCGGTTTGCCACCCGTGGGAGCAAAGGCATTTGCCTTCCAGTTATCCAGTCGCTGCTGTTCCGTTTTTTTGTCCTGGTTATAACGCTCGGGACTGAATACTCTTTTCAGATTGTAATATTCGTATACCGGCTGCACACTATCTGCCTGTTTATAATTGGGACCATAAGCTACGCTGCGCAGATCGAACAGGCGATGGAAGATCATCCATGAAAGGAATACCCAGATGAATATCCAGCCTATGGTTTCCCAGCTGCGCAAAAAATATTTTACAGCACCTGCTATACCCATTAGTATAGCAAAGAGCATTAGAAAGCTGGCACCGGCAGGAATACGCAATACAGGTTCATCCATAAAGATGCCTATAGTAAGCAGGAACAGGAACGAAAATATTGTAGCAGTAATAGCATTACGATGGTGGCGGCGCAAAATGGTGTTAAGTACACGGGGGTGATATCGTTCCAGTTCGGAGCATTTGCACACATGCAGGTTTTCACCCAGGTAGCTATCCACGCGTAGTATGTCCAGATCATAGTCCAGTGTATCGTAGGGTATTATTTCGCGTATGCGTGATGGGTTAGTGATCTTTGAGAGGATCACCTTCAGCAAGTCCTTGCCCATGCGAAAGAAATAGGCGAAAGATATGAGTGTAATGACCAGAACACCCAGATAAAAGCCCAGCTGCATCAGCAGAACTTGCTCCAGCGTAGTATGTTCATTGTACAACTGAAAATGCGTGGTGAAGATGGAATAGAAAACGAAGAATGAAAAAGGTATAACAGAATTGTTAAGGCAATAGACAAGAAATGTCTGATTGGCAGCACCCATATATGGTATGCGGTGCCCATGTATGATGAAGGTGGTAATATGCCAGCCCATAACGAACACAGCCATAGCGCCACCCAGCAAAAACATACTGAGGAAATTTATCTGCCCCAGATACTCTGGCGCCAGGAAAAGCGAAGAAGCCCCAAAGTGCGCAGCGAAATGCCCGGTGAAAGTAGCAATAACAACCAGCCAGAAGATGAGCAGGAACTGGTATTTGCGAAAATGCAGCAATAACAACTGTACAGGTAAGAAATGATATAAACCCTTCAGCACATTGCGCATAAGTGATCAGCTGATTTTATTTCAAGCTACAAAAATTTTGCCGCTACAGACACATATGGCGGTAATAAATATTGCTCTACTAATGAAATTCATGTTTTCGCGGCAGAATATAGAAAGACCGTGTAGTTATTAATTGCTCATTTACGAAATAGTGTATTTCCCATTTACCTGGTTTATCAGGCAACGACATATAAGTCCATGAATAGTCATTCCAGGTACTTAAAGGCCAGGTATAGTTAAAGGTTTCCCATAGCAAGCTGGAAGGTCCATACCACTCTGCATGTATCCTGTAGCCCTTTCTAAGGCCATGCATCTGTGCCCAGAAGCAAACAGTATCATCGGCTGGTGCGCAGAATGTATCTTTTACCATATAGCGCTCACGTAAGGTATCAATATTGGGCGTATATGGAATAAACCCTGCATCGATGAGATACAATCCTGTGTCATAAGCTGGCTCGTTCAGCCATAACGAAAAGATAAGTCCGCGACAAGGATTTGAAAATGGATCAATAAATGGATATTTGTTGCTTTTTACTTCTATATCTAAGTGAGGTCCGGAAGAAAATCCTGAAGAACCAACTTGTGCAATAATCTGCCCCTGTTTTACAGTATCTCCCCTTTTCACAAGCAGAGAACCTTTTTTTAAATGATTATAATACACAAAGTATTCATTAGCGTGAAGTATACAAATGTAATTGGCACGTTTTCCTGCTATCCAATGTTTATTGCGATCATATTCTCCATCTCTTCTGGAAAAGATAACTCCGTCAGCCATCGCATATACATTTATGCCGCTATCCATGGTTTTAAAACTTCTTAAAGAGAAGTCTGTACCTCTGTGACCGTTATATGTCTTTGTACCGCAATACGGATCCCGAATACCGGAACTTGTATCATGATCAGGATAATTATCAATGAAATAGTCTATCCCCTGTTGCCCATGCAATGGCAGAGTAAAAATGCCCTTTTGCCCAAAGCACTGGGTGAATGAAAAAATAAGAATACTGAAGAAGAACAGGTATTTCATACATGCTGCTTGCTCCTGTAAAATAAGAAAGACTTTCAGGGAAAGTAGTCTATGTCTTTGCCTTACGCACTACATACAGATTCACTATAAGCGACATGAGCAGGAACATGGCCACCAGCTGGTGCAGCTCGGCAAGCATTTGGTATTGGCCAAATTTTCCCATTTCAATGGTAGGTGCGCTAAGCACGGTAAATATGCCCAATAATATTTGCAGACATACCAGCAGCATTGTCCACCAACGGGTTTTATTCAGCAACGTTGAAGAATAGATACGAATAAAGCGGCCTGCCTTTATAAACCAGATGAGCAGTATAATAAACAACAGATAAGCCAGCGTGCGGTGTACAAAATGAACATTAATAGGGTTGCTGATAAAGCTGTGTCTAAATAGATTGTCCGGTATCCACATACCATTAATGGTAGGCCACGTAGGGGCAGCCATTGCTGCTTTTAGTCCGGCCATAAATGCACCGTATAACAACTGAATACTAAGCACCACTATAATACTAATGGTGAAGTTGTGCAGCTCGGTATTGCGGGCTCTCTTCCCTTCCGGAATTAATAATTGCAATGCGAACCACAAAGTGTAGCAGGCTAATACCATCGCAGAAAGAAAGTGAATCGCCAGTTTTATATGGTCCACATACAGGTGTGTGTCATTAAGACCGCTGCTCACCATTATCCAGCCTATAAGGCCCTGCATACCGCCGAGAATAAACAGGATGATGAAGGGGATGATCATCTGCTTATCAAAATATTTCTTTACCAGGAAGTAGATAAAACCAATGGCAAACACAACACCCAGCATACGCGCCCACAGGCGATGAAACCACTCCCAGAAGAAAATAAATTTGAAGTCGCTAAGGGTAAAATCGCTATTCAGGTATTTATACTGGCCTATATGCTTGTAACCGTTGAAGGCCTCATTCCATTCTTTATCATTAAGTGGTGGTATGGCGCCCATTATAGGTTTCCACTCAGTGATGGAAAGGCCGGAGCCGGTAAGACGGGTGACACCGCCCAGCAGTGTCTGCACTATGATCATAAAAACACCTATCAGCAGCCACCACGCTACAGCCCGTCTTTTAGCATTTTCCTGCACCTTATTTGGAATTTGCAGGCAAAATTAATGTAGTAATGCGGAATTGACGTTTAATAAAAATAAATGACGCATTAAACAGCGGTCATTTTTATGCATTTATATTCCCCGTATTTATAATCGACTGATTGCTTATATGTAGAATAAGTTCTACACTTTCCCCATAAACTTTATGATTTCTATATAATGCATAACCCACAGATAATCAGGGAGATTTATTTTTTAGGTACTTTTTACGAGTAAATTAAACATTAAAATTATTTATCTGCATAAATGCAGTATTGGCTTTCAGCCTATTTTTATCTAAATAGTTGATTAGTAGCGATTTATATTTAATCTCATTTTAATCTCTTTTTCTTTTTTTGGACTAAAACTTGCTATAAATTTGGCAGTGGTATAGTATTTATTGCATACAATGTCAAACAGTTGCATAAAAAATAGATACTAAAGGTGAATTGCGCTGTTTGAAATCGAAAAATTTATTGTTAAACCAAATTAAATAATTGCCTAAAACTGTCCATTATGAGAAAAGCAGACGTGGTAAGCAGCATAGCTGAAAAAACAGGAATACCTAAAGTAGACATACTGGTGGCGCTTGAAGCGTTCTTCAAAGAAGTAAAAGTATCACTGGTAGAAGGTGAGCCTGTTTATGTGCGTGGATTTGGCAGTTTTATATTGAAGAAACGTGCTGCCAAAATAGGTCGCAACATAAAGAAGAACGTAGCAGTTGAAATTCCGGAACATTTCATCCCGGCATTTAAACCTGCTAAAGAATTTGTACAGGCTGTAAAAGAATCAAAGCATGAGCTGGTAGAGCATGCTGAAGCAGACCTGGTAGAAGATTAATAAAAAGTAAGCAAGCGGTGAAAATGCTACCTTTGCGCAGAAATTAATAAAACATTGCGTCCGGTACATTACATCACACTTGCAGTTGCAATAGCACTTATAGCTCTTTTATACTGGGGAGGTAACACGACACCACCAAAACCGAAGAACATGCCAGCAATGGCACAAGGTGGAATGTCCTCAGGCCCAAACACCATGAAGCCTGCCTCTTTCGACTCGATTTTGTCTGCCGCACGCAAGCAATTGCCTGCAAGCGCAACAGATGAAATTAAAACCATTGAAAATAAACTTGCAGCCATCCGCGATTCGTCGCAGATGGCTGTAGTTTTTATACAGCTTGCCGAGGTATGGGAAAAGAACAAACAGCTGCCTGTAGCCGGTTATTACAGCGCAAAAGCAGCAAAGTTGGAGAATTCCAAAAAAATGCTCAATTTTGCAGGCCAATTCTTTTTGGAGCGTACAGGCGAGACGAATTCAACACAAATGCAACTGTGGGAACTGAGCCAGGCTGAAGAATGCTTCCAGCGAGGAATGGAACTAGATAAGGAGAATGATACTGCGCAGATAGGGCTTGCAACAGTCTATGTAGCCAGAGGGGAAACAATGAAGGGTGTAGGAATGCTAAGGGACATTACCCAGAAACATCCGGACAATATACCTGCTAACATGATGTTAGGTCGTTTGTCTATACAGTCGGGTCAGTTTGACAAAGCAATAGCACGCTTTGAGACCATACTGAAGGGGCAACCTCAAAATGTAGACGCGCTGCTGTACCTGGGTGAGGCTTATGAAGGGAAAGGCGAAAAGGACAAAGCGGTAGAGATTTATAATAAGTGTAAGGAAATAGTCAATGATCCTGAATTCATAAAGAGCATTGACCAGCATATAAATTCATTAAAATAAAATTACTTTAACTATGCCTTGCGGTAAAAAAAGGAAAAGACATAAGATCGCTACTCACAAACGTAAAAAACGCCTGAGAAAGAACCGTCATAAGAAGAAGAACAAGTAGTCTGACCCCTCCGGTCAACTGCCTGGGTTTCTTGCTGCAGCAATCCTTACATCTTTTGTGCGCACCATTGTGTGGCAACAGGTGTAAGGTATTGCTATTGCAGGTCACACTTCAAACTACAGAATGGCAACCCCTATGCCGTTAGCAGGATAGTATCTCTACCTGGTGCAGGATAGAAAAATGACGGTAGCATGAACAAAGAACTGATTATTAATGCTTCCGGTGAAGGCGTGGAAATTGCCTTGCTGGAAGATAAAAAACTTGTTGAGCTCCACTATGAGCACGGGCAAGCTAACTTTGCTGTGGGTGATCTGTACCTGGGCAAGGTAAAAAAGCTAATGCCCGGCCTTAATGCAGCTTTCGTGGACGTAGGTTTCGAAAAAGACGCTTTCTTACATTATACGGACCTGAGTCCTTATTTCCGCTCTCTGCTCAAATTCACTAAACAATCTATAGAAGGCAACCCGCCATGGGGCGCTGACTTTGGTAAGTTTCATAATGAGCAGGAAATAATAAAGACCGGTAAGATTACTGAGGTAATACAAGGCAAGCCGGAAATATTGGTGCAAATACTAAAGGAACCCATTTCATCAAAAGGACCACGCCTGAGCTGCGAAATATCCCTTCCGGGGCGTTTCGTAGTACTAACGCCTTTTAATGATGTAGTGGCTATCTCCCGAAAAATACATTCGTCTGACGAGCGCAAACGCCTGCAGCGTATAGTGGAAAGTATAAAGCCCAAAAACTTTGGAGTAATAGTGCGCACCGCTGCTGAAGGTAAGAGCACTGCCGAGCTGCACACCGATATAATGCAGCTGGATGCCATGTGGAAAAGCATACAGGCTAACCTGAAAGGAGCTAAAGCGCCGCAGATAATACTAAGCGAACAGGACAAAACCACATCTATACTACGCGATCTGCTGAGTGAGAGCTTTCAGCGTATAGTGGTGAATGATAAAAAGCTGCTGGGCGAAACTAAGGAATACATAGCACGTATAGCTCCGGAAAAGGAAGAAATAGTAAGCTTTCATGGTGCCAGCCAACCCATATTTGACACCTTTGGCGTTACTAAACAGATGAAAGCATCTTTTGGTAAGACGGTGAATATGAATAGCGGCGCTTACCTGATAATAGAACATACCGAGGCGCTGCACGTAATAGATGTGAACAGCGGCACCCGCAGTGCTGATGGTGGCCAGGAGCAAAACGCCCTGGCAACAAACCTGGAGGCTGCTGAAGAAATATCAAGGCAATTGCGCCTGCGCGACCTGGGTGGCATCATCATCATTGACTTTATAGATATGAAGCTGCCGGAGCACAAAAAGCAACTGGTAGATGCTATGGAGCAGCTGATGGCGCACGACAGGGCAAGACACACCATATTGCCGATATCCAAGTTCGGGCTAATGCAGATAACGCGCCAGCGTTTGCGACCTGAGCTAAACATATCTACTGCCGAGGTTTGCCCTACCTGCAATGGTACCGGCAAGATAGGTCCATCCATACTGCTGGCAGACGATATAGAAAAAGACTTTAAGTACCTGATAAACCAGGGACACCGTCAACTGGCGCTGCATGTACACCCAATAATGGAAGCATACCTTACTAAAGGCAACTTGCTGAAACCATCTATAGTGCGCAAATGGGCTAAGCAGTATAAGGTGAAAGTGAAGATAGTATCTGACAGTAATTCACCGCTTACACAATATCATTTCTACGATACTAAGACAGACGACTTGATAAAGCTGTAGACAGTATTTAAAACAAGATATTTTTTAAGCCGGGCCTGAGCCCGGCTTATCTATTTATTAATAGCGAGATCTTTCCAGCTTAAAATATATGTGATACATTTGCAATGTATATGAGCACCGAGCATACATACGATGGAAAGCATAGACGACATGGCATGTCGCTGCGCACGATACTGCGCACGGTGTTGGTGCTTTTTATATTTTGGGGATTCCTTTTCTGGCTGCTGGATAAATATGGCCAATGGGGCAAGGTGCTGCTTGAAACCCTTGTAGCTACAGCTATATGCATGGTGATACTGATAATAATAAGGAATATATACAACAGTAACCGCCGCCTGCGCAGGTCTAAAAAGAACAGCCTTTTTATGCAATTGCATAAGTAACTTTTTTACAGCGTCTATTCCCCGAAAAGGGACGTTATTATTACATTAAGGCCATTCTTTTTCTATAAAAAATTCGCACAAAAGAAATATTAAAACTAATTTTGCTCGCCTTTCAAAACGGGGTATTTTTATTTTAAGAACGATGCTCAATGTCTCGTCCTTATCCTAATTAGATTGTTTAACGAAATTTAAAAAATTATGGATAATGATGCTGGTAGATCTAAGAGAAAAAATCCTGGAAGGAGACCTGAGCGAGTTATTGCATCACAGCAATGATGAAGACTATCCCACTGAAGTAGCAAAGCTATTTGAGACCCTCCCGATAGAAGATACCGTAAAGACCTTTCTTGCCATTCCGGAAAAACTGCAGGTAAAAATATTTTCCTTCCTCGACCATGTCGTTCAGGGCAGGATTATGGACAACCTGACGCGGGTACAGGCATCGTACATACTCAACAACCTTGATTCCAACGATCGTCTCACCTTCTTCGATTCTTTGAAGGCATGGGAAATACAGGACTACCTGGGATATCTGAGTGACAAGAACAAGAAGGCCACCTTCGACCTGCTGGGCTACCCTGAGGGCAGCGTAGCGCGCCTGATAAATACCAACTTCACAGCCATACGCAAAGAGATGACCGTAAGCGAAGCTATGGATCACCTGCGCCGCTACCATAAGGACTCCGAGGCAGCCAACGTGATATTTGTGGTGGATAAAGATGGTAAGCTGGTGGATGATATACCTATGCGCCGCCTGGTGCTGAATGACCCCAATAAAAAAGTAGCTGACATAATGGATGGTTTCTACGTGAAGCTGGACATTAATGACAAGATAGAAGACGCGATAGATAAATTTAAAGAGTACGATCGCCTGGCCCTGCCGGTGACCAATGCACAAAACGTGGTGCTGGGTGTGGTGACGGTGGATGACGTGATAGATGAAGCGGAAGAAAAAGATACAAAAGACATGCAGCAATTCGGTGGTATGGAATCACTGGATCTGCCCTATGTAAAAACGTCTTTTGTAACGCTGATTCAAAAGCGTTCCGGCTGGCTCATCATTCTCTTCCTCAGTGAAATGCTCACAGCTACAGCCATGACACATTTCCAAAGTGAGATAGACAGGCTTACCTTCCTTTCCATATTTGTACCACTGATTATTTCCAGCGGTGGTAACAGTGGTTCGCAGGCAGCAACGCTCATTATACGTGCTATGGCATTGAAAGAGCTTACTCCCCGTGATTGGTGGTACGTAATGCGCCGCGAAATATTCTCAGGTTTAACACTCGGATTGATATTAGGCACTATAGGGCTGGTGCGTATAACAGTATGGCATTTCGCCAACTGGGATCCACCAAATAATGTATATCACCAGCACTGGCAGCTTGTAGGCATCACCATATTCTTTTCGCTCATAGGCACTGTAATGTGGGGAACACTAAGCGGCTCTATGATACCTATTGTCCTTAAGAAGTTTAAGCTGGACCCTGCTACCTCATCGGCACCATTTGTGGCTACGCTGGTAGACGTTACAGGTATTGTCATTTATTTCACCGTATCGCTCTTCGTTTGGAAAGGCATAATGATGTAGTATTTTCGCAGCCTATGTTGAATAACAATGCAATAGTTGGTGTAATAGGCTCAGGCGCTATGGGCGCGGGCATTGCACAGGTAGCCGCTGTGGCAGGGCACAAAGTGGTATTGTATGATAATAATGCTGCCGCCCTCGACAAAGCAAAAGGCAACCTGATAATAACCCTGCAAAAGCTGCAGGAAAAAGGAAAGATAGCTGATGCAGCTGCTATAATAAATCGTTTCAGTTTTGCCGCACAACTGAGTGAGCTGTCAAATTGCAATCTTGTTATTGAAGCTATTGTAGAAAAGCTGGAAATAAAGAAATCTGTTTTTTCAGAACTGGAAAAGCTGGTGGCTGATGACTGCGTGCTGGCAAGTAATACTTCATCACTTTCTATAACATCTATTGCCGCTGCATGTACTAAACCGGACCGTGTATTTGGTTTACACTTCTTCAATCCCGCACCCCTTATGGCGCTGGTGGAGGTAATACCTGCTGTACAAACGGAACCCTCATTAATACCCGCAGCCAAAGCGCTGATGCAGCAATGGGGTAAAGTACCCGTGATAGCAAAAGATACCCCGGGCTTTATAGTGAACCGTGTGGCCCGCCCTTTTTACGGCGAAGCGATACGCATATACGAGGAAGGCATAGCAGACATGGCAACCATTGACTGGGCGCTTACAGAAATAGGTGGTTTCAAAATGGGACCATTCACGCTGATGGATTATATAGGGCATGATGTGAATTATGTAGTGACTGAAACCGTGTTTCAATCCTTCTTCTTTGACCCTCGTTACAAACCTTCTTTCTCTCAAAAAAGATTGCTGGAGGCTGGCTGGCTGGGCCGCAAAACTGGTCGCGGGTTTTACAACTATGCTGCAGATGCAATAATGCCGGAAGCAAATAAAGACACCGTACTGGGCTACCGTATAGTGGAGCGTGTGCTGGTGATGCTGATAAATGAAGCCGTGGACGCACTGCACCTGAATGTAGCAAGTGCCGAAGACCTGGAGCTGGCCATGACCAAAGGCGTAAACTATCCCAAAGGCCTGCTGCACTGGTGTGATGAATGGACTGCGGATAAATGCCTGGCACTGCTGGATGCACTATATCATGAGTATCACGAAGACCGATACAGGGCCAGCGCGCTGCTACGCAAAAAAGGAACAGAAAGAGAACGGTTTTTCCCCGCCCAATAAAGGCTTTGATAATAAATTATGTAAGGGTAATGTGTTATATTTAAGAACACTTTACCCTTTTTATGAGACTACGCCTTATTATCCTGTTACTGCTTTCCTCTGCAACTTCATTTGCGCAGTATAGTCTTAATGCGCAGTTGGGTATTGGTTGGTCTGCCCCCGGCTATAAAGACTACGGTTTCCTGTCAGGGCCGGCATTAAGTAGTGCAACGACAGGTACTATAGGTATTATAGCATTAAAGCGTATTACCCGTAATACAGATATTGGCGCAACTATCTATTTTCAACGATATGTTTTTTCAGATGAGGAAAGTGAGTTTCTTTCACCAGCCCCTGTAATGACAATAAATTACAACAGCTCATACTTATTTGTTGCGCCCGCTTTCGAATTTTGGGGCCGCAAGGTTATGAGCTTTGGTTTGCAGCCCTCTGCAGGTATACTGCTGCATGGCAGGGAGAGCACAGTGATAGATTCGGCAGTAACTAACACAAGTGCAAATATCGCTCGCCTCGTGTTCCAGCTAAACGCCATTTTTCGGGAGCATATACGGGTAGCAAATGGCTGGCAGATAACTGTTTCGGAAAATTTTG